>ERZ838577.422-NODE-422-length-69310-cov-9.756783_pt1 | contig 69310 bp, 62 predicted proteins | sample MGYA00519682_ERZ838577 | MGnify/ENA primary metagenome ERZ838577 (study PRJEB31850, sample SAMEA3708838) | human gut metagenome | biome: human gut; feature: human-associated habitat; material: faeces | place: China | collected 2014 ... | reverse complement strand
AGATCTCTTCGGTCACGATGCCCGCATCGCTCCCTCCGAGACTCGCAAAATATGCTCAAAAATCGCCGCCTCTACGACCCCGAAATTTTAAGGAACAGAGTCTAAATCCGCTGATGTATCAAAAGAGGAGATACTTTCTAAATTTACAATTTTCCGGATAATTTTTTTATGGGATTCCCTCGTTCAAGCTTATCATGATTACTCCATTGACGGTATAAAGAATCTGCCTGGGCTTTATCATTCCGCTGACGGAGTTTAAGAAGCAGGCGTTCGCGAGCTCGGACTTTATTTTGTGACTGAGAACGTTCCTCAGAGCATTTTACAGCAATTCCCGATGGAATATGGATTGCGCGGACTGTGGTCTCTACTTTATTGACGTTCTGACCGCGTTTTCCTCCCGACCGGCATGTTTCGTAAACGATGTCGGATTCTGCTATTTCGGGCAATTCCACTTCGTCGAAGAAGTTGACTCCGAGAAACCAGTTACAGCGTTTATGCCCGGGACGATAGGAATTTGCTGTTGAACGCCATAATACAGTACCTTGCCATTCGGATTTACGGCAAAATTGAGAAGTCGGTGCGCAACTGATTTCCGGGCGCGCATTGCAGAGAGTGTCCGAATAGCCGCCTTCCGATACGATTAGAATATTTCAAGCTGCGTGGGAGCGTTCAGCGAAATATAATTGGTGTTCATAATTGCGCCGTTGGAGAATGTTGTTCCGTTTTGGGACGTTATCCCATGTTGGGCATGGATATGTCCGAAAAGATGGGCTTTGAGATTGTGAAGGGCCGGGAGCTTTTCGAGTATTTCCTCCGAGCCATAGTTGATGCCGTCATCGAAATCAAGAATTCCATAGGCTGGCGAATGGGTGATAAGAATTTCGGTATCTTCGGGGATACGGGCATAGTTGCGGCTTTGACGGTCGGTTACGCAATCGCCCATGAACATAGGGACTCCGTAGAATTTCAGCTCATCAATCTCGATGCCAGAGTTGCATAGGTAATGCACATTGTCGTCGAGGCCGTCGATGTTGGCTCCATAAAGGCAGTCATCGTGGTTGCCGCATATGAAAATCTTATGGCGATAGGGTAGGTCGCAGAACCAGTTTAGGAAATCAAACGCTTCCTGCTCGATACCTACCATGCAGAAATCGCCGGAATGTACCACCACATCAGCCTCGGGCAAATCCCGTAGCCTGCGGTGGCAACCGTGAGTATCAGAGAGATGGAGTATCTTCATCAGAAATAGTATTTGTCTAAGAATTCTGTCATATCAGGAGGTACAATTTCATTATCCCATTCAAGCCCCAAAACTTTTGATTTATCCACCACATATTCTTTTCTGAAATTATTAAATTCCTCGGCACATTCCGTATTCCATTTAGGATATATGAAAACATTATAGATTACCTGATGGTCACCCTTCCTGTTTGCGCTAATGACATTTCTGAAAAGCTGATAGTTTTCAAAGAACTTTTTTTCTTTCTCTCCACCACACTCATGCATTCGGATTACACTTGAATTATCGAGCCATTTTTGATATATATCCAAATATTTTTCATGATGCGTTGTCTTACCGTTTTTTGATTTGCTGTCTTTATTAACTTTACCAAATCCATTTTCGGTGAATTTGATTTCAAAACGCACTTCAGTTTTGTCATCATATACACAAAAATCAAATGAGGTTCCCTCGTGCGCATCAACAACAGCCTCAAACTCGCAGAGAGCATTATCTGATAATTGAGGGATGGTCTCCAACCGGGTTCCCAGCCAGTTCTTTAGTTCGGAAGTTATCTTAACGGGCCGTTTGCTGTTATCGTTTATTGTCAGTAACTTGCCAAAGAAATTATAGCAAAGAATCTGATCGAAAATTGTGGCGAGTTTGTCGGTTGTGAGATATATCTTTCGCCTACATACGCCTTTGTCATGAAGCTGCTACAGTTCGGATCGATAATAGAGGTAATAAGTCCGGCATCACTTCGCAGGACTATGAAGGGATGGATTTCAGACATGAGCGAACTCTATGAGGATGAATTATAATATACAAGAGGATAATTGCTATGAGTGATTCAGAGATACTTGAAAAATATCAGCAGCCGTTCCCGGTAAGTTTCAAAATAATCGGAGTCGGAACGGGTCCAACCGAAATAATCGTGAAATTTAAATTATTCGGTTATGACTGCGTTGGCTGCATTCCTGCGGAAACTCCCGGAGACTGCATACCTATGGATGACGATAAGATGGCAATTATCGTGGCGAGGGATATTGGGGAAGTCGCCAATGCAATAGCCAAGACTTATCATGACGCCGGCATCCTCACCGACGCCCCAGCGCTTGTTGAAGCTGCTTCAGGGCAATTCGACAGCGTATGGCGCAGCGAACACTGCTCCCGATGCGGTCGCCGCCAATACTGCGCCGACCCCATCAAATAGTCTCTGTCTAAGCTCTTGCTTATACCAGTCGATCATAAATGGATTGTAAGAGCGAAGCTGCCTCCTGATGAGAAGATGAGTTAAGAACCCTTATGTGCAAATATTTATTTGCATCGTCTATATAGTGAGACTCAGGGAATACTTTAAGAAGTCGAATCTTTATTTCAGTCCATTCATCATCACTGCAATCAGCACTTACATATGAACGGAATTCGAGTTTATCATCATCTGAAATATGCCAGTCACCGGTTACCCATACTGTGAGTAACAGATCAGACCATTTCTCACGTGCCTTTGCAATGGTAAATTCATCCCAAATATTCCATGATCCATTAAGCAATGATTTTGTCTTTTCTACCAAATATCGTTGTTTTGGGTCCACGATTGTTCGATAATTATCACCTATTGCATTGGGGCCAAACATTGCGTAGGCATTATGGCTATCAACTGCGATACGACCAGATTTCATCACATCGAAGTATTCTTTATGCAAGAATAACAATTTAATGTAGTGATTGAGTCTGCTATCGTCAGTCAATATCGGAGACTTTGTATCTATCCGATTTTGAAGATATTCGATTACATTTTCTTTTTTCGCAATATCTTTGATGAAACTCAGGATAACATCATCCTGCTTATCATGAGTTTGATCATAGAAATATTTTGTCGAGGGAGCAAATTCATATCTTTTGCCCCAATTGCACCCTCCGTTTTCATACCAATATACTGTATTGATTATCGGTGCCGGACCTACGGGGTTATGTACGCTCGAATGTGTGCAGCTGTATCAGCCATATAAGATAGTTGTTTGCGAGGCTGACAAGAGCCGCCGACATTTCGTGCGCCAACATTATCCAAATGTCAAGGTATTAGAGACAACAAAATGCCTTGAAGTTCTTAAGTCATTGACAGAGGGTCGAGGGGCCGACCGCGTGATTGAGATTGCCGGAGGTGAAGATACGTTTGAACTCGCATGGCGTTGCGCCCGTCCGAATGCCATCGTCACGATTGGCGCACTCTATGAGAAAGAACAGATATTGCCTCTGCCATGGATGTATGGTAAAAATCTGACGTTTAAGACCGGCGGCGTGGATGCCTGCGATTGCGACAAGATTATGCAGTTGATTTCCGAAGGCCGAATTGACAACACCACCCATCTGATAACCCGCCGCTTCCCCCTCAGCCGCATTCAGGAAGCCTACATCCTCTTCGCCAACCGCAGCGACGGCGTCATCAAAACTGCCATCTTTCCGGATTAAGAAATATTCAGAAGCCACGAACATAGCCGAATTACGAGAAGATGGTGAAAATAATGTTGCGATAGATAGTCTTACTTGACCCAAATATTATCCCAGTTGTTTAGGGTAATTACTCCTGTCATAGGATTGTTAAAATGCGTATCTGAGAACCGTGATTTATCATGTTTCCCTAAGATATGCTCTACACGGATACAGGCGACCGATTTTTCCAACGATTCAGTACAAGGTCGTCTCTCCCATTCATAAAGGTACCAATGGTGAAGTCCGTACACTAAATCAATCATCTGTTTTCTGGTAAGAATATAGAAGTCCACGGATAGGGATTCCAACTCTTTGACATGTACGAATACCCATGGACCTTTAATATTATTCTCAAGGAAGTCGCGATTGGCAGCTTGCTTACAATTCATGCCGATTGAAATTCCCAAATTCTTCCCCTGGAATGTTGTTTTGACTTGAATTTGTGCAACTTCAGTGGAATCGAGTCCATCAATTCCATTTTGACAATACAAATCAATACCTTTAAAGTTATTGATTGAGCTGTTTACGTTGACTGTTGGCCAGCCATGAGCGATGAGATGAGCACTTACCAGTTGCTCACCTATTGCACATTTCATTTGATTTGTTAATTTGATTTCCATATGGATTATTATTTATGGCAGTCGTTTACCTTCTCCAATTAAATTCTATACCAAGGATTTCGCAGGCATGGTATTTCCAAAGTTCCTGATCGAAATTGGGTGTATATCTGGCCATCACCATGCGGTCTTCATCCTTAATGCCGTCAGGACGCCACGGCTGAAACCTGTAGCAAAGCTCCGCGATTGTCTTCGGCCCTTCATTCCAGTCCAACTGATAAAACACACTTCCGATGCGTGTCATTGACTTGCACATCTCCGGTATGACGCAATGATTGTCGAGCACAAAGGCATACTTAGCTTTCCAATCTTCCGCGTTCTCTCCGAGTGTGCCGAGGGCAAGCGGCCTGTTGGTATATTCGCCATGCAGGTCGAGAACATCGCCGGTATAGATTCTATCTCCGTATGAATCACGATAAGGAGTTTCGACCCCGGCGAATATTGCCCGGTGACAATAGCCACGCCCCTTACATTCATCGCCGAAATAACCTTCGACTACATCCTGATTGTGGCTTTCGGCAAATTCCTTATTGCGCGTCCATACATACAGATAATCGCCGAAGAAAAAGAAATCGCCGAACTTAGCATATCCGAAGCGGTCGCGGTCGATCACATAGCGTATGCGGATATCCGGTTTCGGAGCCGATAGGATTCTTGCGCCGATCACATACTTGTATTCCTCGCAAAGACGCTCCAGATCTTTTTCGGTGATAGCCTCGGGAATTTCGACTTTGGGTTTCTCCGGGATGATGCCCGTGCAAAAAACATCAAGATCCTCATCGTTATGCAAATCCAAAAGCCAGTCTTCGGGCAGACATACGTTCGGTGTATCTTTGAGTTCTTTGAAAAGGGGAGCCATCTCCTCATCGGTGAAGCCGGCTATTCCGCAACCTATACGTGTGACGAGAAAACGATTGTTGGGATGTTTCCTGACATATTCCACGAACTCATCTACATAAGGCTTTATATCCTCGACTCCCCCATGCATTGTAGGTATGGCGTAACATTGGCCGGTCGGCCCGACGCCGACGCCCCATTCCGCGCCGAAACGGTCGTGAGCCATGCGGGCGGCTCCTCCGTGGTGCTGTCCGGCCAGATTGCTGCCGAACACAAATATCTCGCACATCGACAACTCGGTGATTCTCTCGGGTGTGATTCTTCCAGCCATATTAATCTTTGCTATAATTGTTACTCATTTTATTTGCTATATGGCGAAACTTATCCCTGAACCATTTGGGACTAAGAACAGTGACATCTTCGCCATATCTCAAAAGTTCCTGAATAAGGTCGTAATTGGGTTGGGCAAAGATGCTGAATTTTGCACTATCAGATTCCGTTTCATATTCCCTCTGCGTGGGATGTAAAGGAAGAGAGCGGATATAATTTTGCTGACCATTGGCCGCAGATATCGTTATGGTCTGAGGAGGGCAGTTGTCTTCGACTACGATGCCTATTGTATCTCTGAAATACTTCTCCGCATCGAACGAATCGGGCAATGTGAATTTCTTGGCGGTCAGCTGAATACCGAGAATTCTGTCGAGGGCAAAAGTGCGCATCACATCGCGGTCCTGTCGCCTGCCCACAAGATACCATCTCTGTTTATAAATCTTCAGACAATATGGCTCCACTTCATGGGGCGCGGGCCGGTCCATCGTGAAACTTTGATACGACAGGTTAAGCACCGTGCCATCGCGCATCGCCTCAACAATAGTCGAAAGGTATTGCTGACCCGACGGCACGCGCTCAAACAGAATGCGGCGTTTCAAATCCTTGCATTCCGAAAGGATATTATTGAGGGCAAAGGTATTGAGCACCCATTCCTTGGCGCCATCCTGTTCCATCGCCCCCCTGTCGGCGATATGATAAGTCTTTTCGCCGTGACGGTCGCAGACTATTTCGATATCAAACAATTCCTCGATAGCTTTTTTATGCCGGTGAAAAGTGCGCTCGGGCAGTTCATCCTCCTTACGGTTGTTGAGATGGGATTGCCTCCAGCTGCGATTTATTTCATCGCGAGTGATGCCGTCGTTTCTGTAGATAAGATCGACGAGCCAGATATACCGTTTGAATAATTCGCTCTGTACCATAGTCGCTTCATTTATCCAATTGCAAAGATATAATAACAAACTGACAGAACGCGGCGGTCTGCTAAAAATCTATTGAAATTTGTGTAATGCATGCTCTTTTATACGATGTTATCTTTCGGAGGCAACTATATTCCCATGAATATGTTATTTTTATAAGTAGCTCAGAAAAATTAATGAACAGATAAAGCGAAGATATTTTTGAGTTGATTTTGGCGCGTAGGGAAGGAGAATATAAATATATTCGACTGAACAACAAGCCAAAAGCGGCCAAAAAGAACGAGCTTTAGGGTTCAAGATTTCTTTAGTTACTAATATCGATTAAATTTTCCTAGCTACTTAACTAAACAAAAATCTTATGCGCCGGATAATACGACATTTCACGGATGATGACCTCTATAAGTTCACCATGTGTTGCGCGGTCATTAAGAATTTTCCCCGCACTCAGGTGAGATACCGATTCAACGACCGCAACAATACGGTGTATCCTCCGGGGTTTGCCGAAGAACTTCTCCATCAGATCAAGATGCTTGAATCGGTGGTGATCACCGAGGAGGAGATCGACTTCATGCGCCGCCGATGCCGCTATATCCCGGCCTGGTTCTATAGCTACCTCAAGGGATTCCGGTACGACAGCAGCCGGGTGAGGGTCAGTCAGGATGATGAGGGGCACCTCGACATAGAGTTCGAAGGATGCTGGAGCAACACCATCTTTCTGGAAGTCAAGGTACTTGCCATTATCTCCGAACTGTATTACATGATGACAGGGCAGGAATCCGTATTTGATTATGATTCGTATTATACGAAATCTTATGAGAAGGCGCGGAGGATGATTGAGGCGGGTTGCACTTTCAGCGATTTCGGAACACGCCGGCGTGCATCTTTCAGGGCACAGGAAACTGCTGTAAGGGCCATGAAAGAGTGCCAGACGAATATGGCTGGACCGGGAAATTTCACCGGCACGAGCAATGTATACTTTGCCATGAAATATGACCTTGTGCCGGTCGGGACTATGGCGCATGAACTGATATGCGCCATTGCCGGCATGTATGGTCCTCAGATGGCAAACTATCTCGCCATGAAAACATGGTCCAACACCTATAGAGGAGCTCTGGGAACATTCCTCTATGACACATACGGCTGGAGGATATTCAGCCTGAATTTTTCGGAGGATTATGCCAATATGTTCAAGGGCCTGCGGGTTGATAGCGGCGATAATTTCAAGGAGCTTGATCTTATAACGGAAAAATACAGAAGTCTTAACATTGACCCGAGGACAAAGCAAATCGTATTCAGCAACGGACTTGATGTAGACAGCGCCATTGAAATTCAGGAATATGCAAAGGATAAATGCATTCCCTCTTTCGGCATAGGCACGCATTTCACGAACGATTTCGACGATGTGAAGCCCATGAATATAGTCATCAAGCTTATAGCCGTAAAAATCACCGAATCATGGCCTTTCTTCTGCGATACCTGCAAGCTCAGCGAGGACCCCGGCAAATACTCCGGCGATAAAGCTACAGTCGACCGTTTTCTTGAAACTCTTCATCTCAAAAGACCTGAAGTATGAAATGGCGAAACAATCAGTCGGAAATAGTATTTTTTTCAGTTTTAATGGACATAGTCTAATTTCGTCAAGGTGCAAAGTTAAAATGTATTGCCTGCGGAAGCCTACCTCTATCGCTGAGCTCTATACCATCATTCCAATTTGTAGTTTTTTATGCAGAAAAGAGGTATATTTGCATTATGGAAACAAGACCCCGGACCATCCCGCTCGATTCTGTAGAAGCCTATAACCATCTTTACGGGCGGGATTCCAATATCCCCGGCATTTTCACGTTTGTTCAAGCGTCTGCCTGATATCAGTCCTTCGGATTATAGAACAAGAATTCTATCAAAAAACAAAAAACTAAACTACCTGATCATGAAAAATGTTTTGTTTGCGATAATCATATCTGTTTTTGGATTCATCCCGAGCCTCAGTGCTTCGGCGGCGAAACCTGCGCCCGTTGAAATGGTATCATACGAGCAGGGGTGGACTGACTCTTACGGTACGATAGCTTTGAAAAACAATACCTCCGGAGATCTTCACAACGTAACTTTCACGCTCGAATATCTCGATATGAACGGCCGGCAGGTGGATTATGAAACGTTTACGCGCGATATAGAAATCGCTCCGGGCAAGACAAAGAAACTGGATATCCCTGCATACGAACATGCGCGCTATTATCATTATTATAAAACCAAAGACGATTTCGGGAATCCTGCATTTAAACTGCGTTTTGAACTGAATGATTATAAGATAAGGGAGCCGAAGGTATCTGGGTCCAACTGCGGCTCCGGCTATGAAGGAACTGCCTCTGATACAGCCGCCGGAGAGAATAATGAGAACCATGGGATTGCAGCCATAGTCTTGTTGGTAATCCTTATGATATGTCTGGGCGTATTTATCGGAATGTACGTGCTCGTAGGCGTGATGGCGAAGAAAAGGCACCGTAGTGTTTTCCTCTGGGTCACTCTCAGCTTCTTCATGACTCCCTTGACCGTCTGCATAATCCTGCTTGCCATCGGACGCAAGCCTACCGACGAATATTATTATTGATGCTGAGTCTATGCAAAATCGCCAGAATTGAGGCAGTTTTACAAGTGAAATTATAGGAAATACGGTCTTTATAACGTTTTTTCACACGATTCAAACCGAAATATAGCTAACTTTGCACTCGATTTTCGCAAATAGTCCCTGTCCCTTAAAATTCGGGCTCGATTTTTTTAGGAATGATGTCTGATTCCAAGTATTAAAAAGAAAAAAGATTACCTGACAATATGGATAGAGATAAACTTGACTTCGGAAACGGCAAAATCAAGACCCTTTTCCGCGCCATGTTTTTCCCGACTCTTGTCGGCATGGTGTTCAACTCCGTGCTCAATATATGCGACGGCATGTTTGTTGGGCATGGCGTGGGCAGCAATGCTCTTGCGGCCATTAATATCGTCGCGCCGCTCTTTCTGGTATGCACCGGCATCGGTCTGATGTTCGGCATCGGCGCCTCGGTCATAGGCGGCATACGGCTGGCTGAGGGAAATGTTAAGGCAGCGCGTATCATAATGACACAGGCCTATCTGGCCGGAGCCGTTATTTTCGGCATGGTCATCCTTATGTCGCTGTTGTTCACCCGTTCGCTTCTCTATGCCCTGGGTTGCAGCGAGCCCCTCGAAGAGTATGCCACCGATTATCTGCTGTGGCTTCTCCCCGGCCTGGTGTTCTTCTATCTGCAATGCGCCGGAATGATGCTTATCCGTCTCGACGGCTCGCCCAAATATGCGATGTCGGTGCAGGTCGTGGCCGCCATACTCAACATATTCCTCGACTGGTATATGGTCTATCCTCTCGGGATGGGCATCAAGGGTGCGTCGATAGCGACATCGCTCAGCTGCATCGCCGGCGGACTTATGGTTCTGGGATATTTCATTTTCTTCTCCGAGAAACTGAAATTCTATCGCCTCAAGATGTCGGTGAAGTCATTGAGTCTCTCATTGCGCAATGTCGGGTATATGGCCAAGATCGGACTGGCCACGTTCATCGCCGAACTGGCACTCGGCGTGACGATGGTTACCGGAAACTATACATTCCTGGAATATCTGGGAGAGGCCGGTGTCGCCGCCTACAGCGTTGGCTGCTACCTGTTCCCGCTGATATTCTCGATCAGCAATGCCGTGGCGCAGTCGTCGCAGCCGATTATAAGCTATAATTACGGGGCTGGACAGACGGACCGCGTGCGGCAGGCCCTGCGGATAGCGGTGCTCACCGCCTCTGTATGCGGACTGGCGATATCGGCCGGAATGTGGATCGGCTCTCCGCTGTTGGCGGGAATCTTCCTCGATTCAGGCGAACATGCCTATGCGCTCGCCCGACAGGGGCTTCCTTTACTTGGCCTGTGCGCGCTCTTTTTTGCTCTGAATATCACGTTCATCGGCTATTATCAGAGTTGCGAGCAAGCCACGCGCTCTATCTGCTACATGCTCCTGCGCGGTGTCGTGTTCCTCATACCCGGTTTCTTCATTCTGCCAAAGATAGCAGGCATCCCCGGACTATGGCTCGCTATCCCGGTATCCGAAGCACTAACTTTGACGGTTATAGCGCTCATTTTCCTATGGCAGCGCAAAACGCGAGTGAAATGATAAAAGGAAATATCAGCGTTTGGTGGCGTAAATCATGAAAGTCACGGCTATCACCGAAATGCTGATACCGGCAATTATGCCCGGAGTCATAGCCTCGCCAAACGCTATTGTTCCCACAAGAATCGCCGTGATGGGTTCAAATACCCCAAGAACGGAAGCTTTCGTGGCCCCGATGTTGCGCGTGGCCACTGCAAGCGTGGCCGTGGAAACGATAGTGGGCAGTAGTGCCAGACCTGTCAGATTCAGCAATGCCGATACACTCTCTAAATGCGCAGTGAGCGGAATGCCGGAGCATGCGGCTATGCCAAAGAAGACGAAGGCACCGACCACAAGAACGTAAAACGTAAGCAACGTGTCAGGGATGCCGGCAATCACCCGGTTCCTGTTTATTATCACAATGAAAAGCGCGTATGCGAGCGCGGAACCGATCGAGAGCCAAATCCCCGCGGGATTCATGGCGCCGTTGTCGCCGGCGGTCATAATCACGACTCCCGCGAATGTAGCGCCGATCGAGAGCCATACGGGCCACGACGGAATCTTGCCCAAGAATACCATAATCACGGCAACCAGTGCCGGATAAAGGAACACCAGTGTCGTGGCAAGCCCCGAGGCGATATATTGATATGCTTCGAACAGCAAAAGGCTGCTTGATGTGTATAATAAGCCTAACAAAAGGAGAACCCCGGCCTGACTGACGTTTACCCTGAAGGATTGCCGGCGCATGAGCAGATAGATGCCAAGCAAGAGCACTGCTATTCCGTAACGGAAAAACAATACCGACTGCACGGCCGCGCCAGCCATGAGCAACGGCATGGCGAACAGCGGGTTGAGTCCATAGGTTACTCCCGTGATGATGCCGCCCGGATATCCTATCAGCGCCTGTTTACTTAATTTCATTTTTTTCGACTAATTTCTCTTAGGGAATTTTCAACTCTCATCTAATGCCCAACTCTTAAGAAATTGTTTTTACCACTTTGCATGGGTTGCCGACAGCCCCGGAATTTGAGGGGATATCTTTCACCACCACGCTTCCGGCTCCGATCACGCAATTGTCGCCGATCGAGACGCCCGGTAAAATCGAGACCCCTGCGCCGATCCAGACATTGTCTCCGACAGTGATCGGACGGGCATATTCCAGCCCCTTGTTACGCTCTGTGGCATCGATGGGATGTCCCGCAGTATAGAAACCGCAGTTGGGAGCGATAAACACATTGTCGCCGAACGTCACCGGCGCCTCGTCAAGAATCACGAGATTGAAATTGGCATAGAAATTATTTCCGACACGGATATTATAACCATAATCGCAATAGAAAGGCTGTTCGATGAGCAGACCCTCACCGGCCGAGCCGAGAATCCTGCGCAACAAAGCATCGCGGGCCTCCGCCTCGCGAGGGCGCAGATCATTATAATCGCGACATAACTCCTTACAAACCAAGCGCTCCTCAATCAGCGCCGCATCATTATTGGCATCATAAATCATGCCCGCAAGCATTTTCTCCTTTTCCGTCATAGCGTTCCCTCAATTTTCACACTGCAAAGTTAAATTCTTTTTTTGAGGGATTCCACTAAAGAACGCTATATTTGTAAGGGAATAGTAAGACTTTGTTCCTTATAATTTCGAGGTCGTAGGGGTCGCGGGCTTGGAGCGGATTTTGGCTCATATTGAGTTGATTTTATTAGTATTCGCCGATTTTCAATTGACACTTGCTGAAAGGAGCATACCGAGGTATGTGACTGAAAGCAAGGGGCAAAAGACGCCCAAGGATGCGAGATAAAAGGTAATTTTTATATATTGACATTGCTGAAGATATTAAAATATAGAAAAACGGATATTTGAAATTCAAGATTCTTTACAAAATTTACTAACTTTGATGGAAAATAAGAACAACTGACATATTTCCTTATTCGAGAAATAAAAATTACCGTAAGCCCGCCGCTTTTTGGCATCTTTCGCGAGATCTCTTCGGTCACGATGCTCGCATCGCTTCCTCCAAGACTCGCAAAATCTGCGCAAAAATCGCCGCCCCTACGACCCCGAAATTTTAAGGAACAGAGTCTAAGATTGCAATTATGAGTTATTTAAGGAAGATCCGTGATGTGGAAAGTTATGTGGCTCGATTACGGATGTTCTTAAATGATAAGTTGCTGCGGTTTAATCCATATTTGATTGAGAACGAAAAATTGCTCGAGGGTATCGGCAAGATGCGGTGGCGGGGAATGTATTCACTCACCCAGATGGTGATACTGAAATTTCTGGATGTTCAAAAGCTGAACGACAGTGAATTTTCTCAAGAAAAGATAATTTACACCATAGGGGATTCAGCGGAGGAAATTACGGAACACATGTCCGCCTTTACCTGCAAAAGGACAGCCGCGGATTCCCTGCAACAGATTCGGTCAACGATAAACAACCGGCCGATAACGCAAACCTGCCAGATACATTCCCTTATCGGGAAGCGCTTTTTTGTAAGCCGGAATGTCATCACGGTCAAGCCCGGCGGTGGCTTCGGCAAAGCCATGCGGATGCATCGGCTGAAAGGGAACCCGGAAGAAGACGCCGCCATCATCCGCGAAGCCGCGGTAGCAGCCAAACTCGAAATGCTGGAGCGACTTCTTGAATATCCCCAAGCGAACATTTACCTTGACGGAGAACCCTCTGGCCCCGTGGATATCGCCACTCCCATCCGCGCCCTGATGGCCGAGATCTCCGCCTTCCCCCGCACCGTTCCTCCCAGAATAGGCCCCGTTACGTTAATTTAGCTTGCCTCTTGAATTGCGGCAGTTTCAATGTCAGGAAGGTTTAGGGTCTTCCTCTCGTGGCCGATGTGCCATTTGCCGCAGTGATCGCACTTGTAAGCAGACATCGGGCGTTGATCTTCCGGATGAGCCATTATGTAGCGGTTGCATGCTTCAACAGCTTCCTCGTAAGTATTGTAGCTGTATTTAGCCTAAGACTCTGTTCCTTAAACTTTCATGTCGCTGGGGTCGCAGATGTGCCTCCGATTTGACTAATAAGTCAATTTTTATTCCGGATACTTTGTCATCGTTGATTGAGTCCACTTTACAAAGTGGATTCTATTATGTTATTATGCCAATAATGTTACCAAGCGTTATATTTGGCCATATTTGTTTTCGATTGCAAAGGCACAGTCGTTAATATAGCCAATTCTCGGAATTGTGCACTCCATTCAACACTGCATGAAATGTCATCTCTCCCATCGGTTTTGTCGAAAATAATCCTTAACTTTGTATATCAGAAACCTCAATAATCTACATTAAGGATGCCTATACAGAGCGAGGCTGCTTTGGAAAAAGGTCTTATCGAGGCTCTCCAAAAGATGAGCTATGAGTATGTTCATATTGAAGAAGAGACCAACCTTAAGGCGAACTTCAAGAAGCAGTTGGAGATACATAACAAGAAAGCTCTTGCCGAAATCGGGAGAGAGCATCTTACAGACAGTGAATTTGACAAAGTTCTTATTCACCTTGAAGGTGGTACCCGATTTGAAAAGGCTAAGAAACTCCGTGACCTATATCCGTTGGACACGGAAGATGGGCAGCGTGTCTGGCTTCAGTTCCTAAACAAGAAAAACTGGTGCCAGAATGAGTTTCAGGTATCCAATCAGATCACAGTTGAAGGACGCAAGAAGTGCCGATATGATGTCACCATTCTCATCAATGGGCTACCCTTAGTGCAGATTGAGCTAAAACGCAGAGGTGTAGAGCTGAAACAAGCATACAATCAGATTCAACGTTACCACAAGACCTCGTTCCACGGACTGTTTGACTATATTCAGATATTCGTAATATCCAACGGTGTCAATACACGCTATTTCGCTAACAACCCCAATCAGGGTTTTAAATTCACGTTTAATTGGACTGACAGATCAAACAATATCTTTAATGAACTGAGCCTCTTTGCCGCAGATTTCCTTGACAAATGCACTCTCGGCAAGATGATAGGCAAATATGTTGTAATGCACGAGGGTGACAAATCGCTCATGGTGCTTCGCCCCTATCAGTTTTATGCAGTTGAGGAAATTATAGACAAGGTTCAGAATACCAATCGCAATGGTTATATTTGGCATACAACAGGTGCAGGTAAGACTTTGACTTCTTTCAAAGCAGCTCAGCTTGTTTCTGAACTTGATGGGATTGATAAGGTGATGTTTGTTGTTGACCGCCACGATCTCGACACTCAGACCCAATCAGAGTATGACGCCTTCGAACCGGGAGCTGTCGATAACACTTCCGACACGAGCGAACTTACCCGCCGCTTGCAAAGCGATTCAAAGATTATAATTACGACTATCCAAAAGCTCAATGCCGCTGTGACTCGACCCTGGTACAGCAGCAAACTTCAGGATATCAAGAACAGCCGTGTAGTGATGATATTCGATGAATGTCATCGGTCGCACTTCGGTGACAGCCATAGGAACATCGTCAAGTTCTTCAATAATCTACAGATATTCGGATTTACGGGTACGCCAATATTCAAAGAAAACTCTGTTGACGGACACACTACCAAAGAGATTTTCGGTGAATGTCTACATAAATATCTTATCAAGGATGCTATTGCAGATGAAAATGTGCTTGGTTTCCTTGTAGAATATTATCATGGCAATACCGATGTGAACAATGCCCATCAGGGCCGTATGCGTGAAATTGCACAATTCATTCTCAACAACTACAACAAATCCACCTACGATGGTGAGTTTGATGCGCTGTTTGCTGTGCAGTCTGTTCCCATGCTCGTTCAATATTACAAGATTTTTAAGGAACTTAATCCAAAAATCCGCATCGGCGCAATCTTCACCTATGCAGCTAATGATAGCCAAGATGATGAAACCACCGGAATGTCAAGCGGCTCATTCGTAAGTGAACGTGTAGCCGGAGCTGATGATATGGAGGACATTATCAGAGACTACAATGAGATGTATGGCACGTCTTTTTCATTGCAGAACTTCCGTGCATATTACGATGATGTCAATCTCCGATTGAAAAAGAAAAAACCGGATATGCTTTCACTTGACCTTTGTCTTGTTGTTGGCATGTTCCTCACAGGTTTTGATTCAAAGAAACTCAATACTCTATATATCGACAAGAATCTTGACTATCATGGGCTATTACAGGCATTCAGCCGTACTAATCGAGTTCTTAATGAGCGAAAGAGATTTGGTAAAATCGTTTGTTTCCGTGATTTGAAAGCAAATGTCGATGCCTCTATAAAGTTGTTTAGCAACGGGGGTGAGGAAGGAATTATTCGTGATCCGTATGAAGATGTAAAGAAAGAATATGTGAATCTGACGAAGGATTTCCTGTCTCATTATCCCGACTCGCGCGTTGTAGATTATCTACAGAGTGAAGATGATAAACGTAAATTTATCTTGGCGTTCCGCGACATTATTCGGAAACACGCTGAGATTCAGATTTACGAGGATTTCAATGAAGAAGATCCGGATTTCCCAATGGACGAGCAGCTCTATATGGACTTCCGAAGCAAGTATCTCGACATTCACGATACATTCGTTGATTCCAAGACGGTTCAAGATAATACCCCTTCCGATGACAACAATGACGCCGAACCATCATTGGATGATATTGACTTCTGTCTCGAACTTCTTCACAGCGATATTATAAATGTCGCATATATCTTGAGTCTGATAGCAGACCTTGATCCCAATGCCGAGGATTATCCTGAAAAACGTCAGGAGATTCTTGACACGATGATAAAGGATTCCGAATTGCGTAGCAAGACTCAACTTATTGACGGATTCATCCTCCAGACCGTAGATAATGACAAGGAAGGCTTCATGCGCGACAAGAAAGCCGACGGCAGTATCGACCTTGAAGAACGTCTTAATCAATACATCCGTCGGGAAAAGGGGCGTGCTATTGAACGCATAGCAGAGGAAGAAGAAATACCCATTGATGTAATCAACAAATATGTATCGGAATACGATTATGTTCAGAAAGAACAGACCGAGATAATCCAAGAGGCTTTGAAAGGCAAGAAACTTGGACTTGTGGCTCGTCGACGTACTCTCAACCGTATTGTAGACCGACTCCGTAATTTAATAAGAACATTTAGCTGGGACTGATTAAGACCTAAACGAGAAATATAATTAGCCGAAAAGATGAGCGAAGAACTTCAACAAAAATTGCGCACTCAGCTGTGGGCTGTAGCCAATAATCTGCGAGGCAATATGTCTGCCAATGAATTCATGTATTTTTCGCTTGGATTCATATTTTATAAATATCTTTCTGAAAAGATTGAGAAATATGCAGATCAGGCTCTTGAAAATGACGAAATAACTTTCAAACAGCTTTGGGAAAGTCAGGAAGAAGAGGCCCTCGAACTTCAAGGAGAAGTTAAAAAACAGTGTCTGGAGAATATCGGCTATTTCGTTGAACCGCAATATCTTTTTACTTCAATCATAGACCGTATTAACCGTAAGGAGAATATTCTTCCACAACTGGAGCGTTCTCTGAAACGAATTGAGGATAGTACACTCGGACAGGAAAGTGAGGAAGATTTCGGAGGACTTTTCTCTGATATTGATTTGGCATCGCCGAAGCTGGGCAAAACAGCTGACGATAAGAACAATCTTATCAGCAGCGTTCTTGTTGCGCTCAATGGTATTGACTTCGGCGCAGACGAAGCAACGCAGATTGACATTCTCGGCGACGCATACGAATACATGATTTCGCAGTTCGCAGCCGGAGCTGGTAAGAAAGCCGGTGAATTCTACACTCCACAAGAGGTGAGCCGTATTCTCGCAGAGATTGTCACTCTTGGACACAACCGTTTGCGCAACGTATATGATCCGACTTGTGGCTCCGGTTCCTTGCTAATCCGTGCTGCTAATATTGGTCATGCAGTCGAGATATTCGGTCAGGAAAAGAATCCTACGACCTACAACCTTGCCCGTATGAATATGCTCCTTCATGGCATCAAATTCAGCAACTTCAAGATTGAGAACGGTGACACTCTTGAAGCAGATGCTTTCGGAGACAAACAGTTTGACGCAGTAGTGGCAAATCCACCTTTCTCAGCTGAATGGAGTGCAGCAGACAAATTCAACAATGACGACCGATTCAGCAAAGCCGGACGTTTGGCTCCTCGCAAAACCGCCGATTACGCTTTTATCCTACACATGATTTATCATCTCAATGATGGAGGAACAATGGCTTGTGTAGCTCCTCATGGCGTTCTGTTCCGTGGTAATGCCGAAGGTGCGATTCGTCGTTTCCTTATCGAGAATAAGAATTATGTGGATGCAATTATCGGACTTCCGGCAAATATCTTTTACGGCACATCCATCCCCACATGCATAATCGTGATGAAGAAATGCCGAAAGGAGGATGATAACATTCTTTTCATTGATGCCAGCAAAGAGTTCGAGAAAGTTAAGACCCAGAATAAGCTCCGGGAAGAGCATATCCGCAAGATTGTCGAGACTTATCGCGACCGTAAGGAAATAGAGAAATATAGCCATTGTGCTACTCTTCAGGAAATCGCTGACAATGATTACAATCTCAACATCCCCCGCTATGTTGACACATTCGAGGAAGAAGAACCTATCGACATCAAGGCAGTCATGGCTGAAATCAAAGAACTTGAGGCCAAACGAGCAGGCCTTGACAAAGAAATCGAAGGCTATCTCCGTGAACTCGGAATCGTTGAATAACCCCAAAGACAATCATCATGGCACAAGATAAAGGCAGCAAAAACCTTAATGTTCCCCCTTTGCGCTTCCCCGGCTTCACTGACGAGTGGAAAAGAGTCAAGGTTTCAGATTTACTAGACTTCTACTCAACAAATTCTCTTTCATGGGATATGTTGAATTATGAGAATGGTAATATTCTGAATCTTCATTACGGTCTGATACATTCGGGGCTTCCTACATTGATTGATCTTAAAAAGGATACTTTACCTTTTGTTAATGAAACTGCAATACCGAAGAGATTCACTCTCTGTATGGAGGAAGATGTTGCTTTCGCAGATGCTTCTGAAGATACTAATGATGTTGCAAAAGCCGTAGAGTTTATAAATCTATATGGGAAGCAAGTGATTTGTGGTCTCCACACAATACACGGGCGTGATAAGGGTAATAAAACTGTATTAGGGTTCAAAGGTTATGCTTTTGTATCCTCGGCTTTTCATAATCAAATAAGAAGACTCGCACAGGGGACGAAGATATTCTCCATCTCATCCAAGACATTTGATGAAGTCTTTATTGGCATCCCCAATAAAGACGAACAAACTAAAATTGCTAGACTTCTTCATTTATTAGATGAGCGGATAGCTACTCAAAACAAAATAATTGAGGATTTGAAGAAATTAGAGTCCGCAATTATAGATCTGATAATAGATAATTCAGATTTTCCTGAAATTCAATTTGAGGAACTTTATGATAAAGCAGGAGAAGGAGGAACACCGTCAACTTCTATCTCTGACTATTATTCAGATGGAACAATACCATTTGTAAAAATTGAGGATCTAGCTAATAAGTATCTATTCGGGAGTAAAGATCAAATTACAGAATTAGGGTTGTATAAATCATCAGCTTGGATGATACCTGCCAACTCTATTATATTTTCAAATGGAGCAACAATAGGTGCAATTTCGATCAATAAGATTCCTGTTTGTACCAAGCAGGGAATTCTAGGAATTATTCCTAAGAAAGATTATGATGTTGAATATCTCTACTACCTAATGTCATCAACCTATTTTTGTAAACAGGTTGAAAAAATTGTTACAGAAGGAACTATGCGAACAGCATATCTCAAGGATATCAATCATATTGAATGTCCAATTCCTAATTTAGAAAAACAAAAACGAATATCGCATATATTCAGCAACATATCAGATAAGATGGAGGTGGAGAAAACATTACGGGATCAATTCTCTCTCCAAAAAAATTTTTTATTGATGAATATGTTTATATGAATAGATGTGTGAGTAGGTATTGTTTCTGCCTCGAGTAATTAAGTAGTAATCTATTCTGCACCAATAATAATCGATGTAATTTTCTAAAAACAATTGACATTCTTTTTTGCTCTTCCAATTTAGGTAAACGAATTTGAATATTCCCCATTGTATTATTCATTAGTTTTGGGTTGGCTAAATTTGATGAAACATATTTCTTTGTTGCTTCTGCTAATACTAAGGAAACGAAGAATGTATCAAATTCCTTCCTCAGTTTTAACAAGCCACATACATTTGTACAATTAAATTTACCATTACGATAAAACACGGTACCTGCATTTGCACCATCTGTTGTCCAACTAATATATTCGCCATCAAACATATAATCATCAAGATAGCCCATAATTCCGTCATTCGATGTTTGCGAAGAATAAACAGGGTATAATGGTTTTTCTTGTTGACTAATTTCTATCGAGCTTATAACTCTTCCACGCCCAATTGATGCTATATCTTTAATTTTGAATTGAGCCCAAGAATCAGAATGAAGCATTTCTAAACTAATTGCGGACATAGATGTGTTAATATCCCTAATTTATCGAATTATAAATGCAAATAGAACGCAGTTATTATAGGTATATTGATTTTTCCGTAAAAAAATTACGGAATATTAAAATTATTTTGTAATTTTGCAGTCAACACTACCATATACAATCAAGATGCTAACGAAATTTGCTGTAACAAATTACAGAGGCTTTTCCGATCGTATTGAGTGGGATTTATCCAATCCTGCTAATTACGAGTTTAATAAATATGTTATAAAAGACGGAGTCATTAAAAATGGTATTATATATGGCCCAAATGGCTCTGGTAAGACGAATTTTAGCTTAGCACTATTCGACATTGAATACCACCTGTCTTATAAATGGAAAAAAATAGATTACTATAATAACTTCATTTATGCAGGAGACAAAACTGGCATTGTCACGTTTGAGTATTCTTTTAGATTTGGAGAAGACACCATAGATTATATTTATGGAAAGAATGCTGAAGGTCAGTTGGTTGAAGAAAGTCTTTTTGTCAACCATACGAGTGTCTTCGAACGAAAGAAAAATTCTTTTCGAATAGACAAAAAGCAGTTCCCAATAGATGAGAATATTGAAAGGAACCTTGAAGACAATGCGAATAATGTGTCGATCATAAACTTTCTTATGACTTCATTTCCCCTTGGAGCTGACCATTATCTGATGAAACTTACCGGTTTTGTCAATTCGATGCTTTGGTTCAGAAGTCTCGATGTAAGGGAATTTATCGGACTGGATACACGAGTCACAATGCTGGATGAGTTCATCATCAGTAATAACCTTCTTGATGATTTTTCCGTTTTTCTTTATAAGGTCAGTGGGCAAAAGTTTAAGTTTTATGACCATAGTTCAACGGATAAAGAGTTATTTTGTATTATTGATAAAAATACCATACCATTCAGGCTTGTAGCTTCTACCGGAACCTGCTCTTTGCAATTGCTGTATTTTTGGCTGAAACGTATGAATGAGGCCTCGTTTGTTTTTATTGATGAATTTGATGCTTTCTATCATTTTCGTCTTGCTTTTGAAGTGTGTAAACAATTGTTTAATCTGGATTGTCAGATTTTTACATCCTCACACAATACATACTTAATGACAAATGACCTTCTACGTCCAGATTGTAACTTTATATTGAACAATAATAAGATCAAATGCTTAGCTGATTGTACAGATAAGGAATTACGATTCGGTCATAACATCGAAAAAATCTACCGTGCAGGAGCTTTCTATGATGAATGATGCAAAGACTCTTTTTATCTTTGAAGGTGGCAGAGCAGAAGATAAATATGTTAAAAAGTTAGAGCAAAACTTTCTGGGAGCTGGGCATGCCATAAAATGTGTATTTGACGCAGAGATTTATCAACTCTACAGAACCATAAAGCAGGAATATGGATTTCATTTGGATATTGTATCGCTACTGAAAGAGAGAACGGTAGAGAATGCAGAAACACTAAAGGAATATACTCGCGATAGCTTTGCGTATATATATTTATTCTTTGACTATGATGGTCATTCTACATTAGCTAATGACGCCAAAATCAGAGAAATGCTTTCTTTTTTCAATGATGAAACAGAAGAAGGGAAGCTTTATATTAGTTATCCGATGGTTGAAGCAATAAGACATTTCCAAGACTTTAAAAGTTTCAAATTCCTAGCTGTAAAATGCAAGCGTGCTAATTGTCCATATATAGAGGATTGTGAAGAAAAGGATAATTGTTTAAATGAGCCACACTATAAGACATTCAGTGCTTCCGATAGTCTTGCGCGGATGTGTAATATTAACTCGTATAGCAATGTGGTATGGAAAGAATTGATTGCAGCTCATATATGCAAAGCTAATTATTTAGTCCATGATACATTTGAGTACCCAGAATCACTCATTTCACAAGAATCTATTTTTGAGAGTCAGCTGGAGAAATACATATCCCACAAATGTCCTCAGGTTGCTGTACTTAGCGCATTTCCTCTTTATGTATTGGAGTATTATGGCTTAGAAAATACCATTAAGAAATTAAATCCTTAATCAAGGGACTGAATGATCACTTACTAAAACAATGGTGTTTGGATGCAAAGAAAGTAAGGCTTGGCGATATATGTAACATAACCACTGGCAAGTTAGATGCAAACGCAATGGAGGATAATGGGATTTACCCGTTTTTCACCTGTGCAGAGTCACCGTATTCAATTAATTCATATACATTTGATACAGAAGCATTGCTAATATCGGGCAATGGGGCAAATGTTGGATATATAAATTATTACAAGGGTAAATTTAATGCTTATCAACGAACATACGTTCTGGTTAACTTTACTGAAAACATACAATATGTCCGTGCATATTTGAAATGCTATTTGCCCCAAAGAATAAGCCTTGAGAAAAGCACAAGCAACACTCCATATATTGTTATGTCCACTCTATCGGATATGATTATATCTATTCCTAATAAGGTAGTACAGTATAAAATTTGTAGTATGATAAATTGTCTCGAAACAAAATTAAGTATCGAGGAAAGAGTCTATTCAAATTATATTTTGGCTAAGAGATACTTGTTATCGAAATTGTTTATATAAACAATTGGTTCACAAGATAATTCTTTTGTAATAGAATAAGACTCAGTGTAATTTGTTCCAGTTCGTGCTTACTCGAAATGGAATCTAGGATGCGAGAGATATTCTTTTGTTCTTTAATTTCGAGATAAGGAACTTTGATTTTTTCTAATGGACTTCTGACAATTTGCGGTTGACCTGACCCACTTATTATAGAAGTATAATTGTATGATGAGAGAAAATGAAATAAATAGGATTGATCAATATTTTCATTGGCCTCAATATTTACAACCATAGCATTTCCTGTAATCCATGAGAAGGGTTCCGTTAGAGTTACTTGTCCGCAAGTATTACCCCTACAAGTAATACATATTTGAGGTTGTTCATGGTTATAAGAATGGTAATGTCCAATAACCCCATTCGCACCATATACCAAATATCCGGATTCTGTCAATTCTGAAGTTGCAATAGTTTTAGGTTGATATAATTGTGCAATTTCTCCAAGCGAAATATATCTTGAATGATTTCCTTTGAATAAAGTATCTCGCAGTCCCTTGATTAAGGATTGTAGCTTGTCAATTATTTTGTTTTGGGTTGCAATCCGTTCATCTAAAGCAATAATTATTCTACTAATCTTTTCCTGCTCTAAATTTGATGGAAAGTAGAATTTTATATTTCGAATAATTTCCGCAGATAAATTTCCTTGTCCTCCTTGGAGATAAGTATTCAGTATTCTGGGCGCATGTTTAGTCCATAGACTTTTAAGAAAATATCTATTCTGAGTTGTATTGATACACAATATGGCTTGATTAATTGCTCCATCAATTTTTGATATATCAATCTCTCCACTTGTCGCCCCATACATTGCTAATAAGAGGTCTCCTTTTGAAACCATTTTAGCCGAAGATGATTTTAAACCTTTCTCTGTAATACTTAATTCTGTATCGGACGAATGAATTTCTCCGGAACGAATAAATGGGATATTCCCACCATAATATTCAGACTTCCCAGATGTAGGAGTTCCTCCTGAATAGAATGAACAGCATTCTAATAGTTTGAAACTTTTCCACTCGTCGGTGAAGCCGGGGAAGCGCAAAGGGGGAACATTGGTTATATTTCTTCTCTAAGTTTAAGATAACCAATAATATTAACACTATGGCGCATCTGACTATCAGAGAAATCGCGGACGCTTGGAAAAAGGAAAAGCGTCCGTACGTCAAGCGTTCAACATTCGCAGCATATATGCTGACGCTTGAAAACCATCTGTTGCCATTCTTTGGTGACATGACCGAACTGAGTGAACCAACTGTTCAATCCTTTGTACTTGAAAAGCTTAACGCCGGGTTAGGTGTCAAGACTATCAAGGACATCCTTATCGTGCTGAAGATGATTATGAAGCACGGTGTAAAGAACAAGTGGATTGACTATGCAGAATGGGATATCAAATATCCAACTAACGTTGCCTCTCCTGAAATAGAGGTTCTGACCGTAGCCAATCACAAAAAAATCCTCGACCACATAAAGGATAACTTCTCGTTCAAAGCTCTCGGCATATACCTGTGTCTGACTACCGGGCTTCGCATCGGCGAAATATGCGCTCTGCGCTGGGAAGATATAGACACGCAGACCGGGACGCTTCAAGTTAAGCGCACCATCGAACGCATCTATATCATAGATGGTGAGAAGAAACACACCGAACTGGTCCTTAATGACCCCAAGACTCCCAACTCCCTGCGAGAAATACCTCTAAGTGCTGAAGCGCTCTCACTTATAAAGCCGCTGATGAAAGTAGTCAACACCCGGTTCTATGTCATATCCAACGACAGCAAGCCTATAGAGCCACGTACATATCGTGCGTATTATAAGCGCCTGATGGAAACGCTCAATATTCCGGCAATCAAGTTTCACGGACTTCGTCACTCGTTTGCAACTCGTTGCATCGAGAGTAACTGTGATTACAAAACAGTTAGTGTCCTCTTGGGTCACTCTGACATATCGACTACTCTCAACCTCTATGTCCATCCAAATATGGAGCAGAAGAAGCGTTGTATCACCAAGATGTTCAAATCGCTCGGCAAAAACTAAACCTACAATAAAACAAGCCCGACAGTTATAGCAAGTGAAAACTATCGGGCTTTTAATAATTGGTGAGGAGGCGGTTGAGGATGGCGAGGGCGGAGGGATGGCGGAGGGAGGGGATGGTGACGGTGCCGGCGTTGGTGGAGATCCGGAGCGTGACGCGGCGGGTGTAGCTGGTGAGGGGTGTGCTCGCGATGCCGGCGGATTGGATGTCGCGGTAGCGGATGTATTCGCGGATTGTGGCTATGTTGCCGCGGTTTATCCGGATGTGGGTGTCGCTCAATTCGATACTGCTATGTTTCCATGCCATAACGGCGCGTACGGCGGCTATGACGATGTAGATGCCACCGGCTATCAGGGTGGGCACTATAATGTCCGTGAGATGTATGATGACGATGACGGCTGCAACGGCAAGCAGTAGTTGCGGGATGAACCGACGCCACATCATGCCGATGCCGGATGCGGCCGCGAGTAGGGGTGTGTCGCTCTCTTCGTGGCTGTTGCCGAGCCACCATGCGAGCATTTCAGAGCCGAGATCGGTTCCATAAATGCGGATGTCGCTCTCTTTCTCTTTGTCGGTGGCATTTACGGCCTGATGCAGGGAAATGGTCTGGCAACCGGCGATCTTTTCGAGCGGGTTCTGTTTGATTGTCAGTACGGTGGTTTTATCGCGGGTGAGGCGGCAGGTGAATCTTGAGATGAGACCTGATTCTATCGTGAGCCGATTATGGGCCAAGGCAAGCGACATGTCGCCGTAGCGCAGGGCGATTTTTCCGGTCCAGAGCGCCATCACTATCAGATATATCGCCAACAGTATGCCGATGAATTGCCAGGCTGTCGGCATCAGTCCGCCGGCATGGGCATCGATATAATCTATGACGCGGGTGGTGGCGTCTTCATCAAGTTGGCCGATTTTGTCGAACAGCGCGAAGGCTATGGTGGCAAGCACGGCGAAACCCTTGAGATGGTTCTGACAGAGCGCACCTTTCAGTATGTTGAGATTGCTGACGCGTTTCGTTTCATCTCTCACCGGTGGAGGCGGCGCGGTTATGGCTTCTGCTCCGTTCGACATAAGACCGGCGGTCTCCCCGCGGTCGACACTTTCCAAGAGTTTCTGCCAGTCAGCTTCATCAAGTATCAGCTCCACCTCCCGGTCGTCGCTTGCAAGAGTGTCGAAAGCCACTCCGCGCATGCCTAAAAGCCGGTAAACGAGGCCGCTTTTTGTGCGCAGGTTGTGGACGCTGGAAAGGGGTATACTGACGGTCTCCCTCTTTGCTACACCATGGGTATAAATCAGTTTGTCGCCTTCGATATGGAATTTGCGGAAATAATATCTTGCGAACGCAACCGGAAGGGAATACACGAGTATAATGCCTGCCGCGAATGCGACTTTCCGGAACGGGCTGCCATCGGAATCGCTACTGTCGTAGAAGAGATAGACTATCGCTACAAATGTAACGCCGATAATCTCTCTGAAGGATTTCAGAAACATTATCAGGAACGCGCCGGGGCTCATCCGCCGTGGAGTGGAGAAGTCAGTCATTGTCGGTGTCGGCTTTGTTGATGAGCAATGATTTAAGCTGTTCGGCCTTCTCGAGGGTGAGTCCGGGGACTGTCAGCTGGTTCATGGCCGACTGCGATCCGTTGATCACATCGACATAGTAGAGCTTGAAGATGCGGCTCACCGGATTCATGCGTATGCTCACTTGCTGGATCTTGCAGAAGGGCACGGTGGTTATGGACGTGAAGAATATTCCCGAGCGGTAAGATATATCCCGCTCTCGAAGTGCGAAACCTTTGAAATCATAGATTTTGCGAGTAAACGCCAGATTCACGGCGAAGGCAACAGCCAACACGGCGTCGGCTATCAGTGCCGGGAGCCACGTATCCCAGAATGCAGGTATCAGCAGAATGGCACCCATCAAAATGATATATACGCATATTATCCGTATCGCCACCACCTTCAAGTAGCTTCGTTCCACCGGCGCGAAGCTGAGATCCTCGATCGGCTGAATATCTTCCGCCCATATCTGTCTGTTTGTCGCATTATCCATACGACAAAAGTAGCAAAAAATCACCGTCCGGCAAAAAAACGGTTATCGCTTATTCAGAATTGTGTTGCATAAAGATTGCAACACGGTTGCCTCGTTGTGGATTGTATCGCGTGAAGCAAAGACTAAAGTAACAACGGGGTGTGAGCCAACAGTTTTCAGGAACTCGCTGAACGCCGGGTTTTCATTCAGTTCGGCTTTATAACGCGATTCAAATGCCGACCATCGGTTGGCCGGATCTGCGTGAAACCATTCGCGAAGTTCGTTGGATGGAGCGATCTCCTTGGCCCATAGGGGGCAAGCAAGACGCGCATGCGTCAAGCCGCGGGGCCACAGTCTGTCGACTAAAACCCTGTAGCCATCGGATGCTTCGGGCGCTTCGTAAGCTCGTTTTGTCTTAATGTCCGTCATACTTATCCTTGATTATTATCGTCATTACAACAAGTGCATACAGAACATGGTTGAAGCCTTTGGAAAAGTACACAGAAAAAACTTGACATTTCACATTTATGTGAAATAAAAGTCGTATCTTTGCGTTGTAATTAAAAGGACTATAGATATGAGTGAAGTAGAACTGGTTTTAGTCAACGACACCGACAAGTGTACCATTTATACTATTCAATTCTCTGAAGAATCCGAGACTGAATATGAGCGTTTTTATTCCAGATTCATCGAAGATGCTCAAATGAATAAAGACTTGTTGCGCATTGTGCAGCTTTTAGATAAGATTGCAGATGAGGGAGCATTGGAACGTTTCTTCCGGCCCGAAGGCAAGATGCGCGATTCTGTAGTAGCTCTTCCCGTGCTTCGTTCAAAACTCCGTCTATACTGTCTGCGTCTCTCCGACCGAATTCTTATTCTTGGCAATGGAGGCGTCAAAAATTCGCGGACGTATGAAGAAGATGATTCGTTACGTGGGTATGTCCTGACATTGCAGAAATTTGAAGAACTTTTGAAAGAAGGGCAGCGCGACGGAACTGTAACCATAACGTCAAAGACAATCGACACCGACAAAACGTTTAAGCTATGAAAGATATTAGAAACAGATACCGGGAAATGGTTAATCAGGTGCCACCTGAAATAAAAGAGGAGATTAATCTGTCTTTCGCAATATCCAATAAAATCGATGCTCTTATGCAGGAGCGCGGACTTTCAAAGAAGCAGTTTGCCGACCAGATAGGTAAACGTCCGAGCGAGATAACCCGATGGCTGAGCGGACAGCATAATTTCACGGTCTCCACACTTGCCATGCTGTCGGCATTTTTCGGCAAATCCATAATTTCCGTCTAATCATGGCAAACGAATCCCTGTCGGCAGCCAAAGCTGCCAAGAATGATGAATTCTACACTCAATATTAGGATATTGAGCGTGAGATAAACGCATATCTCGAATTTGACCCGGATGTGTTTCGTGGAAAAACTGTCCTGTTGCCCTGTGATGACCCGGAATGGAGTAACTTCACCCTCTATTTCGCACAACACTTTCAGACACTTGGCCTGAAAAAACTGATTTCCACATCTTACGCACCGGAGAGCAAGAAATACAAGACTCCTTATCAGCCATCCCTTTTTGAACAGGATGCCCCACAGTTTGACCCGAACAAAACTTCCGTTCGTGGAAAGATATTCGTGCTCGATCATGACATTGACGGCGACGGACGCATAGATTTCCACGACCTTGAATGGCGCTATCTTGACGGGGACGGAGATTTTCGCAGCGATGAAGTCACACAGCTGCGTGATGAAGCCGACATCATTGTCACCAATCCACCGTTTTCTCTGTTCCGTGATTTCCTCGCCTGGATAGTAGAGGCAAATAAGAAGTTTCTCATACTTGGCAATAAAAATGCCATTACATATAAGGAGGTATTCCCTTTAATAATGTGCAATCAAATTTGGATTGGATATACCCCTCAAAGTAAAGAAATTTATTTTGAGGCACCCGAATCATTTATCAAAGAGAATCTTCAATTAGGCAAAGATCGTACAATTGTTAAAGTCGATGGTAAATATATGGCTCGCAGTAGTTCCATATGGTTTACGAACATTGAACACGGTCGTCGTCATCAACCATTATCATTGATGACTATGGAAGAAAATATCATGTATTCAAAACACAAAGAAGTGCGTGGCAAAGGATATATGCGATATGATAATTACGATGCTATAGAAGTGCCATATACAGATGCAATACCATCTGATTATACCGGGGTCATGGGTGTACCTATATCTTTTCTTGACAAGTATTGTCCGGAGCAATTTGAAATCGTTGCATTCCGAAAAGGAGAAGATGGGAAAGATTTAATATATTCGTATAGTGCTGATAATAAACAGAATACCCCCCCCCATCAACGAAAAATTCAGCCATATTTCAGGGTTCTCATCAGACGAGTTGCGCAATCCGGCAACAAACGAGAGAACATACATTAACGGCAAACGAATGTATGCAAGACTTCTCATTCGCAACATCCATTCCAGGAATGATAAAAAATGCAGAAGGGAAAATTAACGGACGTATTACATATGCGCGAATAACTATCCGCAAGAAACAATGAAAACAAAACTACATACAGAATGGACAGTCGCCGACATATGCGACGGTTTTGTCTATAACGAGCTTGAGGCCAAAGGTCTGTTCGGCATGGGTGGTCAACTGACCATACAGCCTGAATATCAGCGCAATTACATCTATGCTGACGGCAAGAGAGATGTGGCAGTGATTGAGTCTGTCCTTAAAGGCTACCCTCTCGGTGTAATTTATTTCAATCGGACGGCAGACGGACGGTTGGAGGTGCTCGATGGTCAACAGCGCATTACTTCATTAGGACGGTTCTATAATGGAAAACTTGGTGTTAAGGACGAGAACGGACTACCCCAAAGCATCGGTTCCATTGCCAAAGAAAAAAAGGAAAAGTTCCTTGACACAAAGCTTCTCGTATACGAATGTGAAGGAACTGAGGCCGAGATAAAGGAATGGTTCCGCACGATAAATATCGCCGGAGTACCGCTTAACACACAGGAACTACTTAATGCCGTATATTCCGGACCTTTCGTCACTGCGGCAAAAGGAGTTTTCAGCAATACCCAGAACTCCAAGATGCAGATGTGGCAGGCATATGTCTCAGGGGCTGTAAACCGGCAGGACTTTCTTGCCACGGCTCTTGAATGGGTCAGTCGTGGCAAAGCAGAGGAATATATGCGCGACCACCGTTTCAGTTCCGACATCACGGAACTCGTCAATTATTTTAATTCTGTCATAGATTGGGCGCGGACGGTGTTTCCTCTCGTTGAAAATGAGATGCGCGGACTTCCGTGGGGCGAGCTTTACGAGAAATATCATACACAGCCATATAACCCTGCGCATATGAAACAGCGGGTAACGGAGCTGTATTCCGACCCGTATGTGAAGAACAGGCGCGGCGTGTTTGAATTTCTTTTAGGTGGAGAAACCGACACGAAACTTCTTGATATCCGCATCTTTGACGAAGCGACAAAGCGGGCCGTATATGGCCGCCAGACCGAACAGGCGAAAGCCGCCGGCAAGTCCAACTGTCCTTTCTGTGCCATAGGCCATGACGCAAACGCAAACAAGATATGGAAGTTGAACGAAATGGATGCCGATCATGTCACGGCATGGAGCAAAGGGGGCGCGACCGACATCTCAAACTGTCAGATGCTCTGCAAGCACCACAACCGAGCTAAAGGCAACCGTTGAAATTAGACAGCGCATATCTTGTGAATCATAAAAATCACAGAGTATGCACAAATCATCTACTTTCCGCGAAATAGCGGAACTATGGAAAGAAAACAGGCGCAGCGTAGTCAAACACTCGACATACTGCGCTTATGCTCTTATTCTAAAGACTCACCTCATGCCCGTCTTCGCCAATTCCGTATCCATATCGGAGGCAGATGTACAACAATTTGCATTCGGCAAACTTGAGATAGGTTTGAGCAAGAAAACTGTCCATGACATTATCGCCGTGCTTAAGTCCGTAGGGCGTTTCGGGGCAAAGAGAGAAATGTTTGAGATGCCTTCATGGGACATCGAATACCCATCGGATACAGCCGCACGCGTTTTGCCCGTGCTGTCATTGGCCGACCATAAAAAATTGCTGAACGCAATTGCATCTGCCCCGACACTACAGAATATAGGGATAATGATTGCTCTGTGCTGCGGCTTACGCATAGGCGAAGTTTGTGCCCTTCAATGGAAGGATGTGGATATGGCACGCCGTATTATTACAGTAACGGGCACTGCAGGACGAATCTACAATTGCGACCTTATGGCAACAGAACAATATGTTTCTACCCCCAAGACAAGGAATTCAAATCGTGAAATTCCCATATCTCCGCTTCTTTTCAAAGCCTTGAATGTGGTTAAAAAGCAGCAGAGAGTAGAAAAGTATGTTGTCGGCGAAGGCTCCAAAGCGAAAGAGCCTCGCACATACCGAGAGACTTTCAGCCGGATTCTCAAAAGACTTAAAATCCCGTCAATAGTGTTCCATGGATTGCGCCACACATTCGCCACCAGATGCATTGAAAGCGGGTATGACTATAAAACTGTAAGTGTAATACTCGGACACTCTAATGTTGCCACAACACTCAACCTGTATGTGCATCCAAATCTTGAGCAGAAAAAACGTTGCATATCCAGGATGAACAAATTTCTTCGGATAGAATCTGATTAGCAACGAGAGTTTTCTAAATGAATCAACATGATTTGACTTTTCTAATCTGTTTTTCCGTCTGTCGCAATGCGCTTTGAAGTCCGGGAGAAAGGTGCTGCATCCGTAGCAATTCAAGATGCAACTCAAGTTCGGCGATAAGCTCAGGAAAGTTCTTGCACATTTTAAAGGCCGCGTACAGGCTGAAACACCTTACGGCGTATGGTTCGCATTCGGAATTGATTTTCGACAAACAATAATCGAGAAAATCGCTTCTTATATTGTCTGCCTCATAGTCTTGGTCACGCAAAATTTGCAGTAGCATACGCTTCTTAGCCACATCGCTTTCTTTAAGCAACATATCAATCATTTCATCGCGCAATGAAACGAGCCATTCGGAATCGGCATCGGGAAGATGCGACATAACCCATAAGGCATTTACGCCGGTGCGTCTGTCGTCGGAACTGACAGATCGCCACAACTTTGATAAAAATTCCCTGTTTCCGGATATTTCTTCCGTGATTGTCCTAATCTCTGTCAGTGATATCTTATCCTGCAGAATATTTTCAAGCTTTACAATCTGAGTTGTCATGATGCATAAAGCAATCGGGCATGTGCGAATTGAAAATGCCTATTGATTGGAGGAAAGCGTGGATGATGGTGGAGCCGACAAACCGCATGCCTCGTTTGCGGAGGTCTTTGGAGATGGCATCGGAAATCGGTGAAGTGGTGGAGGTATGGTCGAGGATTGGTTCTTCGGGACAGAAGCGCGACAGGTAGGCATCAAAAGAGCCTAATTCTTCCTGTATGGCTTTGAATACGGCCGTATTGGCAATCGCGGCCTTGATCTTCGCCCGGTTGCGTATTATCCCCGGGTTGGACATGAGTTCCTCAATCTTGGCATCATCGTAAGCAAGAATCCGGTCGCGGTCGAAGCCATCGAAGGCCTTGCAGAAAGCCTCTCTCTTGTTGAGAACGCACTCCCACGAGAGTCCCGCCTGAAAGGATTCGAGAATGAGCAGTTCGAGCAAACGCGCGTCATCATGCAGCGGGCGCCCCCATTCTTCATCATGATATTTGATATATAGCGGATTCGTCGGATTCGCCCAGAAGCACCGCTTCACATTTTCTTTACCTTTATCCATTTTGATTGTCCAAAACTCTTCGGCAAAAATAAGAATAATCTATGGTTTATGAAAAATCAAAGAGTCTTATCTTGATTGCGCAATTCGGTAAAATTGATTATCTTTATGCCTCATTCCTTAACTCTGTCCCTTAAAATTTCAGAGTCTTAATATGATCAGGATTCGAAGAAGCAATAGGAAGGATATCGATGCCATCATGGAGTGCTACGAAACGGCGCGGCAATATATGAGGGCCAATGGGAACGCCAGCCAGTGGGTCAACGGCTATCCGTCGCGTGAGCTTGTTGAAAGCGATATAGCCTCCGGCGCGGGTTATGTCGGTGAAGACGAGGAGGGACGCCCGGTTATGGCGTTCGCCTTTATCATCGGCGACGACCCTACTTATGCCGATATTCGCGATGGAGAATGGCTTGACCGGCGTCCATACGGCACAATCCACCGTCTCGGGTCCAACGGACGGCAACGCGGCGTGCTCAGGGCTTGCGTTTCCTTCTGTTTAGGGAAAATCGACAATATTAGACTCGATACCCATGCCGACAACCTCACGATGCAGCGCGGCGTCGAGGCTTTGGGTTTCGCAAAATGCGGGATCATCTTCTGTCAGGACGGCACGCCAAGGATAGCTTACCAACTTTCAAATCGCAAATCATGAAACATACGATTCTCTTTTCCATAGTATTTGCATTGTCGACATTCACAACCGTCGGAGCATCGGAGTCTCCTCGGTTACGCATCTCCACAATTCCGGTGGGGGAGGGGTATTGCCGCACATCGGTGAATGCCACCAGCTTCCGCGTCAGTCCGCTGACGAGCAACGATAGTGTGCAGTATATTTCATATTATGATCCCGAAGGATATGTCACAATCGGGAAACGCCATCTTGATTCCGACAAATGGGACTTGCACCGCACGCAATACAAAGGTAATGTGAAAGACGCCCACAACGTGATCAGCATCGGCCTTGACGGAGAAGGGCGGCTGCATGCCTCGTTCGACCATCATGGCGACACGCTCCGCTATTGCCGCGCCGTGGCTCCGGGAAGTCTTGAGCTCGGGCCTCTCGAAAGCATGACGGGGCGCGGCGAGAACGATGTGACCTATCCCGAATTCTATACTCTTCCCGGAGGCGACATGCTGTTTGCCTATCGTTCGGGAGCATCCGGACGCGGCAATCTCGTGATAAACCGCTATGATCTTAAGACCGGCAAATGGAACCGGGTCCATGATGTGGTGATTGACGGGGAAGGGGAGCGCAACGCCTATTGGCAGATGTTTGCTGACCCATCGGGCACCATCCATCTTTCATGGGTATGGCGCGAGACATGGCTCGTGGAAACCAACCACGACATCTGTTATGCGTATTCCGATGATGGCGCCCGCACATGGAAACGCAGCGACGGCACGGCATATGAACTGCCGATACGCGAGTCTACGGCGGAAATAGCATGGCGCGTGCCTCAGAATTCTGAACTTATCAACCAGACCGGCATGACGGCCGACAGCGGGGGGCATCCTTATGTGGCCACTTATTGGAGAGAACAGGGCGACAGCGTGCCCCAATACCGCCTTGTCTGGCACGATGGCAAAGAATGGCGCATGACCTCCGTCGGAAACCGGCGCACACCTTTCTCCCTCTCGGGCGGAGGCACGAAGAAGATCCCGATAGCGCGTCCTAAGATAGTGTCCGACGGAAGGGCCGCTTTCTATATTTTTCGCGATGAGGAGAGAGGATCGAAGGTCAGCGTGGCCCATACTCCGGAACTTGGCGTAAAGGAATGGAGCGTGTCCGATCTCACCGACACCCCAGTGGATTCCTGGGAGCCATCGATCGACGGCAATTTATGGAACAGTCGCCGGCGACTCGATATCTTTGTGGAGCAGGTGTTTCAGGGTGACGGTGAAAAGGTAGCGGAAGATGTGGCATTTTCTACTCCCGTAAATGTAATAAGCGTGGAATTTTAAGAAACGAGATCCAATCAACCAACAGAGCATCCGGAATGTTTTATAAGAGTCAATGCGACAAATATAAACATTCTGCATGAACAGCACTACCGATACAATTTCGAGAAAACTGAAACACTTCTGGCATGTTGTCTCCAACGTTCGCCCTATAGTGTGGATCTGTCTATATTTCAGTCTGATGCCCCTTTTCGGTCTCCTCTATTACTGGATGCCGGATTCGCAGTTCCGCATCCCCGAGGGAGCAGGCGTGGATTATGGTTCCTGGCTCTATTACAGCATCGTTACCATCACTACCCTCGGCTTCGGAGATTATACGCCCGCTCACGGCTGGGCGCAGGCGGTTACGGCAATCGAAGTGATGTGCGGCCTGCTTTTCCTGGGCTTCTTCCTCAACTCTGTGGGGTCGATGAAATCGGAAATCGATCTGGAGAGTGAACGCGAAAGAGAGAAAGCGCTCCATGAAAGTTCTGAATTCTCGAAGCTCTCGAAGAATATACCGGTGCTTCTCCACAAACTGAACCTGTATCTTGCCTATTGCCGCGCCGTAACCACTCCGCTCGCTCAACGTGATGGGCGGCTTGACTATAATCCGGAGTTTAACTTCAGCGATATGCGGGATCTTTACCGGCCCTCCGGCATCCCTTCGGATCATTCCTCGCGTCCGGCGGTGGAAGGCTTGCTCGTTTGCGCCTCAAATACGAGTCTCTATCTCGATTCTCTGCAATCGCGAATCGACCTCACGATATGGCCCGAGATGCTTGAAGACTGTTTCGCATTCGTGGCCGCCTGCCAGATGTTTATTTCCTCCGATCTTCTGAAAGACTGGCCCGAAAGAGAGAAAACGAGGATTTCGGCAAAAAGTGTGGAAGAGGCAGTGGAGAGCATCTCCACCGATATCGGCAACTGGACGGGACCCGAGGAGGCCGGCAAACGTGTGGATATGGCTCCGGCAATAGAGTTATATCATTTTATAAAGGAGACCGGACGCCTCTCGCGTAACCTCGAATTGGTTGCCACCAAACTCGCCTCGCAGGGGAAATAGTTTTATCGCCTAAGACATAGAGTCTGAAACGATTTTCTAAATATTGCTCCGAGGAATGATGTGGAAGAGTTATTTTTCGGGCAGCACGATGCGTTTCAGGCAGGCGCAGGCATCCTCGAGGAGGTTGAGCACGATCTCGAAGCCGGCGGCTCCCTCCCAATATGGATCCGGGATGGAATCCGCCTCCGGATAATGCACCGCGAAATCGCTCATCCGGGCTATTTTCTCCATAGTCTCCGGCGAAGGCGCGGCGTCGCGAAGATCGCTGATGTTACGGTCGTCCATACCCAAGATAAGATCGAAATGCCGGAAATCCTCTTCGCGTATCACCCGGCTGCGGTGCTCGAGACGCAAGCCTCGCCCGAAAGCGGCGTGACACATGCGGCGGTCGGGCAAATCGCCGGCATGACCTCCGTAGAATCCTGCGGAGTCGAGTTCAGGTTGTAGGTCCTTTGGCATGCGTGAGCAAAGAGCGCGCATAATCCCTTCGGCCGCCGGACTGCGGCAGATATTCCCTAAACACACGAAAAGTATTCTTATCGGCCGGTTTTCGGCCCGGGCGGCTTCCACCGCCTTATGCGCTGCAGCGACAGCATTCTTTGTCGGTTTTTCCATAATCTATTTTTTTGAACGTGACAAAGCCTTTTTAAGTATATTGACCTGCACGCCGGGCCGCGAGTTGTTAATAAGCAATATAAAATCAAAAAGATTCTTGATTTCGTTGTAAAACAACAGTTTTAATTATATCTTTGCGGAGAAAATGAATTCTTTCCTTACGAAACACGGCATACGTCATAATGCTTCCGATAATCTAACCTAACCTAATAATAATGACAATTAAACTTAAAGGCTTTGCCGCTCTTCTTGTGTCGGCAGCCGCTGCCCTTCCCGCTTTCGGGCAGACACACACTCTGACATCGCCCGACGGCGACATGTCGATGCGTTTTTTCCTATCAGCCGACGGCACTCCCCGTTACGAGCTTGACTTTAAGGGTAAAAGCGTTGTGAAACCGAGTCGCCTCGGTTTCGAAATCAAGAAAACAAAACAGGTGAAGGATGGCCGCGCGCTCAGCGACGGCTTCGAAATCGTATCGGTCGATACGGCCTCCAACGACGACACCTGGACGCCCGTCTGGGGCGAGGAAAACCAGATTCGCAACCATTACAACGAGATGGTTGTGAACCTTCGCCAGAAAGACACCAAGCGCCTGATGTCGCTCCGCTTCCGCCTTTTCGACGACGGTCTCGGCTTCCGCTATGAGTTCCCCATGCAGAAGAAACTCAGCTATTTCGTAATCACAGACGAGCTTACGGAATTCGCCATGTCCGCCGATCATGAGGCTTACTGGATTCCCGCCGACTACGACACTCAGGAGTTCGACTATACCCGCAGCCGTATGTCGGAGATTCCCTCGAAAGTGAAAGAGGTGAGAGGTCCTTCTTACGACTGGACCACAATCCCCGTAGACAACGGCGTGCAGACCGCCCTTATGCTCAAAAGCGACGACGGTCTCTATATCAACCTGCATGAGGCCGCGCTTGTTGACTATCCCTGCATGCATCTCGAGCTCGACACCGCCACCAATATCTTCAAGGCCATGCTCACGCCCGATGCCGTCGGCGACAAAGCCTACATGCAGACCGATTGCGTCACCCCCTGGCGCACGATCATAGTGAGCGACGATGCCCGCGACATCCTTGCCTCGCGCATCACCCTCAACCTCAACGAGCCCTGTAAGATCGAGGATACAAGCTGGATCAAGCCGATGAAATACGTTGGCGTATGGTGGGAGATGATCAACCGCAAGAGCAAATGGAGCTATACCAACGATCTGCCAAATATCCATCTCGACCGTGTTGACTATACCAAGACCAAACCTCATGGAAAGCATGGCGCAACCACCGAGAACGTGAAGAAATACATCGACTTCGCAGCCGAGCACGGCTTCGACGGAGTGCTCGTGGAGGGATGGAACACCGGCTGGGAAGACTGGTCGGGCAAGATGAAGGATGAAGTGTTCGATTTCGTAACTCCCTATCCCGATTTCGACCTGCCCGCAATTCGCGATTACGCCAAGGAGAAAGGCGTGAAGATGATAATGCATCATGAAACCTCCAGCTCCGTGCGCAACTACGAGCGCCGCATGGACGAGGCCTACAAGTTTATGAAAGATAACGGCTACGACGCAGTGAAGAGCGGTTATGTGGGTAATATCATACCCGCAGGCAGCAACCACTTCAGCCAGTGGCTTGTGAACCATTACCTCTACGCCGTGAAGAAAGCGGCCGACTATAAGATCATGGTTAATGCCCATGAGGCTGTGCGTCCCACCGGACTCTGCCGCACATGGCCCAACCTCATCGGCAATGAATCCGCCCGCGGTTCGGAGTATCAGGCATTCGGCGGCAGCAAACCGAGCCATACCACCATTCTTCCCTTCACGCGTCTTGTAGGCGGCCCGATGGATTATACTCCCGGTCTGTTCGAAAACGACATGCGTAAGTATAATCCCAAGAACACATCATGGGTGAACACCACGCTCGCCAACCAGCTCTCGCTTTATGTCACGATGTCGAGCCCTCTGCAGATGGCGGCCGATTTCCCCGAGACCTACGAGAAGTTCATGGACGCGTTCCAGTTCATCAAGGATGTGGCTCTCGACTGGGACCACAGCTATTACCTCGAGGCCGAGCCGATGGAATATCTCACGGTTGCGCGCAAAGCCAAAGGGGAAGAGAAATGGTTTGTGGGGGGCACCAACGGCGCCGATCCCCGCACGGCCGAGGTTGACTTCTCCTTCCTCCCCGCCGGAAAATACAAGGCCGTTGTCTATCGCGACGCCAAGGATGCTCACTATCGCAACAATCCTCAGGCATATGTGATCGAGACAAAGACAGTGACCCCGAAGACAAAGATGAAGATTCATGAGGCAGCCGGAGGTGGCTTCGCAATCTCCATCCTCCCCGTGAAATGACATAGTCTATACAACCATAACTTTACAAATGAAAAACGGCCTGCATCCGCAAAGGAGCAGGCCGTTTTGTTCATAAGACAGGAGGCGTCAGCGCACGATTATTTTGCGTCCGCGACTCACGTAAATACCCGGATTTACGGGATTGTCGACGCGGCGACCCGAGAGGTCGTACCAAACGCGGTTCTGCTCCTCGGCTTCCGGGGTTGTGATATCCTCCACGCCGCTCGATTCGGCAAACGAACAGATCTCTTTGAGCGCCGGAGTCGCGCGGCCGTTGGTGGAATCGAAGAGGGGAGCGTTATACCATCCCTGAAGGCTTGTGCCGTAAGCGTTATATTCCATCCACCACCAGAATAGACCGTTAACCGCAGGATGCTGCTCGAGGAGGGTGACGAGGTCTTTGGCATACTTCGCCTGTCCTTCGTAGGAGAGCGGCCATTCGGAGGAGTAATCCTTGTCGCCAAGCGCCCACTTATAGCTATAGCCCGTCTCGACGATCATGATTTTCTTTTCCGGATAATTCTGCTCAAGACTTGTCAGAGCGTTGGCGAGTACAGAAATATCTCCGTGCCAATAGGGGTAATAGCTCAGGCCGATGATGTCGTAGTCGATGCCGAGTTTCTTCATCTGGTCGTAGAAATTCTTCTGCACGCCAGTCTGCTCCACGCGCTCGGTATGGATCACGATCTTCGCCTTCGGACATACCTCCCGGCAGGCCTTGATGGCATTGTTCAGGAGCTTGCCGAACCTTGCCCAGTTGGCATCGCTGCCCATCAGCGCCTTCTTCGGACTCGAAGTTCCCGCCGGACCCCACAGCATACCATAGCTGATCTCATTGCCCGGCTGGATGAACGCCGGAACGATGCCGTCGGCTTTCAGGGCCTCGAGCGTCTCCTTGGTATAATCGTAGATCTTCTGATAAAGCTGCTCATCGTTGAGACTCTGCCAGTCGATGGGCGTCCACTGCTTCGCCGGGTCGGCCCAGGTGTCGGAATAATGGAAATCGAGCATGAGATCCATACCGTTGTCGACAATCCTCTTGCATAGCGGCTTGATATACTCGAGGTCCTGACATGCATTCGGATCATACTTCGTATCGCCGGCATCGGCGGAATGCAATTCCTTATATTTCTTCGGGTTCACGAACAGACGCACGCGCATAGCGTTCATCCCCTCCTGATGGAGCCAGGGTAGAAGCTCGGGGATTAGTTTGCCTGTGTAGTCGTTATACTTCGCACCCGCTTTCTCATATTCCGGAAGGAGCGAGATGTCGCCGCCCGCATATCTCTGGGCAAGAATGCCCGACAGACAGAGCAACGCCATCGCGAAAAGTGTAAATATTCTTTTCATACTTATAGGGTTTTCATGGAAATATAGACTCTGTTTTTTTATTTAAGAAGATAGGAATGTTCATTCCGAATACGCAAAGTTAACAAATTTTTCTAACAGTCCCCATGCCGTCGTTGTTTTCAACAAAGCCATATCTGACTTTAGGATTTGCCGGGGTACTAAAAGGACGCCAGCGAACCCTTCGGAGAGCGTCGCATAGTCAGTGCTTTCGATAGAGGCTTCCTGCACATTGACAATCAGAGTGTTTTTCAGATGTCAGTGTGGGTCCTGCTTAATAACAACCCAAGAAAAAGTTTGGACACAAAAGGATGAAAAAAATATTGTACACCTTAACATTTTTTTAGCGTGGCAGGCTAAGTGTCGGGAAATATGCGAATTTTTAACTATATTTGCAGGCTGAAATTAATAAGAGATAAACGTTTATGAACGAATTAGCCACCAAATACAATCCTTCCGAAGTGGAAGATAAATGGTATGCCTATTGGATGGAGCATCGTCTGTTCCATTCCGAGCCGGATGAGCGTGAACCCTATACAATAGTTATTCCCCCTCCAAACGTGACGGGAGTGCTTCACATGGGCCACATGCTCAACAATACCATTCAGGATATTCTGACGCGCCGCGCCAGAATGACCGGCAAGAACGCTCTGTGGGTGCCCGGCACCGACCATGCCGCCATTTCCACCGAGGCTAAGGTCGTGGCAAAACTTGCCGCCGACGGTATCAAGAAAAGCGATCTATCCCGCGAGGAGTTCCTGCGCCATGCATGGGACTGGACCGATAAATACGGCGGCATTATTCTCAAACAGCTCCGCCGTCTCGGCGCTTCCTGCGACTGGGAGCGCACTGCGTTCACCATGGACGAGACCCGCTCGCGCAGTGTGATTCATGTGTTCTGCGACCTTTTCGAAAAGGGTTATATCTATCGCGGCGTCCGCATGGTGAACTGGGATCCCACGGCTCTGACCGCCCTCTCCGACGAGGAGGTAATCTACAAGGAGGAGCACAGTCATCTCTTCCACCTCCGCTACAAAGTGGAGGGAGATGACCGCTACATCGTTGTCGCTACCACCCGCCCCGAGACAATTTTAGGCGATACCGCCGTCTGTGTCAATCCCAACGATCCCCGCTATACGTGGCTCAAGGGTAAGCGTGTGATTGTGCCGCTCGTTGGCCGCTCTGTGCCCATCATCATGGATGATTATGTGGAGATGGACTTCGGAACGGGATGTCTTAAAGTTACTCCGGCCCACGATGTGAACGACTATATGCTCGGTGACAAATACGGGCTTCCCTCCATTGATATATTCAACGACAACGGCACAATCTCCGAAGCCGGTGGAATGTATGTCGGCATGGACCGCTTCGATGTTCGACGCCGGATCATGAAAGACCTCGAGGAGGCGGGACTCGTGGAAAAAGTGGAGGATTACGTCAACAAGGTTGGCCATTCGGAGCGCACGGATGCCGTGATCGAGCCGAAGCTCTCGATGCAGTGGTTCGTGAAGATGGACAAGATCGTAAAGCCGGCCCTCGATGCTGTTATGAACGACGACATACGCTTTGTGCCCGCTAAATTCAAAAACACCTATCGCCATTGGATGACCAACATCAAAGACTGGTGCATCTCGCGTCAGCTATGGTGGGGACACCGCATTCCCGCCTGGTTCCTTCCCGGCGGCGGATATGTGGTGGATGAAAACGAGGAGGCTGCATTGCTCAAGGCTATAGAAAAAACGGGCGATGCATCGCTCACCCTTAAAGATCTTACACAGGATCCCGACTGCCTCGACACATGGTTTTCCTCATGGCTTTGGCCGATATCGCTCTTCGACGGTATCATGCGTCCCGACAACGCCGAATTCAAATACTATTATCCGACCTCCGACCTTGTGACGGCTCCCGACATTATCTTCTTCTGGGTGGCGCGCATGATTGTGGCCGGTTATGAATTCGCCGGCGACAAGCCGTTCAACAACGTTTATTTCACCGGTATCGTGCGCGACAAATTAGGCCGGAAGATGTCGAAATCTCTCGGTAATTCTCCCGACCCTCTCGAACTTATCGACAAGTTCGGAGCCGACGGCGTGAGAATGGGTCTGATGCTCGCCGCTCCCGCCGGACATGACATAATGTACGATGATTCGCTCTGCGAGCAGGGACGCAATTTCTGCAACAAGATCTGGAATGCCTTTCGTCTGGTGAAAGGCTGGGAGGTGGATTCAGCCGCAACTCAGCCCGACAGCTCCAAGATAGCGGTGGAATGGTTTGAGGCAGTGCTCAACAATACCCTTGCCGAGACAGCCGACCTGATGGGTAAATTCCGTATCTCAGAGGCACTGATGGCCGTTTATAAGCTTTTCTGGGACGAATATTCGGCATGGTATCTCGAAATGATTAAGCCGGCCTACGGCAAGCCCATTGATAGCGAGACATACGATGCTACGCTCCGTTTCCTCGATACTCTTCTTCGTCTGCTTCATCCTTTCATGCCCTTCATCACCGAGGAGCTATGGCAGCATCTTGATGAACGCAAGCCTGGCGAGAGCATAATGTATGCGCAGCTTCCCGAGGCCAACGAATACGATGACGCCATTATCGCGAAATTCGAAGATGTGAAGCAGATAATCGCCGGCATACGCACCATCCGCAAGCAGAAGCAGATTCCCCAGAAGGAGGAACTTCAGCTTAATGTGAAGGGCGTCCATAATTCCGGTTTCGATCCCGTGCTCATAAAGATGGGCAACCTTTCGATGATCGACATGGTGGATGAGAAAGAGCCGACCGCTTCTGCCTTTATCGTCGGCGCTACGGAGTATAGCGTGCCTCTGGCAAGCAAGATCAACGTGGAGGAGGAGCTCGCCAAGCTCAACAAAGATCTCGAATACTACACTAAGTTCCTTGCAGGCGTCGAGAAGAAGCTTTCCAACGAGCGCTTCGTGGCCAACGCCCCCGAGGCGGTAGTGGCCCTCGAGCGCAAGAAGATGGCCGACGCAAACGAAAAGCTCGCCACCATCAAAGCCTCCATCGCCGCCCTGAAATAAGACGAAAAATGCCAATATTAAAATCGGGACACGGCGGAATTCCGTCTTGTCCCGATTTTTATTGGTTTATTCTCGGAGGGGATGTGCCGCATCAGAGGAGGCCGCGGGTGTCGCGGTTGATGCTTTTGATTTTGATTGAAAGCACGATACGGTATATGCCGAATGTGATGAACGACAGGCCGAGCCATAACCATACGGCTACTCCTCCGGCTACAGGGCTGCTGAGGAATATCACCGAGAAGGCGAGCGTTGCTATAAGTATCAGGACCATCCATATGATTCCTGCGGGAGAGTAGCTCGACATGAAAGTAGCCTCGCATAGAGAATTGATGGCAACCACCATTATCCATATACCCATCACGAAGATGAACATCTCCGTCACTGCCACAGCAGGCATCGAGAACATCCATATTCCCGCTATCAGTTCGAGTATGCCGAGAGCCATGCTCCATCCCCAATTGGAAGCTACTCCGGAGGTGAAAACAGAATATGACAGGTTCATGATGCCGGCCACAACCATACAGATGGCGAAAGTATAGGCTAATACCGGCAACGACTCTACGGGACAGCAGAGTGTCCATATGCCCAGACCGACGCATACAAGGCCGGTGATGAGTGGAATCCACCAGAGACGGGTGATTCCTCCTTTGAATTCAACAGTGTTTTTCATAATATAGTTTATAAATCCCTTATGGATATCGCATTTCATATAATATAACGCCCGAAGGGCCGCGAAAGTTAATTCGCGGCCCTTCGGATATACGAACTATAAAATTTATAGAACTTATAAGTCTTATAAATCTTATAGATCTTATAAAATCAGAGCTTGAGCATTTCGTTCTGGGCGGCGAGATCGTCGAGATATTTGCGCCGGTCCTCTTCCACCATCCGGTCGAACTCGGCGGCATAATCGGCTATCACCTCCGCCGGACGGCGCCAGCTGTCGCCGAAGCGTGCCGCTATCCATGCCCTCTGAAGGTTAGGATAGTGGCGGAATGCATTGTCGAACACTTCCTCGATCTCCTCCACACTCGTTTTCGACATCGCTCTCCGCAACGAAGTGCGCGTCATCAGCAAACCGGCCACGTCTACCCATTCTGCTGCTTCCGAACCCTGTTCCCTGTCGGGGAAGCCGCTCTCGGATGTGTGTATATGCAGATACTTATAGATTGCCAGCTCATAGAGATGGCGGGCGCGTTCGAGGGCGGCCCGCGTGAATTTCATTCCGCGATATCGGAGATAGCGGTCATCGTCGGCCGGCCGCATCAATAGCTCGTGGATAACGTCGACAGCCTTGAGCATCGCATCGACCGTGAGAGGATTCAGCACATCGTAGATCACGCGGTCGTGAAGTGGAAGACGTCGTTTCTGCCGTCGGTCGCGCGTAGGCCATTTCTTTTCGTCGCGGAGCAGACCGCAACTGCGCAACATGGCTCCGGGCACCACAACCGTTGCCCCACGGTCATCGCCGAAAAGATATGAGAAAGGGAATTGCGAGGAATCGGGATGCGTCTTGTGCTGACCCATCAGCAGAGAAAACGCTCCGATTTTCGCTCCCAGCATCAGATAGGAATCGGAAGAGGTCTTGACGCCCCTTTCGAGCAATCCCCAATGCACGGGTCCGAGCTTATACATGTGATTGCTCTGATTCGTGCCGCTCCCCGCATTCATGAAAGATGTCTGGCAACCGATGAGCAGCGATGACTTATGCATGCTCACCGTGAATGGACCGGCAAAAAGCGCACATGCCTCGCCGTTCTCCAGCGAGCAGTTGGCAAAGAAGAGGGAGTCGTGGGCGGTGAATCCCTTTTCAAGTATTGCTCCCTGTCCGATATAGCAATTCCTGATGATGGCGCCGGAATCAAGGACTCCGTCTTCAAGGATGAAATTCTCGGCGTTGACGCCCGCGCCTATACGCGCGAGAGCCCGTCCGGGAGCGGCGTTGTTGATCGCGCTGCCGTTGCGCAGGGAGGATGCACCCTCGATGATCACCTCTTTCCCTACAGTCACATTGCGTATCATTCCGCAGTTGCGGATGCATGCGTTATCGCCGATTTCCGGAGCAGGAGAGAAGCCGTCGATATGGTTGTCGAGCAGTTCGCGCCCGTCGTTTCTTGCCCATTGCGGATCGCGCGCTGTGATCATCGCCAGCTGCGCCGACATCCCGGGATAGATCCTCACGGCCCGCGAACCTGTTTCATCGAGCACGCAAACCTCCGTGCCGACTCCGCAGGGAGCCTCGGCCTCGAATTCAAGCAAGCCGATATTCTCGAGCACCACTCCGGACCCGATAAGCATCTTTCCTGAAAAACGGACATTCCGTATCTTCGAAAGGTCGGTATCCGGCGCGAACAGGACCGCACTCCAGTCTGAGCAGCTGCAGCCATTCTCCTCCAGCAGTCGAATCTGCCTCCATGAAAGAGGCTTATGTGGTTTCAAGGTCGTCATATTTTTGAAATAGAAAATCATTGTAAGGGAAGCGCTCTGTGTGGATCTCGCGGGCCTTCTCATAGAGCATCTCCTTGAGACGGTCGATGTTTATCTTTTTGCGGGCGGAGATAAACACGCAATTGTTTTGCATTTTCGACATCCAGGTCTTCTCGAATTCCTCCAGAGAGATGTTTTCACGGGTGCGGGGCGTGAGATCATCGGGATCCTTTGGGGTATAGGAGAATGCGTCGATTTTGTTGAAGACAAGAATCATCGGTTTCTCGGCCGCTCCGCAGACCTCGGCGAGGGTGCGGTTCACCACCTCTATCTGTTCCTCGAACTGCGGGTGGCTCACATCCACCACATGCACCAGTATGTCGGCCTCCCGGACCTCGTCGAGCGTGGATTTGAAGGAATCCACAAGATGGGTGGGGAGTTTGCGGATAAAGCCGACAGTGTCGGAAAGCAGGAAGGGGAGATTGTCGATTATCACCTTGCGCACGGTGGTGTCGAGGGTGGCGAAAAGCTTGTTTTCGGCAAAGACATCGCTCTTGCTCAGAAGGTTCATCAGCGTGGATTTGCCCACATTGGTATAACCGACGAGGGCGACCCGGGTGAGTTTCCCTCGGTTTTTCCGCTGGATGCTTTTCTGACGGTCGATGCTTTTGAGTTCCTCTTTCAGGCGCGCAATCTTGTCGAGGATGATTCGTCGGTCGGTCTCTATCTGGGTCTCGCCCGGGCCTCTCATTCCGATACCTCCGCGCTGACGCTCAAGGTGTGTCCACATGCGTGTGAGCCTCGGCAGAAGATATTGGTATTGTGCAAGCTCCACCTGTGTACGGGCCGTGGCCGTCTGCGCCCTTTTGGCGAAGATATCGAGAATAAGGCTCGTACGGTCGAGAATCTTCACCTTCAGCTCCTTTTCGATGTTGGCCACCTGTTTGGGAGAAAGTTCATCGTCGAAAATCACGAGTCCGATTCCATTTTCTTCCACATATTGCAGGATTTCGGCGAGCTTGCCCGTGCCTACATAGGTGCGGGGATTGGGATAGTCGAGCTTCTGCACGAATCGCTTCTCCGGCTCGGCGCCGGCGGTGCGCGCCAGAAAGTCGAGCTCATCGAGATACTCGTTCACCTTGGTCTCGTTCTGAGTCTTGGTGGCGAGACCGACGAGAACCGTCCGTTCGTTGGCTTCCTTATTTATAATGTTGTCTTCAATCATATTCTCAATGGCAGTAATTTCTAACGTTATATGGGGCCTGGTGGCGCAGTTGCCGGCGGCATTCCTGTGTTTACATCTAATACAACAAACGGCGAGCCAAAATCTCTCTGATTCCGACTCGCCTTTGTCTTTTGCTCCTGCGCGGATGAGGGGCAGGAGGTGCGTGCTTGCTTATTTCTTTACCTTGTTATATCGGGCGTTTAGACCTTCAACAACCTCATCGGTGATGTCGAGTTCGGGGTTGATGTAGAGGGTCGATGCCTTCTGGAAAATAGCGTCGTAGCCGCGCTTTTTGTTATAGTCCTTTATAAAGGAGGTGATGGAATCGATCACGGCCTGTTGCGCCTGCATGGCTGCATTGGCCATGTTGGCTTGCATTGTGCCCATCGATTTCTCGGCTTCAGCCTGCATGTTGTTGAGCGTCTGCTGGTCCTGGCGATAGGATGCTTCTGTGAGATAGCCGTTGTTCTGCATTTTGTTCTGCATTGAATTCGCAAAATTCTGAAGCTTGTCCTGATGGCGTTTGTGGGCGCTCTCAAGATTATTCTGCATTCTTATGGCCTCTTCCTGATAATCCTTGGCGAGATTATATTTGCTCAGAACCGAGTCGAGGTCGACATACCGGTAATTGGGAAGCACAGTGGCTGATTTGCCGGACTTGGCCTTCTCTGAGGCCGTCCCTGTTTTTGAATCATCGGATCCGCACGACACTGAGATAAGCGAGAGGGCCATGAATGCCGCGGCTAACGATAAGTGGATTCTTTTCATTTTATAGTTGTAAGATGATGTTGGATCGGTGTAGGTCTATCGGGAATTCCTGCCGTTGCGAGCCGGGCTATGACTCCGTGAATGGGTATGGCAGGAGGCCGATTTTCCTCCCGCAAAGCGAAAGGAAAGCAAAAGTAATGATATTCCCAATAATATGGTAATCAGAAGTGTCAATTTCACTTTTTTTAAGAGTTTGTCAAGAAATTGAATAAACAGTTTCTAACATCTCGTCGGTTTTGTCTGCAAATTTAACTAAAAAATCCAAAATCCGCTTAGAAACTGTTTAAATTCTGCGATTATTTTGCTAACTTAGCCGTGTGCGCATATTCTGCGTTGCCCGCATGTGCGCGAACAATCCGATAGTATTACTAAAAAATATAGATTATGGATGTAAAAGACCTTAAACCGGAACTCATCTGGAAGTGCTTTGACGCTATCACCAAAATACCCCGCCCGTCGTGCCACGAGGAGCAGATACGCGATTTTCTTCTGAAATTCGCCGCTGACAACAATGTTGAGGTGCGCACCGACAAGGTGGGCAATGTAGTGATGAGCAAGCCTGCCACTCCGGGTCATGAAAACGCTCCGACAGTGATTCTTCAGTCGCATATGGACATGGTGGCCGAGAAGAACAATGACGTGAAACATGATTTCTTGAAAGATCCCATCGAGACTTATGTCGACGGAGACTGGGTCAAGGCCCGCGGCACGACGCTCGGCGCCGACAACGGCATCGGTATGGCGGCAGCCATGGCAGTGATGATCGATAAATCGCTCGTACACGGTCCTGTGGAGGCTCTTTTCACCGTCAATGAGGAGATCGGCCTCGAAGGGGCGCAGAATCTCGGCAAGGATATGATCACCGGCTCTATGTTGCTCAATCTCGACTCGGAAGACGACGGCGAGATCTTCGTGGGCTGTGCCGGAGGTATTGACACCACCGCCACTTTCACCTACAGCCGCAGCTATACTCCCGAGAACTTCAAATATATGCGCGTATCAGTAAAGGGACTGCTTGGTGGCCACAGCGGAAGCGACATCAACCTCGGCCGCGCCAACGCCAACAAGATCATTGCCCGCTTCATCTGGGAATGCTCACGTTGCTGGAACGTGTCGGTTTGCTCGTTTGAAGGGGGCAACCTGCGCAACGCCATCCCCCGCGAGGCTTATGCTGTGTTCGGTATCCATACCGACCATCATGAGGCAATGATGCACAGACTGAAAAAATATGCCGAAGAGATAAAGAATGAATATAAAGGAGTGGAGCCTTCCATGGAGCTATCCATCGAAGAGGCAGAGCGTCCCGAATTCTGCATGGATTCCGACACCTCCCTGGCACTGATCCGCGCCGTCTATTCCGCACCACACGGAGTATATTCGATGAGTCGCGACATCGAGGGACTTGTGGAGACCTCTACAAACCTTGCGAGCGTAAAGCTTGTGGATGATAATAAGGTAGTGGTGACCACTTCCCAGCGGTCGTCGCTCGAAAGCCGCAAGGAGGATATGGCCGGACAGGTAGAGGCTCATTTCCAGCTTGCCGGCGCCGACGTTACGCATAGCGACGGCTATCCGGGATGGGCTCCCAACATGCAGTCGACAATCATGAAGATCTCAGCCGACGCCTATGAGGATCTCTTCGGCGTGCGCCCGGCCATCAAGGCTATCCATGCCGGACTTGAGTGCGGACTCTTCCTCTCGAAATATCCGAATCTCGACATGGTGAGCTTCGGCCCGACAATGACCGGAGTACATTCTCCGGACGAGAAACTGCTTATACCGACCGTAGATAAATTCTGGCGCCATCTCTGCAGAGTGCTGGAGAAAGTGGCGGCGTTATGAAACCGGCGGTCCAGGCTTTAGGAGCTTTCTTTCTGCTTGTCGCAGGCATTGCCTGCGGCAGCGGAAAGGGAACTGCCTCTGCCGATTCGTCGAAAACGCCGCGGACGGTGAAAGTAGATTCCGTGCCGGAGGTCGACGAGGCTACCCGTTATACCCATCTCTCCGACGAGGATTTCCGGATTGTCGCCAATGAACTGGGTGTGGAGGTGGCTTCCGTAAAGGCGGTTGTATCCATCGAGGCAGGAGCCAATATGAAGGGTTTCTGGGCCCCGGGAGTGCCGGTGATCAATTTCGACCGGTCGATGTACAACCGCTTCCGAAACTCGGTGAAAAACAGGCAGGGCAATAAGAACGCAAAAGTGCCTCCGGGCCTTACCGGCTATGCCCTGCAGGAATGGACGCAGCTTGTGAATGCCCGACGCGTCAATGAGCAGGGAGCCAATATGGGCACGTTCTGGGGCATGTTCCAGATCGGAGGATTCAATTATAAGCTCTGCGGCTGCGAGAGCGTGGATGAGTTTGTGAGGCTCATGTCTTATTCCGAACTCGAACAGCTCGAACTTTTCGCCACGTTCATCACCAACACCGGCATGCTCAACGACCTTAAGAATAGAAACTGGGCAGCGTTTGCCCGTAAATACAACGGCGCAAGCTATGCGCGCCGCGGCTATCACACCAAGATGGCGCGCGCTTACGCCCGCTTCAAAAAAGAATCATAGACAGACTCTATTATGAAAATCACAGATCTCGAACCGAAGCTTATTTGGGAATGCTTCGATGAAATTACCAAAATTCCCCGCCCGACCCATCATCTCGACAAGATGCGCGAGTTCCTTCTCGATTGGGCCAAACGCCACGACATCGAGGCTCATGCCGACAAGGTGGGCAACGTTATGATGCGCAAACCCGCCTCTCCGGGACATGAGAATGCTCCTACAGTGATTCTGCAGGGACATCAGGACATGGTGGCCGAGAAGCGCCCGGAGATAAAGCATGATTTCATGACAGATCCCATCATCACCGTTGTCGACGGTGACTGGGTGAGAGCTGAAGGGACGACTCTTGGCGCCGACAACGGGATGGGTTGTGCTGCCGCAATGGCTGTGCTCCTGGATAAGAACCTTGAGCACGGACCTATCGAATGTCTCTTTACTGTCGATGAGGAGCAGGGCCTTATCGGTGCCAACGGTCTTGAGAAAGGATTTGTAACCGGCGACGTGCTCCTGAACCTCGACTCGGAGGAGATGGGCCAGCTCGTGATCGGCTGCGCCGGCGGCAAGGTTACTATCGCTTCCTTGCCCTATTATATGGCGCCGGCGCCGGAGGGGATGATTTTCCATCGTGTGGCTCTCCGCAATCTGAAGGGTGGCCATTCGGGAATGGAGATCGGTCTGGGCCGTGCAAACGCCAATCAGCAGCTTTGTCGCTTCCTTTGGGAATGTTTCCAACGGTTTAATGTGGAGATCGCCGAGATCGACGGCGGCAATCTTGCCAACGCCATTCCGCGCGACGCCCATGCCGTGGTTGCCGTGGCTCCGGAAAACGAGGAGGCATTCCATAAATATGCCGCAGAGTTCTCAGAGATGATTCATGCCGAATTCCGGCTGGCCGAGGGTGATTCCTTCTCATTCGAAGTAGAGGAGCGTCCTGCCGCCGACAAGATAATTGATCCGACGACGGCCCGCAAACTTGTTTCTGCCGTGTTCGCATGCCCCAATGGAGTGCAGGGTATGTCGCTTGCCATTCCCGGACTTATTGAGACTTCGTGCAATCTGGCGTCTGTCAAGATGGTAAGCCCCGACCGCATAGAGGTGACAGTTCATCAGCGTTCGTCGGTTGATTCCCGCCGCGATGAGATCGCCGACCGCGTGAAGGCTCTCTTCTCGATGATCGGTGCTGACGTGACGTTCGACGATACGTATGTGGGCTGGGCTCCGAATCCGGATTCGAAAGTGCTCAGAATTGCCGGGCAGAGCTTCAAGGATCTCTTCGGTCATGCGCCGAAAGTAGAGGCTCTTCACGCCGGTCTGGAGTGCGGACTCTTCCTTGAAAAGATGCCGAATCTCGACATGGTCAGCTTCGGCCCGACTCTGAAGGATATCCATTCGCCCAATGAGAAAGCCAACATAGCGTCGGTGGCCGAGTTCTGGAAGCTTCTAACGGACATTCTGCGCCGTCTGGCCAATGCCTGACAGAAGGTAGACTTTTGTGAATAATATTGCCTCCCGCATCCTTTGCCGAATCGGATGCGGGAGGTTTTCCTTTTGGATGCTATCGCTGAAAAATCGCCGTATGGTAGGCGGCTGCATAAAGTTGAACCAACAAGCGGCGCACGCCGTTATTAATTGAAAAGAATATTAAAAAATGTTACGATGCTTGGATATCTATCTATCGGCGTCTTTATCGACGGCGGCTATTATGCCAAGGTGAACCGCGCGCTCAAGGCTCAGGAGCGTTCGATAATACGCGTCAGGGCTCTCTTTGATTTTATCAGCAGCACTATTGCTTACGGGGAGGACATACATGTGTCGGACTGTCAGATAACGGAGGCACATTATTTTCGCGGACGTTTCCGCGTGAAGGAGGCCTACGACAAACGTCTTCTCTACAACGAGCGAAAATTCGAGGACACCCTGATAGAGAACGATGTGATCTTCCATTATAAGCATCTTCGGGAGGTTGCCCGCGACGGCCAGACGGAGGTGGTGGAAAAGGGTGTGGACGTATGGTTCGCGCTCGAGGCTTACGAGCTCGCAACATTCCGCAAATTCGATTATGTTGTCCTCATCACGGGAGATGCCGACCATGAGATGCTTGTCCATAAGCTGAAAGCTTTGAAAATCAAGACTGTGCTTCTGACATGGAATCTGGCAGACGTCGATGCCACATCACCCAAACTTCGCGATGAGGCGGGGCAGCATTGGGAACTGTCGGTCATAACCGACGAGAACCCGCAACTGAAGCGCACGCTCCTTTATCGGCTCCGTGAGCCCGCTGTAAGTCCGCTCGGCGACGAGTTCTGAAGAATTGAGATTCGAAATATTGATAAAACTGATCTATTTACTTAATTTTATTTTATACTTATGAAGACATTTAAGATTTTATGCGTTGCGATGCTCGCCGTTGCCATGGCGGCATGTTCGGGCAAGACGCCGACGCCGGCGGAGGTGGCATCCAGGATCGATGCACATGAGACTCTGTCGGAGGCCGATTATGGTGTGATGATAGATTATTGCGGCGAATATGCAAAGAAAGTGCAGCAATATTTCGACATCATCAATGCTCAGCCGAGCGATTCTACAGCTGAATATTCAAGGGCTGCGCAAGACATGGCCGATATCAAGGCGGCATCTCCTTACCTTGATATGTTCCGCTCGGCTATCTATAGCGTAGATTCCTCGAAGCTCGGAGAGAAGAACCTCAAGAAAGTTAAGGAATATGAGAAATATGAGGCGTTCCCGATTCCCGACGGCTCCGGACCGGATCTGACGGTTCCCGGTGAAGTGGGAGTGATCGAGGAGATGCCCGACACGGATACGTCTGGCGTGATTTCTCAGGGCGACGGGATCGCCGTCGACAATAAAAAGTAATATCCCTCCGCTCCTTGCATACATAACGGGCGACTGTGGCTTCAACCCCACAGCCGCCCGTTTATTAAACGTTTATTAAATAGGCGTTAAAATTTGGTAAATATGCGGAAATGCTTAATTTTGCACTTGATGAAACCGCCTCATAACGACATTATGCTGTCGGTTGAAGCGAATTAATTAACTTACAGTTTGAAGCCGATATGAAGAGATTTTGCATTTCGTTGGCTGTGATTGCTTCGTTCGCTCTCACATGTCTGGGTATAGACGACTATGCCAAAGTGATTAATTCAATGACGTATTCTCCCGATCTCGAGGAGTATGCGCGTCAGGGGAATCCCACCGCACAGAATGCTCTCGGTATAGTATATAAGGGAGGTTTTGGCGTTGAAAAAGATGAGGCGAAGGCTGTCTATTGGTTTCAGAAAGCTGTGGAGAAGGATTTCGCTAACGCACAGGTTAACCTCGGTGAGGCTTATTTGAGCGGCAGGGGAGTGGAAAGGGATCCCGCCATGGCCGCAGCTCTGTTCGAAAAAGCCGCGCTTCAGGATAATCAGGCAGGAATGTTCAATCTCGCTACCTTATATATTAAAGGAGTCGGAGTGCCGAGAAATTTCGAGAAGGCCTTTCAATATGCCGAGAAGGCCGCGAATGCTGTGGCCAAGACCGAGATACATACAAAAGACAATGCATATCAGTCTCCCGGTATGGTGGTCATAGCGAAGGCCCAGGGATTTTTGGCGTTGTGTTATCGTGACGGTATCGGCACGGCAAAAGATATCGACAAATCGATGGAATATCTGAAAAAAGCAGCACGCAACGGCAACCTGGATGCCGTGATGATTCTTGGCGATGCTTACGAAAATGGCAAAAATTTACCCAGAGATCTCGCTGAAGCCGAAAAATGCTACCGCTCGGCTGCCGACAAGGGTATGTCGCTGGCGCAATATCTGTTGGGTGTGAAGTATTCCACAGGTGAAACCATTGCGAAAAACCTGCCCGAAGCCATTAAATATCTGACGCAGGCCGTTGATAATAGAAGAGGAGTCCCAACCGTAATCAAAGCTGATGCCTTGCTGAAACTTGCCGATCTTCTCGAAGCTCCCGGCGAGACTCAGAATGCAGCTAAAGCGAAGCAATACCGCAGTCAGGCCGCTAAACTCCCCGCGCCCGACCGGGAAGAAATAAATAAAATACTTTCCTTTGAATGATATCTCCTGAAATATGCATATTCGGCACGAGATTTGCATATTCGGGATAAAAGATATAATTTTGCAGGCACTAAGTAGCGGTTTAAATCCGTTTTCATAATGAATCAAACAGTTTCTTAGGCCGATTTGAGGCCGCGGATTTTGAATCTGCTGTCGTTTGTTTGTCTGCAAACTGACTTGCAATCAGATTTTAACATTATTTTATGTGTGGAATAGTAGGATATCTCGGTAACGGGAACGTCTATGATATTTTAATCAAAGGTTTGCATCGCCTCGAATACCGAGGCTACGACAGCGCCGGAATCGCGCTTGTTTCGCCAGATGGCAAACTGAACGTGTTCAAAGCCAAAGGAAAGGTTGATAATCTCGAGGCTTTCTGCTCCGATAAGAATCTCGATGCTTTGGCAGGCATCGCTCATACAAGATGGGCCACCCATGGAGAGCCGTCGGATTGCAACGCCCATCCCCATTACAGCGAGGACGGCAATCTCGCCCTTGTCCACAATGGAACGATAGAAAACTATAAGGTGTTGAAAGACGCGCTGATACAGCATGGGTGCACATTTCATTCCGAAACTGATACCGAGGTACTTGTGCAGCTCATTGAATATATCAAGGTCCAGAACAATTGCGAACTTGTAGATGCCGTTCGCGAGGCACTCGGTCAGGTTGTCGGAGCTTATGCGATAGCCGTGGTGGAGAAGAATAATCCCGACACGATCATTGCGGCGCGTCAGAGTAGCCCGCTTGTGATCGGAATAGGGGAGAACGAAACTTTCCTCGCTTCCGATGCCACTCCCTTTGTGGAATATACCAAGGACGCCGTCTATCTCAAGGATGGCGAAATTGCGGTGATCAAAAGGGGAGAACCGTTGAAGATCCTTAATCTCCAGAACCGTGAACGCAAGATAGACGTCAAAACGCTCGAGATGTCAATATCTCAACTCGAGAAAGGGGGCTATCCTCATTTCATGCTCAAGGAGATTTTCGAACAGCCGGAGACGCTGCGCGAATGCATACGCGGACGAGTGGTCGACGGCGGACGTCGTGTCAACATAAACGGCGTGAATGAGAACAAAGATAAATTTCTGAACGCCAAGCGTATCGTGATCGTGGCCTGCGGAACATCCTGGCATGCCGGCTTGCTAGGTAAATATCTCATTCAGGATATGTGCCACATCCCGGTAGAGGTTGAATATGCCAGTGAGTTCCGGTATTCCAATCCTGTGCTCGATGAGCGAGACATAGTGATAGCCATCTCCCAGAGCGGCGAGACCGCGGATACGCTTGCAGCCGTGAAGATTGCCCGCAAAAAGGGCGCCTTTGTTTTCGGTATCAGCAATGCCGTCGGTTCGTCGATTCCGCGCGAGACCGACAGCGGTGCCTATATTCATGTCGGTCCGGAAATCGGTGTGGCCTCTACCAAAGCATTCACCGGTCAGGTGATGGTGCTCACGCTTCTCGCTTTGGCTGTGGCGCAGCTCAAGCAGACCATCGAGCCGGAGAAGATAGCCGCCATCGGCAAACAGATACTCCGCATTCCCGACCACGTGAAGCGCGTGCTCAAGCTCAATGACAAGATCGAGCGTCTCTCGCTGATATATACCTATGCCCGCAATTTCCTTTATCTGGGACGCGGTTACAGTTATCCCGTGGCGCTCGAAGGGGCTCTCAAGCTTAAGGAGATATCCTATATACACGCCGAAGGTTACCCCGCCGCCGAGATGAAACACGGACCCATCGCGCTTATCGATGCCGAGATGCCCTCGGTGATCATCGCACCGCAGGATCATCTCTACGATAAGATTGTGAGCAACGTGCAGCAGGTAAAAGCCCGCGGAGGCAGCATCATAGGCATTGTGACCGAAGGCGACAGCGTGATCCGCAATATTGCCGACCATGTGCTGGAGGTTCCCGAAATGCCGGAATGTCTCTCTCCGATCATCACGAGCGTGCCTTTGCAGCTTCTTTCCTATTATATCGCCATCAATAAGGGAAAGAACGTAGACATGCCCCGCAATCTCGCAAAGTCGGTGACAGTGGAATGACATACTTCGGCCTTACACCGCTGCGCCGGACAAGTTCGGTAAAATTGTCTTATCCTCTGATTTAAAATACTTTAAATCTTTAAGGATAAAAAATAAGAAAATTTTTTACTGAAAATTTGGCTGGAGACGAAATTTGTTATAACTTTGCAGTCGAATTCGTTTGAGCGTCGGATTTTCCACGGTGCGAAAGTCGAAATAAGCCTCTTTAGCTCAGTTGGCCAGAGCACGTGATTTGTAATCTCGGGGTCGTTGGTTCGAATCCGACAAGAGGCTCAAAATTAGGGCGAATACCAGAGTGGCCAAATGGGGCAGACTGTAAATCTGCTGGTTTATACCTTCGGTGGTTCGAATCCATCTTCGCCCACAAAAAAAATCTGCGGAAGTAGCTCAGTTGGTAGAGCATTAGCCTTCCAAGCTAAGGGTCGCGAGTTCGAACCTCGTCTTCCGCTCCAGATTTTGCCCATGTAGCTCAGGGGTAGAGCACTTCCTTGGTAAGGAAGAGGTCGCGGGTTCAAATCCCGCCATTGGCTCCAGTTCCCTCTCCTCGAGAAGGCGATAAATTAACAATACTACAATAATAGCAAAGTTATGGCTAAAGAAAAATTCGAAAGAACCAAACCGCATGTCAACATCGGTACTATCGGTCACGTAGACCACGGTAAGACCACTCTTACCGCAGCTATCACGAAAGTGCTTGCTGAGAAAGGTCTTTCCGAACTTCGTTCGTTCGATTCTATTGACAACGCTCCTGAAGAGAAAGAGCGTGGTATCACAATCAACACCGCTCACGTAGAGTATCAGACAGCAAATCGTCACTATGCTCACGTAGACTGCCCCGGACACGCCGACTATGTGAAGAACATGGTTACCGGTGCTGCTCAGATGGACGGTGCCATCATCGTGGTTGCCGCTACCGACGGCCCGATGCCCCAGACCCGCGAGCACATCCTTCTCGCCCGTCAGGTGAACGTTCCCCGTCTCGTTGTGTTCATGAACAAATGCGACATGGTAGACGACGAGGAGATGCTCGAGCTCGTAGAAATGGATATGCGCGACCTTCTTTCGCAGTATGAATACGATGGCGACAATACTCCTATTATCCGCGGTTCCGCACTCGGCGCCCTCAACGGCGAGCCCCAGTGGGAAGACAAGGTTATGGAGCTTATGGATGCTGTCGACAACTGGATTCCTCTGCCTCCCCGCGATGTGGACAAACCCTTCCTTATGCCTGTTGAGGACGTATTCTCGATCACAGGTCGTGGAACAGTTGCCACAGGACGTATCGAGGCCGGCCGCGTGAAAGTGGGTGACGAGGTTCAGATTCTCGGTCTTGGAGCAGACAAGAAATCGGTTGTTACCGGTGTTGAGATGTTCCGCAAGATCCTCGATGAGGGTGAAGCCGGCGATAACGTAGGTCTTCTCCTCCGTGGTATCGATAAAGACGAGATCAAGCGCGGTATGGTTATCTGCCATCCCGGACAGGTTAAACCTCACGATCACTTCAAGGCTCAGGTTTATATCCTGAAGAAAGAAGAGGGTGGACGTCACACTCCGTTCCACAACAAATACCGTCCCCAGTTCTACATCCGTACTCTCGATGTTACAGGTGAGATCACTCTCCCCGAAGGCGTTGAGATGGTGATGCCCGGCGATAATGTTGAAATCGACGTTAAGCTCATCACTCCGGTTGCTATGGACAACGGTCTTCGTTTCGCAATCCGCGAGGGCGGTCGTACGGTAGGTTCCGGTCAGATCACAGCCGTTATCGACGACTAATCAGTCTGGCCAGACACTGACAATACAAATGGGGGCCTTCGACAAGAAGGCCCCCAATCTACGGGAATAGCTCAGTTGGTAGAGCACCGGTCTCCAAAACCGGGTGTCGAGAGTTCGAGTCTTTCTTCCCGTGCCAATAAGAATAAATATGAAATTAATCAAGGATATAAAGGAATCTTATAACGAACTCGTATATAAGGTTTCTTGGCCGACTCAGAAACAGCTTATCAACAGTTCGGTGCTGGTACTGATAGCTTCCATCATACTGGCGGTTTTCATCTGGGCTGTCGATAAGATATTCAGTCTTCTTATGGAGTTGGTTTACAGTATCAATTTTTAAACTTTTCAAAATCGGATCTCAATGGCTGAAGTTAAGAAAGAATGGTACGTACTTCGTGCCATCTCGGGTAAGGAAGCGAAGGTCAAGGAAGTGTTGGATGCAGCTATCAATAACACAGATCTCGGACATTATGTTTCCCAGGTATTGATTCCGACAGAGAAAGTTTACACCACCCGCAATGGCAAGAAAGTGCTTAAGGAGCGCACTCTCTATTCCGGTTATGTCTTTATACAGGCAGCGTTGACCGGAGAAGTAGAGTATGAGCTTCGCAACACTACTAATGTCATTGATTTTTTGCGTGGACGCGCCAAGGGAAGCAAGCCCGAGGCTCTGCGCGAATCAGAGGTGATGCGGATGCTGGGAACTGCCGATGAGATAAGCGAGCAGATCGAGGATACGGCGGATGTTTATATCGTGGGTGAGCCCGTGAAGGTGACATTCGGTCCGTTCAGCGGTTTCAGCGGAGTTATCAAGGAGGTAAACAACGACAAGAAGAAAGTGAAGGTGGAAGTCAAGATTTTTGGGCGTCCCACCGATCTTGAGTTGGAAAATTCGCAAGTTGAGAGAGAATGATTCCGTGTTGATGTTACGCTTACGGAAGAATTTGATTTCAAAACAAATTTTTAAAAAGTAGAACAATGGCAAAAGAAATTGCTGGACAGATCAAATTACAGATTAAGGGCGGGGCAGCCAATCCTTCGCCGCCAGTAGGACCTGCACTTGGTTCTAAGGGTATCAACATCATGGAATTTTGCAAGCAATTCAATGCCCGCACCCAGGATAAGGCCGGAAAGGTTCTTCCTGTAGTGATCACTTACTACACGGACAAGAGCTTCGACTTTATCGTAAAGACTCCGCCGGTTGCGGTTCAGCTCAAGGAGGTAGCCAAAGTAAAGAGCGGCTCCGCCCAGCCTAACCGTACGAAGGTTGCAGAGATCTCTTGGGATCAGGTAAAGACTATTGCTGCAGACAAGATGCCGGATTTGAACTGTTTTACTTTGGAATCTGCAATGCGTATGGTTGCAGGCACAGCGAGAAGCATGGGTATCACCGTCAAAGGGGCGTTCCCCGAAAATAACTAATAATCTTCACGAAAATGGGAAAACTGACAAAAAATCAAAAGTTGGCTTTATCGAAGATTGAACCCGGGAAAGCGTATACCCTTGGCGAGGCTGCTGAGAAAGTGAAAGAGACCTCGTTCGAGAAATTCGACAGCTCTTTCGATATCGACGTTCGCCTCGGTGTAGACCCCCGTAAGGCCGACCAGATGGTCCGTGGCGTTGTATCGCTGCCTCACGGAACTGGCAAACAGGTCAGAGTGCTCGTTTTGTGCGGCGCCGATGCAGAGGCTGCCGCTAAGGAAGCTGGCGCGGATTATGTAGGTCTCGATGAATATCTTCAGAAAATCAAAGAGGGCTGGACAGACGTCGATGTAATCATCACTCAGCCTTCGGTTATGGGTAAGCTCGGTCCGTTGGGCCGTATCTTAGGTCCTCGCGGCCTCATGCCTAACCCGAAGAGCGGCACGGTGACCATGGATGTAGCCAAAGCTGTAAAAGAGGTAAAACAGGGTAAGATCGACTTCAAGGTTGACAAGACCGGAATCGTACACGCTTCTATCGGTAAAGTGAGCTTCACGGCCGACCAGATGCGCGACAACGCCCGCGAATTCATCAACACGCTGGTGAAACTCAAACCCGCAACCTCCAAAGGTACATATATCAAGAGCATTTATCTTTCGAGTACAATGGGCCCCGGCATCAAAGTGGAGCCGAAATCAGTGACCGAATAATCTTAAAGACAACTGACAATGAAAAAGGAAGATAAAGCTATTATAATTGCGAACATAAGCGACCAGCTGAAGAATTACAGCTGCGTTTATCTGACACAGACCGCCGGTCTCGATGCCGAAAAGACAAGCGCACTCCGTCGCGCATGCTTCGGCAGCGAAGTCAAGATGCTTTGCGTAAAGAACACACTTCTCAAGGCTGCGTTCGAGGCAAGCGAGCTTGATTATTCCGGTCTCTACGATCTTCTTCACGGAGAAACAACCCTTATGCTCTGCAACACGGGCAACGCTCCTGCGAAACTCATCAAGAAGTTCCGCGACAAGAACGGCACACTGCCTGCTCTCAAAGGCGCGTTCGTAGAGGAATCCGTTTACATTGGCGAGGATCAGTTGGATGTTCTGGCCAATATCAAGAGCAAGAACGAACTTATCGGCGATATCATCGGACTTCTCCAGTCGCCGGCCAAGAACGTTGTCAGCGCTCTTCAGTCGGGTGGCGGCAAGCTGCACGGCATTTTGGAAACCTTATCCAACAAGTAAAAATTTCTTAGTAAAAATAATAAAAAATATATACGACAATGGCAGATTTGAAAGCATTTGCAGAACAATTGGTTAACCTCACCGTTAAGGAAGTTAACGAACTCGCTAACATCCTCAAGGAGGAGTACGGTATCGAACCCGCCGCAGCTGCTGTAGCTGTTGCAGCCGGTCCCGCAGCCGGTGCACCCGCCGAGGAGGAGAAATCCAACTTCGATGTAGTTCTCAAAGCAGCTGGCGCAAGCAAGCTCGCAGTTGTTAAGCTCGTGAAAGAGCTCACAGGTCTTGGCCTGAAAGAGGCTAAGGATTTGGTTGACGGCGCACCCAACACCATCAAGGAGGGTCTTCCCAAAGCCGAGGCCGAAGGTCTTAAGAAACAACTCGAAGAGGCCGGAGCTGAGGTTGAACTCAAATAATAATCGACTTAATCTGAAAGTAGGTTAAGAACGCTGATTGTCAGCGTTCTTAACCTATTTATTCATGTTCCGACCTTTCTCCTCCAACCCTTCGATGAAGTTTCGCACTTCGCCGAACCGTAAAGTCCTTTATTAACTTATTACAAATGTCAGTACAACTTACCGAAAAACCGCGTGTAAACTTCGCGTCGATAAAAAATCCGTTGCCCTTTCCGGATTTTCTGGAAGTGCAGCTGAAATCGTTCAAGGATTTTCTACAGCTCGACACTCCCCCTGAGCAGAGAAAGAACCAGGGGCTCTATAAGGTCTTTGCAGAAAATTTCCCAATCGCCGACACCCGCAATAATTTTGTGCTGGAGTTTCTCGACTATTATATCGATCCTCCCCGCTATACCATAGCCGAATGTCTTGAAAGAGGCCTCACCTACAGCGTGCCTCTCAAGGCTAAGCTCAAACTTTATTGCACGGATCCGGACCACGAGGATTTCGCCACCACCATCCAGGACGTCTATCTCGGTCCTATCCCTTACATGACCGAGCAGGGCACCTTCGTGATCAACGGTGCGGAGCGCGTTGTCGTATCCCAGCTCCACCGCTCGCCCGGTGTCTTTTTCGGTCAGAGCACGCACGCCAACGGCACAAAGCTCTATTCGGCCCGCATCATCCCCTTCCGCGGAAGCTGGATTGAATTTGCCACTGACATCAACAATGTGATGTACGCTTATATTGACCGTAAGAAGAAGCTCCCTGTAACCACGTTGCTTCGTGCCATCGGTCTTGAAAGCGATAAGGACATCATACAGATTTTTGACCTCGCCGAGGAGATCAAAGTCACCAAGACCAATCTCAAGAATTCCGTAGGCCGCAAACTCGCCGCCCGCGTGCTCAACAGCTGGGTGGAGGATTTCGTGGACGAGGATACGGGCGAGGTTGTCTCTATCGAGCGCAACACGGTGGTTGTGGATCGCGGCAGCGAGATCACCGAGGATGTGATCGACGCTATTATGGAGAGCGGAGTCAAGACTATCCTGCTCGAGAAGGAGAATGTGAATGCCGTAGACTACAGCATCATCTTCAATACACTCCAGAAGGATACCTCCAACTCGGAGAAGGAGGCCGTACAGTTCATCTATCGCCAGCTCCGCAACGCAGAGCCGCCGGATGACGCTTCGGCACGTGAGGTGATCCAGAATCTTTTCTTCAGCGAGAAGCGCTACGACCTCGGCGAGGTTGGACGCTACCGCATCAACAAGAAACTTGAACTCGACACTCCGATGGATGTGAAGGTTCTCACGCGTGAGGATATCATAGCCATCATCAAATATCTTATAGAGCTTATCAATGCCAAGAGCGATGTCGACGATATCGACCACCTGAGCAACCGTCGTGTGCGCACTGTTGGCGAGCAGCTCTACAACCAGTTCGGTGTTGGTCTGGCACGTATCTCGCGTTCAATCCGTGAGAAAATGAACGTGCGCGACAACGAGGTCTTTACCCCCACCGACCTTATCAATGCAAAAACCATTTCGGCAGTGATCAACACGTTCTTCGGGACCAACGCACTGTCGCAGTTCATGGACCAGACCAATCCTCTGGCCGAAATCACCCACAAACGCCGTCTGTCGGCACTCGGCCCCGGCGGTCTGTCGCGTGAGCGCGCCGGCTTCGAGGTGCGAGACGTGCACTATACACATTACGGCCGTCTCTGCCCGATCGAGACCCCTGAGGGACCGAATATCGGTCTGATCTCTTCGCTCTGTGTCTATGCGAAGATCAATAACCTCGGATTCATCGAGACTCCTTATCGTAAGGTGGAGAACGGCAACGTCGACCTCAACAACGACCATGTTGTCTACATGACAGCCGAGATCGAAGAGGGCCAGACAATCGCTCAGGGTAATGCTCCTGTGAATGACGACGGTTCCTTTATCCGCAACAAGGTTAAGGCTCGTCTTGACGCCGACTTCCCGATCGTGGCTCCCGAGGAGCTCCAGCTCATGGATGTATCGCCTATCCAGATCGCATCCATCGCGGCTTCTCTGATTCCCTTCCTTGAGCACGACGACGCCAACCGCGCGCTGATGGGATCGAACATGATGCGTCAGGCAGTGCCTCTGCTCCGCAGCGAGGCTCCTATCGTCGGCACCGGCATCGAGGGTCAGCTTATCAAGGATTCCCGCACGCAGATCACTGCAGAGGGACCCGGTGTGATCGAATACGTCGACGCTACGGTGATCCGTATCAACTACGACCGCACCGAGGATGAGGAATTCGTGGAATTCGAACCTTCCGTAAAGGAATATAAGATTCCGAAGTTCCGCCGCACGAACCAGAGCACCACAATCGACCTTCGCCCCATCTGCAACAAAGGCCAGCGCGTGGAGAAGGGGGATATCCTCACTGAGGGTTATTCCACCGAGAAGGGCGAGCTTGCCCTGGGACGCAACCTCAAGGTGGCGTTCATGCCCTGGAAAGGTTATAACTATGAGGACGCCATCGTGCTCAACGAGCGCATGGTTCGCGAAGATATATTGACCTCCGTCCATGTCGACGAATACACGCTTGATGTCCGCGAGACCAAGCGAGGCATGGAGGAACTAACTTCCGATATCCCGAACGTGAGCGAGGACGCCACGAAGGATCTCGACGAGCGCGGAATCATTCGCATCGGAGCCCACGTGGTTCCGGGCGATATCATGATCGGTAAGATCACCCCGAAAGGTGAGAGCGATCCGACGCCTGAGGAGAAACTTCTACGCGCCATCTTCGGCGACAAGGCCGGCGATGTGAAAGACGCTTCGCTCAAGGCTTCTCCTTCGCTGAAAGGAGTGGTGATCGGAACCCATCTCTTCTCGAAAGCGGTGAAGAAGAAGAGCGGCCGCAACAGCGCCAACGCCCAGCTTCCGCTGCTCGACGAGGAATACGAAGAGAAGCAGACGGAGCTCCGTCAGCTCATGGTGTCGAAGATGAATACCTTGCTCAAAGGTAAGATCTCCGAAGGAGTTAAAGACTTCATCGGCGTCGACATCGTGCCCAAGGGCCAGACGTTCGACGGCGTCAACTTCGACGGCATCGACTATGAGACGGTGAACCTCAGCAACTGGACAGGCGATGCCCGCATCGATGGAATGGTTGCCAAGCTGATCACCAACTATCTCCGCAAGTCGAAAGAGATCGACAGCGAGCTGCGCCGCAAGAAATTCGACATCACCATCGGCGACGAGCTTCCCTCGGGAATCATGCAGATGGCCAAAGTTTATATCGCCAAGAAGCGTAAGATCGGCGTGGGCGACAAGATGGCCGGACGTCACGGTAACAAAGGTATCGTGTCGCGCGTGGTCCGTCAGGAGGATATGCCCTTCCTCGAGGACGGTACTCCGGTGGATATCGTGCTGAACCCTCTGGGTGTGCCTTCGCGTATGAACCTCGGACAGATCTTCGAGACCGTGCTCGGATGGGCAGGCCGCGAACTTGGCGAGAAATTTGCTACTCCTATCTTCGACGGTGCATCGCTCGACGACCTGAACGAATGGACCGACAAAGCCGGACTTCCGCGCTATGGCAAGACCTATCTCTACGACGGCGGTACGGGCGACCGTTTCGACCAGCCGGCCACGGTGGGCGTGATTTACATGCTTAAGCTCGGCCACATGGTCGAGGACAAGATGCACGCCCGTTCCATCGGTCCGTACTCCCTCATCACCCAGCAGCCTCTGGGAGGTAAGGCGCAGTTCGGTGGACAGCGTTTCGGAGAGATGGAGGTTTGGGCGCTCGAGGCCTTCGGCGCCGCCCATATCCTTCAGGAGATCCTTACGATCAAATCCGATGATGTCGTGGGCCGTTCGAAAGCTTACGAGGCCATCGTCAAAGGAGATCCGATGCCTAATCCCGGAATCCCCGAGTCGCTCAACGTGCTTCTGCACGAGCTCCGCGGTCTCGGTCTGAGCATCACCTTAGAATAATAAAACAAAATTATGCCGTGCGGAATCCCTGCAAAGGGTTTCCGTGCGGACCAATATAGGAAAAACATCTTATGGCTTTTAGAAGAGACAATAAAATCAAAAGCAATTTCTCGAAGATCACCATCGGCCTGGCATCTCCCGAAGAAATCAAGGAGAAGTCGAGCGGCGAGGTCCTTAAGCCCGAGACCATCAACTACCGCACCTACAAGCCCGAACGCGACGGCTTGTTCTGCGAGAAGATTTTCGGCCCGGTAAAGGATTACGAGTGCCACTGCGGAAAATACAAGCGTATCCGCTATAAAGGCATCGTCTGCGACCGTTGCGGCGTAGAGGTGACAGAGAAGAAGGTGCGCCGCGAGCGTATGGGTCATATCGAGCTTGTAGTGCCCGTTGCCCATATCTGGTATTTCCGCTCGCTTCCCAATAAGATCGGATATCTTCTCGGTCTTCCCTCCAAGAAACTCGATGCCATAATCTATTATGAGCGTTATGTGGTGATAAACCCGGGCAACGTGGAGGGCGTCGAGAAACTCGACCTTCTCTCCGAAGAGGAGTACATGGATATCATGGACAAGCTTCCCGAGGAGAACCGTAACCTCGAGGACAACGATCCCAATAAATTCGTGGCCAAGATGGGTGCGGAGGCTATCTATGACCTCCTCTGCGACATCGACCTCACGAAACTTGCCGCCGAGTTGCGTCATAAAGCCAATACCGACGGTTCGCAGCAGCGCAAGACGGAGGCTCTGAAGCGTCTGCAGGTTGTGAACAGCTTCCTTTCCTCTGCCGGCGTCAATAAACCGGAATGGATGATTCTCAAGGCCGTTCCCGTTATCCCGCCGGAGTTGCGTCCTCTCGTGCCCCTCGATGGCGGCCGTTTCGCAACTTCCGACCTCAACGACCTTTACCGTCGCGTCATCATACGAAACAACCGTCTGAAACGTCTCATCGAGATTCAGGCGCCTGAGGTTATTCTCCGCAACGAGAAGCGTCTCCTTCAGGAGGCCGTAGACTCGCTGCTTGACAACAGCCGCAAATCGTCGGCCGTTAAATCGGATGTGAACCGCCCCCTGAAGTCGCTTTCCGACAGCCTCAAGGGTAAGCAGGGTCGTTTCCGTCAGAACCTTCTCGGTAAACGTGTGGACTATTCCGCCCGTTCGGTGATCGTGGTCGGCCCCGAGCTGAAGATGCACGAGTGCGGTATCCCGAAACTCATGGCAGCCGAGCTCTATAAGCCGTTCATCATCCGCAAGCTCATCGAGCGCGGAATCGTGAAGACCGTGAAGAGCGCCAAGAAGATTGTCGACCGCAAGGAGCCCGTGGTATGGGATATCCTCGAATACGTGATGAAGGGTCATCCGGTTCTTCTGAACCGTGCCCCGACACTTCACCGTCTCGGTATCCAGGCGTTCCAGCCTAAGATGATCGAGGGAAAGGCAATTCAGCTGCATCCTCTGGCATGTACCGCATTCAACGCCGACTTCGACGGCGACCAGATGGCCGTGCATCTTCCCCTGAGCAACGAGGCTATCCTCGAGGCGCAGATGCTGATGCTCGGCGCCCACAACATTCTGAATCCCGCCAACGGCGCGCCTATCACCGTGCCCTCGCAGGATATGGTGCTCGGCCTTTATTACATCACCAAGCTCCGCAAGGGCGACATGGGCGAGGGAACGATCTTCTACGGTCCTGAAGAGGCGGAGATCGCCTACAACGAGGGTCGCGTGACTCTTCATGCTCCCGTAACCGTGCTTGTCGATGATATCGACGAGAACGGCAAGGCAGTGAAGGTCCTCAAGAAAGATACATCCGTCGGCCGCGTGCTCTTCAACCGCTACGTGCCGAAGGAGATCGGATATGTAAATGAGATTATCTCCAAAAAGTCACTGCGCACAATCATCGGTAAGGTGATCAAGACTTGCGGCGTGACACGTTCCGCACAGTTCCTCGACGATATCAAGAACCTCGGTTACCGCATGGCATTCAAGGGCGGTCTGAGCTTCAACCTCGGCGATGTGATCATCCCGAAGGAGAAAGAGGAATATGTGGCCGAAGGTCATGCACAGGTCGAGGAGGTGCTCAACAACTATGCGATGGGTTTCATCACCGGTAACGACCGTTACAACCAGGTGATCGATATCTGGACGCATGTCAACGCCAAACTCGCTTCCACTCTGATGAAGCAGATGGAGGAGGACCAGCAGGGCTTCAACTCAGTATACATGATGCTTGACTCCGGAGCCCGTGGTTCGAAAGACCAGATCCGTCAGCTCTCCGGTATGCGTGGTCTGATGGCCAAGCCTCAGAAAGCCGGTGCCGAAGGCGGTCAGATCATCGAGAACCCTATTTTGGCGAACTTCAAGGAGGGTCTGTCGGTGCTCGAGTACTTCATCTCCACCCACGGTGCCCGCAAGGGTCTTGCCGATACCGCCCTCAAGACCGCCGACGCCGGTTATCTGACGCGTCGTCTTGTGGACGTGGCCCACGACGTGATCATCACAGAGGAGGACTGCGGCACACTGCGCGGACTTGTCTGCACGGAAATCAAGAACAACGAGGAGGTTGTGGCTTCGCTCAGCGAGCGTATTCTCGGCCGCGTCTCCGTTCATGATATTGTTGATCCTTATAACCCCGACGACATCATCGTTCATGCCGGCGAGGAGATCACGGAGGCTATCGCCGACCGTATCGAGAAATCGCCCATCGAGGCCGTCGAGATCCGTTCGGTACTCACCTGCGAGTCGAAGAAAGGCGTCTGCGCCAAGTGCTACGGCCGCAATCTCTCGAACCACCGCATGGTTCAGAAAGGTGAGGCAGTCGGCGTGATCGCCGCCCAGTCAATCGGCGAGCCGGGTACTCAGCTTACCCTCCGTACGTTCCACGTCGGTGGTGTTGCCGGTAACGTTACGGCTGTGAAGGATGTAACCGCCCGCCATGACGGAAAGCTCGAAATCGAGGAACTCCGCACCATCAAGGATGCCGACGGCGTCGACATCGTTGTGGGCCGTATGGCCGAGCTCCGCATCGTGGAGCCGAAGTCGGGCATAGTGCTCACCAACGCCAACATCCCCTACGGATCGAAGCTCTTCTTCCACGACGGCGACACGGTTAAACCGGGCGACATGATTTGCGAATGGGACCCCTTCAACGCCGTGATTGTTTCGGAAGAGGGTGGTAAGGTTAAATTCGAGAACGTCGAGGAGGGTGTGACCTACCGCGTCGAGACCGATGAGGCCACCAACCTTCGCGAGAAAATCATGATCGAGAGCAAAGACCGTACGAAGGTGCCTGCCGCCCAGATCTATGATGAGAATGGTGAGCTTATCCGCACATATTCGCTGCCTGTGGGCGCCCACCTGCTTATTGACGACGGCGACATGCTCAAGCCCGGTCAGGTGTTCGTGAAAATACCTCGTGCCGCAGGTTCCGCGGGCGATATCACCGGTGGTCTTCCCCGTGTCACCGAGCTCTTCGAGGCCCGCAACCCGTCGAATCCGGCGGTTGTCAGCGAGATCGATGGAGAGGTGCGCTTCGGCAAGATCAAACGCGGTAACCGCGAGATCAGCGTCACCAACAAGCTTGGCGAGGAGAAGACTTATCTCGTGCCTCTGTCGAAGCAGATCCTCGTTCAGGAGAACGACTACGTGCGTGCCGGAACACCGCTTTCCGACGGCGCCATCACTCCGAGCGATATCCTCAACATCAAAGGCCCGACGGCCGTTCAGGAATATATCGTCAACGAGGTTCAGGACGTATACCGTATGCAGGGTGTGAAGATCAACGACAAGCATTTCGAGGTTATCGTTCGTCAGATGATGCGCAAGGTCAATATCCTCGACCCGGGCGACACCCGCTTCCTCGAGCAGCAGGTTGTCGACAAACGCGAGTTCATGGAGGAGAACGACAGCATCTGGGGCAAGAAGGTTATCACCGATGCCGGCGACAGCTCCACCTACCTTGCAGGCCAGATCATCACCGTCCGCAAGCTTCGCGACGAGAACTCGGCTCTGAAACGCAAGGACCTACGCACAATGACCGTGCGCGATGCAGTGCCCGCAACGTCGGAGCAGATCCTTCAGGGTATCACCCGCGCCGCTCTTCAGACGTCGAGCTTCATGTCGGCCGCTTCCTTCCAGGAAACCACGAAAGTGCTCAACGAAGCCGCCATCAATGGCAAGACCGACAATCTCGAGGGCATGAAGGAGAACGTGATCTGCGGTCCCCTCATCCCCGCCGGTACAGGCTTGCGTGAATATACGAAGCTTGTGGTGGCCAACAAAGATGAACTCGCCGCACTTCAGGTGACCGACGATCCCGACACCGTGCTCGATGCTGAAGTCGTTGAAATGGAAAAAACCGAAGCCTAAATACCCGCTTCTGTAACTTTATACAGGCGGCGGTCGCATCGCCGAT
>ERZ838577.418-NODE-418-length-69727-cov-6.678049_pt1 | contig 69727 bp, 51 predicted proteins | sample MGYA00519682_ERZ838577 | MGnify/ENA primary metagenome ERZ838577 (study PRJEB31850, sample SAMEA3708838) | human gut metagenome | biome: human gut; feature: human-associated habitat; material: faeces | place: China | collected 2014 ... | reverse complement strand
GAGTGAAATCCAGAGGTTTTTCATAATTGAATCAATGCTTTAAAAGAATACACTTATCAATGTGTCGATCAGTTTGATGCCTATGAACGGTGCGACTACGCCGCCCAGGCCGTAGATGAAGAGGTTGCGGCGCAGCAGGGCCGAGGCGCCGATCGGTTTGTAGGTCACGCCGCGCAGCGCCAGCGGGATCAGCAGCGGGATGATGAGGGCGTTGAAGATCACCGCCGAGAGAATGGCGCTTTCGGGCGAATGGAGGTGCATGATGTTCAGGGCGCCGAGCGACGGGATCGAGGCGATGAACAACGCCGGGACGATGGCGAAGTATTTCGCCACGTCGTTGGCGATCGAAAAGGTCGTGAGCGTGCCGCGTGTCATGAGAAGCTGCTTGCCGATCTCTACGATCTCGATCAGTTTCGTGGGGTCGTTGTCCAGGTCGACCATGTTGCCCGCCTCTTTGGCGGCCTGCGTGCCGCTGTTCATCGCCACGCCTACGTCGGCCTGCGCCAGCGCCGGGGCGTCGTTCGTGCCGTCGCCCATCATGGCCACCAGTTTGCCCGACTGCTGTTCACGGCGGATGTATTCGAGCTTGTCTTCGGGTTTGGCTTCGGCGATGAAGTCGTCGACACCCGCTTTCTCGGCGATGTATTTCGCCGTCAGCGGATTGTCGCCCGTGACCATCACGGTCTTCACGCCCATCCGGCGCAGGCGCTCGAAACGCTCGCGGATGCCCGTTTTGATGATGTCCTGCAGTTCGATGACGCCCATGATCCGCTCGTTTTCGCAGACCACGAGGGGCGTGCCGCCGTTTTCGGAGATACGGCGCGTCGTGGCGGCGATCTCCGCCGGGCAGGCACAGCCCTGTTCGGCCGCAAGGCGGAGGATCGCTTCGGCGGCCCCTTTACGGATGCGGCGTCCGTCGGGCATGTCCACGCCCGAGCACTTGGTTTCGGCGGTGAATTTCACCATGCGGACGCCGACCATCGACACCGGGTCGATGCGGACCCCTTCGGCGGCGCCCAGTTCGACGACGGATTTGCCTTCGGGGGTCGGGTCGGCGACGGACGAGAGGACGCAGAGGCGGATGAACGCCTTTTTGTCGACCCCGTCGACCGGGTAGAAATTCGTAGCCTTGCGGTTGCCGATGGTGATTGTGCCGGTTTTGTCCAAAAGCAGCGTGTCGATGTCGCCGGCGGTCTCGACGGCCTTGCCCGACTTGGTGATGACGTTGGCCTGCAAGGCGCGGTCCATGCCCGCGATGCCGATGGCCGAGAGCAGGCCGCCGATGGTGGTCGGGATCAGGCAGACGAAGAGCGAGATGAACGCCGCGACGGTGATGTTCGCACCCACATAGTCCGCAAAAGGTTTCAGCGTGGCGCAGACGATTACGAAGACGAGCGTGAAGCCTGCCAGCAGGATGGTCAGCGCGATCTCGTTAGGCGTCTTCTGGCGCGAGGAGCCTTCGACCAGGGCGATCATCTTATCGAGGAAGCTTTCGCCGGGACGGGCGGTGACTTTCACGAGGATGCGGTCCGAGAGAACCTTCGTGCCGCCCGTGACGGAGCTCTTGTCGCCGCCCGCCTCGCGGATCACCGGGGCCGATTCGCCTGTGATGGCGCTTTCGTCGATCGAGGCGAGGCCCTCGACGATTTCGCCGTCGGCGGCGACGGTGTCCCCGGCGACGCATTCGAAGAGGTCGCCCTGCTTCAATGCCGAACTGCTGACGATGTGCGACTGGCCGTCGGGTTCGATGCGTTTGGCGGGCGTTTCTTCGCGGGTTTTGCGCAGCGAGTCGGCCTGCGCCTTGCCGCGGGCCTCGGCGATGGCTTCGGCGAAGTTGGCGAAAAGCACGGTGAGGAGCAGCACGAAGAAGACGATGCTGTTGTAGAGCAGCGTGCCCTGCGACGTGTCGCCCGTCACGGCGATCCAGACCAGCAGCAACAGCATGGCGAAGGTGACGACCTCGACGGTGAACATGATGGGATTTTTGACCATCTGCCGCGGGTCGAGCTTCGTGAACGAAGCGCGGAGGCTCCGGCGCAGCAGCGTGCGGTCGAAGAGGGAGTTATTTTGATTTTGTTTCATGGCGGTAGCTTGTTTAGAAAGTCAGGTAATCGGCGATCGGACCCAGGGCCAGTGCGGGGAAGAACGAGAGGGCCGCGACGATGATGATGACGGCGAAGGTCATCAGCGAGAAGGTGCCCGTGTCGGTGCGGAGCGTTCCGGCGCTCTCGGGGATGCACTTTTTCGAGGCCAGCAGTCCGGCGATGGCGACCTGCCCCACGATCGGGAAATAGCGGCCCATGATAAGGGCGATGCCCGTCGAGATGTTCCAGAACGGCGTGTTGTCGCCGAGTCCCTCGAAGCCGGAGCCGTTGTTGGCGGCCGAGGAGGTGTATTCATAGAGCATTTCGCTCAGTCCGTGGAACGAGGGGTTGTTCAACCACCCTATTTCGGGATTGGCGGCGGCAATGGCTGCCGAGATGCCCGTGCCGACGAGGATCAGGAAGGGGTGCATCAGCACGACCAGCGTGGCGATCTTCATCTCGCGGGCCTCGACTTTCCGGCCGAGGAACTCGGGGGTGCGGCCCACCATCAGCCCGCTGATGAAGACGGCGATGATAAGGAAGGCGAAGTAGTTCATCCACCCCACTCCGACGCCGCCGAACCAGCAGTTGATTTGCATGTTGAGCATCTGAAGCATCCCGCTCAGCGGGGTCTGCGAGTCGTGCATCGAGTTTACCGAGCCGTTCGAGGTTACGGTCGTCGTCATGCCCCACATGGCCGATGCTGCGGAGCCGATGCGGATCTCCTTGCCCTCCATCGAGCCGAGTTCCTGTGCGATGCCCATTCGGTCGATCTGCGGGCTGCCGGCCGTCTCCTGCCAGACGGAGACGATGACGCCCGCGGTGTAGGCGAAAAGCATCACGCCGAAAATCCATGCCGCGAGCCTGCGGCGGCGGGTGTAGAATCCGAAGGCGAAGACCATGGCCATCGGCAGGATCAGGATCGACCAGCATTCGAGGATGTTGGTGAAGGCGTTGGGGTTTTCGAGCGGATGCGCCGAGTTGGTGCCGAAGTAGCCGCCGCCGTTGGTGCCGAGTTGTTTGATGGGCACGATGGCTGCTGTGGGACCCTGTGAGATGACCTGTTCGGCTCCTTCGAGCGTCGTGAGCGTCTGTTTGCCGTCGAAGGACATCGGCGTGCCGTTGACGACGAGCAGAATGCCGACCACGAGCGACAGCGGCATCAGGATGCGCGTGACGCTTCGGGTGAGGAAGACCCAGAAGTTGCCGATGGTCTTCGTCGTCTTGCCGGCCAGCGCCTTCATGATGCCGGCCATGGCTGCCATGCCGCAGGCGGCGGTGACAAACTGGAAGAGCATGATGACGAACAGCTGGGTGAAATAACTCAGGCCCGTCTCGCCGCTGTAATGCTGAAGGTTGCAGTTGACCATGAACGAGATGCAGGTGTTAAACGCCAGGTCGGGCGATTGTCCCGGGTTGCCGTCGGGGTTGAGCGGCAGCCAGCCCTGAAGGACGAGCAGCAGCATGCCCCAGAAGAACCAGAAGAGGTTGACCGTCAGGAGCGCTTTGAGGAACTGTTTCCAGTTCATCTCCTGCGCGGGGTCGATGCCGCAGAACTTGTAGATGCTGCGCTCGACGGGAGCCATGCAATCGAGCCACGTGCGTTCGCCGCGGTAGACTTTGGCAATGTAACGCCCCAGCGGATAGCACAACACCACCAGAAGGGTCCATTGCAGGATAACGCCTAAGATTTCGGTATTCATCGATTCAGAATTTTTCGGGTTTTACGAGCACGTACATCAGGTAGACGAACCCGGCGATGCTCAGAATAAGTAATCCGGTAAACATTTTCTTCAGATTTTTTCGAACCAATCCACACATTTGAAATAGAATCCATAGCACAGTACGCCGAGGGCGCAGAGCAGCAGGAACAGTACGATTTCATTCATCTTCGCTTCTTTTTTGAGTTAGACATCAATTTTACATAACCGCACAGCATCCGGTCCAACAGCAATAGGGCGCTGCAAAACAGCACGATCAGCAGTATGATTACCAAGGTTGCCATGTTGAATCTTCTGTTTGGTTTCGCTCCATAGCATACGAAGGGAATGCCAGAGCCGGAGTTTGTGGTGCAAACGATTGGCGGATAGTTTATTGCGCTTTTGACAGATGTGCCGAAAAAGAGGGCCGCCCTATCAAAATGATAAGGCGGCCCTCTCGGAATGAGAATTCGAGGCGGTTATTTCACCCCGTAGCTTTCGAGTTTGCGGTAGAGTGTGGCGATGCCGATGCCCAGCAGGCGGGCGGCTTCGGCCTTGTTGCCCGCGGTGTGTTCCAGCACCCGGAGGATGTGGCGGCGTTCGAGGTCTTCGAGCGCCAGCGAATCGGGAGCGGCGGTGCCGGCCGCTGCGTGGAACTCGGGGGCGAGGCAGTCGGTCGTGAGGCTGTTGCCGTCGGCCATAATCATGCTGCGCTCCACGGCGTTGCGCAGTTCGCGGACATTGCCCGGCCAGGGATGGCGTTCGAGTGCCGCGATGTACCGGTCGTCGATCGTGTCGATGCGCTTGCCCATCCTGGCGGCGAACTGCGCCGCGAAGTGACGGACGTATTCGGGAATGTCGCCCCGCCGTTCGCTCAGCGGCGGCAGCTGGATGCGGAAGACCGAGAGCCGGAAGAAAAGATCCTCGCGGAAATTGCCCGCGGCTATCTCCCGTTCGAGGTTGCGGTTCGTGGCGGCGATCAGGCGCACGTCGACCCGTGTGGGGCGTGTCTCGCCGATTTTGATGAATTCCCCGCTTTCGAGCACGCGCAGAAGTTTGGCCTGCAATTCGGCGGGCATCTCCCCTATTTCGTCGAGGAACAGCGTGCCTTTGTCGGCCTCCTCGAAAAGTCCTTTTTTGTCCTTGGAGGCTCCCGTGAAACTGCCTGCGCGGTGGCCGAACAACTCGCTTTCGAGCAGTTCCTTCGAAAAGGCCGAGCAGTTGACTGCGACGAAAGCCTCCTTGGCCCGTGGGCTGGCGTGGTGGATGGCCTGGGCGAAAACCTCCTTGCCGGTGCCCGTTTCGCCCGTGAGCAGCACCGAGGTGTCGGTGACGGCGACCTTGCGGGCCAGTTCCACAGCCCGGCGCAGGGATTCCGAACGGCCGATGATCCGCTCGAACGAGTGCTGTTCGGACAGGGTGTCGTCGATGCGGGCCAGCCGTCGCTGCATCCGGGCCTTTTCGACCGCACGGCTCAGCAGGGGCAGGATCTTGTTGTTGTCGTCGCCTTTGGTGATGTAGTCGAAAGCGCCGTTTTTGATGGCCTGCACCCCGTCGGGGATGTTGCCGTAGGCTGTCAGCAGGATCACTTCAGCCGATGGCGCAGCTTCCTTGATTTTCGCCACCATGTCGACGCCGTTGCCGTCGGGCAGCTTCACGTCGCACAGCACCACGTCGGGATCGCAGCGGCGGAGCGCTTTCAGTCCCGAGGTGCAGTCCGCGGCCTCGGTCACGTCGTATCCTTCGAGCGAGATGATCCGGGCCAGCAGTCCGCGGAGTTGCTGTTCGTCGTCGATAATCAGAATTTTTGCCATAGTTTTCACAAGTCGTTCCCGGCACAAAGATATATCATTTTGGCGGTACCCGCTATCGGCCGGGCTGAAAAACGAAAAGAAAAACGGCCGCCTGCAGGAGTTGTATCCGGTGCAGGCGGCCGTTGAGAGTATGTTGGGCAGCTTTATCGGGCCAGGGTGGGCACGGCAGCGACCCCGCCGCCGGGGGTGAGATGCGCCGTCAGGGATCCGGAGGTCTCTCGCGTCATCTCGGCCGGTTGTTTAAAGCGCACTGAATCGGACGGGTTGGAGCCCGGCGGAGCTGCCGCCGATAAAGAGCTCGAATTCTCCGGGGTCGGAGACGACCGAGCCGTCGGCCAGCACGTATTCCAATTCGGCGCGCGTGATGTCGAATGTCACGTCGGCCGACTCGCCTTTTTTGAGGAAAATCTTCCGGAAGCCTTTCAGTTCTTTCACCGGGCGGGTGATCTGCGCTTTGAGGTCGCGGATGTAGAGCTGTACGACCTCTTCGCCGTCGTAATCACCCGCGTTGGTGACCTTCACCGTTGCCGTGATGGTGTCGCCGGCGGCCATCCGGTCGCTGCTGAGCGTCGGTTCGCCGTATTCGAAGCGTGTGTAGCTGAGTCCGTAGCCGAACGGGTAGAGCGCGTCGACCGGGGCGTCGATGTAGTGCATTACGTAACGCTGGTTGGGTTCGAACGGGCGTCCCGTATGCTTGTGGTTGTAGTAAACCGGGATTTGGCCGACGTTGTAGGGGAACGACATGACCAGTTTGCCCGAGGGGTTGTATTTGCCGAACAGCACGTCGGCGACGGCGTTTCCGGCCTCGGTGCCCAGAAACCAGGTCTCGACGATCGTCTCGATGTTCTCCTTCTCCCACGCCAGCGTCAGCGGGCGGCCGTTGCTCAACAGCAGGACGACGGGTTTCCCGGTCTTTTTAAGTTCTTTCAGTAGTTCCTGCTGGACGCCCGGCAGTCCCAGTTCCGAGCGGCAGTAGCCCTCGCCGCTCATGTCGGCGCTCTCGCCCAGGCAGGCAATCACCACATCGGCGCTGTGCGCTGCGCGGACAGCCTCCGCAAAGCCGCTCCGGTCGCTGCCCGTCACGTCGCAGCCCTTGGCATGGGTGACGCGTGTGCCGGCCCCGGCGGTCTTTTCGATACCCCGAAGGATCGTCACGACCTCCTTCGGATCGCCTTTGGCCCTCCATTCGCCCAGCATGTCCACCGGACTGTCGGCCAGCGGTCCGACGACGGCGATGGAGCGGGGCTTGCCGAGGGGCAGCACCGACTTGCGGTTTTCCAGCAGCACGATCGACTTGCGGGCCATGTCGCGCGCCGCTTCGCGGTGCGCCGCCGAGAGGGTCACCTCTTTTTCCCGCTGTTCGTCACAGTAGCGGTAGGGATCGTCGAAGAGCCCCAGCTCGTATTTCAGCCGGAGGATACGGCGAACTGAGCGGTCGATCTCCTTTTCGGAAACCTTGCCTTCCTTCACCAGCTCTTCGAGCGAACTCGGATAGCAGTTGCCCTCCATGTCGATGTCGCACTCGTTTTTCACGGCCAGCAGCGCGGCCTGTTTCTTGTCCTCGGCGATGCCGTGGGGAATCATTTCGGCCACGGAGCCCCAGTCGGAGACGATGACGCCGCCCCAACCCCACTCGTTGCGTAGGATCTGCTTCACGAGGAATCGGTTGCCGGTCGCCGGAACGCCCGAAAGTTCGTTGAACGAGTTCATGAAGGTCGCGGCGCCTGCATCTGCGGCGGCTTTGAACGGCGGCAGGTAGAGTTCGCGTAGCCGTTGGTCGGAGATGTCCACCGTATTATAGTCGCGGCCGCCCTCAGAGGCTCCGTAACCCGCGAAATGCTTTGCACAGGCGAGGATGGTGTTCGAAGCCGAAAGATCGTCGCCCTGAAATCCCCGGACACGGGCCCGGGCGATGTGCGAACCGAGGTAGGGGTCCTCCCCCGCTCCCTCCATGACGCGGCCCCAGCGCGGGTCGCGGGCGATGTCGACCATCGGGGCGAAAGTCCATTGCAGACCCGCTGCCGAGGCTTCGACGGCAGCCATCCGGGCCGAGGCTTCGATGGTCTCCATGTCCCACGAACAACTCTCGGCAAGGGGTACGGGCGAAATGGTCTTGTAGCCGTGGATCACATCCAGCGCGAAGATCAGGGGAATGCCCAGCCGGGTCTCTTCGACTGCGATCCGCTGAAGTTCCCGTGTCGTGGCGGCTCCCGTGACGTTGAGCACGGTCCCGATCTTGCCCTCGCGGACACGTCCTTCGATCGATGAATATTGTTTCAGGACGCCGGTGGGATTGCTCTTGCCCGATACCTGATTCATTTGGCCGATTTTCTCGGCGAGCGTCATGCGGTCCATGAGCTGGTCGATCTCCTTGTCGTAATTCCGAGCGGAGGACTTGTCACCGCCGCAGCCCGCGACTGCCAGACAGCAGCCGAGCCATAAAATTTTGTGAGGTTTCATCATTCGGTATGTGTTGTATTTCGTGTTCCGGGGCAGGCCCGGCGGATAAAGATACGAATTTTTGCCGGAATTTGCTGTTCGGTCCGGTTTTCCAAGGGTGTTCCTATGGCAAACGTCGTTTCGATTATGCCGGCGGACGGGCCGTGGGACTGCCAGACGAATTTCAACCTCGAACGGCGTGCGGACGGATTCCATAAGCGTCGGGCTCCTGCCAGAGGCATGTGCTGGCTGATCGCGACGCGATCCGGGTTTCGATGCCCGATACCTCAAAATACCCGGCACGGACCTTGAAAGTCCGTGCCGGGTTATTATCAGAAGTCCAGAGGCGGCTGCCGGCACCGCCCGCCATAATAACAAGTGTTACCGTTCAGCCCGGATGGGGTTTTCCAGAAAATCCTGATATGAGAACCGGATTCCCTCCTCCAATTCCGTTTTATAGCTCCAGCCAAGCGCCGCGGCTTTCGACACATCGAGCAATTTGCGGGGTGTGCCGTTGGGTTTAGAGGGGTCCCAGCGGATTTCACCCTCATAACCTACAGGCGGTGGTACTTGTTCGCCGTAAGCTGGGTAATCCGCACCCCGACCTCGCCCTGCCGTTTCTCGCAGTACTGGCCGAACTCCGAAAGGAATTGCTTGGATTGTGCTGCGGGGTTTAGCAGCAGGTTTTTGATTTCGATGCAGTTACCCTCGCGTCCTTTACTGATAAGTTCCTGCCTTATCGCCAATATCCGCGCCCGGTATTCGTTCAGGTAGGCGTTCACCTGCTGGCACAGCTTGTCCCGGCCCGTAGCCCCACTCTTTCGACTGGTTCCATTTGTCCGCGGGGACGGAGCATTGGATATACACCTCTTTCGACACCCCGTTCGTGGTGATCCGGGCGAGAATCGGGGCCAGTCCCGCCTTGTTGGTTCGTGCCCTGCGCAGAAAAAAGGTCACGCAAAATCGTTTTCTTTCCATCGTTTAAAATTCAGTTTAGTTTAACAATCCTTACGATTGAAAAGCCCTGAATGTTTGGAGCAAACCGATGTCGTTCAGCGCATTATCACCATTCGCGTGGTACATTTTCGCAACTCGTACCCATGTACCACGATTAAGCACTTTAGTGACCTGCTTTCGTGGCGTCCCTTTGCTATGGCCGGAAAACGAAATAATCCCGCATATCGTTGATATACAGGATTATTTGCTCCTATTTGCGTCGCTTTGCGCAACAAAAAAAGAGGTCATTTCGACCTCTTTGGAGCGGAAAACGAGATTGCGGCAACGATCGAATGCAGATTTAGGCTAACAAACTGACCGTTTGTGATATATGCGCATTTATGCCATGTTTTGCAAATGGTCAGTTAGGTAGCTCGAAGCATCAAAACGCAGGAGTTCGGTTAACAAATCGTTAACGGCGATTCGGCAGCCGAAGAATCGGATAGTCGGCCCGATTTATTCTTGCAATGTATTCTTATTCACTGTTTTGCTTAATTCTTCGTATTGACTCTGAACTCATAACCGGTTAACTTTGCAATCTGTAAAACTGTTATGAGAAGAAGCACATTCAAAATCCTGTTCTATGTGAACAAACAGCGCATGAAAGAGGGGCGTATTCCCGTGTATGCCCGCCTTACGGTAAACGGTCAAAGCACGTTCGTCAACTGCCGCGTAACCCTGCCGCCCGCCTTGTGGGATTCCAAGGCCAACAAGGCCGTCGGAAAGAGCCACGAAGCACAAACGGTCAACCGTAAGTTGGAACATATCCGCACCCAAATCGAGCGGCACTACCAGCGTATCTCCGACCGCGATGCTTACGTCACGGCTGAACGGGTAAAGCAGGCTTACCTCGGTATGGGCGAGGAGTACGAAACGCTATTGGAAGCGTTCGACAAATTCAATCGCGACTTCAAGCAGCATGTCGGCGTCGATCGGGCGCAGTCCACCTATCGCAAGTACGACAACGTGCGCAAGCGGTTAGCGGAGTTCCTTGCCGAGAAGCTGCATCGCGAAGATATTCCGCTGAAAGAGTTGACCGAAACATTTATTACCGACTACGACCTCTACCTGCGCAGTGAGAAAGGGTTGACACCCTCGTGCGTCTGCATCTACACCAAGCCGTTGAAGATGATCGTCACGAAAGCGCATAACGCAGGTATGATCGCCCGCAACCCCTTCGCCGACTATCATCCGAAAAAGACGACCAAAGAACGCGGCTACCTCATCGAATCCGAGTTGCAGGCGTTGATGAATCATAAGTTCGCGTTCGAGGGCTACGGCAAGGTGCGGGACATGTTCGTCTTCTCGTGTTTCACGGGTATGGCCCACGCCGACGTCAAGGGGCTGACGCAGGAGATGATTCAGCGCTCGTTCGACGGCGATCTGTGGATCGTCAAGCGGCGACAGAAGACCGATACGCCCTTCAAAATCAAATTGTGTGGCATTACGAAGCGCATCATCGCCCGCTACAAACGCGAAGTTGCAGGAACGAACCTCGTGCTACCCGTGCCCGACATCGCCTATTGCAACAGGGTGTTGAAAAAGATTGCGGCAGAGGTCGGTATCGACAAGACGATAACCTATCATATGGCGAGGCACACCTTTGCTACGACCAACGCACTTGCGCAAGGCATCCGCATCGAGGTGGTCAGTCGGATGCTGGGGCACACGAACATCAAGACGACCCAGATATATGCCAAAGTAACGGACGACATGCTGGCCAAAGGCTTCGATGAAATGGCCGACATCTATTCCGCCAAATACAGCCTTGCACGATGAAAAGAGAAATTATCAAGATAGACGAATCCGACAACCTTATCTTGCCAGCCGATATGGATGGAATAGCTATGACCGTATGTGAAATCGCAGCGTTATTCGGCGTCATCGTCCCGACAGTTCGGGCGGCGATCAAAGCCGTATATAAGAGCGGCGTAATTCGAGCGTATGATGCGAAACGGTATTTGCATCGTGAAAACGGAAACATAATCGAAGTGTACAACATCGAAACAATCGTCGCGCTGACATTCCGTGTCGATTCGTTCGGTGCGAATAAGGTGCGTGAATATCTGTTCCGCACTTTGCGCGTGAACGGTAGACGATCCGCTACTCATATTCTTTTGACCTGCTTTCATAACGCCGAGGCGATACCTCCGAATTGATCGGAGTAGAGCCGGCTTAACCGTCAGCAGGTGCAAAGGTCATGCAGGGCTTTCGGTCGGTGGCAAGGTCGGGCGGCACAGCCGTTTCCCGATAAATCTTCCTCGACGGACGAGCGTATTTATCAGGAAAACCTTGCCACCGACTGCCCTGCAAAATAAAGCACCTACCGACGGTTAAGACCGCTATGCCTTTCCCGAAGACAGAGGAAAAACAATAAGATATTGACACAACGGCGGCATTGTCTCCACCATTCGGCCGTTCCGCGCCCGCGCCTTTTTACAAAAGGCATAGCTTATTAGGGAATTTTCCGAGCCGCATGTCTTCGACACGCTGAAAATTTCCCAATAAGGCAAAGGAGCTCCGCCCCTCTGCACACCCCGAAAGCACCAATTACCTAAAACTACATGACTATGGGCTATGTCGTATTCCATATGCAGAAGACACACGGAACGGACAGCGGAACATCCGCCCACATCGAACGCAAGGTCAAACCCTCGAACGCCGACGAAGAACGCACGCACCTGAATCGTCGATTAGTCGAATATCCCGATGGCGTCCATACCCGCACGCAGGCGATCCAACACCGATTGGAGACTGCGGGGCTTACCCGCAAGGTTGGCAAAAACCAAGTTCGGGCAATACGCATCATACTTTCGGGCAGTCCCGACGATATGCAGCGTATCGTGCAAGAGGGACGTTTGGGCGAGTGGTGCGCCGACAACATGAATTACCTTGCCGCGACATTTGGCAAGGAGAACATCGTATCGGCCGACCTGCATCTGGACGAAACATCGCCGCATATCCATGCGACGCTCGTACCCATCGTAACGACCGAACGGAAACGGAAGAAGCAGGAAGAATGTGCAGCCAAACGCTACCGCACGAAATCGGCGTCCCGGCCTCGGTTGTGTGCTGACGACGTAATGTCGCGCGTTAAGTTGAAAGAGTACCAAGATACCTATGCGACAGCTATGGCCAAATACGGATTACAACGAGGTATCGAAGGCTCCGAAGCTCGACATGTTACGACGCAAGAGTTTTACCGAGAGGTAAAGGCAATGACCGATACGCTGAAAGCCGACGTAACGGAATTGCAGAAACAAAAAGAGACAACGCGGGAGGAACTGAACCGTGCGAAAAAGGAAATACAGACCGAACGGCTGAAAGGGGCTGCGACTGCCGCCGCAACCAATATCGCCGAAAGCGTCGGGGCGATGTTCGGCAGCAATAAGATCAAGACGCTGGAAAGGGAGAATATCGCCTTGCATCGGGAGGTCGCCACGCATGAAGAAACCATCGAAGCCCTACAAGCCAAGATACAGACCATGCAGGCAGAACACAGCCGAGAGTTGACGACAATACAGGTTCGGCACGCTACCGAGACGGTGAACCTAACGAAGCAGCATGAAAAAGAAATGTCGCTACTGAAAACAATCATCTCAAAAGCGACAACGTGGTTTCCCTATTTCCGTGAGATGATCCGAATGGAAAGCGTTTGCCGAACAGTCGGGTTCAATGACGAACAGACCACTACTCTTATCAAGGGCAAACCGCTCGAATACAGCGGCGAGCTTTACTCCAAAGAACACAACTGCAAATTTACGGTCGAACGAGTAACGGCGCAAATAACTCCCGACCTGACCGACAAACAAAAACTGCAACTCAATATCGACAAAATACCGTCTAAGGAGTGGTGCAGGGAGAAGTTCGAAAAATTACGAGAAGCCTTTTGCCAACCCGTACAGAGACAACAAAAATGCAAAGGGCCGAAATTTTGAAACCCTGTTTCAGAAAATCGCAAATGGAATAATGAATTATTCTGTTTTTTAATTACTTTTGTATTTGGATAGAGGTAACTCTTCCCAAACATATGAAAAGAAGCGTTATGCTTATCTCGAAGTCGGGAACGTAGGAAATTCAAGACTATTCAGAGAGAAAGGCGTAATGGTTCTCACGCGTATAGCGTGGGCTGCTATTACCATATCTCTGAATAAAGGTTTTCCTACGACCTCCGACTTAGAACGTGGCATTGCAGTTCCACGCTTCCGTGTTTTATAAAGGTTCTTGTGGCAGCTGGAGAACAAAAACAGATTGCATATGAATACTCTTAAAAGATTGACTTTGGCGATTTGCATCATCCTACTGATGAATGCTTGTGCCCCACTCAGAGCTCCGGTAGTTGTAAAAAATTCTCCGATTGAAATGTTCAAATATGCCTACATTTCACCTACTAAGGAATTAACGTCCAGTACGGGAAGCACCTACGGGGGACAGTATGGAATCTACGGATCATCGACGACTAAAAGCGTCAACCCCAGCGATGTCATTGCAGGAATACTGATTCAAAAAGGATATGTAATACTACCTGAACTGAATCCCGAATTAGCAAAAGAGACGCTAATTGTAAACTATGGAGAAAGTGGCAGGCGAAACCGTGGATTAGGCTACACAATAGAGGTAACGATCCAATTCATATCGGCGTATACGCACGAAATGTTCTGCTCCTGCACCGCAGAGGGGCAGGGCTCGACCGAAGCGGACGATATTCGTCAAGCGATAAAGCGCGCCTTAGATGGTTTATTCGCAAAATAAAAATAACTCAAACAATCTTATTATGAAACGGTTAATCTTTTTATTGCTTTTTGTAAACACAATTCTTATTTCATTGGCGCAAGACAAATCGGAGCATCTATCTTTCAAAGGAGTACCTATTGACGGAACTCTTAATGAATATGTGGCAAAAATGAAAGCAGCCGGGTTTTCGTACCTTGGGACGCAGGACGGTACAGCTATTCTGCAAGGCGATTTCGCAGGCTTCAAAAGTTGCACGGTAGGCGTTTCCACGCTAAAAGCTGTAAATGTAGTCAGCACAATCTGTGTAATCTTTCCCTCGCATGATGATTGGAGCTCGCTGGAAAGAGATTATGACCATCTTAAATCCATGTTAACTCAAAAATATGGCGAACCGACTGAGGTAGTGGAGCAGTTTCAAGGGAGAACCAACCCAAATACGAACAATGAAAAATTGCATGAACTGATGATGGATCGCTGTACTTGGTACACGACCTTTGAGACGACGAAAGGCGACATCCAATTATCTTTGCAGAAAAGTGACTTCGGACAGTATTTCGTTTTACTCAAATACTACGACAAGATAAATACGGATACGGTACGTTCGGCGGCAATGGATGATTTGTAGCATTTTATTCATACAGAAAAAGCGATGCGTTACACGCATCGCTTTTTCTGCAATTAGGATTCAACGTGTTTCTTGATTTCTGCAATGAATCGTTCGCCGAATCGCATATATGTACTGATAGTAATTCCTTTTATGTCGATAAACTCTTCGCGGGTCAACGGTCTGTCTGTCGCCAATAATACCAATACTGAATCGTACATGATGCGAGACGCTGCCACTCCGTTCTCTCGTGCAATTGTTTGTCTTAGAATTCGCAACTTGGCGAGCAGTTGCATGTCGGTAAGTATGTCGCCATTCGCATCTACAAGCACCTTGAATCCGTCTTTCTCGATCATCCGTTCCGAATAGCCGATCGTGTAGATTTCAGCCTTTTTCTTCATCACAGGATTTGCCTTTGCCGGAATCATCTCAGGAGCTTGCGAGTTCCCTGCGGAAGATTCAGGAATACGGAAGTAAGCAGGTCTATCTTTCGACGGATCTTCCATGCCGAAGTCGTCCTTTCTCCATACACGATAATGTTCCAGACTAAGCAGTCGGCCGCATCCAGATTTGTCCGATTTATAATTTGTACAACCTAAAATCGGGCCACTGCGGCCACCTTTGACAATCAAGTAGCCATCCTTGCACCAATCGCATTTCTGAATGGATAGCTCACCGCCGCGCTTGTCGTTGGTCATAAATCCGCAGATTTCCTGATCGTTGGTGCAAATCCATAGTCTTAATCCGTAATTTTTATTCCACCGAAATTGCATCGGATAGCCGCATATCGGGCAACGATCTTTCACAATGTTCGAGATGGAGAGGTCGGTTTTCAACTCTCCTTGCAGCGTAACATTGGGATAGCTTTTCGGATCACTCAACAATTCTTTGATAAACTCCGAGGGGCGTTTTTCGGGAGTAATTATAAATACTCGGTTTTTGGTTCGGGTAAGAGCCACATAGAACAACCGTCTCTCTTCGGCATAGTTATACGAGGTATCGTTCGACACGACCAAGTTCAGCACGGGGTCGTCGTCTACTTTCGACGGGAAACCATAGATTTCATCCTTTGCATTGATGATAATTACGTTATCGGCACTCAACCCTTTCGAACTGTGGGCCGTCAGAAATTGGAGCTTGATTTTGTTCCCATATTTTACCGAATAAACTTTCCCCGTTTTCTCGTCGTAGTTGAATTGTTTGGAATAGCAGAGATTCCTCGCGTCGAACCCATAGCGACCAATCAACAGGATGGATGCGATTCGGGATTTTCTTTCGGCCGCATTATACTCCAATATTTCTTCGATAGCTTTGTTTACCGCGATTCCCAGATAGTGGTATTTGCCGCCTTCCGGCCGCTCTTTTCCTTTATCGAAAGTTTCGACATACGGGTAAATGATAACCGGATTGATGATTCGCTTCGGAGAGACAAGCTCCTTTTTGATTTGCGCCGAATTTTTCTGTACGAATGTTCCGGCAATGTCGATTATCTCCTGTGCATTGCGGTAGGTGCGTGTTATTTTCAACTCCTGCCCATAACCGACGGCCTCGCAAAATCGGGTGAACAGGGGTAGAATTGAGCCACTGAAAGCATAGATCGACTGCCAGTCGTCGCCTACTGCCATGATTTTGGCATTGCACAACTGCGACAACTCTTTGATAAGGTTATAACGCTGCCGTGAAATGTCCTGATACTCGTCTACAATGATATATCTGTAATCGAGCTGTTCCTTGCCGATACGCTTTTGGCGTATCAACTCGGCGGACTCGTTAATCATGTCCTGAAAGTCGATACAATGCTGCTCCTCCAATACCTTTTGGTACTCATAAAAGCATACCTTACAGATATCGAGAAACAATTTGGTACGAACATTCTTATTCGCAGCCTTGAACTCCGCGAACTTCTCCAATCCGTAGCCTTGCGTCTTGAAGTTATTGATAAAGGTGCAGATCAAAAAGGTCAGCCGTGTAATGTATTTGCTCTCCTCCGTTTCGATCAGCTTTTTATAGACTTCCGCCGTCGAGCGCTTGTTCAGTTCATAACCGCGCGCAATAAGCTGTTCGCGCAGATGGAGCAGATAATCCCGACCGTCGGCATATTGCGAGTAGGTATCTATCAGATCCGTTTTATGCTTCGCGTGCACCTGCTTTTTGTCGTCGATTCGAGAAACATACTTCTCCAACTCCTCTTGCGTATACCGATTGCTTCGATGGTCTTCTGTAATTCCGAAATGTTCGATATATGAAATCTTGTCGCCTTGTTTTATGCGGAAGTCGGGCGTATAGGGTTTGTTCGCATCGAGAATAGGATACTGGTATATCGGCTCATATTCGTATTCTATCTGATACATATATAGAAAGTTAGCAATCCGCACTTCTTCCATCGACCGCAGTATTTCATTGTTCAATGTCTGCGTTTTCAAGGTCTTGCGATCGACGATTCGTTGAACGTATTCGTGCAGATTGCCTTTCAGGGTCGAACAGTCCGCTTTGGCGACGAACTGAAAATATTCGTTGAGTTTTTCACCTTCATAGGGTGCAGTGAAATAGGAACCGAAGAATAGAATCAATTTGTCTACGACCTCCGGATTACGCAGCACGGACGATTTCAGATAATTATTGATTACCGTGTACATATATCCGCCCTCGACAATCTTTTTGCGTTCCTCTTCGCCTTGACGCAAAATCGTATAGCCGATGGAGTGAAACGTGCTAATGGGACAAGGTATTCCCAAATTGCCATTTATGCGTCCTCGGAGCTCCTCTACGGCCTTGTTTGTAAAGGAGATCACCAAAATCTGAGTTGGATCAATACCTCGTTTTTCTACGAGATAACGCACTTTGGCGGCTACCGTTGTGGTTTTGCCGGCTCCGGCAATTACCAGCGTATGATCTTCTTCCGAAAGCACCACTTCGCGTTGTTCTCGGTCGAGGGATATGGCCGGATCACAGGCTTTAAGTATGTTGTCAAGGTAGGATTTCTCCGATTCGATATGGAATGAAACATAAGCATCGTTGTGACTTCGGATCGTCGGCGATTCCGTTGCAAGCTCTGCCATTTCATCGAACTTCGCCCGGAAATAGTTTATGGCTTCCATATCGAGATTATGTTTGGCTGCATACTCGTTCAATATGTTTGACCGAACAAGCGTAGCATAGAATTGCGATAAATCACGGTATTGTTCGACGAGGTCCTTATAGTCGCTTCGTGCTATGAATTGATCTTGGGATAGCAAATCCTTGAATGCCTTGTTGAAAGACATAGTTCTGACGTATTCCACGGGGCAATTCTCCGGATTCGAGTTTATCGGAGCCAGCGAGTGGATGTCATGGAGTTGTCCAATGTTTCTTAAAAAGTTTACTATTCCCATTATTTTCAAAAACCGTTTGCCTTACAAAGATAGTTATTATAACGGTTCTAAATATCGCTTGGCTATTTTGTTTTAGGAATTCATAACGATATACTCCAAATAAAAACCTTATACAAGAATATGATATGCAAATAAGATAAAAATACTTATCTTTGTATTGGGTTCTTTTTCAAGATGAGGATTACCGCAAAGCAGTGCAGAAGATCAGTTAACAAATCGTTAACGGCATGAAACGGCGTTTGGCCGCAACTCGCTGACCGACAAAATAAAAGAGGATTGACTTCTCAATCCTCCTATTTCTGAGCGGAAAACGGGACTCGGACCCGCGACCTCAACCTTGGCAAGGTTGCGCTCTACCAACTGAGCTATTTCCGCATGGCATGTTTCGTAATTGCGAATGCAAAGGTAGTTAAAAAATCTGAATCTCCAAATTTTTCAATTCTATTTTGCAAATTCTTTACGATCTGCCCTTTCTCCTTTTGCCGTTATTTGAAGACGCGCAGGCGTTCGTCCAGCGGTTCGAAGCTCTTCTCCTGGGGTTCGCCGGCCGGAAGCCCGAACGGCATTTGGGCGATAAGCCGCCATTGTCCGGGCAGTCCCCAGTGTTCACGAACCTCATTGTCGATCAGTGGATTGTAATGTTGAAGCGAAGCCCCGAACCCGGCGTCTTCGAGCATGGTCCATACTGCCAGTTGATGCATTGCCGAGGTGTGCTCGGACCAGACGGGGAAGTTGTCGGCGTAACGCGGGAACTGTTCCTGAAGTCCTTTCACGATCTCCGTGTCTTCGAAATAGAGCACCGTGCCGTAGCCCGATGCAAAACTGCCGTCTATCTTTTTCTCCGTGGCGGCGAACGCCTTTTCTGGGACAATGGCTTGCAGCGTTCGTTTCACCAATTCCCAGAATGCTTTGTGATGTTCGTGCAGCAGCAGCACGAGCCGTGCAGACTGCGAGTTGAATGCCGAAGGGATGTGTTTTACGGCGAAACGCACGATCTCCTCGATCTGCACGTCGTCGATCGGGGATTGGGGCGCCAGTTCGTAATAGCTGCGGCGGTGGCGCAGGGCCTCTTTCAGATTTCTCTCCATAGTCGTATTGTATTAATGTCGAATGCTTTCTTACAAAAATAGCACAACTTCGGGAAAAACGTGCAGAATTCAGGGTGAAATAGTATCTTTGTGTTCGTGAAAAACGCAATTGATCTCTTTTCCGAACTGGGGGTGCGTCTGCGCGGATTCGGCGACGACAGTGCGACGCGGGGCGTTGTGAATGCCGCGTGCCGTGCCAACGGTTGGTTTACGCCTGCCGAGGTTCGTCGTGCTGTCGGGGCGATTGCCCGGGATATGCTGAGCCGCGAAAAACTCGAAGCTTGGTTGGCGAACTACCCTGCCGTGCCGGTCGCCACGCCGCGTCGCGTGCTGGTGGTCATGGCCGGAAATATCCCGCTCGTCGGCTTTTTCGACCTGCTGTGCACGGTCGTCAGCGGCCACTGGTGCCTGATAAAGCCCTCGGCCAAGGATACCGTGCTGATGGAGTATATCGTCGGCCTGCTCCGGGATATTGACGATTCGGCGCCTGTGGAATTCTACGACGGAGCGTCATCGGTCGATGCGGTGATTGCCACCGGCAGCGACAATGCCAACCGTTATTTCCGCGCCCGTTATGCCGGGATCCCCTCGTTGCTGAGGGGAAGCCGCCAGTCGGCTGCCGTGCTTTCGGGCAATGAAACGCCGGAGCAGTTGACCGGATTGGCCGATGACATTTGGGCCTACTCCGGATTGGGTTGCCGCAGCGTGTCGCTGTTATTTTTGCCTGAAGGATGTGAACCGATGCTTCAGATGCCGGCCGTAAACGGCAAATACAAAAATAATTACCGCCAGGAAAGGGCGGTGCTGGCGATGCAGGGGCATCCGTTCCTCGACCTGGGTGCGGCCGTGGCTGTCGAGCAGCGGAATTTCCCGACAGCCCTGAGCCGGATTTCCTATACGCATTACAAAACGTTGGACGAGGTTGCCGGATGGCTGGCGATGCACGACGAGGAGCTTCAGTGCGTCGTCACCGAATGCCTCCCCCACAGCCGCCGCGCCTCATTCGGGGGCGCTCAGTCTCCCGCGTTGACCGATTATCCCGACGACCGGGATGTAATTGCATGGCTTGCGGGGCTGCATTAAGAAAAAGTATTATATTTGCTATACGGACAAAAAATACATTACTACGATGTCGATGGTTTTCCGATTCCGAATGTTGAGCGACGAGAACGACAACTTCGTGCGTGATTACGAGGTGTTGTACGATATGACGTTGCTCGATTTCCATAATTTCATCCTGCAGTCGCTCGAATACGAGGAGTGCATGGCTTCGTTCTTCACGGCTGACGATCACTGGGAAAAACAACGTGAATTTACCTTCATGGATATGGACGACGGCAGCGAGAATGCCCCCATGGCTATGGAGAAGGTGACGCTGGGGCAAATTATCCACGATCGTCGCGACCGCCTGATCTACCTCTTCGACCTGTTTGGCGACCGGGCTTATTTCCTCGAGTTGACCGGAACCTATGAAGCTGACAAGGATGGCGCTTATCCGCGCGAAATCTACGCACAGGCCGATGCTCCGGACCAGTACGATCCTTCGAAGAACCGCGTGGAGGGTGAAGGTTCGATCTTCAGCGAGGTGATGAGCGATTTCAACGATTTCGAGGGCGACGATAATTACGACGATGCCTACTAAACGGCTGTTGGTCGTCGTCGGTCCGACGGGTTCGGGCAAGACGGATCTGAGCATCCGTCTGGCTCTTCACTATGCCGCGCCGATCCTTTCGACCGACTCGCGTCAGGTTTATCGGGGTATGCCGATCGGTACGGCGCAACCTTCTGTGGAACAACTTCAAACGGTTGAACATCATTTTATTGCTTCGCATGACCTCAAAGACAGGTTGAGCTGCGGCGAATACGAGGTGCAAGCTCTTGGGCGGCTCGAAGAACTCTTTGCCGCGTGCGATTGCGTCGTTGCCGTCGGCGGATCGGGACTTTATGTCCGGGCGTTGTGCGAGGGTATGGACGACCTGCCGCAGGCCGACGAAGCCCTGCGGGAAGAGATGAATCGTTGGCTGGCGGAGGAGGGCCTCGGAGCGCTTACCGAGAAGCTCCGGGAGCTGGATCCGGAGTATTACCGGATCGTCGACCTCAATAATCCGGCGCGTGTGGTGCGTGCGTTGGAGGTTTGCCTCCAAACCGGTATGCCCTATTCCCGGCAGCGCACCGGCGAACGGCGTGAGCGACCGTTCGAAATCATCAAAATAGGCATCGACCTGCCGCGTGAAGTGCTTTACGACCGTATCAACCGCCGGGTGGATCAGATGTTGGCTGACGGACTGGAAGCCGAAGTCCGGGCATTGTATCCGTACCGGGAGCTGAATGCGCTCCAGACGGTCGGTTACCGTGAGTTCTTTGACTATTTCGACAGTCGTATCGGCTATGACGAGGCTGTGGAACTGATTAAGCGCAATTCGCGGCGTTATGCCAAGCGGCAGCTCACGTGGTTTCGCCGCGATCCGGAAATCCGTTGGTTTGCGCCCGACGACGATGCGGCGATAATCGCCTATGTCGATTCGAAATAGGTAAAACGGCGGATTTTGGATTGCCGCAGCGTTATGTTGCGGATGTTTTGGCAAATCGCAAATATTTTCGTACTTTTGCGTTCGTCTTTCGCCGAAAGACTGCGCCCGGATGGTGGAATCGGTAGACACGCCGGACTTAAAATCCTGTGGCCAGTAATGGCCGTGCCGGTTCGATCCCGGCTCCGGGTACAGAAACCCCGCTTGGTTACTTACTAAGCGGGGTTTTATTATTAAAGGATTCTTTTGATCGGTTTGGCGGGGACTCCGCCGACGATGGTGTCGGGCGGAACGTTCTGCGTGACAACCGCCCCTGCCGCGACGACGGCGTTGTCGCCGATGGTCACGCCTTGCAGGATCGTGGCGTTCGAACCGATCCAGACGTTCCGTCCGAGCGTGATCGGCGCCGGGTAGGTCGTCTTGCGATCTTCGGGAGCAAGACCGTGGTTGAGTGTGGCGAAGACGACGTTATGCCCGATCTGGCAGTCGTCGCCGATGGTTATGCCGCCGTGATCCTGAAAGTGGCAGCAGGCATTGATGAATACCCTGCTGCCGATATGGATGTTCTTGCCGAAATCGGTGTAGAACGGCGGGAAGACGCGCAGCGTGGGATCGACCTCCCGCCCGAACAGCCGCGAGAGCAGGGCCCGCACTTCGTCGGGCGAGTGGTAAGCGTTGTTCAGCTCGAAGGTGATACGTCGGGCTTGGTCGCTCATTTCGTCCATGAAACGGTGTATGTCGGGCGTGTCGAGCGGGCTGCGCGTCTTCACGTATTCCAGAAAATCGGAGAGTCTCATTCTGTCGCTTATTTCAGATATTCTCGGAAGAAGCCTTCGATCTTGTCGAACGGGATCACCGCCAGGTTGTCGTACAGGTCCACGTGGCTGGCGCCGGGGATAATCAGCAGCTCCTTGTTGTCTCCTTTCAGTTTTTTGAAGGCATCCTCACTGAAATAGCGCGAGTGGGCCTTTTCGCCGTGGATCACCAGCACCGCACTGCGAATCTCGTCGCTGTATGCCAGGATGGGCGTGTTGATGTACGACAGGGCCGAGGTCTTGTTCCAGCCGTTGTTCGAGTTGAGCGAACGGGGATGGTAGCCGCGCGGGGTCTTGTAGTAAGCGTGATAATCCTTCACAAACCACGGAGCATCCTCGGGCAGCGGGTCCACTACCCCGCCGGCAAGCGCATGCGAGCCGTTCTTGGCATCTTCCGTGCGCTGGGCGTTGAGTTGCCGGCGAAGCTCATAACGCGCGTCGGCATCCATCGAATCGAAGTAGCCGTCGGCATTGACGCGGTGCATGTCGTACATCGTCGCCGTTACCGTCGCTTTGATGCGGGTGTCGATGGCTGCGGCGTTGATCGCCAGTCCTCCCCAGCCGCAGATGCCGAGGATGCCGATGCGTTCGGAGTCCACGTCGTCGCGTGTCGAGAGAAAATCGACGGCTGCGCTGAAATCCTCGGTGTTGATGTCCGGCGAAGCGACGTAACGGGGTTCGCCGCCGCTCTCGCCGGTGTAGGACGGATCGAACGCGATGGCGAGGAAGCCCCGCTCGGCCAGCGTTTGGGCGTAGAGGCCCGACGCCTGCTCCTTCACGGCGCCGAACGGGCCGCTGACGGCGACAGCAGGCAGTTTTCCGACGGCGTCTTTGGGCGTGTAGAGGTCGGCAGCGAGCAGAATGCCGTAGCGGTTGCGGAAAGTCACTTTCGAGTGGTTCACTCGGTCGCTTTGCGGGAACACTTTGTCCCATTCACGGGTCAGATTCGGGTTTTCTTTCATGGTCGTATCGGAATGATTGTTTTTGCCATAGCCTGAAAGCGGGTATGCCGCAATCAGGGCCGTTGCCAAGATTAGGATTCGTCTCATGTCGCATTCGTATTGGTTTACGATGCAAAAATACGGAACGATTTCCAATCGCTCTTTACCAAAATTAAAGGTATGCCTACCAAGATTACTGATCCTGTCCGTAACGGCTGTGCCGCGTTTATTTCCGTTTATCCCACTTGGGTTTTATGCCGATGAAGAACTCGACATTCATGCGCGGCATGGGCCGCGAAAGCACCGAGAGGTACTCCTCGTTGAAGAGATTGTTGATCGTTCCTTTGAGCGAAAGGTCGGCCCACCGGAATGCAAACCCTTTTTCGAGCGAGAGATTGTTCATCAGGTAGGGAGTCAGGGAGCCCGTGAGCGTGATATCGTTGCTCGACATGGTATAGCGTTCGCTGTAATAGCAGAACTGGTACAACAGCCCCCAGCTTCGGTATGTCAGCCGCCCGGTCACAGTGGCCGAATACTCCGGCTCATAAGGCAACTGCTTGCCGACGGATTGGTCTGCCGGGGACATCGGTTCGCCCTCGTTGATCGACGGCGACCATGAAAAGGTCCCGTTCAGACCCAATTTCAGCTCCTTCGCCAGTGCCACGGCCAGGTCGGCCTGTGCCTCCACGCCGTAGGCATGGACCTTTTTGATATTCACGGGCGAGAAGAATCCCTTTGCCGTCGGAAGCCACAGAATCCAGTCGTCGATGTGCTGGTCGTACCACGATGCCGAGCCCGACAGCGTATAGGTCTCCTCTTTCCCCACGGCGAACGACAGCCCGGCCTCGTACTGGAAGCCGCTTTCGTTTTTCAGACCGGGGTTGCCGCCCGGGAGAAAATAGAGGTCGTTGAGTGTCGGGAAACGATAGTTGCGCGACACGGAGGCCTTGGCCACGACATGGCCGCGCTTCGACAGCAGGTAATCGGCGAAGAATGCGGGAATCGTCGCCCACTTCGTGCCGTACATCTGTTCCCGCAGGACCGCCGACAAGCCCAGCCGCTCCGTGGGCCGCCATTTGGCTGACACGGAGCCGTCGAGCTCGATGCGGCCTTTGTCGTAGCCGACGATGCCTTTGCCGCCCTCCTGGAGGATGATATTCTTGTCCGTGCTTTTTACGAAATGCTGGTGCAGGGAGACATTGGCTGTAAAGAGCCATTTGTCTCCGACGGAATATTCCCCTTCGGCCTGCCCGTAGAACGTATCTACGTTGCTCCGCGAACGGGTCATCGAGGTCATGACGCCGTTGCCCGGGTCCCGGCGGTAATCGTAGGCCATCCAGGTATGGATATACCCGGCTTTGGCCGCGATTTTCCAATCGTTTCGGTAGTGGTCCCACGACAGGACGCTGCGCAGGGTGTGTTCCCGCTGGCGGTTCTCGACCTGCATGTCGTCGGCATAGTCGGTCGTCAGCAACGGCAGCTCGCGGTTCGAATTGATATACCAGGCGTTCAGTCCGAAGCGGTCGCCGCGCCCGGTGTTGTAATAGACCTCCTGCAAGACATGCACGTCGTCGAACGCGCCGCTCTTGTTGCGTTCCACCGGGTAGTACGATCCGATGATATTCATATCCTCGTCGTAGATATTTTCCTTTTTGTCGCGGTTGCGGTATTTGTAATCGTTGGCCGAAGACTGGTAGACGGCGCGTGTCGATACCTGCCAGCGCTCGTCGCCCCATGTCAGGCGCAGGAACTCGTCGAAAGTCCTGTACATGCCGATACCCTGGATGTATTGCAGCCCGAAGCCGTCGGCCGCCGCCGGTGCGGTCGATAGCTTCACCAGTCCGCCCAATCCGCCGCCGGCCTCGTTCACCGACGAGGTGCCGTGCAGCAGCGAAGCGTCGTCGATGAAGTACGAGGGGATCATCGAAAAGTCGGTCATGCCCAGCATCGGGTTGTTGATGCGCATGCCGTTCCACGTCACCTGCGTATGCGAGGGGCCCGTGCCGCGGAACGACACGGTCGAAAGCGTTGCGCGTCCGTACTGTTTGACGAAGATCGACGAGTTGAAGGTCAGCACGTCGGCGATCGACAGGGCGATGTTTTCTTTCAGGACGACGGAATCGAATTTCGTTTCCTGCACGCCGATGCTTTTCATCGGACGCTGGCCCCATACCGGAACCTCGCGGATGGCGACGACCCCCTTTTCGCGCCACGCCGCCGCCCCGGTATCCTTGGCGGATTGGTCTGACTGCGCCCGCAGCAGCACCGGAAGCAACAGAAATGCGAACAATATGACTTTGTTTTTCATCTCGTTCCTTTATTTCCAGCAGAATGCGCCGGGGGTGACGCCCACGTAAAATTCATCGACCGGTTCGCCGTCGGCCGTATAGCGGTAGATGACGCCCTGCTGCTGATAGTCGATGGCGTCTGCGACGTAGACATCCCCGTTGCGGGGATTGACCGTCAGTCCATAGTATTTCGTGTCGCGGTATTTCAGGAACGGACGCACCGGAACCCGGTCGGCTTCGACATCCATCGACCAGATGTCGTTGTTGATCCAGAAAAGTTTGTCGCCCTCGCCGTTGATCTGCACCTCCGAAGGGCTGTCGCCCGGTTTGAATCTGAACTGCTTTTCGATCTCGAACCTTGCCGCGTCGATGCGGTATAATGACGGGGTTTCGTAACCGTAGGGACTCTCCTCGTAACCGCCGTCGGTGATGGTCCACAGTTTGTAATTCTTGTCCATCACCAGCGACGTGGGCTGGATGCCTACGATCAGTTCATCCACTACCTGGTCGGTTTCGGTGTCGATTTTCAGGATGCGGTTTTGATATGACCAGCAGTTCACGAAGACGTATTTGCCGTATTGCACCATCTGTTCCGTGGAGCCCGATTCCATCGCCATATTCGGGCACTCGATATATCCCGTTATTTCATAGCGCTTAGGATTGACGATGAAGATGCGGTTGTCCCAGATTTGCGTGACGTAGGCTTTTTCGTCGGAGACGAAATGGATATAGCGCGGTGAGGCGAGGTTGGTGATGCGCCCCACCTCTTTGAAGGTATTGATGTCGATGGCGAAAATGACGTGTGAGTTGTTCACCACGATCCAGCCCACGCCGTCGCGGATGGTCATCGACTGCGCCACGTCACCCAGCTTCATGGCATTGGCCCGGTAGAAAACCTCGTTCTCGACGCTTTTCGTTTCGGGATCGTAGTACGACAGCGTTGCATTCCCGTACTGGAACATGCCTTCGTTGGTGATGAACAGTCCCGTGCCCGATGCAGAGAACTCCTCCGTCGTGCCGTAGTCCCATTTCATACAGCCCCCGAGAGCGGTCAGGCATAGTGTTGCAGGCAGTATATAACGTAAAATCCGTTTCATGCGACAAAGATAATGTAAGCCGGAGGCCGCGCCAAATTTATTTGTTCCAGACGACGCTTTCCGCATTGTGGAAAAAGCCGCAGACGAGGAGCAGGTACTCGGGGATACGGCCGTCGGTGCCCCACTTCAGGTCCATGCCGAACAGTTCGGTGGTCGTGCGGCCGATGTCGAACCCGCACGCCTCGAGCGAGGGACGGACCTTGTCGGGATGGCGGCAGGGCTCTCCCGTGGGACGTGTGCAGCTTCCTTCGGGGCAGTAGAGGCACGTCCCGACATAGGCGAACGAGCGGCCGCCGTAGAGCCGTTCCATTTCGAGCAGTCGTTCTTCGAGACGCAGCCGCTCGGGAAGGATCAGCCGCTTCGACTCCGAAAGAGGAATGCCGCGCTCCTCGGGAACGATTTTTGTCGCGATGAGCAGTGCCGAGGCATATCCCGAGAGGTATTCCCCTACGTCGAATCCGAAAGGCGGGCATCCCCAGCTGTTTCCGTAATTGGGGCAGGCGCGGCAGTAGCCGCCGATCCGCCCGGCGTCGCGGAACCGGGCTGTGTATTCGTTTGCCGGGAGTTCGGCGGTAAAGTCCCGGGCGGTGTATCGGAGTGAAAATTCCATACGGCAAAAATAGTCGTTTAATCGCTTTGTGGCCCCGTTTCCGGAAAATAACGCGGATTTCCGGACAATTTTTCGGAATAAACCGCTATATTTGTCTTTGAAGCCACTCCCCGTCCGCAGGGATGGGCGGAGTCGGCAGGAGGCTTTTGACGATGACGGACCGAACCAAAACGCAGTGCTTATGAATATTGTATTATATGGAGTTCCGGCGGAAACCGCCCGGCAGATTGCAAGGAAATACGACCTGAACCTGGTCAACACCCCCGATAAATTCAACCCGGCCGGATCGTTGGTCGTCGTTCCCCCGATGACCGTCCCGCGCCAACTGCTGACCTTCTACAATGCCATGCTGCACCACGAAGATGCGGTCGATGCCGTGATCATCTGCGGTTTGGAGACCTGCGATGCAGCCAGCACCGTTCAGTACTGTACGCCTCCGGGTAAATTCTTCTCCCTGAGCGGCGAACTCGAAGCCGAAGAACTGGAATCGGAACTCATCCTGATCCTCGACTCGCTGTTTGCCGAAGGCAACCGGATCAATCTTTAGACCATACGCAGGTCGTCGGGCCTTCTGTTGCTGCTTCCGGACGCAAAATTTGCGGACCCGGAGGTAAATCGTTGTATGGCAGACAACTTTTTTACTAATCTCTAATTCTCCGGGTTCCGCAAATCGTGTGTGCCGGCATGGCTACGGCTTGTGCCGGAACCGTTCCGTGATGTCCTCCGTTCCGCCGTCCGGGCCGACCTTGTAGAGCCGCTGGTTGGTCGTCGGCGCCGTCAGCGGGCCCAGCTCCTCGACCCAGCCGCCCAGTTTGATGTAGTCGAACGTTGAGATGTCGACGCCCTCCGGCAATTTGTCCCGCCCCGAGTACCATCCCGTGTGCAGCACCGGGTAGGTTTTCCGCACCATCCCGGCCAGCGCCGCGATTTCGTGCGGGGCGGCGTCGCCGCCCATGAAGCAGACACAGGTCACCGAGCGGCCGTAACGGTCGAGCAGGCTGCGCATTTCCGCCTCGGAGAGTTCGCGTCCGGTGTCGGTGGTCAGATGCGGGCTGTGGCATCCCGGGCAGCGGTTCGGACAGTTGGTGATGTTGATCGCCAGCGTCGTTTCGCCCGGGATCTCCGCGAATACGATGTCGAAATTGTGATACCGGATCATCCTATTCCGCGTTGGCATAAAAGCGCCGCGACGCCTCCTGCTGGCGTGCCGCCGAAAAGTTCGAGATCCGTTTCATATATCCGATCACGCGCGTCAGGTAGTCCAGGTTGTCGCTGTGACATTCGGGACACTCTTTCAGGTAGCGTTTGTCGATGTGGCCGCACTTGTTGCAGACCGTATTGGGGATGTTGAACGTGAAGTAGTTGCACCCCTCGGTCGCAGCCACGCGCAGCAGGTGGCGGTACTGCTCCTGCGAGAGGTGGTCTTCGAGGTTCATGTGCAGCGCCGAGCCGCCCGTGAGGTGGTCGATGTACTTGCGGCCGTGGAGCCGGAACTTGTCGATGACGTTCAGCGACTCGTCCTCCACGACGTAGAAATAGGAGTTGTAGCAGTCGCGCGGCACGGCATAGCCATCCTCGCGGTCCCATTTGGCATGCTTCACGCCGACATTCTCCGCCGGGATCATCTCGCAGTTGAACATCAGCTCCTTCGACCGGTATTTCTTGTTGTAGCGCTCGATCAGTCCCAGCAAATCCTGCACGAACGTAGCGTAGTCGTCGTTGTCGTTGATCGGGATGCCCAGGAATTCCGCGGCTTCGACCAGTCCGTTGACGCCGATGGTCAGATATTGGCGCGAAAGGTTGATGTATCCCGCATCGAACAGCGGCAGCATACCTTTGGCCTGCAACTCTTTGAGGTTCTCGTTGTAGGCCGTCTGCACCTTATGCACCAGGTCTACGACTTCCTCCAGGTATTTCAGGTAGTGCATGCCGTTTTTCACGGCGTATTGGATGCAGCGGTTCAGGTTGATCGTCAGCACGCTCTTCGAACCGGTCGAGACGCCGCCGGCGCCCAGCGTGTAGCTGAAGCCGTTGTCCTGAATCTCGTTCCGCAGGCGGCAGCACGACGACAGCGAGTCGGCGTTGTCGCTGATATAGGTGAAGAACGAGTGACCTGCGGCATACATTTCGGCGGTGATGTCGCCCCACTCCTTGTCCATCACGTCGCCGTCTTTGGTGAGCAGCGCCATCGTCTCCACGGGGAAAGTCAGCACGGTCTTTGTCCGCTCCTTGTTGAACCACGTCATGAAGCGCTTCTGCAACCACGACAGCGATTCCCAGTGGGGTTTCGAACCGTCCGGGAAGACGAACTCTCCGAAGAGCGACTCGAAATAGTAGCGGTCGTAGTAGGCGACGTTCCAGAATACGGCCTGAAAGTTTCGCGCACCGGTCGGCTGGTTGATCGAGTAGACGATCTGCTCGAAGCAGTCGGTAATCATCTTGTCGATCGTGCGGCGCTTGTTCGAGAGGTCGACGACCTTGTCGGCGTGCTTGTAGTAATCCTCGCCGTACTCCTGTTCGATGAAATAGTTCATGTACATCAGAAACTCCGGTGTGGCGCAGGCGCCCGACAGCATCGACGACACGATGAAGACCATGTTGACGAATCCGCCGCAGAACGATTTGAGGTTCGTCGGGCGCGTCGAGTTGCCGCCGACCGACAGCGTGCCGTTCAGCAGCCACGGATACATCGTGATCGAGGCGCAGTAGTTGGCCATCGAGGTCTCGTCGTTCTTGTAAATGAAGTGGTCTTTCAGCAGGCGCAGATACTTGTCCGACAGCTCTTTGCCGTACATCTCCTTGATCCGGTCGGTCAGCAGGCGGCGGTTCAGGCGGATGAAGTTCTGCTTCGGCAGCTCGCCGATCAGCGTGGCGATGTTCTTGTTCTCGACGTTGGCGTTGGCGTCGTACTTCGAACCCGTGGCGGGGTTCTTGGCGTCGCAGTAGTTAATCAGGAATTCGAGTTTCTCGCGGTCTTCGCGGTCCTCGGTGTGTTTCTGCCGGTAGAGCATGTAGCTTTTGGCCACGGCGAAATAACGCTCGGCCATCAGGGCCACCTCCACCTGGTTCTGAATCTCCTCGACCGACATGCCGTCGGCTACATGTACGCGGCTCAGTACCGACGTGAGGTCGTCGTCCGTGGCGTATCCGCCGACCGAAAGAAACGCCTTGCTGATGGCGCGTTTGATCTTCTCGAGCGAGAAAGGCGCACGTTTACCGTCGCGCTTGATGATGTAAAGTTCTGAAATACCCATATTCTTCTGAAATCTGTTATGTGTTCTGCATGTATGCGGAAAGGTGTTCCGGTCCTCTCCGCGTGTGCGGACAAGCCCGTTCGGTCTCTCTCGATATTGCTTAGTAATAATCTGTTCGGGTATCGCCCTATATCCCGAAGGCTGGTACCTATCCCGGCAAGGCAGGTCTTCTGACTCGCTCCGTCCGCACGCCTTCCCGTCCTCACGGACAGTGGCCTAAAGAGTGTGCGGACCGTTATGGAGCTTACAGCTACGGGAATAGTCCCTGATTTTCACAGGAGTTCCCTTTTGATCCCATGCCGGCTGCGACCGGCGGAGAACCTTGCACGGAAACAAAAGTAGACATAGTTCTCCGACGGGCAAGCGGGGTTCCCTTATTTTCTTCAACAAATTGTGAACAAAAACTGCGAACCTGCGCAGCAACCGCTTCCGGACGGGATTCGGGGTGCGCCCGGCTGACGGATGCCGCCGAAAACGAAAACCGCCCGCAGACCTTGCGATCCGCGGGCGGTTCCGTGTCGGGACTCCCCTATTGGTAAATCTCGTTCAGCAGGCGTGCCAGGCGGTGACCGCCGCGCAAGAACTGCTTCTCGATAACGGGCGTGTATTTGAAAATGTAGTCGTACTCGATTTTTGTACCTTCGGGGCTCGAGGCGTAGATTTCTTTGCAGATGTCGTGCGTCTCCTTCACCCAATCGGCGGGCTCTCCGGCCGTGATCTCGGCGGCCTCGTCGTCGCTCAGCCGGTCGATCTGCTCCTTCCATTCGGTGTAACTCCAGTTGTGAACCGCTTCGGGCAGGTTGGTGTCCCAAACCGAGTGCAGGCTGGTCTCGCGGTTGAAGAACCGCACCGGACGCCGGTTGCCGCCCAGATCGCTCAGGCGTCCCAGGTGCATCGGGCAGTGCATATCCCCTACCAGGTGAATCAGCATTTTGAGGTTCAGCGTCTCTTCATCGGGAGTGAGTTTTCCCGATTTGAGTTTTTCGGTGATCTCGGTCACGGCCTTCAGCACGTCGCCTTTGGGGTTCTTGGGCATGGTTTCGGTCGTCTCGCCTTCGTCCACATTGAGGTAGTGCCAGGTCTTCGTGTAGGCGTATTCGGGCCAATGGCTGGCGAAATCGAGCCAGTTCGCGAAATAGACGGGCGAGTAACCTCCCAATGCTTTGTGAACCTTCTCGGCCGCTTCGGGTGTCAGGTGACGTTCGGCGATGTAGGCCGTTACGTCGTGCCCTTTCTGTCCCCACGCAAACGCACCGCGGGCGAAGAGCAGACATAAGCCTAAGAGCAGGTAGTTTTTCATGGATTTGACGGGGTTTGCTATTCCTTTTAGTGGTTCATCGTGGCGAGGAATTCCTCGTTGGAATCCGTGAGGCTCATCTGCTTCTGCAGGAACTCCATGGCCTCTACGGGGGTCATGTCCGAGAGGTATTTGCGCAGCACCCACGTGCGGTTCATCACGTCGCGCGGCAGCAACAGGTCTTCGCGGCGGGTGCCCGAGGCGATGACATCTACGGCCGGGTAAACGCGTTTGTTGGCTAACTTGCGGTCGAGCTGCAACTCCATGTTGCCCGTACCCTTGAACTCCTCGAAAATAACTTCGTCCATCTTCGAACCGGTGTCGATCAGCGCCGTGGCGATGATCGTCAACGAACCTTTCTCCTCCGTGTTGCGGGCCGCGCCGAAGAAGCGCTTGGGCTTGTGCAGGGCATTGGCGTCGACACCGCCCGAGAGCACCTTGCCCGAGGCCGGCTGCACCGAGTTGTAGGCGCGTGCCAGACGGGTGATCGAGTCGAGGAAGATCACCACGTCGTGTCCGCTCTCGACCATGCGCTTGGCCTTGTCGAGCACCATCTCGGCCACTTTCACGTGGCGCGAAGCCTGTTCGTCGAACGTCGAGGCCACGACCTCCGCTTTCGAGTTGCGGGCCATTTCGGTCACCTCCTCCGGGCGTTCGTCGATCAGCAGGACGATGATGTAGACCTCCGGATGGTTGTCGGCGATGGCGTTGATGATCGACTGCATGAGCACCGTCTTACCCGTTTTGGGCTGGGCGACGATCAGCGCGCGCTGGCCTTTGCCGATGGGTGAAAAGAGGTCCACGACGCGGGTGGACATGTTGTTGTGGCCGTTGCCCGTGAGGCAGAATTTCTCGCTGGGAAACAGCGGCGTCATGTATTCGAACTGGACGCGGTCGCGGATGTACTCGGGTTTGAGGCCGTTGATTTCGTTCACGCGCACCAGCGGGAAATATTTCTCACCCTCTTTCGGGGGGCGGATCGCGCCGTTGACCGTGTCGCCGGGTTTGAGTCCGAAAAGTTTGATCTGCGACGGGGAGACGTAAATGTCGTCGGGGGAATTGAGGTAGTTGTAGTCGGCCGAGCGGAGGAATCCGTAGCCGTCGGGCATGACTTCCAGCACGCCTTCTCCCTCGATTTCGCCCGCAAAATCGTCCTTGGTAATGACCTCTTCGACGATGTGGGGAGCCGGTTCTTCGGCCTGCGCTTCGGCTGTCGGCTGGGGAGCCGCCTCCTGCGTCTTGGCCTTGCGGCCGCGGCGCTTGGGTTCGCTGGCTGCGGGCTGTGCTTTCTGCGCCGTCTGCGGAGTCTGTTCTTCGGTCGGAGATGCCGTCTCGGGCTCCTCTGCGGAGACTATCTCTATCGGGAGTTCCGGCTCCGTTTCAACCTCGGGCAGCGGCGCCGGAGCGGCCGTTTCGGTTTTCGTCAGCCGCGGACGTCGTCCGCGCGGAGCTTTCTCCCGGACCTCTGCGCGGGGAGCCTCTGCTGTCGCCTTTTCCTGTTGCTGTTCTGCGGGAGCAGCCTCCTCTGAAGGGGCGTTTCCGGCTATTTTCGCTATCAGTTCGCGCTTCTTGATCATGATATTCTTGAGGCCCAGCGCCTTAGCGATTTCACGCAATTCGGCAAGGCTTTTTCCTTCCAGCGCTTTCAGATCTTGCATATTATTGTGTTGTTCAATGTGATTTTCAAAAACCGGACGGTCGCCCGGTTCGTTCGAATTCGCTTGCAAAGATAGTGCATAATTTTGAAATTCAAAATAAAAAAGCGCATCCCGGTATATCAGACAGGCGAAACTGCCTCTATGCGGGGTGAAACGCCCGTCGAAATACCTATTAATAGCGATTGTACGGTGCTGGATTTTGCACGACCTTTGTTCCGGAAACAATGGGAACCGGATTTCAGCCATTGCATTGTTTGTATTGTTAATGTTTGTGTGTGAAAAACCCTTCCGCCTGGCGGAAGGGTTTTTAGTGTCAGTTGGCCGTCCGGTATTCGTTGGGCGAACACCCCACGACCTTTTTAAACAGGCGCGTGAAGTGCTGCGGGTAGCGGAACCCCAGTGAATAGGCCACCTCGCTGATCGAGCGCGTAGTGTCGAAAATACGCTCTTTGGCGATGTCGATTACTTTCAGTTGAATGTACTCCTGAGCCGATTTCCCGGTCTCCTTTTTCACCAGGTCGCCGAAATAGTTGGCCGAAAGGTGCAGTTGTTCGGCGCACCAGCGAACCGTAGGCACCCCTTCCTGTTCGGGCCGGTCTCCCTGGAAATAATCTCCTAACAGGCGTTCGAATCCCGTCAGTACGTCGCGGTTGACGTCGACGCGTGTGATGAACTGCCGCTCGTAGAAGCGTGTGCAGTAGTTGAGCAGCAGCTCGATGTTCGAAACGATCAGCGTGCGGCTGTGTTTGTCGATCGAGTGGTTCAGCTCCGACTGGATGTTGTGCAGGCAGTCCACCACTACGTTCCGCTCCTGCTCCGAGAGGTGCAGGGCCTCGCTCACTTCGTAGGAGAAGAACGAGTAGCTGCCGATGTTGCGTCCGAGCGACGTCCCGCGCAGCAGATCGGGATGGAACAGCAGGGCCCAGCCCTTGGGCTGGTAGGTTTGGCCGTTGTCTTCATAGCCGATAACCTGCCCCGGAGCCAGGAAGACGAGCGTTCCCTCCTGATAGTCGTAGTAGTTGCGTCCGTAGCGCAGGTCGCCGCACTTCACCTCTTTGAGGAATACGGTGTAAAAGCCGTAGACCTGTCGTTCATAGTGTGCAGGACCGCATTTCGAGAAGTCGATCACGCTCACCAGCGGATGCAGCGTCTCGACGCCGCGCGATTCGTTGTATTGGAAGATGTTGTTGTATTTTACCGGGCTGTTCATATCCGTTCGTATTGTTTGACACAAAGATAACACATTTTTCGGAGCCAGATTCGGTATGTTTGCCGAATCGGTAATTATGGTACGACGACCCGTAATCCGGGTAGGCACGGCGGTCGTTTCATACCCTACCTTTGCATTGTGGAAAACCCTAAATTCCGAGAACGATGAAAACAAAACTGATTTTAGCAACAATGGCAACGATCCTCACATCGGGTGCCGGTGCGCAAACGCAGCCCGCTCCCGCCAAAAAAGTGCTGGTGGCTTATTACTCCCACAGCGGCAATACCCGCGAGGTGGCCCGCCAGATTGCCGGGGCTTCGGGCGGCGAACTCTTCGAGATCATTCCCGTCACGCCCTACCCTTCGGACTACCAGACGGTGGTCGACCAGGCGAAAAAGGAGATCGCCGCCGGGGTGCGTCCTGCGCTGAAAAGCCGGGTCGAAGACATGTCGCAGTACGATGTGATTTTCATCGGTTCGCCCTGCTGGTGGGCTACCGTGGCTCCTCCCGTAGCGACGTTCCTCGCCTCGTATGACCTTGCCGGCAAGACCGTCGTGCCGTTTATGACCCACGAAGGCAGCCGCATGGGCCACAGCGAAGCGGATATCCGCAAACTCTGTCCGCAGTCCACCGTTCCCGACGGACTCCCCGTTCGCGGCAGTGCGGCAGGCAGTTCGAAGGATGCCGTCGAAAAGTGGGTTCGTGCCCGCTTAAAAAGCGGGCTTTAGGAGGCGGCCGATTTGCTTCGGAACGCCCTCCCTCCCGTTCTGCGCCCGGATAACCTGAACGATTCAGGGGTTCGGGCGTTTTTTATCCGCAGATGTAGATGCACCCGTAGATCAGTCCGGCTGCGAGCGCTCCCGCGAGGGGGCCTGCGACGGGCACCCAACTGTAATCCCAGCCGCTCGGGCCTTTGCCCCGGATCGGCAGGACGGCATGGGCCAGCCGCGGCGGCAGGTCGCGGGCGGGGTTGATGGCATAGCCTGTCGTGCCGCCCAGCGACATGCCGATGGCCATGATGAGCATTGTCACCGGGAAACTCCCCAGGCTGCCCATCCCGATCTCGGGCGTGTTCAGTTCGTTGCCGATCGCGAGGATGACGAACACCAGCAGAAACGTGCCCACCGCCTCGCAGAAGAAATTGCGGGGCTTGTTCATGATCGCTGGCATCGTACAGAAGACTCCCAGTTTCGTTTCGGGCTCGTCCGTGGCGTCGAAATGGTCCTTATAATAGAGGTAGACCAGCACGGCGCCGCAGAATCCGCCCAGCAGTTGAGCGATGATGTATCCCGGGACATATGCCCATGGAAACGATCCCGCGACGGCCAGTCCGACCGAGACCGCAGGATTGAGGTGGGCGCCCGACCAGGGCCCGGCAATCAGCACGCCGCACATCACGGCGAATCCCCAGGCCATCGTGATTACGACCCAGCCGCCGCCGTAACCTTTCGAACGTTTGAGGACGGTCGAGGCCACTACCCCGTCGCCCAGCAGTACGAGCACCAGCGTTCCGATAAACTCGAACAGGCATTTGGTCATCAGTGTCGTTTCCATCGCTTAGTCGTTTTCAGTGTGTAACACCCGCCGCACGGCGTCTTCCCAACCTGTGATGGCCTTGTCGATCTGCGTGCGCTCCTCCGTGGGTTCGAAGATATGCTCCGCCTGCCATTGCTCCTCGATCTCGGCGATGCTGCCCCAGTACCCCACGGCCAGTCCGGCCAGGTAGGCGGCTCCCAGCGCCGTGGTTTCCGTCACGCGCGGGCGGATGACCTTCGTACCGAGCAGGTCCGACTGGAACTGCATCAGCAGGTTGTTGCGCGCGGCACCGCCGTCGACTTTCAGCTCCAGCAGCGTGATGCCTGCGTCGCGCTGCATGGCACCCACGATGTCGAGCGTCTGGTAAGCGATCCCTTCCAATGCCGCACGGGCGATGTGCGCCGCCGTCGTGCCGCGGCTGATGCCGCTGATGGTGCCCCGGGCGTACTGGTCCCAATGCGGGGCCGCGAGCCCCGTGAGCGCCGGAACGAAATAGACGCCGTTGGTGTCGGGCACCGAGGCGGCCAGCGCCTCGACCTCCGATGAGGAGCGGATGATGCCCAGCCCGTCGCGGAGCCACTGCACCACCGAACCTCCGACGAAGATGCTCCCTTCGAGGGCGTAGTTGACTTTGTCGCCGATCTTCCATGCCACGGTCGTCAGCAGGTTGTTCTTCGAGGCGATGGGCTTTTCGCCGCTGTTCATCAGCAGAAAACACCCCGTGCCGTAGGTGTTTTTGACTGATCCCGGCTCGACGCACATCTGTCCGAACAGCGCCGCCTGCTGGTCGCCGGCGATGCCCGCGATAGGCACCTTGTGGGCGAAGATCGTGGTTTTCGTCGCCCCGTAGACCTCGCTCGACGATTTCACCTCGGGCATCATCGACGCCGGGATGTCGAAGAGTTTCAGCAGGTCTTCGTCCCATTGCAGCGTGTGGATGTTGAAGAGCATCGTGCGCGAGGCGTTGCTCACGTCCGTCACGTGCACCTCGCCGCGCGTCAGCCGCCAGATCAGCCACGAATCGACCGTCCCGAACATCAGCTTGCCCTGCTCGGCGCGCTTGCGTGCTCCCGGGACGTTGTCCAGAATCCATTTGATCTTCGTGGCGCTGAAATAGGCGTCGATGATGAGTCCGGTCCGTTCGCGGATATACTCCGTCTGTCCGTCGGCTTTCAGGCGGTCACAGTATTCCGAGGTGCGACGGTCCTGCCAGACGATGGCGTTGTAGACCGGCTCTTCGGTCTCGCGGTCCCATACGATCGTGGTTTCACGCTGGTTGGTGATACCTATTCCGGCGATGTTCAGTCCGTTGATGTCGATGGCCGAGATCGCCTCGGCGATCACCGAGGCCTGCGACGACCAGATTTCGTGGGGATTGTGCTCTACCCACCCCGGTTTGGGGAAGTACTGGGGAAACTCCCGCTGGGCCATCGAGCAGATCTGTCCTTTGCGGTCGAAGACGATCGCCCGCGAACTGCTCGTTCCCTGGTCCAATGACAAAATGTACTGTTCCATATCTTTCGGTTTTTGTGATTGCCGCAAAATTCCTGCCCGGTGAGTCCCGGCAGACCGTCAATCACAAATCTACCAAAAAAATGTCAATTTCGATTCAAAACTGAAAAGTTTTTTTTCGAAACTTTACGCAAAACGCCCGGAACGACCTTTGTCGCTCCGGGCGTTTACGGCCCGTTTGTTACAGCATCACCGACTGCAGTTCGGTCAGAGCAAGTTTGTAATCCCGTTCGGCGGTCTGCGCTTCTCTATCGTCGTGTAGTAAAGTCCTCTGTTCGGACGATTTTACCGCCTATTCGAGCCTGCACCATTTCAGGAAGGCCGCCTTGTCGGCCGAGGCGCAGCCCGTCGAGGAGTGCCCTCCGGCGAAATAGGGCTCGTCGCGGTCGGGCACGCTGCCCTCGCAGCCCCAGCCTTCGTAATACATGTAGAGCGTACCGTCGAGTTCGAAGACCTCGCCGAACCAGATGCCGCCCTGGTCCCAGCGTCCGGCGTCGCCGCGCTCGAAGAACGGACGGGGGTTCTGCACTTTCGTCCAGGTGAGCAGGTCGTCGGAGTAAGCGATGTGGAAACGGTCCGGGAAATCGAAGTGGCGGTCGCTGCCCTGGTAGACCATAAACCATTTGTCAACGCCGTCGAGGCGGAATATCCGCGATCCGTTGACCGACTTGAGGTCGAAATCCCCGGGGCCTCCGCCCGGCAGCAGGACCGTGCGTATGTCCGCTCCGGCCAGCGTTTCGGGATTGCTCGTTACGGCACAGTCGATTTTCAGTTGTCCGTCGCCATAGCCGTACCCGTAATAGATATAATACTTTCCGTCGTGGTAGACGGCATCGCTGCACCCTACTCCGTCGCGGAGCATTTTGCCGGCCGAGAAGCTGAAGCCACCGTCCGTGGATTTGCGGCAGGCCAGCGAACCCTGTTTGTTATCGAGTGTCCCGCGCACGGCCTGGTAAAAGAACCACACTTCGCCGTTCGCTCCCACGCAGGGTGCACAGTCGAGCAGGTGCAGTTCGTCGCAGGTGCCGGCCTCGCCGTGAGCGATCACCGGATTGGCAGGATACTCGGTCCACGGTCCGGCCGGTTTGAAATCGTTCATCTCCTGCGTGAACAAGCCGATTTGGTCGTGGTAGAATCCGTAGGGGTTGTAGCCGCTGCCGCGGATGTACATGCGCCATTTGCCGTCCGGAGACTCTGCAGGGGTCAGGATGGCTGCGTTGGCGATATGTTCGCGGCGCCAATCGGGCATATCGGCCCCATAAGTCAGGACGGGGCCGTCGCCGACGCGCTGCATCAGCGTTCCGGACTTGTTGTCCGGGCCCTTGATGTCGTCGAAGTACCAGTCTTCGCCCGATCCGGTCTCCCCGGCATCGAACAGCAGGATGATCTGGGTATATTTGCCGTCAGGAAGGTTGCGTGTCGAGAAATCGAACGTCAGTTCGGTCCACTCGTTGGCGTTTGGCACCACGACGTTGGTGATCTCCTGCGGGGTGGCGCCGTTGCCTTCCAGTTTGAAATAGACTTTGCCGTTGGCCTTGGGCGACCGGACTTTCATCGTGAAAACCGCGCTGCTGCTGAACACCATCGGATCGGAGATCGGGTCGCTCCACAACAGCTCCCACTGATGGCCTCCGGAGACCACATGTCCCACATGGTCGCTCGTGTTGATGCCCGTCTTATAAGGATTTTCGATTACCTCGAAACTCATCGGGCGATCCGAATCGTTGATGTTGAACCGCATGCTCACGTCCTCGAAGTTGCAAAAGTCGATCATCTGCGCCGGCTGGGGTTCGGGTTTCTTCTCGCCTTTCGGACCCGTCACATCGTCGAAATACCACGTCTCGCCCGGGACTGCGACCCCGGCGTCGAACAACAGCAGGATACGGTCGTAGGTGTAGTCGGGCAGGTTCATCGAAGCGAAATCATAGGTGTAGGTCACCCATTTCCCGGTTTCGGTCGAGGTGACCGAGGTGATCTCTTTGGCCTCGGCTCCCGCCGAGCTTTCGAGTTTGAGGTAGATCGACGCCCCGGCTTTCGGCGCATGAACCTTCACCGAGAATTCCGCGCCGTATTTGCTGAATGCAAAGGGCTTTTCCAGCGTCTTGCTGTAAAGCAGTTCCCATTGTGCGCTGCCCGTGACGACGTGCCCCACGTGGTCGCTGTCGTTGCCGTCGGTCACCGGATTGGGGATGACCTCGTATTTCATGTCTTCGCTGCCGGCGATCTGGAATTCGAGATCCGAGGTTTCGAAATCACAGTAATTCTCCTGTCCTTCGCCGGGTGTCGGGCCGGGACCGGGGTCGGCACCCTCGCCTTTCATCTGGAAGATGTCGTCGAACAGCCATTTCTCGCCCGATCCGGTCTCTCCGGCATCGAACAGCAGCACGATCTTGTTGTACTTGCCGTCGGGCAGGCTGCGGTCGGTGAAATCGTAGGTCAGCGTCTCCCAGCGGTTGGCCGAGACCGAGGCCACGTCGGTGATCTCCTGCGCATTGACGCCGCTGCCTTCCAGTTTGAAATAGATTTTACCGCCGATCTTGGGTGAGCAGACTTTCATCGTGAATTTGGCACCGTCTTTCGTGAAGTCGAACGGTGCGGCCAGTTCCTCGCTGTAAATGAGTTCCCACTGGCCGCCGCCGGAGATCACCTGGCCGTAGTGGTCGCTCGTGTTGCCGCCCTGTTTGTCGGGATTCTCCACGACGCTGTATTCGAGTGCGTCGTTGGTCTTGAATCCGAGGTCCGTGGTCTCGAAGTCGCATACGACGATATATTCGTCGCCGGGGTCGGGACCCGGTCCGGGCTCTGAGGGTTCATACCGCACCAGCGGTTCGTCGTTGCCGCAGGCGCTCATGGCCAGCGTCACGGACGAGAGGAGCATAAAACTGTATTTAAGAATGTTCATGGCTGTTGAATTTTAGGTTACAATCTCGGATATCCTTCGTTCTGTTGGAGTTTTTCGTTGGCGAGCAGTTCGTCGCGCGGAATCGGGAAGACGTTCAGATGGGCATCTTCACTTGTGCCCTCGTGCTGGAACCACTTTTTGGTCGTAAAGACCCCGAAGCGGATCAACTGCTGGCGGCGGTGTCCCTCCTGGCAGAACTCCCAGGCATATTCCTGCAGGAACCGTTCGTCGTCCAACTGCGACACTTGCAGCATTTTGGACGACGTGAAATCCGCAAAAGCGCGGCGGCGCACGTCGTTTATCAGCCCCACGATGGTCCCGTCGGCCGTCTTGCCGTTCTGACGCCACAGGGCTTCGGCCTTCATGAAGAGCACGTCGGCATAGCGGAAGATGACGAAATCGTTGCTCAGCAGGTTCTTGGCCTTCTTCTTGATCTCGTATTTGTCCATCCGCACACCGGCTCCCTCGCCCGTCATCGATTCGGGTTTGCCGGGGTTGTAGATCGGAATGTTGCGCGTGTAGACCAGCGGCAACCCTTGGTCCTTCGGGTCCTTCGGGTCGCATAGGATCGGAGAGCCCGGCACGCCGGTCAGCTCGCCCGTGTTGTCGTAGAGCGGACCTTCGGCCCACGAATCCTCGAAACGGGTGTCGGCGGGGTCGTAGCTGTTCGCCAGGTCGGGCGTGGCGCAGCAACCGCCCCAAAAGAAGGTTTCGGTGTCGTGGTGGTAGCGGTAATTCCAGTGATGGGTCCAGAGGTGGATGCGGAACGGCAATGCCGAGTCGTAGATTTCATCGTTGCATCCTGCGAGGATGATCTCGGGCGAATTCTGGTTCTCGGTGACGAATATTTGCTTGTAATCGCTGTCGAGCGAATACTTCTTTGAATCGATAATCTCGTCGCAGAGGTCCACGACCTCCTGCCAGTAGGTCTCCCCCACCCATACCTCGGCATTGAGGTAGACCTTGGCAAGCAGCATCGTCGCGGCATAGTAATCCCAGCGTCCGTAACCCTTTTCGGTCAGCAGGCTGCGGTTGTCCCGGATCTCCTTCACCACGAATTCGAAGATTTCCTTGCGCGGAGCGGTCTCCGGCAGCCAGCCCTTCGGAACGTCGTATTTGGTCACCAGGGGCACATTGCCGTACATATCGCAGAGCACATAGTACCAGAAGGCGCGCGCTACGTGCAGCTCGGCCATTAGTTTCTCCTTGCTTTCGGCTTTGATGTCGGCGTTTCCGAACTCGTACATCAGGCGGTTGCAGGTGTTGATGGCCGCATAGGCCTTGCGCCAGTTGCCCAGGATGTGGGCGTCGTCGATGTTCCACGTGTGGTTGTTCAAGCGCTGGTAGATGCCGCCGTCGTACCACGAACCACCGCGGCTCGGGGTCACCCAGCCGTCACCGGTCTCTTCGTTGGTGTAGAGCCAGCAGCCCTCGGTGTGGACGTTGTCGCCGGCATAGAGCGTCCGCAGGTCGGAGTAGACCGAGCCCAACGCCGCGGGAATGTCCTCTTCGGTAAAGTTGTCGAAGTAATCGTCGGCGGTGAGCTGGTCGTAGACCCGCTCGTCGAGATTGGTACAGGCTGCCTGCACGAGAGCTGCCGCCGTCAGTATGTAGATCAGTTTTTTCATCGTTGCTGCAATTTAAAATCCCAGTTTGACACCGAAAGTAAAGGTCCGCGTGGTCGGATACCCCGCGACGTAATCGACGCCCGGCGTCAGGCCGTTGAAGTTGATCTCGGGATCGACGCCCTGATAGCGGGTGAAGGTGTAGAGGTTCAGCCCCGAGGCGTAGAGACGCAGCGTGCGGATCGGATTTTTGGGGTTTTTGAACCGGAACGTGTAGCCGAGGGTGATGTTGTCGATCTTCACGAAATCGCCGTCCTCGACGTAATAGCTCACATAGGCCGGGGCCGTGGCCACATAGTGGTTGTACTTGTTGCGTAGGATCGACCGCGGGAAATTGTGGTCGGCGCCGCGGGCGAAGTTCTCCCACAGCATCCGGTACTGGTTGAGAATCTGGAAGTCGAATGAACCGCGCAGGGTGACCGAGAGGTCGAAGTTTTTCACCTGCAGGTTGGCTGTCAGCGCCGCATGCATCGTCGGGATGCCGTTGCCGATCACCTGCCGGCTGGCGTTATCGCCGTATTCGCCGCCCTCGACGATCCACGAACCGTTCTCGTTCATGCCGATACTCTTCCAGCCGTAGAAATCGCCGATGCGGCCGCCTTCGCGCACGATGTGCGTGCTCTTCTGTACGGGAGCTCCCGTGGAGCCCAGTTCGAGGAAGTCACGCTGGTACATTTCGTTCGAGAGACGTTTCATCTTGTTGGTGTTGTACGAGAAGTTGCCCGTCATGTCGAAACGTACATGCTTCGTGCGGACGATGCCGCCGTTGAGCATCACCTCGACGCCCGTATTGCTCACCTTGCCGACGTTGGCCAGCGTGGTCGACGCGAGATTGGGCGGTACGGGAACGTTGTATTCATAGAGCAGTCCGTCGGTGGTGCGGTTGTAGAAATCGACCGAACCCGACAGGCGGTAGTTGAACAGCGCGAAGTCGAGTCCGGCGCTCAGTTCGCGCTTCTCCTCCCATTTCAGGTCGGGATTGGCGTTCATGTGCGGGGCTATCGTGTAGACGTACTTGCCGTCGATCAGCACGGGCGATCCGAACGCATATTTCAGGTGCGAGAGATAGGGCGACGAGGGTTCGCTGCCCGTCACGCCGTAGCCGACGCGGAGTTTCAGCTCGTCGACCCAGCGCACGTCCTTCATGAATTTCTCTTTCGAGATGCGCCATGCGCCCGATGCGGCGTAGAAGAGTCCCCACTTATGGTTGGCGCCGAATTTCGAGGAGCCCTCGTAGCGGAGGCTTGCCGAGAAGAGATAGCGGTCGTCGTAGCCGTAGTTGGCGCGTCCGAAGAACGAGATCAGACGGTTCATGTTCTTGAACCCTCCCATCGTGGCGAAGCCGTCTTTGAGGGCCATACCCGTTCCGATGATGTTCTCGCCGAGAATGTCGGTCGGAAAGTCGTAATTGTACATGTTGAATCCGTCGGTCAGGTAGTCGTTGTAGCTGTAACCGGCGAGCACCGAGAAATCGTGCTTGTTCCAGCGTTCGGCATACTGGCCGTACAGTTCGAGGGTCTTGGTCTGGTTCATGCTGCTCTGGCGCCACGCCTGTCCTTTGTAATTGGTGTCGAACTTGCGGGAAGCATAGCTGCCGTCGATGTTGCCGAAATAGCGGTAGCCGCCGATCATCGTGAATGTCAGGGGTTCGATCGGGGTGTAGGTCACCTTGCCCGAAGCCTGTATCTCGTTCCAGCGGGTGGTGTTATTGTACTCGTTGATGAGCTTCACCGGGTTGGTCGAATCGACGAAGATCGAGTAATCGCCCGTCGGACCGTAGATCGGCTCGGTGGGATTGGTGACCAGCGTGGCGAACAGCACCTCGTCGGTCGATACCGTGTGACCCACGGTGAATACGTCGTTGATGTTGGCGCTGAGAGTCATCTTGTCGTTGAAGAGGGAGCGGTTGAAACCGAATTTGAGGTTGGTTCGCTCCTGCCCCGTGTTGCGGATGATGCCGTCGCGCGAACGATAGTCGACGCTGGCGTAATAGTTCGACTTGGCGTTGCCGCTTTTGAGCGCCAGGTGGTGCGTGTGCGAGAACGCCGCCCGGAACACCTCGTCCGACCAATCGGTCGAAGCGCCCTTGTCGGTCGGCGTGAAGAATCCGTTGGTCGTCTTGCCGAGGTTGCGGTATTCGTCGGCCGAGAAGACGTCGATCTGGTTGGAGATGGTCTCTACCGAAGCGTATCCGTGGTAGTCGACCGAGAACTTGTCCCCGGCTTCGGCTCCCTTCTTGGTCGTGATCAGGATCACGCCGTTCGTGCCGCGCGTACCGTATATGGCAGCGGCGGAACCGTCCTTGAGGATGTCGATCGACTCGATATCGTCGACCGAGATGTTCGACAGACTGCCGCCCGAGATGCCGTCGATGACGATCAGCGGCTCCTGGCTTCCTGTCAGCGTCGAGACGCCGCGCAGCATCACCTGCACCCCGCTGTTGTTGGGGTCACCCGAGGTTGTATTGACTGCCAGACCGGCTACGCGGCCTTGCAGCAGTTGCAACGGGGAGGTCACGGCGCCCTGCACGAACTCGTCGCTTTTGACCGAAGCTACGGAGCTGGTCAGCGTGCTCCGCTTGACGGTGCCGTAGCCGACCACCACCACGTCGTCCATGGCGATCTCGGCGTTGTTCAGCGTGACGGACAACTGGGTCAGTCCGGCCGGCACGCTGCGTTCTGCGGACTCGTATCCGATGTAGGAGAAGACCAGCACCGCGGGGCTTTTCTGCAAACGAAGCGAATAACTTCCGTCGGCGGCGGTAGACACGCCGTTCGTCGTGCCTTTCTCGATGACGGTGACACCCGGCAACGGTTGCCCGTCGGTCCCCGACACGATGCCCGCAACGGTTTGCCCCTGGGCCGCTGCCGAAAGCGCGAAGCCTGCGAACAAGGTGCACAGGAACATCCTGAAAGCTGTAAAGTTGTTCATATACAAAATAGGTTAAAGTTTCAACACAAAATTAAGGATTAGCATCTCTGCGGAACAGCACTATTCCGTCAAAAACATGGACAAAACATGGATTCAGCCTTACGAGAGGGTGATTATTCCTTTTCGGGGGCTTCCTGTTCGCGCCATTGCTTGGGCGAGGTGCCAAAGCATTTGCGGAAAGCGCGGCTGAAATAAGAGGAGTCGGAAAATCCGACGTCGAACGTGATCTCGGAGACAGTCCGCGAGGTCTCGCGCAGCAGCCGCGCGGCGTATTTGAGGCGGATGTTCTGGATAAACTCGTTGGCCGACTGCCCGGCGGTGACTTTCAGCTTGCGGTAGAGCGTCGACTGGCTCATGTTCAGCCCGGCGCACAGGTCGTCGACACTGAATTCCGGGTCGGACAGCCGATCGAACACCAGCGCCACAGCCCGTTTGAGCCATTGCTCGTCGGAATCGGAGTGCGTGATGTCGACGTTCGAGAGGTCGATGTCTATCTTGTAGGCTTCGCGCGCCTTCCACGCATTGTATATCAGGTTGCGGATTCGCAGCGTCAGTAGCGAAAACTCGAACGGTTTGACCACATAGGCGTCGGCTCCGGCCTTGTAACCGCGTTCCCGGTAGTTGTTCTCCGACAGCACGGTAGTCAGGATGACGCGGATATGACTGGTCTCGATGTTGTTTTTCACGGCCTTGCACAGTTCGAAGCCGTTCATGCCGTCGCCCAGCATGACGTCTGTGACGAGGATGTCGACCCGCCTCGATCCGATCGTCTCCAAAGCCTGCTCTGCATTGGCGACGCCCTCCATGCGGAACTTTCCGCGGAGCGACTCGACGACCATGTTGCGCATGTCAGCGGCATCGTCGACGACCAACACGACGGTCTGGCGCTCCATTTCGAGATAGGCCGGGTCTTCGATCTCGGTTTCGATCTCGGGCGTCAGCCGCGATTCGTCGAATATCTCGGGATTGTAACGGGCGATGTCGACGGGGTGCACTTCGCTGACCCCGGCGCGCACGGGCAGCCAGAAGGTGAAGCGCGTGTATTCGTTCTCGCAGGACTCGACCTCGATAGCTCCGTCGTGCAGTTCGACGAGCGATTTCACATACGAAAGCCCCACGCCTGAAGAGTAGCGGTCGTAGGTGTGACCTGTGAAGAATCGTTCGAAAATATGCGGCAGCTTGTCAGGAGCGATGCCTGGTCCCGAATTGGTGACCGTGGTGTATACCCTGCCGTCGCGTTCCGCCGCGCCGATCTCGACATGTCCGCCGACGGGCGTGTATTTACAGGCGTTCGACAGCAGGTTGCTGAGCATCTTCTCCAGTTTGTCGATGTCGGCCCACATGATCAGCCCCTCATCGAACTCCTGCAGTTCGACGCGGATATTCTTGCTTTCGAAAAGCCATGCATAGCGTCCGAGCGCCGACTCGACGAACGGCCGGTAGTAGAAAGGTTGAATACGCAACTTGAGGTGTTCCAGTTCGCGGAAAGCGAGCAGTTCGTTGATCAGCCCCAGCAGTTTGTCGGCGTTGCGCTTGATGATGTTGAAATACTTTTCGCGCAGCGCGGCCGGGACGTTGCCTTCGAGGAAGCTGGTGATGGGGCCGATGATCAGCGAAAGCGGCGTCTTGAACTCATGCGAGATATTGACGAAGAAACGCAGTTTCAGTTCGTTCATCTCCCTGTCCTTTTCGCGGGCGAGACGTTCCAGCTCGAAGGCGTGCCGCGTGCGGGCATTGTTCATCAACAACCAGAGCAGATAGCCTGCGACCGACAGAGTCAGCACCAGGTACGCGAGCCGGGCCGCGAGGCTCCGCCACCAAGGCGGACGGATGAAAATGGCCAGCGAACGGCTGTTGTCCGAGGGCGTCCCGTCGGGTGCGAGCGTGCAGACCGTCAGCCGGTAACGTCCGAATCCCAGACCCGTGAAATCGATGCGGTGCTGTGTTCCGAGCCGGTGCCAGCCGTCGTCCATGCCCTCCAGCCGGTAGGCGTAGTTCAGGGCGTTGTTGTCGAAGACGTTGCACGTGAAATCGACGCCCCACGAAAGCCGGTTGCTGCGCAGCACCAGCTCTCCGATCGTATTGAGGTCCTCGGGCAGCGCACTCCCCTTCTGCGTGCTTACATACTGTTTTTCGTTGTAGATATAGAGGCTGCCGAACCGGATCGGATGCTCCCCGACGGGCGTTCCTTCGCGGGCCGGGTCGATGACCACGATTCCGTCGGTGCTGCCGAACCAGAGTTTGCCGCCGATGCGTGCGCAGGCGTTGTAGTTGAACCGGTTGACCGGCAGCCCGTCGGCGATGGTGTAGTTGGTGAAGCGCGTCAGCCCGGGGTCGCATTTGTAGATGCCCGAGTTGGACGAGAACCAGACGTTGCCGAACCCGTCCTGCAGGATGCCGTAGACCGTGTTGTCGGGCAGTCCTTCGGCCCCGGTCCAGCGGCGGACGGCCAGATCGTCGATTCCGATGGCCGTCAGCCCTTCCTTTTCGGTGCCTGCGAGGATGCGTCCGTCGGCCAGTTCGCACAGCGTGACGTATTTGCGGGCTTTGGTCTCGATGTGCACGGGCTCGTAATTGCGCGAACGGTCGAGTTTGAAGATTCCTTCGCCGTAGCAGGCCAGCCATATGTTGCCTTTGTAATCTTCGAGGATGTCCCACACGAAGACCCACGATGGCACCGGCTCAAAGCGTTCGAAACGCTCCGAAGCATAGTCGTAACGGAACAGGCCGTCGTAGAAGGTCCCCGCCCAGAGATTGCCAGCGCCGTCCTGCAACAGGCTGTAAACGCTGTTTGAGGGAGTTACGGTGCTCGTTCCGCTTCGGTTGAACGCGCTGTCGCCCGGACGCATGCGGTTCAGTCCGCCGTAAAAATTCCCGACCCAGAGGTTTTTACGGTCGTCGATGCAGACGGCGTGCACGTTGTCGTTGTTCAGTCCGCTGTTGCGGCTGTTGTAGTTTCGGAAATACGCCGTGGCGGTGTCGTAGACGAACAATCCCCGGTTCTCGGTGCCGATATAGATACGGTCGCCGACCGAGGTGACGGAGCTGACGGCACATCCTTTCAGTTCGTTGCGGCCCGTCGCCGATACCAGGTCGGCGAACATGCCGTAACGGTCGTTCATTACATTGACACCCCCGAAGAACGTTCCGACCCACATCGTGCCGTCGCGGTCGCGGCACAGGCTGTACACTGCGTTGTCATTCAGTCCCCACATGTCGTTCTCGCGGCTATATAGAAACTCCGTTCCCCGGTCCGAGAAGACCGTGATGCCCTTTTCAGTCCCGGCCCACATCTTCCCGTCGCGGTCCGTTTCCAGGGTGCGGACGATGTCGTTGCTCAGCGTGCCCTGCCGTTCGCTGAAACGTTCCGCCGTGCCGGCCGCATCCACCCGGAAAAGCCCGGAACCTTCGGTCGCGGCCCACAACCGTCGTGCATCATCCTCGGCCAGCGCCTTGACGGCGTGGTGCGACCCGGGGAGCGGAATGCGTACACATTCGCCGCCGTCGCCTGTGCGCCACAAGCTGCCGCCGTTGTCGCCGAACCAGACCGTGCCGTCTGCGCGGCAGATAACGGCCGTGATCGCCGGAAATCCCTCCGACGGGGGCGCGACGACCGTGCAGGTGTTTTGTGACGGGTCGATCCGGTTCAGTCCGTTGCCCGTACCCACCCACAGCGCGCCGTCCGCCGTTTCATCCATGCAGAGCACGTCATCGGACGAAAGACGGCAGGGGCCTTCGTCGCTGGCGGCATAACACGCGTAGGTGTTGTAACGGCGGTCGTGACGGTAAAGGCCGTCGTCGGTCCCGAACCAGAGGTAGCCGGCGGCATCTTCCCTGACGAAGGTTACATTGGCGGCCGTGCCGTTGCGGCGGTTGCTGAAAGCGTACTCCTCGAATTCATAGCCGTCATAACGATAGGTTCCGTACATGGTCGAGAACCAGAGGTAGCCGCGGCTGTCCTGGTCGATGTTCCAGATCCAGGTGTATTTCAGTCCGTTCTGGTTCGTAATATGCCGAAACCGGTAGCGGGAATCCGTTCCGTCCGCTGAGGCACAGGTTGCAGAAAGGCCGAATCCTGCCGGCATCAGCAAGGATGCCAGCAGGAGTGCCATGAACCGGTATGACGAACGAAGTTGCATGGGGCGTTTTTGGGTCGTTATTCGGCCGAGTGCTGCCCCGCCATCGGGAACTCGGTCACGCGGAGGGTCGTGCAGCCGTAGGGGATCAATTCGATCTCGGTCTCTTCCGCTGTGCCAAGACCGTACATGATGCTGTAAGGCAGCGGTCCCGCCATCTGGTTGTATTCTTTCCACGAGGGAACGCGCACGGCACGGGTCCGTATCGTGACCGGTGCGGCCTCCTCGTTCCACGGGTGTGCCGCTGCGGCCTTGGCCGTATCGAGGCTTGCCGTGTAGTGTTCCTCCAATTTATCGTCGGGGCACTGGATCAGGGCGTAGTTCCAAGGCGTGGGTGACGTATGTTCGTAATGCCACTCTCCCTGATAGACCGGATCGCTGTCGTTGAGCACTTTCCTGCACTCGGTCTCCATCTTCAAGGCGTACACCAGTGGTCCCCGCTCGACGGTCCGGGCATTCTCCTTCCAGGTCGTCAGCCGTACGCGCGGCGAGAATCTCAGTTCGAGCTCGTCGCCTGCGGTCCATTCGCGTTCGACGGTCGCCAGGCGGTCCTTGCCTGTCGAGAACGCCACGGCCTCGCCATTGAGCCGAATCTCCGTGTCCGCGCTCCATGAGGGAATGCGCACCGTGAAGGGGAACCGTGCCGGACGCGTCAGCTTTTCGATCCGGAATGCCACCGTTTCGCCGAACGGATAATTCGTCTGTTCGACGATGTGGACATCGACGCCTTCTGCCACCTTCATCCGCACCTCCGAGGGGGCGTACTGCGTGACGGCCACCCCGTTTGCGGGTGTCGCATACCAGAGGTTCTGCGTGAATTTGGGCCATCCCTGATGCATGTTCGACGTACAGCAGGGGTAACCGGTCAGGATGCCGAAACAGCAGTCGAGGCCGTCGTGATTGACATCGAAATTCCGTATTCCGGCTGTCAGCTTCACCTGATTGACCTGCTGGAAATACTGACGCGTGACGAATTCGTCGTCCACCTGCGCCGGCAGTGCGTTGTAGGCGATCTTTTCCAGCAGCTCGGCGAATTTCGGGTCGCCCGTGATGCGGTACATCGTCTCCAGCGAGAACATATACTCTACGATCGTGCATAGCTCGACGCCTTGTGTCGGGTCGGTGCCGTGGATCGCTTCGTCGCCGCTGAACATGCCCGTCGGATAGCCGTGGTAACGGCGCAGGTCGTCCAGCGCGCGGTCCAGCGCATCGAGGTACTTCTGCTGCGGATCGGCCTGCCAGTAGACGATCGGGGTTTTGATGCCCTGGGCGAGGTTCACGGCGTGGATCGTTCCCACACGCGTCAGCTTGTCGCTTGCGAGGAACATCTCCGTATAAGGTTCCGTCTGCGTATAGAGTTTGTGCCCCAACTCCAATAACGTTTTATCGCCCGTAATATTATAGAGCCAGTATACGGCCATCATGTTGTCGCCGCCGCGGAAACGCGCCCAGAAGCTCCAGTTGTCCAGAGGATACTGGTCGAGATGGGCCAGCTGATAATGGAAATAACGGGTCATGAAATCGATCACACGTTTGTCGCCTGTCGCTGAATGGTACTGCATCAGCACTTTGAGCATCACCATCTTGGGCCACCAGTCGCGGCAGTTGTCGCGTTGCAGGCCGGGTTCGGAGCCGTAATCGGTCACCGGGCCGAAATAACCGTCTTCCTGTTGGCTGGCGAGCGTCCATTCGATCCACGGACGCGCTTTGGCGATCAGCGTCGAATCTTGCAGGATATAGGCCAGCGGCACCAGTCCGTCCATCCAGTACGGACCGCGCTCCCATTGGTCGCCGTCACCGCCCAGCCAGCCGTTGCGGGGCCCCATCACCAATGGATAGAGTTCGTCGAGATGTCCTGTCGCTCCGTCGCGCTGGGACGTCAGCATCTCACGCAGCCATCCCGACGGTGAGATGCTGCCGAGCGGCAGTTCCACGAAAGCCTGCGGTTGCAGGGGTGCGCGTGCGCTCCCGTAATTGACATTCTGTGGAATTTCGGCACCGCTGCCGCATGCGACGAGCGCTGCGGTCAGCATCCCGGCTGCCGTCCATGATCCGATAGTTCGTTTTAATTCCATGAGCAGTTTTGTTGCAAATTTAATTCGAAACAAAAATAATTCATCCCGGGAGATTCTATCGGAACCATTCGGTCAAAACACCGGACAAATCGTTCATCGGCGCGTTCAGTGCATACACGGCAGGTATAAATACCCGAAGATGCGGAAATATACGATAATTTTTCCTATCTTTATTCTGTCGAACAACCTAAAAAATGTGCTTATGAAATTCTTTATCGACACAGCCAACCTGGAACAGATCCGGCGTGCCCATTCACTGGGCGTTCTCGACGGCGTGACGACCAACCCTTCGCTGATGGCCAAGGAGAACATTCGGGGCGAGGAAGCCTGCTGCCGCCATTACATCGAAATATGCAATATCGTGGACGGCGACGTCAGCGCCGAGGTGATCTCGACGGATTTCGACGGCATGGTCCGCGAGGGCGAACGCCTTGCCGGGCTACATCCCAATATTGTTGTGAAACTCCCCTGCACGGCCGACGGAATTCGTGCTGTGAATTATTTCTCCGGGAAAGGCATCCGCACCAACTGTACGCTGGTCTTCTCCGTCGGACAGGCCTTGCTGGCTGCAAAAGCCGGAGCTACCTATGTTTCGCCCTTCGTCGGGCGTCTGGACGATATTTCGGAGGACGGCGTGGCGCTCGTGGCTCATATCGTGCGTGTCTATCGCTATTACGGCTACCCGACGCAGGTGTTGGCCGCGTCGATCCGCCATACGCAGCATATTATCCAGTGCCTCGACGCCGGGGCTGATGTGGCGACCTGCCCCCTGGCGGCTATCGAAGGACTGCTCAACCATCCGCTGACGGATCAGGGATTGGCGAAATTCCTTGCCGATCACGCCAAAGTAAACCGATAATGCGAGCCTATACCTACGTTAAACACGGACAGTTCGAACTCTGCGAAAAACGGAAGCCCGAGTTGCTCGACCCGCGCGATGCCGTCGTGCGGGTTACGCTCGGTAGCATCTGTACCAGCGATCTGCACATCAAACACGGCAGCGTGCCGCGCGCCGTGCCGGGAATTACCGTCGGGCACGAAATGGTCGGCGTTGTGGAGCAGGTCGGGGCGGATGTCACCACAGTCAGACCCGGCGACCGCGTCACGGTCAACGTCGAGACTTTCTGTGGCGAATGTTTCTTTTGTCGGCTCGGATATGTGAACAACTGCGCCGATCCCGATGGTGGCTGGGCATTGGGCTGCCGCATCGACGGCGGGCAGGCGGAGTATGTCCGGGTCCCCTATGCCGATCAGGGGCTCGACCGTATTCCCGATACGGTGAGCGACGAACAGGCCTTGTTTGTGGGCGATGTTCTGGCCACGGGTTTCTGGGCCGCCCGCATTTCGGAGATCGGCGCGGAGGATACGGTACTTATTATCGGGGCCGGGCCCACGGGCATTTGTACCCTGCTCTGCGTGATGTTGAAACGGCCGAAACGAATCATCGTTTGTGAAAAATCCCCTGAACGCATTCGCTTCGTTCGGGAGCATTATCCCGACGTACTGGTCTGTGAACCGGCGGAGTGCCGGGATTTTGTGCTTCGCAACAGCGATCACGGGGGTGCCGATGTGGTGATGGAGGTAGCCGGTGCGGCGGATACGTTTCGGTTGGCGTGGGAGTGCGCCCGTCCCAATGCCGTCGTTACGGTCGTGGCGCTCTATGATGAACCGCAGATGCTTCCTTTGCCCGATATGTACGGCAAGAACCTGACATTCAGGACCGGAGGTGTGGACGGCTGCGACTGCGCCGAAATTCTGCAACTGATTGAAGCGGGCCGGATAGACACTACCCCGCTTATCACGCACCGCTTTCCGCTGAGCCGCATCGACGAAGCCTACCGGCTCTTCGAAAGCAAATCGGACGGCGTGATTAAGATCGCTGTCGAGTGCGGGAAATGATATCTCACAAAAAAAGAGGTCATTTTGACCTCTTTTGAGCGGAAAACGGTGCCGCATCCGCATTTCGAAGTCGCTGTATATCAATCATATTGCAAAAGAACGATTCCGTTGCACCACGCTTTGGCCGAGCGCAAAGAACGTCGGATTGCTTGCCGGTATGTCGGCTTTTCAATACGTTGCAAATGTATAAATTAATTCTCACTTGCCAAATAGCTATTGATATATTTCGTATTTTTGCAAAAAAGTAAACTATAATGAAACAACTTTTCAGCGAACGTCATGCTCTTCGAGATATTAAAATAAAGACAGATATAATTGATCGAGAAAAGTATCAGATGCTTATTCAATACTGTGATAGTTACTATAATAATTTGGCTGCGGATTTTCCTGATAAATATAGTTATAATAATTCAATATATGGTGTTAATAATAGGAATTTGATACGAGAACTTAAATATCGAATTCCTCGCTTTCATGCAGATAACTATTGGCCAGGAACGCCAAAAAGGAAATTGGGACGGTCTCGAAAAGATTCGTATGCTCTATTGGATTATATCGAGTTTATGGCATTACATATAAAAACGATCGTTTCAGGCAACGAAGATGGGCATTTTAGAGGGGATTTTGTTTTCGATGAAGCTTCCGACGCAGCATTCGTTGACTTTCGAGAAGAGATAAACAGAATCTTCGATTTGACAAGTTTGACATATACCCTAACAGCCAATAAGCAAATTGAACGAATAACCGAAGCCGATGATTTTATCAGACAAGAATTACAGGTAATCGATCAAACACCTGAAAATGGGTTACGCTCGTTGATATTTGAAGCAATAAGCCTATATAAGAATCCGAAACCCGAAATTCATCGACTTGCGTCAGAAAAAATATGGGATGCATTGGAACGATTAAAAACAATTTATGTAACAATGGATATAGATAAGAAAGAATCTGTGAGACGACTTATAAGCGGTCTATCCAATAACAATGAACATTATATAAGTTTATTTAACGCAGAATTCAAAACATTAACCGATATTGGTAATGAGTATCGAATTAGGCATCATGAAACATCAAAAATCGATATAATCGACGATGCTTATTTTGATTATTTCTTCAATAGATGTTTCGCATTAATAACATTAGTATTAAAGTATATTGAAAGATAAGCGGGCATTTCCCGCTTATCTTTTTCATTTTAGCTCATTACATCCTGCTGGCTTGTAGTAGTTTCTCTCCAGCACCTCGTTTATCTTGGATTCAGGGTAAAGGAGCGTACCGCCGATGGAGGTATAGGGAATAATTCCCTTATCCCGATAGTTCTGCAAGGCGCGGCGGGAGATGTGGAAATGGGTCATCACCTGCTCGGTCGTCAGATAGCGTTCGCCCAACAAGGACGGAGTAACATTATCGATGAGTTTGTCCGTCGTCTGCGTAGCGAAGCGCATGGCTTCGACCAGTGCTTCGTATTCGGCCGTATCATGCGTGAGGACGCTGCGGTTCTCGATCATCGTTTTCTCGTCCATAGTTATCCGAATTTAGTAGTCAGATTCTTATCGAGCAACGTCTGCACGTCGTCGGGCTTGTAATAACATTTGTTGCCGAGCGTCGAATACGGCAGTTTCTCGCTGTTGCGCAGGTACTGCAGCGTGCGTTTCGAGATTTGAAGCTGGCGGCAGACTTCGGCATTGTCGATTCAGCCGCTTTCGGCCGCAGGGTTGAAATGACGGTCGAGCCGTCGCATCGTGTCGGTCAGGCGGGTGGCGTGGGCTTGCAGATTCGCCCATGCGCGCTCTTCGATTAAAAGATAATTCATCGTCGTAATTTTTCAGTTAGTAAATTCGATTTCCGGTAGTTTGCAACTGTTTTCACGTATCCCGAATCCGGTTCGTTCCTCGTTTCATACTCGATTGACTTGGGGTTTCGGGAGCAAGATAGGTCGGATTCAGTACGGTTCTACCGCCACAGCCCGAGATGGCAGCTTGTGGCGTCGGGATGGTAGCGTTTGGCGCCGAATTGCACAAAAGCCGCAGGGCAGATTGCTGTCCCGCGCGTTTGGAAATAAGGGTTATCTGCGTCGTGCCCGTTCCTTCTCGTCGTCGCGCTGCATCCGCAGGTTCAGCCGCTCGCGCATCTTGTCGAGAAAATAGGTGCGACTGTCGTTCTTGCGGCGTTTGATGTCCGAATAGGCATCGTAGCAATTACGCACGTCGATCTCCAGCCCGAACTGCGAGCCGAAGTGAGCGAACAACTCGTTGATCGGCCTCTCGCCGTCATCGATACAACGCATCTCCTGCAAGCCGTAAATCAGCTCGACCGATTCGACGAGTGTTCCTGTCCAGCGAAAGCGCGTCGCGGTTGGTCGTAGCTGACCGCCGTATCGGGCCAGCAACTCCAGTTCGGTGTCGAGACAGCCGACGACCGACGCAAACATCCGTCGCTGCCGGTCGTCGAACGTGGCATATAAGCGAATACGCGTATAGCGCAAAGTTCTGAAAAGAGAGATTGCATCCGAACGATTGCAAACCGCTTGCAGGATCGTTATGAAATGTTGTAATCGCTCGTCCGAAGCATCGGCGATAGCGGCAGCCGCACATTGAAATAGAGCCTCCGCCGCCGTTGTATTTCGATTCATATTTTGTCTGTTTTATGTGAATAAATCTCCGCATCGTATCCTTGTCGAGGGGATCGGGCGGAGATTTATTCCTTAAAACAGGAGCCGGATGAAAGGACTAATCGTTAAATCAAAGTCTGCCGGTTATTGCTCCCTGCACGGCCGCACGGGAAAGGAGTAGGCTTTTTCGAAAAGCTTATACAGCGGATAGGTCGCCGCGTCGGTGTAGAACAGCGACCACGACATCGCGCCGTCGATCGGCCCTGCGGTCCATGCGTATCCTCGCACGCCGAGCGCTTTGATCGTTCCGTTCGACAGGGCGCGGTATCCCGAAGCGGCGAAATAGGTCGTGGGCGTGTCGGCGCCGGGTGTCGGTGCGCAATAGAAGTTCCAACCCCAGTCGTATACCCCCGAAACATTCATCAGGGCGGCATCGGTTACGTTGCCGCCCGTCGTCGTGAAGCCCGTAAAGGCCTGCGACGGCGGCACGCAATAACCCGCAGGCGACGGGTCGTAAATCGTTTTCACGATCGTATTGCTGTTGGCCGTGAGCGCGTTGTTGTCCGCGTTCCACAGGTTGCGGTAATTCGTATTGCACCAGTTTCCGGCTCCGCAAAATTGTCGGTAAGGCATCTGTATCGCGTTGCTGATAGAGGTGCGTGCGTTTACCGGCGCATAGGCGTAGTCGGGCACGTCGGTATAGCATTGCTTGTCGACCATCGCGTCGCTGCCCACGATGACGTTGCCTCCCAGAATCGGATCCTTACGTCCCCATTGGAAATAGGATTGGTTGCTGCAATTCGTAAGCTGCTCCGCCTTCTGCACGACCGTGAACGTATACTCCTTTTCGGTCTGCTCCTGCGTGATGCGGATCTTTACGTCGCGTTCGGCATAGACGATTTTCTCCGAATCGCACCAGCCGATCGCATAGGGCAGCAAGGTGAAGCGCACGCCCTGAAAATTGGTTATCTTGTCGGGCGCCGACCCCAGCACGTAATCCGTAACCCAGATGTGCCAGCTCCACATGATGGTGCTGTCGGCATCGCGCACCGCGACGAGGGCGTTTCCCTGCATGATGTTTTCCGAAGCGACGCGGAACGTGATCGCCCGCTTGTCGGATGTCAGCTTCACCTCCTGCACCATGCCGGGAACGTCCTGCCAGATAAGAGTGGCATCGTGGGGCGTGCATCCCGCGTTGTTGTAGATGTACGGATCCGTAATTTCGGCATTGAGGTGATTGAGGAACGTGCGCAATACGCTGTTGCCTGTTTTGGCGGAGGTGTAGGCGGTCGGATTGGCGACGCCCTCCTTGATGGCGTTGCCGTACACAAGGGGCAGCCGGTAGGTTCCGGGGGCGTTCACCACATAGCAATTGGCGGTGTTCATCGAGGTCGCACCGCCCTTCGTCGAGAGGTCGAAAGTGCCGGTCAATGGCGTAGTATTTCTCAACTTCTCGTTGTGGGCGTTGTTGATGGCGCCTTTCTGCGCGGCGACGGCTATTTGGCAAAGCTCGGACGCCGAGCCGTCGTTTCCGCTACCTGCGGCGGAGCATACGGTGAGCCACTCGGGCTTGGTATCGGACCACGTGATGCCGCCGTCGGTGGAGAACTGCGCCGACCATGCGACGGGGATGTTCCGCAGCGGCTCCTCGTCGGCGGTGGCGATGTCCACGCGGCTGTCTACGGCATAGACGGCCTTGCCGCCCGTGTAGGCGAAGTCGTCGGGCGGGGTGACGGCCAGATGAGGCGTGATTATGATGCTGGTGGTCGAGACGCGGTATTCGACCGTGTGCCCCGCCCGCCATTCGGTGCCTGCGACGGAGGCCGAGAGGGTCTGCTTGACGCCGCTCAACCGGTCGGCGAAGTCCACTTCGATGACGGCGCCCTCGGGCAGCGTCTGCGGAATCATCATAAAGGTGGCCGCAGCGGGGGTGATTTCGGCGTCGGGCGTGCCGTCCGTCGTCTTGCTGAACGCGTAGGTAAAATCGGTCGTCGCCTCGTCGGCCGCCCACGTGTCGGTCTCGAAGGTGTAGGCTCCCGCCCCGTGCACGCCTTTGAGCGCGATGCGCGTCACCTTTCCGGGCAGCATGGCGTCGCCCGCGACGAACCGGATCGCCGTGAGCGCGTGCCGGAACGTCAGCGACGCGGGCGCATGGTTGGCCCCTCCCCGCAGCTCTTCGGTGCAGGTTGCCAGCAGGTCCCGCTGCTTCGTCGCGTCCGCCGGTACAGTGTAGCGTATGACGGGCGTTCCGGCCTCGTCGGCTTCGGGGAGCACGACGCCCGCCGTCTTATAGGGAGCGTAGGCGAAGAAGCGGATGCTATACTCCGCCAGCGGCCAGCGGTACGCTTCCGACGGACACCATACCCCCTCGCGCTCCCTGACCTCGGCGCCGTACATATAGCGGGGCGTCGCGGCGGTCTTCGCCTCGTCCCACGTGCCCTCGTAACGGTAGCCCAGCACGCCGAAGGCGCCGTAGTCGGAGAGGGAGACGACGGGCACGGCGCGGGTGGCGTCGAGCACCTGCCGATCCTTCTCGACGATATGGAGAAAGAGCGTATCGGCGCCGTCGAACCGTTTGACGGCGGCAGCCTCTCCCTCTTTTGCTGCGCGAGTATTTCCGTCGGCCATGGTCGCCACGAAGGCGATCGTCTGCCCCGAGCGCTCCGCGTCGGCCGAGCGGTCGTCGGCACAAGCGGCGAGGAGGAGCACGGCGCAAGCCGCGACTCCCCCTTCGCCGATCGCTCGGCGGATCGAATCGATTGTCCGCATGGCGCTACATCTGGAGGTTATGCTCCCCCTTGTCGTTCTTCCACGGTTCGACGTCGACGGTGAAGCGAATGGGGTCGGTGAGGATATCCTCTCCCGGGACGTCGGGGTGCTCGGGCGGATATTTGCCTGCGCCGTTAGTGAAGTCGAGCGTGTAGACGTACTTGTATCCCGCCTCCCACTTCGTGTCTACGGGGATGCATGCCCAGCCGTACTCCCCGGCGGTCTTGGGATACATCTGGTTGCCGTCCACCTGCGCCACGATGTTGAGCTTCACGGCGAGGAACGCCCCCTTGCCGGCGTTGGCCTTGTCGTCGGCCGTGTCCCACGCCGTGAGCTGCTGGGGCAGGAGCATCGCCGTGCCGCTCTCGGCGGTCATCAGCGACTGGGCGTCGGTGCCGAGCGTCAGCGAGGAGGCGGCGTACTCCACGACGTAGTCGGCCTTGTCGGTGCCGAGCGTCCATACGCCTTGCGCCTCCTTCGTCGCAGGCAGTGCGAAGTCAGCCTCGGAGACGACGCTGCCGATCCTTACGCCCGCCACCTTGTAGGTGTAGACCCTGCCGGCGTTCTTGGCGCGTACCTCGATCTGCGCCAGTGCATGGCGGAACGTGAGCTGCACGCCCGCGGCGCCCTGCGCCGACTTGCGGCCGCTGCCGTAGGCCACGACGAAATCTTGCTGGTCTTTCAGCTCCGCGGCAGGCTCGAAGCCCGCGACCTTCTGTTCGGTGCCCGTTATGGAAAAAGTCCCCGTGAGGGCCGTCGCCGCGGGTGCGTAGGCGTAAAACTTCAGTTCGCTGTTGTCCGTGGGCCAGTAGTGCTACGCGGAGGGAATCCACGACTGCTCGGCCCGCGCGTAGGTGTCGGAGAAGTAGACGGAGCCGTCGGCCGCGATGGCCGTCACGGCGAACCGGTCGAGGTTGGCCACGGTGGTCTCCGCAGCGCGGGTGCCGCGCCCCACGGCTGCACGGAAGGCGATGGCCGTGCCGCGGTTCTCGGTCATAGGCTCCTCGGTGGAGCAGGCGGCCGCAGCGACGAGGGCCGCAGCGGCGATCAAGGAATGGATAGAGCTTTTCATATCGTTCGTTTTTGGTTTGTTTGAAAGTTTCGTTACAGGTCGATGTCGATCTTCACGGTCTGCCACTCGTCCACGTCGGGGCGGAAACCGTTTCCGTTCTGAATGGGTTTGGGCAGCGGCAGGCCGTCGAGCAGGATATGCACGTGATACGGGTCGGGCGCCGCGTGCACCTGCTCGGTCACGTCGTAGGTGTAGTACCACTTGGCGTGGTCGCTCAATACGGCGTAGACGATCAGCGTATGGGCGCACATCTTGTCGGCGGGCTGCCCGAAGGCGAGGAAGCGGGCGTGGAGCGCCGTGCGGTCCTCCGACTTCGCGGCGTCGAACGGCACGGTCACCCGCTCGTCGGTGGTCGCGCCCGTGCCCGGGAGGAACCCGCCCGACAGGGACGAGAGCGAGCCGCCCAGCGCCGCGGCGTACTTGAGGTTCTCGGCGTTGCGGATCTCTACGGTGTAGGTGCAGACCGCAGTCGAGGGGTAGAGGGTCAGGGTGCGGGCGTCGCCTTTGGTGACCGCGACCCGCTCGGCACGGTCGCTCCACAACGGGTCGGGCGTCGCGGCGATGCGCTCGTCCGCCGTGCCATCGGCCCGCGGAACGGTCTCCGCGCGCACGCCGTAGGCGCCGTAGCCCGCCAATAGCTCCGTGGTGCGGGTACGGCACTCAAAGCGCTCCCACTGCTCGGTGTCGCGGTAGAGTATGCGTTCGGTGTCGCTGTTCAGGCAGAAGGCGCGGTAGGTTCCCTCGGGAACGGTGACGACGCCTCCCGCGCAGCCCGCGAACTCGTAGCGCAGCGGCTCGCTGCCCGCCTCGGGAAAGAGGTAGAGGCTCATGCTTCCGGGTGCGGCGTCGGGCGCCTCGCGCCAGTCGAAGACCACGCGCAACGTACCCGTGTGGGGATGGTCGTAGCAGAGCTCGTAATCGCACGAGGCGAGGCACACGAGCACCGCGAGGCAGACGAGGATCCGTTTCATCGGCGGCCTCCTTTCCTGTCATAGCTTCCGAATACCCATACGAGGGCGATTTCCGCCTTCGTGGGGCCGAACCAGTGTCGGCGGCCCGTCGCCTGCCAGACGTCGCACCCGTCCTGCCGCTCGTATTCGCGGCAGATGCCTGTGAGGTACCCGACGCCGATGCTCATGTCGAGCCGGAGGCACCCGCCGAGCGGCAGCCCGTAGCCGTACTCCACGCCCGCGCCGCAGCTCCAGCGGTCGGAGAGGTAGCCGCGGTTGGAGGTTCGGATGTTGTAACGGAGGAGCTGACCGTATGCGCCGAAGTGATGCCCCGCCAGCGGTCGTTCCTGCGCCCGCCGTCCGAACCAGCGACGCAGGTGCAGCTCGCCGCCGTAGGCATAGAGCCGTCGCCGGGCGGCATGACGCTCCTTCCAGCCGTGCATCCAGTTCGCCCCGACAGACCAATGCGCAGCGAACGGGAGTTCTATGCCGAGGTTCGGGATCAGGCAGGCGTCGTAGAGCAGGTTGGTTGCGACAGCTGGTCGGAACGGGCGGTGAACTTTCTCGGATGAGGCGCTTTCTATTGCGGTCGTTTCAGGAAGAACGGAGGTCTCGGAGATAGCCGGCGTTGCGGGCGGCTCGGCAGCCGTATCCGATAGTGTCGCTGTTGCGGGAATATCTGTCCGTTCTGCGATCTTTTCCGAAGCAGTAAGCGCTGTTTCCGCTGCCTGCACCTCTTCGAACTCGCAGACGATCTCCACGCCCGAGCTGCGCAGCTCGGGGAACAGCCGCTCCTCCATGTAGCGCCATGCGCGGCCGCCGTGCAGCATTCCCAGCCGCCGCTTGCGGCCGTCCACCACGCGTCCCCGCTCCACGACCCACTCGGGCGTGCCCCGAAGAATCGACAGCACCTCCTCGCGATAGGGCATCGCGGACGCGGCGACCAGCTCCGTCAGCCCCTTCCAGTCGATGCCGCGCGACCGCACCTCGAAAAGCCCCTCGCACAACGCCAGACGTGCGGCGAGGCAGGAGCGGATGCGCTCCGCACGGTGCGTCGCCAGCCGCCCTCGGGCGAAGCCCCCGCCTCGATGCAGATCCGGCGCAGGTGCTGCGTCGAATCCTCCCGCAGCCCCTCCACACGCTCCACGAAGGCCTCCAGCCGTTGGCCGTTGCCGCGGAACGCCGCATCCAGCGTCGAATACCCCCGCCGGAAGTAGAGCCGCACGCATACCGTATCGGTCGATGTCTGCTGCGCGGCACCGACCCCGAAAGAGAAAAACCCTATGACGATTAAGATGATCTTTCGCATATTTTCGTCTCCGACCGACTTTTTAACGTTCGTTTGACGACACAAAGTTAATTGATTTTCTGCGACGGCGAGCGAAAAATGCGTAAAAAATTGACAGGTAGTGGACCCCCCCCCGATGAAGTGTAACGGTTTGTCGTTCAGCGGGATATTCGCACCGACCGAAAAACGAACGTTTTCTGAGAGCCGAGCGCAATCGAGCTGGCTCGAATTGCCGAGGCGGGAAAACGAAGGCGACAGCCAACGTTTGATGACCGGCCCCCGAGTTTGCGTAGGGAGCCGTTTTTCATGCGGATAGTCGGACCTTTGGCCCCAAACTATCTGCATTATGATTATAGCCTATCTGAGGGTCAGCACCGAGCGGCAGTCGCTGGCCAATCAACGAAACGAGATCGAGCGCTTCGCCGCGAGCCGCGGCCTGCGCATCGACCGCTGGGTCACCGAGGTCGCCAGCGGCCGCACGCAGGGATGCGAACGCAAGCTGGGCGCACTCGTCGAACGCCTCCGCCGCGGCGACACGCTCGTCGTCACCGAACTCTCCCGCCTGAGCCGCACGCTGACAGACATCATGGCGCTCGTCGGCAGGCTGCTCGAAAAGCAGGTGCATCTCTACAGCACCAAGGACCGGTACGCCTTCGACGACACCATCAACAGCAAGGTTCTCTGCTTCGCCTTCGGACTGGTGGCCGAAATCGAACGCAACCTCATCTCCATGCGCACCCGCGAGGCGCTGGCGCTCCGACGCGAGCAGGGTATCCCGCTCGGACGCCGCAAGGGCAGCTGCACCAAGCTCCGACGACTGATCGACGACCGCCGCGAGGTCGTCCGGCTGCTCGACGACGGGATGCCCCTCACCAACCTCTGCGCCCGGTACGGCGTCTCGCGCACCACCTTCTGCCGGTTTCGCGATCAGTTCCTGTGCGTCTCCCTGCGCGGCGGTCATAAGATCTATCGTCTGCTGGAGGAGGCGGAAGACTCGTAGCCGTGGTCGGGTGCGGCGGAACGTCCTTATCTGTTCGGTCTTTCTGTTCCGATCGCCCGACTTCGGAGGTGCGATTCTGTTCCCCGCAGGGCAAGGCTTTTGAGTAACTCAAAAGGTATCGAGTTACTCGATACACACCTTGCCATGTTCGGGCGAACATATCTCCTTTCGAGTAACCGAAAATGTTTCGAGTTACTCAAAGGACACCTTGCTGTTAGCCGATGCTAAATAATTTCTCGCCTTTCTATTTATTCATCGGACGGAGATTTATGATTTTGTCATTCGAACCGTGAAGTACTTTTATATTTTATTCGATTTTTTGTATATTTGTAAATATACCTTACTTAAATAAATTACGCTATGGTTGATTTTGGAAAAAGACTCCAATCGAAAGCTGTTGAAATAAAAACGAATCCGATAGAGATTTATAATGATTTAGATAGAAGTGCAGGCACTGGTCCATTAAGACCGGCACAAGTTAAAATATTAGAAAAATGGTATAACGAAGCACAGACCAATAAGGATGTTGTCATTAAATTGCATACTGGAGAGGGCAAGACCCTTATCGGGCTACTTATTTTATTCTCGAAATTAAATTTAAATCAAGGCCCATGCTTATATGTATGCCCCAACAACTATCTTGTAGCACAAGTCGCAAAAGAGGCTGAGAAATTCGGAATACCACATTGTACTATGTCAACAACAGAAATACCAGATGATTTTATCTCAGGGAAAAAAGTTCTGATTATAACAATTCAAAGATTATTTAACGGCAAAACAGTTTTTAAATTAGATAATCAATCTCTTCCAGTTGGATGCGTGGTGTTGGATGATGCACATGCTTGTATCGATTCCATTAAATCTGCTTTTACTCTTCGAATACCTCGAGAAAATGAGTTGTATAATAAATTATTGAATATTTTTGAAAACGATTTAATCGAACAGGGGGAAGGAAGTTATATCGATATTCGACTCGGGAATAGTATCGAAGACGTTATGTCCGTGCCATATTGGGCATGGATAGATAAAAAAAGCGATTTGACCGAACTTCTTTCTGAATATTCGGCTTTCGATGAACTCAAATTTGTATGGCCTTTAATTCGTAATGGCATTGAAGAGTGCCAAATGTTTATAACAAACAAAGGCATTGAAATTAGCCCTTATAAAATATCGATTGAAAGATTCGGCTCGTTCGACAGAGCATCTCAAAGAATTATGATGTCGGCGACGACACAAGACGACTCTTTTTTCATAAAAGGATTCAATTTCGATGTCACGGCTATTGAGCACCCATTGACCGATGATTCACAAAAATGGTCTGGAGAGAAAATGATTCTCATTCCATCCATAATCAATGACAATCTAATTAGAGATGAAATTATTTCTTCTCTAATCAACAAGAGATTAACGGATTTTGGCATAGTAGCATTGGTTCCCGGTTTCCGCTATTTCGATGACTATCGGTTTGAAGGCGTACGAATTTCAACGCCCGAGAATATTGAAGTCAACGTCAACTCCCTAAAAATGCGGCAATTCGATTATCCCGTCGTAATAGCGAATCGATACGATGGAATCGATCTACCGGATGCCGCTTGCCGAATATTAATATTGGATTCTCTGCCTTTCAGTTCTAATTTAGCGGATCGGTATGAGGAACAATGCCGTATCAATAGTGATATTATCAATATAAAAATCACTCAAAAAATAGAACAGGGATTAGGGCGAAGTGTCAGAGGAGAAAAAGATTACAGTGTCATTATCATTATAGGTAATGATCTTGTCCGCTTCGTCAAAAGCTCTGCAACTAATAAATATTTCTCGGATCAGACAAAAAAGCAGATTAGCTTAGGTATAGAGATAGCCGATATGGCAATGCAGGAAATTAGCGACGGTATTCTACCGAAAGATGTTTTGAAAAGTCTAATCAACCAGTGTCTTAAAAGAGATGAGGGTTGGAAGCAATTTTATAAAACGGAAATGGACAATATCATTCCGACAGACAATCGGCTTTTTGTATATCGCATATTGGAAACCGAAAGAAAAGCTGAAAATTTACATCTTCAAGGCAATAATGAAAAAGCTTGCGAGGTGATACAGAATTTGATCGATCAGGAACATTTTGACGATTCCGAAAAAGGTTGGTATTTGCAGACAAAAGCCAGATACATGTATGCGGATAGTAAAATTGATGCCACTAAAATCCAATTGACGGCTTTTAGATTGAACAATCAACTTCAAAAACCGACACAAGGCATTGTCTATAAGAAAATTGGATATATCAATGAAAACAGGAACAAAAGAATTCGAACGTATATATCCCAGTTTAAAAATTACGAAGATTTTAGCCTTGCCATAAATGACACATTGGCTAATCTCTCATTTGGTACTTCGGCAGAAAAGTTTGAAAAAGCATTATGTGAAACAGGGTCTCTTTTAGGATTTATTAGCCAGCGACCCGATAAGGAGATTAGGAAAGGGCCGGATAACTTGTGGTGCGGTATTGACAATCAATATTTCTTATTCGAATGCAAGACCGAAGTCGATGGAGACAGAGCCGATATTCATAAGCATGAAGTAGGGCAAATGAATAATCATTGCGGGTGGTTTGAAAATGAATATAAAGAAAAGCCCAATGTAAAATATGTGATGATTATTCCAACGCTATTTGTTGCACATGATGCTAACTTTACACATGACGTAGAAATTATGCGTAAGGGAAAACTAAAATCCCTTAAAAAGAACATCACAAACTTTGCCAAGGAATTCAAATCCTACAATCTACAAGAGCTGAGTGATGATGTTATTCAAAATGCAATAGCGATTCATCAACTCGATATAAAAGATTTGTTGACTGATTACTCTGAAAAATACAAAAAACGAGAAAGAAAGTAAGGATTTTATTTTTCATAAAAGATTTTGTTCCTGAATTTACTCCGGATGCTATTGTTTCGGTATAGTGCTTATCGTTTCCAGAAGAACAATAATATATGTGAATATGTTGGTTCGTTGCAACGTCGGTACGTACCAACCGATTTACAATGTACAACAATAACGACGGACAGGAAAAACCTGCCCGTCGTCGTTCAATAAAGTTCGCCATGCGTCATGGGAATCGCTATTACCACGGTCGCTCGGCACCGCGTCGTCGCTATGCACAGCAGCCATTGCCGAATGATTGCCGCATGGCGGCTGTTCAGCCGAAACGCCAGCGCGAGGATCGTTGCGAGATTAAAAACATCAACCTCGTTTCCGCTCGGCAGGCGGATACATCGTTTCGTCTCGGATTCCCGCACGATGCCGCTTTTGTAAAGCGCGCTGACCGCCGTTCGAATCGTCGGAACGAGCACACCGAACAACTCCGCCAACTCCATTTCGGTCATCCAAATCCTGTCGCGGCAGGCAGGCATAGACAACCGGCCCTGCTCGTCTATCGCAATGATTTCTCTTTTCATCGGAACAGCGACTATCGGTCTGAAAACGGTACGCTCCCCGAAAACAGCTGCTCGTTCATCTTCCGCATCTCTTTACCGATGAGCTGCTCCGAGAATTTGGCGTAGTGCCGCGTCATGTTGGTATTCGAGTGCCCGAGAATCTTCGCCAGCACATCGATCGGCAACCCGTACTCCACCGCAAGACAAGCGAACGTGTGGCGGGCCACATGTGTGGTCAGATTCTTCGGGATATTGCACAGGTCGGCGATCTCTTTCAAATAACCGTTTTATAGGTGCTACTCGTTGATTATAAGTAGTTTGCGTAAAAAGAAAATATTAGAGGTAACGATTAAGCAACGGTTCATTTTTCCGATATTTGCACTGTGCTTTACTCCTCTAAATAACTTATGCAAAAATAGCAATTTTCTTTGAATCTGCAAAAATATTCGTATATAGTAATAAACGAAAGCACGCGGCTTATGACCTCGTGCCTTCTTCTCTTTTATTTCTTATTACCTTTTTCAGGACTGGTTTCGATGACGAACAGGCAATAAGATTAAAGGGTTTTATGCAAGTTACGAAAAGAGAGGGAACAGAATCATTCCCTGAACCATCCGTATATCAGTCTGTTGTGTTTCGACTTCAATATGAGTACACCGAATTTAATAGTTCGTCGTAAGCGTCGAAATCCAACAGGTCGAACGGCTCTGCCGGTTCTCCCGCTTCCCGTTTGGCGGCGATTCGTTCAAGCAATTCGCGGAACTGCATGAACCGATTGAGTGCTTCGTCTCCGTATGCTATCTCCTTTTTACTGCGGCGGGTCGTATAGACGAAAGCAAATACTTTAAGTGAGAGACAATCCATCAGGGGCCTGTCTTTTATAAAGAACAGAGCCGACACGGCATCCGGGGACATCAGGTGTTTGTAACACCTCGTGGGCGGTTCTGCGAGCCATTTTCGCAGGAAGATCAGCGGAAGACGGTCCGATTGGATGCGGAATCCGTTTCGCCGGATATATGAGGTGCTTTGCCCGTATTCCGCCGTCGGATCGTAATAAATACTTTGGGAATCGAGGTATTCCCGACGGTCGGGCGGATAGGTGATCGCGGCATATCCGGGAGCTCCGAGCCGGTATTGGACGGGAATCGGCACCCCGGATTCCTGAACCTGCGCATCGAATATTCCGGTTTCCTGCCTGCCTGCGCGGTGTTCGTGGAAAATTATAAGGTCGCACCGTTCGATGAAGAGCCGAAACAGCGCGGGTCGGGACAGTATCACCTTACTGCCGGGCAGTATCTCGCAATGATCTGCGGCGGCGATGATGCGGCTGCACTCCCCGGCTCTGGGGCTTAACACGCCGGAAATGTAGTTACTCCATTGGCGGCTGGAAAGCATAAGATGTATTTCCAACCGTTCATCGCCGGCCCTGCATTCCAGCAGATGCGAAGCCACCGAACGCTCGCCCGCAGTAGTGACGGGAAGCAGGAAGCGGATGCGGGAAAAGGTTTTCAGATAGTAATTTACGATGGATTCGAAATACATCGCCGTACTGCGGCCTTTGCCGCAGCCACCCAAAAGACCGAGGGTGAAAGGAGGTTGCATAGGAAGCGGTTTAAGGTTTCAAAAAGCGATTTCCGGCCGTCGTCATATTGCGTATTTGGGGACTTTCGAATCGCGGCCGGGAATCGCAAACGGTTCAACAGGGTTTCGCCCGACGGGCCTTGGCCGAGATGGTTAGTTGATCTTTTGAAATACGGATGAAAAAACGGGTGCGGAACCGCCGAGAAAAACAAGTGACGCAACTTCGACGTGAAGAATTCAAATGTTCCGCACCCACTTCGGAGAACAGCCCGCCGTTACCAGATTCAGGAGCCCTCGACGCGGGATTGTTATCGACGGCAGGCGTTCCCGTTCGTGCGAATGACGGCGCACACACCCGCACCGACTTTCCGTCGATGATGCAAAATTTTGTCTGCTGGGGGATGTAAGGCCGTAACATCGTGTCGGGGTTAGTGGGTTGATTTTCTGCACCCCGTTCCGGCCTGAACGCAAAAAAAGCACGGAACGCAGGTACAGCCCCAACGACCGGCCTTGCGAGCCTTAGTATGGTAACTGCCCTTACGCCCGTGCCCGCCCACGGCGCAAGGCCGCAGGCATGACAAGGGTTTCAGACAAATTTTACACCATACTAAAAACCTATTATATCGCTATAATAGTCGCAAGTTTGTCGTTGGTATAAAGGTTGTCCTAACCTTATGAATATGTTACGGCTATGGCGCCGTTTTCATCCGCAAAGGTAACATAACTTTTTCAATTTAAGTTATGCGACCCGCCGGAAATTAAAAAGCGGACGTAGACCTTGTGATATATTCCGTAAGGCTCTGGAAAACCGTGAAGATATAGAGCACAAGAGCCCACGCCCGTAGAACATGGTACGATACCACAATCCGGGGCGTGGGGAACACGACCCGTCGGGCATCCTTGTGCTTCGTTCTTCAAAAAAGGTTCCAGACTTTTACGGAAACGAAGTACATACGTCCGCCTATTGGCGGATCGCAATCCAAAGATAGCACAAAAAATTTGAACGCACAATAAGTTGCGTGCATTTTTTGTGCCGGAAGGGGCTATGCCCCCCCCCAAAAAAAAACAAAAACGGGACGGCCTTTTGGCTCCGTCCCGTTCGTGGCTAAATCTTTATTCCCCGCCTTTGCTCCGTCCTCTCTATGTCTATCCCGATTTTCTGGTAAAATTCCTTTCGTTGTTGTTTGAACCACCCATCGGCGTCTTCTCCGTTTATGGTGAATCGAAACCCGCTCGGCCCGTCCTTGTCGGGTTTGAGTTGCAGGACAATATCGTTCGCCCGAAACGTATGATTGTACCTTATCGAATGCAGATCGCCCGTATACCTGTAAGGTTGCATCGTAAACAACGCTTTGGTCCGCTCCTTGTCCAGCCCGACATCCTTGCAATAGTTTTCCCATTTCAACAGCCCCTTTACATAGGGACACAGCTCATCGACGCGCATCAGGGCTTTTATGACTTGTTGTGCTTCTTGTTTAAGGTCGGCCACCTCTTTATCGTGCCCGGCCTGTATCGTCGCTATTTCCCGTTGCAGGCTCTTTATATCTTTATCTTTGCCCTCTATCACGTCCCGCAAGTCTGCGATCTGCTTTTCATACCTCGCGGGCTTCGGGTCGTGGAACAATGCCCCGATTCGTTCGACCGCCTTTGTCGTGGCATCTACCGCCACGCCTTTTAATTTGTCGGTTTTGATCTCCCGCCGCGTCTGCGTCAGTTCCGACCGTGCGGCCTCCCGCTGTGCCTGCAAAGCGGCAATATCGACCGTTAGGGTTTGTCGCTGTTCTTTGAGATTCTCTACCTGCTCGGCGATTTCGTTCTTGCGGACGAATACCTCGCGGTAATATTGTTGGGTAGATATGTGTTTTGCTTCCGATCCCTCGA
>ERZ838577.403-NODE-403-length-70914-cov-23.778574_pt1 | contig 70914 bp, 55 predicted proteins | sample MGYA00519682_ERZ838577 | MGnify/ENA primary metagenome ERZ838577 (study PRJEB31850, sample SAMEA3708838) | human gut metagenome | biome: human gut; feature: human-associated habitat; material: faeces | place: China | collected 2014 ... | reverse complement strand
CGAGCTGGGTTCAGAACGTCGTGAGACAGTTCGGTCCCTATCTGTTGCGGGCGTAAGAGATTTGAAGGGAGCTGTCCTTAGTACGAGAGGACCGGGATGGACGTACCTCTGGTGCACCAGTTGTCCTGCCAAGGGCATAGCTGGGTAGCTATGTACGGACGAGATAAACGCTGAAAGCATCTAAGCGTGAAACTCTCCCTAAGATGAGATCTCTCATCCTTTATGGAGTAAGGGCCCAGAAAGACGATCTGGTTGATAGGCCGGAGGTGGAAGTGCAGTAATGTATGCAGCTGACCGGTACTAATAGCCCGAGGGCTTGACCTACGATTTATGCAGGCAATGGCCTTCCTTCCATCCTCTTCTTTGTTCGGTTTTGAAGGTGTAAGCTTTCATAGTTGGTGCTGATTAGGGCGAGGGTCCACCCGTTCCCATCCCGAACACGGAAGTTAAGCTCGCTTCTGCCCACAATACTTGGCTGGAGACGGCCCGGAAAGATAGGTAGCGCCAACATAAGAGGAGATATCCGAATGGATATCTCCTCTTTTTATGCTTGCGAAGGCATAGGGCTTCGAGGTAAGCAATATAATGCGGTTTTCAGAGGGAGTGTGCCGAATACGTCCCTTTCTTGCACATATCCGGTAAAAGTAGAGGGATGGATTTATCAATGATGACGAAATTTGACGAATGGTACTTGCGTTTTGGTGGAAACGGTGCTATGATGCAACTATCAAGTGTTCGCCGAAAAGCCCATGGGCTTTTATCGTTTCAAAGAAACGATAAGGAGGGTTCAAAGAAAATACGGATTTCCGAAAAATGCGTCTGTTATTGCGAAGCCAGTGCTCACACGGGCTGTGGCGATCCGTATTCCCTTTGCAGCAGTTTCCGCAAAAGCCCAACGGCCAAGATCCGCACACGCAAAAAAATTTGGGGGAAGATACTATGACAAACCGCAAGTCCACCAAACGGGCCTTGCTGGGCAGCATCATGGCCATGGTTCTTGCCTGGCTATGCTGGTAGGCGCTACCTTCGCATGGTTCACCGACACGGCAAGCACCGGCGTCAACAAAATTCAGGCCGGCAAGCTGGATGTTGCTCTGGAGATGAAAGAGGGCGACAGCTGGGTCTCCGCCGAGGGCAAGACACTGAACTGGGTCAAGGCTGCTGCGGGCGAGCAGGTTCTGTGGGAGCCGGGCTGCACCTATACCCTGCCGGAGCTGCGTGTGGTGAACAACGGCAATCTGGCCCTGAAGTACAAGCTGGTCATCAGCGGTATTCGGGGCGATGCCGAGCTGAACAACGTCATCGACTGGGCCGTGACGTTGGACGGTGCGGCCTACACCTTGGGCGAGGAGCACCATCTGGCCGCCAAGAACGGTGAGACCGTGGATGCCGACGTGCTGACCATCTCCGGCAAGATGCAGGAGAGCGCCGGCAACGACTACATGAATAAGTCTATTGACGGCATCGCCATCACTGTGGTGGCTGCGCAGGACACCGTGGAGAGCGACAGCTTCAACAATACCTATGATGCCAACGCCCAGTATCCGGCGATGCCCTATGTGACCTCTCACGAGGCCCTGAACACAAATCTGACGCTGGCGGATATCCCCACCAACGAGGCTACCGGCAAGCATGATCCGGTGGAAGTCGCGCTGGGCAACACGGATGCCGGCGATATCGCTTACAGCGAGCATAGTTCCGGCTACACCGGCAAGGGTGTGATGCTGGGCAGCACCAAGCTGAACAGCTATGCTGCGGCCCCGGCAAAGGCTGGCGAATACACCTTTGTGTTCAAAAACGGCACCATCAACAGCGCCGCCAAGGGCTATTCCTCCATCGACAATTTGAAGGATACTTCCGTCTATATGCTGGTTCCCGGCAACAGCGATGTGGTGTTCGAGAACATGACCTTCAACGGCGTGGTGAGCTTCGATATCCAGATGTACACCTCTCCGTGGAGCTATCTGCACTCCATCACCTTCAAGAACTGCACCTTCAACGGTATCGTCGTGGGCTCCTGCCCGGCGGAGAAGGCAACCTTTGACGGCTGCACCTTCAACAACTACACCAATGCGATCTATGCCAATAACTCCAACCCCATCTGGTGGCGTGCAGGCACCGGCTACTGGGGTACCGGCGCAGATGAGAGTGTCCACTCCCTGAAGGAGTTTACCTTCGTGAACAACACAGTCACCAGCACCCGTCCGGTAAAGATCGAACGCATCGGCTGGAACTGCACGGCCGGGATCACGATTCTGGACAACACCTTTGACATCAGCAAGCAGGCCGGAGATTCCGAGACCAAGAATATGGCCATCAACATCGGTCAGAGGGATAATACCAGCAAGTTTATCCTGACGGATGACGGCAACACCATCTCCGCCGGCACGGCGTCTCTGTATACGGCGGCGCTGGGCAGCGGATCCAACCAGTATGTGGCGGTTTACGGCAGCAAGGTGCTGGACCGGAACGGAAATGATAAGGTCATCACGGCCATGGTCTGGAAGACCACCACCGGCGAAACCTTTGACATGAAGACCATCGACTGATCTGGTGGGGAAGAAAGAATAGCAAAGGGGGAGAACCGCCTTACGGCGGTTCTCCCCCTTTGACGCAGGTCCTGCCGCTCTTTGCGTAGACAGTTGTATCCGAAAATGGATACGGAAGCGGGAGACGGAAGTGTCGATGAAGCGGCACGTCATTTGAGAGGAAAGATGACCGACGGCCATGGAAAATGATGCCGGAGGAAGTCAGAGCTTTTTTCATATACTGATATTCTTGCGAAACTTTGTTACTTCTGCCGAAATTTTTCTTTGGAAATCTGCTATTTACCAAAAAAACCGGGGTGAAGGTACAAATTCTGCAAAATGACAAAAAAGTTGATGTTTGTGTTGAAATGCAGACGGAACTGTGGTAGAATCATAGAAACATCGGTGTTCACAGAAAGGCAATAAATGTACGCCTACTGTGTGTACCATGATCTCAGCGGCTGCCGGAGGCGGCCCTCGGAAGGAGCAGGCATGGCTGACAAGAAGAAAAAACAGGCTGGCCGCCGTGCCTATCTCAACGATTTTCATCGGGATCTTACCGGGGCCTATATCTATGACGGCAGCCATTTCCACTTTGCCGGGGACGGCTGGAAGCAGGTGCTCCTGCGGCTGTGGGCGCTGGGGCTCGTGCTGGTGGTGCTGGTGCTGGCGGGAGGCTTCTCCGGCGAGACCATGTCCCACTGTGTGTTCCAGATCCTGCCCTATCTCGTGGAGGTGGGAGCCGTGGGCAGCGTCGTCTGGGCGCTGGTGCGGCTGACGTCCGGCGGCGAGACGCTGCGGGCCTACGTCTACAAGGCCACCGTTCAGGCGCTGCCGGGACGGGCCGTGCTGGTGATGTGCGCCGCCGGGGCCGGAATACTGGGAACGGCGCTGTGCATGATCGTCCACGGGACGGCGGGACGGCTGGCGGGGCTGCTGCTGTGCCTTCTGCTGAAGGCGGCGCTTCTGGCCGTGGCATGGCTGCTGCGGCGCTATGTGCAGACCCTGCCGTGGGAAGGGCCGCCGAAGGAAACAGCGGACTGATGCTTCATGTGTGAACGTCGGATAGCGATATCCGTTTTGTTCAAATATATTTAAGGAGGATCCCAATGAAAAAAGTAACTCGTATCCTTGCTCTTGCGCTTTCCGTTGTGATGTGCCTGAGCTTGGTCGTCGGATGCGGCAAGAAAGATGGCGGCAATTCCGGCGCAAAAGACACGCTGGTCGTGGGTTATTCCCCGTTCAGCAGCAAGTTCTCCCCCTTCTTCTCAGAGACTGCTTACGATCAGGATGTTTACACCATGACCGCACTCGGTCTGCTCACTAGCGACCGTACTGGCGCTATCGTTGAGAAGGGCATCAAGGGCGAGACCCGCAGCTACAATGGCACCGACTATACTTACTATGGTCCTGCCGACATGACCGTCACCGAGAACCCCGACGGCACCGTGTACTATGATTTCACCCTGCGTGACGATCTGAAGTTCTCCGATGGCGAGCCCATCACCATCGACGACGTCATCTTCTCCATGTACGTTCTGTGCGACCCCACCTATGACGGTGGTAGCACCCTGTACGCTCAGCCCATTCAGGGTATGGCCGAGTACCGTTCCGGTATGTCCACCATGTCCAAGTATCTGGGCGAGCTGGGTGAGGGCAGCACTGATTTCTCCGTGGTTGACGAGGCCACTCAGAAGGCTTTCTGGGATGCCATCAACGACGGCGGTGTGAAGTTCGCTCAGGAGATCGTGGACTACATGGTCGCGAACGCCGGCGTTGCCGAGGGCGATGTCAAGGCCGCTGCTGCCGGCTGGGGCTTCGATGGCCTGGCTGACGATGCTACCGCTAAGGATCTCTTCCTGGCCATTGCTGCCAAGTATGACTGGAACTTCTCCGCCATGGAGGCTGAGACTGCCGGTTCCGCTCTGTCCGATCTGCTGCCTGCGGATGTGTACGCCACCTCCACCAAGGCTGTCACCTTCGGTGAGTCCGCTGCCAGCATCACCGGTATCCAGAAGACCGGCGATTACAGCATGCGTGTTGTGTTCAGCGAGGTCTCCGCTACCGCCGTGTATCAGCTGGGCGTTGTGATCGCTCCTATGCACTACTATGGTGAGAAGGACAAGTACGATTACGCCAACAACAAGTTCGGCTTCGACAAGGGCGATCTGTCCCATGTCCGTTCCGTCACCACCCAGCCCATGGGCGCCGGCCCCTACAAGTTCGTTAAGTTCGAGAACGGTACTGTGAACTTCGAGGCCAACGATTCCTACTATCTGGGCGCTCCCAAGATCAAGCACGTCAACTTCCTGGAGTCTCAGGAGACCGATAAACTCAACGGCGTCGTCACCGGCACCATTGATATCACCGATCCTTCCTTCAGCGCCGACACCGTGAACGCTATCCAGCAGCAGAACAGCAACGGCGAGCTGAACGGCGACAAGATCACCGTCAACACCGTGGATAACTTGGGCTACGGCTACATGGGTATCTCCTCTGTGGCCGTGAACGTGGGCGGCGATCCCGGTTCCAAGGCCTCCAAGGACCTGCGTAAGGGTCTGGCCACTGTGTTTGCCGCTTACCGTGAGCTGAGCGTCGAGTCCTACTATGGCGAGCGTGCCAGCGTGATCAACTACCCCATCTCCAACACCTCTTGGGCTGCTCCTCAGCCCACTGACGCCGGCTATCAGGTGGCTTTCTCCGTGGATGTCGATGGCAAGCCCATCTACACCTCCGGCATGAGCGCCGATGACAAGTATGCCGCCGCTAAGACCGCTGCTCTGGGCTTCTTCCAGGCCGCCGGCTATACCGTCGAGAACGGCAAGATCACTGCCGCTCCTGAGGGTGCCAAGATGCAGTATGAGGTTCAGATCCCCGCCGACGGTACCGGCAACCACCCCTCCTTCATGATGGTCACCGAGGCTAAGAAGGCCCTGGCTGAGATCGGTATGGATATCGTGGTCAACGACCTGTCCGATGCTACCGCTCTGTGGGATGGCATCCGTGCCCGTCAGGCAGAAATGTGGTGTGCCGCTTGGGGCGCCACTGTGGATCCTGATATGTATCAGATCTACTACGCCGACGTTGCCGACTTCAACGGCGACATGGGCAATGGCTACAACCCCATGGGTGGTCCCGATCAGGGTAACTCCAGCTATATGTACTGCATCGCTGACGAGGAGCTGGATAACATGATCCTGGAGGCTCGTAAGTCTCTGGATCAGTCCTATCGTAAGACCCTGTACAAGGCTTGCCTGGACACCATCGTTGACTGGGCCACCGAGGTGCCTGTCTATCAGCGTCAGAACGCCATCATCTTCAGCACCGAGCGTGTGAAGATGGAGACCGTGCTGCCCGATATCACCACCTTCTACGGCTGGCTGAACGGCATCCAGAACATGGAGCTGAACTAAGCTCCGTGCTTATAACGGTATCCGGTCGGTCCTGCTGACTGACTGAGCAGACCCGGCGAACCGGTGGCCACTGCGGTCACCGGTTCGCCCCGGCTGCATATCGGGAAGCGACTTTCAAAAAATAGGCAGGTCGCTGCCTGATGTGCAGTGGGCTTTGCGGCATGGCGTCTGAGCGGCGCCGGCCCGTTGTATCATCAGAACGGAGGTTGAATTTGTGCGAAAATATGTTTTGAAAAGAATACTGATTTCCATTGTGATCCTGTTCTTTGTTTCGTTCATCATCTATGGCTTGATGCGCTGTCTCCCGACGTCCTACATCGAGAGAATGGCACAGCAGAAGGCCATGGCGCCCGGCTCCAAGAGCTATGAGGAGTGGCTGGCCCAGCTGGAAGAGATGTATCATATGAACGGCGGGATCATTTCCGGCTTTTTTGCGTGGATGGGCGAGATGTTCACTGGCAACTTCGGTGACAGCTGGCTGTACACGGTGCCGGTGCTCCAGAAGTTTAACGACACGGTGTGGCTGTCCTTCGTCATGGGCGGCATCGCCTTCATTCTGGAGATCATCATTGCCATCCCCTTGGGCGTGCTGGCTGCCACCAAGCAGTACAGCAGGACGGACTATGCCATCTCTGTTTTTGCGTTGGCCGGTATCTCCCTGCCTACGTTCTTCTTTGCGTCCCTGCTGAAGCTGGTCTTTTCCGTGAAGCTGGGCTGGTTCGACCTGTACGGTCTCATCGGCCGTGACTATCAGCAGCTGTCTGCGGCCGGTCAGTTTTGGGACAAGGCACACCATCTGGTGCTGCCCATCGTGACGCTGGTGGTCATCAGCGTCGGTTCCCTGATGCGCTACACCCGCACCAATATGCTGGAGGTGCTGAACGCCGATTACATCCGTACCGCACGGGCCAAGGGCCTGTCCGAGCGGAAGGTCATCTATCACCACGCCTTCCGCAACACGCTGATCCCGCTGGTCACCATCATCGGCGGCAGTCTGCCGGGTCTGTTCTCCGGCGCTCTGATCACCGAGACCCTGTTCGGCATCCCCGGCATCGGCTTGACCTCGTATAATGCCATGGTGGGCGGCGATATCCCGTTCTCCATGTTCTATCTGACGTTTTTGGCGATCCTGACCCTGCTGGGCAACCTGATCTCCGACGTCCTGTATGCGGTGGTCGATCCCCGTGTACGTATCGCTTAAGAAAGGAGGAAATAAACGATGGCAGATCATAACGAGAATCTGAAGGATACTTTGAATGAAGAGATCGAGCACGCCGACCAGAAGCCGGCGGAGGAACACTATTCTCTGAACGATGACCGCCGTGTGAAGGTGCTGTCCCCCGGTATGCTGGTGGCCAAGCGCTTCTTCCGGAACCGTCTGGCGGTGACCGGTATGGCGATCCTCTTGTTCATGTTTGTTTTCTCCTTTATCGGTGGACTGATCTCCCCCTATGAGCAGGATAAGTTCTTCTACGCCGATAAGACCATCCGCCGGGAGTTTGCGGCGGTCATCAAGAATACGGAGTTCCGCTATTCTTCGGCGGACGATTCCGTGTTCGGCCTGCCTGCTCAGGCGCAGGCTATGCTGGCCATCCAACAGCAGAAGGACGGCTTTACCTACCGTGACAACAGATTCACCCTGACCAAGGAGGCGGAGGACTTTTACAGCGTCTCCGTAAATGGTCAGGTGGTGGGTCTTGCCTACAAGAGCGTGGTGAGTCCCTCCGCTTCGGACGCCACCCTGTCCTTTGAGTTCACCTATCAGGCCCTGAAGGCCTATCTCACCGACGGTGCGGATACCTTCACGGCGGACGGCAAGACCTACACCGTGGATGAAAGCGGCAGCGTCATGGACGGCGCCACCGAGGTGGCCTATGTCAGCCCCTACGTGGTGCAGGCTCTGATGCCAGACGTGTTCCTGTCCCGTGACTTCAAGGATAAGCTCATCGACACCATCAACGCCGGCGGCGAAAAGTTCACCTACACCGACGAGTCCCTCATTGTGGATGAGGAGCCCGCCACCGATGAGGAGGACGGTACCAGCAGCGCCATCATCCCCGACGACAGTCAGGTGCCTGATGACACGCCCCAGAGCGCTACGGCGGAGTATGATATCTCCTTCGACGCTGCCACCAACAGCTGGTCCGTTCTGCAGGAGCAGACCAGCCGCCAGTACGATAAGTATTCCGCTCCCAGCAAGGAGCACCTGATGGGTACCGACGGATACGGCATGGATATGCTGACCCGCCTGATGTACGGCGGCCGTGTGTCCCTGATGATCGGTTTCATCGTCATCATCATTGAGACGGTCATCGGCGTTATCTTCGGCGGCATTGCCGGTTATTTCGGCGGCTGGGTGGATAACCTCATCATGCGTGTGGTGGATATTTTCTACTGCATCCCCTCCATGCCCATCATCATCATTCTGGGCGCCGCCATGGACGCTCAGCGTGTGGATGGCTGGCTGCGAATGATATACCTGATGCTGATCCTGGGCTTCCTGGGCTGGGCCGGTATTGCCCGTCTGGTCCGTGGCCAGATCCTGTCCCTGCGTGAGCAGGAGTTCATGACAGCCACCGAGGCCTGCGGTATCAGCGTCTCCCGCCGGATCTTCAAGCACCTGATCCCCAACGTCATTCCTCAGCTGATCGTCAACTGCACCATGGGCTTGGGCTCCGTGATCATCACCGAGGCCACCCTGTCCTTCCTTGGTCTGGGCGTGAAGTTCCCCTTCGCTTCCTGGGGCAACATTATCAGCGACGTGAACAACACCCACGTGCTGACCAACTACTGGTGGGTGTGGATCCCCGCCGGTCTGCTGCTTCTGCTGACGGTTCTGGCCTTCAATCTGGCCGGCGACGGTCTGCGGGATGCGTTCGACCCGAAGATGAAGCGCTGAGAAAGGAGGAGCCTGTATGTCTAAGAAGAATGAGACCGGCTATCTGTCCGCTAAGGAATCCCGGCGCATCTCCCGTGAGAACCGCCGCATCACAGATCAGCTGGAAAAGCGCCATAAGCGCAAGAATGTGCCGGAGTCCGAGTATCTGACTCAGATGAAGGATCCCAACAACGCACTGGAAATCGAGAATCTGCATACCTACTTCTTCTCGGATGTGGGTACCGTCCGTGCTGTGGACGGCGTCTCCTTCGACGTCCCCATCGGCAAGACCGTGGGCGTGGTGGGCGAGTCCGGCTGCGGTAAGTCCGTTACCAGCCTCTCCATCATGCAGCTGCTGCAGCGGCCGCAGGGCCAGATCGTGGACGGCGAAATTCGCCTGAACCTCGGCAACGGCAAGTGCTACGACATCACCAAGACCCCCACGGAGCGGATGCAGAATCTGCGGGGCAACTATATGTCCATGATCTTTCAGGAGCCCATGACCAGCCTGAACCCGGTGTTCCGCATCGGCGCTCAGCTGGACGAGGTCATTGCCCTCCACGACGGCGAGGGCAAGAGCAAGGAGGAGATCAAGGAACGCTCCATCCACCTGCTGGAGATGGCCGGTATCGCCAACTGCGAGGGCGTGTACAATATGTTCCCCCACGAGCTGTCCGGCGGTATGCGCCAGCGTGTCATGATCGCTATGGCCCTGTCCTGCAACCCCAAGCTGATCATCGCCGATGAGCCGACCACGGCTCTGGACGTGACCATTCAGGCCCAGATCCTGGATCTGCTGCGGAACCTGAAGAACAAGATCAATTCCTCCATCATGCTCATCACCCACGACTTGGGTGTTATCGCAGAGATGGCGGACTACGTGGTGGTCATGTACGCCGGTCGTGTGGTGGAGAAGGGTACGGTGGAGGAGATCTTCGCCAATCCCGCCCACCCCTACACCATCGGCCTGATGGCCTCCAAGCCCGTGGTGGGCAAGAAGGTGGATAAGCTGTACTCCATCCCCGGCAAGGTGCCTAACCCCATCAATATGCCGGACTACTGCTACTTCAAGGATCGCTGTGAGATGCAGGTGGAGAAGTGCTGCGGCGAGTATCCCCATATGATCCAGCTCTCCCCCACGCATATGGTCAGCTGCTATCGTTACTTTGACGGAAAGGTGGGTGAATAACCATGGCACACGAGAAGAAAGTCGTTGAAACGCCGGTGGAGTATGATCCCCAGTACATTCTGCAGGTCAAGGATCTGAAGAAGCACTTCCCCATCAAGGGCGGTATGATCAGCAAGACCGTAGGCCATGTGAAGGCCGTGGACGGCGTCACCTTTAACCTCAAGCGCGGCACTACCATGGGTCTGGTGGGCGAGTCCGGCTGTGGCAAGACCACCACCGGCCGCACCATCCTGCGTCTGGCCGGCGAAAAGACCGGCGGTCAGGTGCTGTTTAACGGTAAGGACGTGTATGCCCTCTCTGACAAGGAAATGCGGGATATGCGCACGAAGATGCAGATCATCTTTCAGGATCCCTTCTCCTCTCTGCAGCCCCGTATGCCCGTGGGCGAGATCATCGGTGAGGCGGTGCGTGAGCACGGTCTGGTGAGCAAGGAGGAGTTCGATGATTACATCGATCAGGTCATGGATAACTGCGGCCTGCAGCCCTTCCACAAGGATCGCTATCCCCACGAGTTTTCCGGCGGCCAGCGGCAGCGTATCTGTATCGCCCGTGCGCTGGCCCTGAACCCGGAGTTCATCGTCTGCGACGAGCCTGTGTCGGCTCTGGACGTGTCCATTCAGGCTCAGATCATCAACCTGCTGAAGAATCTACAGGAAAAGTACAACCTGACGTATCTCTTCATCTCCCACGATCTGTCCGTGGTGGAATACATCTCCGACACGGTGGGCGTCATGTATCTGGGCAATCTGGTGGAGTACGGCGCTACGGAGGACATCTTCCGCAACCCGCTGCACCCCTACACCAAGGCTCTGTTCTCTGCCATCCCGGTGCCGGATCCCACGGTGAAGATGGATCGTATCGTGCTGGAGGGCTCCATTCCTTCCCCGGCCAATCCGCCGGCTGGCTGCAAGTTCCATACCCGCTGCGCCAACTGCATGGAGAAGTGCAAGACCGAGGTGCCTCAGCAGCGTGAGATCGAGCCGGGCCACTATGTGGTCTGCCATCTGTACGACGAGGCATGAGCGACCAGCACAAGGAGTGGGAGGACGACGGCCGCACGGTAGCGGATATGTCCGGTTTGGACCGACCGACCCTGTTCGGCCATAAAGAGGGGACCTCCCGGAAGAAGCAGCAGGAGCCGTCCGACGGCGAATATGTGCCGCCCATGTCCAGAGGCGACCGATGGGCGTTCCTGCTGGGCACCATGAAGGCGTCCCTGCTGATCGCACTGGCGTTTCTGGGCGGCCTCGGCCTGTGTATCTGGCTGTTGACGCTGCTTCTGCACTGAACCACACCGTCCGAAAGGGTGTGCTGCTTCCGGCAGCGCACCCTTTTTCACGCCATACGCTGCGGCTGCTCTCCGGGAGAGCAGCCACCCATGATGAGAAAGGAAGAATAAGATGATCTCTGCAATGCTGCAATACATCCAGCGCAGCCCCGACTGCTTCCACGCCGTGGAGGAGCTGCGCCAGCGTCTGCTACGGGAGGGCTACACGGAGCTGCGGCCCGGCCGGTGGCAGCTGACGGCAGGGGGGAAGTACTTCACCACCAAGAACGGTTCCTCTCTGATGGCTTTCCGCATCCCGCAGGAGGCCCCCGCCGGCTTCCTACTGACCGCCAGTCACTCTGACTCCCCCTGCTTCCGTCTGCGGGATCATGCGGAGCTGACGGGGGAATATATCCGCCTGTCCGCCGAGCGCTACGGCGGCATGATCAACGACAGTTGGCTGGATCGGCCCCTCAGCGTGGCGGGCCGGGTACTGGTACGCCGGGAGGGCGGACTGGAGGCCCGTCTGGTGGATTTGAAGCGGGATGTGGCCCTGATCCCCCGTGTGGCCATCCACCTGAACCGGGAGACCAACAGCGGGGTCAAGTACGACCCGGCCCGTGATCTGGTGGCCCTGTACGCCGCCGGAACCGGCAGCGGCAGCTTCTATCGGGAGGTGGCCAGAACGGCGGACTGCGCCCCGGAGGACGTGGTAGCCGGGGATCTGGTGCTGTACAACAACCAGCCGGGGACCGTCTGGGGGGCGGAGGGCGAGTTCGTATCGGCCCCCCGGCTGGACGATCTGGCCTGTGTGTTTGCCTGCACCGAGGGCTTTCTGACGGCGCAGGAGCGGGACATGGTGCCGGTGCTGTGCGTGTTTGACAACGAGGAGATCGGCTCCGAGACCAAGCAGGGGGCGGCCTCCGTATTCCTGCCGGAGACGCTGGCGGCCATCTCGGAGGCGCTGGGTCTCTCCGCCGCCGACCACCGGGCGCTGCTGGCGGACAGCATGATGCTCTCCTGTGACAACGGCCATGCCCGCCATCCCAACCACCCGGAGCTGGCGGACACCAACGAGGCCCCGGCGCTCAACGGCGGCGTGGTGGTGAAGCACTCCCCCCGCTACGCCACGGACGGCGTGTCTGCCGCCGTGTTTACGGAGCTCTGCCGCCGGGCAGAGGTGCCGGTGCAGCACTACGCCAACCGTCCCGATCAGATGGGCGGGGCCACGCTGGGGAACATCGCCGACACCAAGCTGCCCATCCCCACGGTGGACATCGGCATGGCCCAGCTGGCCATGCACTCCTGCTTCGAGACCATGGGCAGCCGGGACGTGGAGGCCTTTGTCCGGGCCGTGCGGGCCTGCTATGAGAGCAGCCTGCGCTTCACGCCGGAGGGCGTGGCGCTGCGGTAACAGGGCAGGGAAGCCCACACTTCCCATGAGAAAACCATAAAACCCACAGGGCGGCGTAGAAAAACTCTGCGCCGCCCTGCCACATATAAAAACGGGGACTTGCATCTCCGGAGCTTTCATGGTAAAATACCATGTCAATAGAATACGGATATTGCTACCGAGTAGCAGATTGGAAAGCATTCGTTTGCACATCGTCAGGTCTTAGAAGATGTGTATGCGGGTGCTGTTTTTTTGGAGGTGGATCTTATGCGGAGAAAGCTGCTTCGATACTTTTCCAGAGCCGAGAGGCTCCTGTGGGGCCTGTCGGCGGCGTTTATCGTCGGATCCTTCTGCGCCTTTGACCGGGAGAATTATCTGACGCTGGCCGCCTCGCTGATAGGCGTCACGTCGCTTATCTTCAACGCCAAGGGAAACCCCATGGGACAGGTGCTGATGGTGCTCTTTAGCCTGCTGTACGGCATCATCTCCTATGCCTTTGCCTACTACGGCGAGATGATCACCTATCTGGGCATGACCATGCCGATGGCGGTGCAGCCAACAAAAACCGGCAGACGCCAGGCGTCTGCCGGTTTTTTGAAAGCCATATTCTGCAAAGCTGCCCATCAGGGCGTGACGGCGCAGGTGTGTCCCAGCGCCTCATAGCTGTCGCCGCAGACCTGCCACGAGCCGTCCGTCTGCCGCCGGAGGGTCAGGGTATGATCCACGGAGGTCCGTGTGGCGGCGATGACGCCCTGCCGCAGGTGATCCACCCGTAGGATCTCCCGAAGGGTCACCTGCACCGTCTCGCCGCTCTGCTGCATGGGGGCAAAGTAGGCGGGGCGGCACTGTACATCGTAAATGACGGCGTACTCGTCCACGGCGGCCTCCGCCAGAGCCTGTGCATCCTCCCGCAGGGGAGCGGTGCAGCGATCCGGGGCAGCGGGGGTTCGCCCGGCCATGACGGCGGCCCGCAGGTCCAGATAATTCTGGATGGCGGCGAGGATGTCCTCCGACGGGAGGGAGGCGGTGCCGCAGCCGCTGAGATAGCCGCACAGATCGGACTCCTCGCAGTCGTCGCCCACCACCTGCCAGCCTTGGGCGGTACGGTTCAGGGTCAGATGGTGCAGAGAGCCGTAGCCGAAGGTATCGCCGGTGGTCTGGGTGAGGTCGCTGGAATAATTAGCCTCCACCCGGAGAGAGGCCCACACCTCCACCGCATCCTCGCTGCGGTAAATAGGGTTCATGGGATACACCTGTACCCGCTGCTCCCCCCAGATATAGCTGGACCACAGGAAGCCACGGGTCAGTGCCTCCTGACGCAGGGTGTCCGTGGTATAGGGCTCCTCCGGCAGAGGATCATCGGGCCGGGCCAGAGCGGTGCAAAGCATGGTGGTATAGGAGAGGATGGCCTGCTGCTGTTCCTCCGTCAGGGTCTCCGCCTCCCCGGCCAGCTCACAGGTAATGACCGGCTGGAAGGGCGCACGGCGCAGGGCCTCGTCCTCCGCCGTGGGGGCCTGAGGTGTGGAGGGGCCAGAGGGAGCGGCAGGGGATGTACCGCAGCCGCTGAGAGCCGTTATCAGCAGCAGTAGGACGCACAGAAGAAGTGATAGGCGGCGGAAAAAACGGTTCATGGGATACCTCCTTCTTTACACCAAATGACGACAAATTGTGACTATAATGTATAATATAGACTGCAATATGTCAAGAAAAAACAGAGAATTTCACAAAAAGTGGGCGCTGCATAGCAGCGCCCACCGGCAGAGAAAGCTTTGGCAGCCTCACGCCTCCCGGCGAAAGACATGGATATCGAAGCTGATGGTGACCGCCAGTTCCTCCAGCGCCGCCAGACGCTGACAGCCGGACTTGGGAGTTTTCCAGTAGTAGGGGGTCATCTGGAACAGGGCGTGGATGTCCTCCTGCCCCAGCACCCGGATGCGGTCCTCCACATGGCGGATCTCGGCGTAGGCGAAGCCTTCGTAGGGAGTCTCCTTCACCTCGTTGGGATAGGGGTGGTCATAGAGCACCTGCTTCAGCTCCCACAGGTGCTTTTCCGACGGCACCACATAGAGAAACGTGCCGCCGGGCCGGAGCGCCCGTTGGAATTCCTCCAGCGCCAGCGGGGAGAAGCAGTTGAGCAGCAGATCGATAGACCGGTCTGCCACCGGCAGGTGATAGGAGGAGGCTACGGCGAACTCCACATCCTTTTCCCGCTTGGCGGCCCGGCGGAGGATGGCCTTGGAGATGTCCGTCCCCGCCATGCAGGGGGCCTTCCCGGCGTCCCGCAGCGCCCGGTAGACGGCGCTGGTGTAGTATCCCTCGCCGCAGCCGGTGTCCAGCACCGCCGGATGCTCCGGGGCATAGTCCAGTGCCAGACGGCACAGGGCATCCCGCAGGGCGGCGTAGTAGTCCTTGCTGAGAAAGACACTGCGGGCGGCGGCCATGCCCTTGTCGTCGCCGGGCATTTTGGAATGCTTGCGGTTGGCGGGCAGCAGATGGGTGTAGCCCTCACGGGCCACGTCATAGCTGTGGCCCGCCGGACAGCGGTAGCGCCCCGGCTCCCGCTCCAGCGCCGCCCCGCAGATGGGGCAGACGAACAGGCTCATTGCCCACGCTCCTTTCGGACGGTGACGTCGTGGATCCACTGTCCCGTGCGGATACGCAGGGCGCACAGCGGCACCTTCAGCAGGCTCTCCGACTGGATGGCGGCGGCGATCCACCAGTAGTCCGCCTTCAGCACCAGCGCCAGCAGCGCCGTCAGGGGCAGGGCCATGCACCACTGAGGCCCCACGTCCAGCAGGGTGGACCAGAACACGTCGCCGCCCGCCCGCAGCACGCCGGTGACGGCGGAGATAGAGTAGGCGTGGAGGGGGATGGACAGAAAGCCCGTCACCGCCAGCGCCGTGGCGATGGCGGCGGACTCGCCGTAGAGCTTGAACAGCGGGAACACCACCGGCACGAACAGCGTCGGCACCAGCAGCAGAGACAGGGCCGTCAGCCCCGCACCCACCAGCGCCGTGAACACCAACAGCGTCCGGCTCAGGTCCATGACCTCCTGATGGCTGCGGCCCTCACCGATGGATTTGCCGATTATCACGGCGGTGGCGGCACCCAGACCGAAGCACACCACCAGGAACAGGCGGTTGAGGTTGCCCATCACGGCGTTGGCCGCCAGCATCTCCACGGAGTTGTCGGTGTAGCCCAGGATCACCGTCAGCATACTGTTGCCGAGACCCCATGCCGTCTCATTGAGGATCACAGGGGAGGAGTACTTCACGAACCGCCGGAGCATTTCCCAGCCGGGGCGGAAGAAGGCCCGCCACTGGATGGGCAGGAGCCTGCTGCGGACGGCACAGAAGCTGCACACGGCGAACTCTGTGATGCGGGCCAACAGGGTGGCCACGGCGGCACCCTGAATGCCCAGCGCAGGCAGGCCGCACTTGCCGAAGATCAGCAGGTAGTTCAGCCCCGTGTTCAGCACCGTGGACATGGCGAACAGCTTCATGCCGAAGCCGGCGTCCTCGGCGCTGCGCCGGGCGCTGACATACAGGGACGAGAGCATATTGAACACATAGGAGATGCCGATGAGCTTCAGATACGGCGCACCCAGCACCGACAGCTCATGGTTATTGGACAGCAGATCCATGATCTCCACCGGCCACAGGTACAGCACCGCCGCCAGCACCACCGTCAGGCCGGTACCCAGCATGGCCGCCACGCCGATGGCACGGCTGATGTGCTCCATATCCCGCTTGCCCCAGTACTGGCTCACCAAAATGCTCAGGCCGCTCTGCACGCCGAATACAATGGAGATCAGCAGGAACACCGGCACGTTGGCGGTGGTGACGGCGGCCATCTGGGTGTTGCCCAGCCAGCTGACCATCAGCGTGTCCATCAGGCCCAGTGTAAAGGTGATAAGGTTTTGCAGGGCGATGGGGCCGGTCAGACCCCACAGATACCGGTAAAAGCCCGGTTCACGTTTCAGACATTGCAGCATGGTATCCCTCACAGCATGGAAAATCTCGTATTTTTGTGGCGCAGCAGCGCCTCGTACAGGGCGTCGATGTCGCCCTCCGTGGTCTCCGGCCCGAAGCTGAGCCGCAGCACCCCGGCGGCGGTCCTTTTATCCAGCCCAAGGGCGGCATAGCCACGGCTGGCCTTGCCCCGGTGACAGGCGGAGCCTGCGGACAGGCAGATGCCCTGACTGCCCAGATCGTTGATGACGTTGGCGCTGGGATAGCCCACCAGCGACACCGCCAGAATGTGGGGGGCCTCGCCGCCGCCCACCGGCACCACGCCGGGGATGCTCAGCAGCCGCTCCCGGCAGTAGGCCTTGATGCGGGCCATGTGGGCAAGCTTTTCCTCAAGCCCCTCCTGCCGCAGCGCCACGGCCTTGGCAAAGCCCGCTATCTGGGCCGTGGCCTCCGTGCCGGAGCGCAGCCCCTCCTCCTGCCCTCCGCCGGCCAGCAGAGGCCGCAGGTTCCGCAGGTCCGGACGGACGTACAGAGCGCCGATGCCCTTGGGGCCGCCGAGCTTGTGGGCGGACAGGCTCATCAGATCCACGCCCCACCCCGCCGGAGCGCAGGGAACCTTCAGAAAGCCCTGCACGGCGTCGCAGTGGAGGAGCGCACGGCTCCCCCGCTCCTTCAGCAGCCGGGCGATATCCGCCACGGGGAAGAGACACCCCGTCTCGTTGTTCACCAGCATCACGGACACCAGTACCGTGTCCTCCCGCAGGGCCTCCGCCACCTGCCCGGCGGAGATATGCCCCGTGCGGTCGGGCTTGAGGTAGGTGACCTCATACCCCTCCTGTTCCAGCTGGCGGCAGGGCTCCAGCACGGCGCTGTGCTCCACGGCGGTGGTGATGATGTGCCGCCCCGTGTGTCGGCCCTGCCATGCGGCGGCCCGGATGGCCCAGTTGTCCGACTCCGTGCCGCAGGAGGTGAAGTGCAGGGCCGATGGCTGGCACCCCAGCGCCCCGGCGATGGTGCGGCGTGCCTCCTCCACCAGCTCCTTGGCCTCCCGGCCCAGAGGATACTGGGCGGAGGGATTGCCGAACTGATGGCGCAGCACATCGTACATGGTATCCGCCACAGCCTCCGGCAGGGGCGTGGTGGCGGCGTGGTCCAGATAGATCATAGCGGAGACCTCCCGTTTTTTCAGAAAAACCGGCGCCGGACAGGGGGGAGGGGCAAAGACCCTCTTGCCACCGGCGGCCGGATACCGTATAATGTAGACAAATTCTTATTATATCGGAGAAAACCGCAAAGTGCAAGGAGAATCCCCATGCGAGTTGCTATTTACACCCTCGGCTGCAAGGTCAACCAATACGAGACGCAGGCCATGGAGCAGGAGCTTCAGCGGCGTGGCCACACGCTGGTGGACTTTGAGTCCCCGGCGGACGCCTACATCATCAACACCTGCTCCGTCACCGCCGTCAGCGATAAAAAATCCCGGCAGATGATCCGCAGGGCCAAGAGCCGCAATCCCCAGGCCGTGGTGGCTGCCTGCGGCTGCTATGTGCAGACCCACACCCCGGAGGCTCAGGAGCTGGGCATCGACCTCATCGGCGGCACCGGCGACCGGATGGAGTTTCTGACCCTGCTGGAGCAGGCGGCGGAGGACCACCGCAGCCGTGTGGCGGTGGACGAGGCCCTGCGCCGCCGTACCTTCGAGGTGCTGCCCGCCGGGGGCATGGCGGCCCGGACACGGGCCATGCTGAAGGTGGAGGACGGCTGCGTCAACTTCTGCACCTACTGCATCATCCCCTACGCACGGGGGCCGGTGCGGTCCCTACCGCTGGAGGATGCGGTGCGCCAGACGGAGCAGCTGCGGCGGGAGGGCTACCGGGAGGTGGTCTTTACCGGCATCGAGATCTCCTCCTGGGGACAGGATTTCAAGGACGGCCGCAGCCTCATCGACCTGCTGGAGGCGGTGTCGCAGGCGGCGGGAGAGATGCGTCTGCGGCTGGGCAGTCTGGAGCCCCGCACCGTGACGGAGGATTTCTGCCGCCGGGCCGCCCGGCTCCCCAACCTCTGCCCCCAGTTCCACCTGTCCATGCAGTCCGGCTGTGACGCCACCCTGCGGCGCATGAACCGCCGGTATGACACCGCCCGGTTCCTCCGGTCTGTGACCCTGCTGCGGCAGTACTTTCCCCGGCCCGCCATCACCACGGACCTGATCTGCGGCTTCCCCGGCGAGACGGAGGAGGAATTTTCCCAGACGCTGGCCTTCCTGCGCCGCTGCGACTTTGCCCAGATGCACATCTTCCCCTACTCCATCCGCCCCGGCACAAAGGCGGCGGAGATGGAGCAGGTTCCCGGCCCGGTGAAGGAGGAGCGTGCCGCCCGTGCGTCGGCGGTGGCGGCGGAGCTGCACCGTGCCTATCTGCAGGGCTGCGTAGGCCAGACTTATCCCGTGCTCTTCGAGCAGCGCAAGGACGGCTGCGCCGCCGGTCATGCCCCCAACTATATGCCGGTGGAGGTGCAGACACAGGGGGATTACCATAACACCGTTCGTCATGTGAAGATCACAGGTGTAGTAAACGATATCCTGATGGGAGAGGTGACATAACATGGAACACTTTTTTGCCTATACGTCCCGGATGCGGTTCATCTCCCGCTGGGCGCTGATGCGTAACAGCCAGCCGGAGAACATTCAGGAGCACAGCCATCAGGTGGCAGTGCTGGCCCATGCGCTGGCGGTGATCCGCAACCGCTGCTTCGGCGGTCAGGTGGACCCCGGCACGGTGGCGGTGGCGGCCCTGTACCACGACGCCAGCGAGATCCTCACCGGGGATCTGCCTACCCCCATCAAGTACTACAATCCCGCCATCCGGGATGCCTACAAGCAGGTGGAGCACATCGCCTGCGGCAAGCTGGTGGGGATGCTGCCGCCGGAGCTACAGTCGGACTTTGCCGAGGCCCTGACCCCCACAGACCCGGAGGTGGAGGAGTTGGTGAAGGCGGCGGACAAGCTGTCTGCCCACATCAAATGTCTGGAGGAGCTGAAGGCCGGGAATCTGGAGTTCCGCCGGGCGGCGGAGCAGACAGAGCAGGCGCTGGACGATTTCCATCTGCCGGAGCTGACCTATTTCCGGGAGCATTTCCTCCCCAGCTTCCGGCTGACGCTGGATGAGATGGAGTAAAATCAAGCGCAGGAGAGACGGCTCGTCTCCCCTGCGCTTGATTCGTTATGAGCCTTGTTCGCCTTGCGTTCTGCGTATGGCGGCAGGCTTTTCGCAGCTGTGTCCTCTGACCACCCCACAGCGATCTTCTGCCGTGGCACGGCATCACCCATGCTGCGGCACCGGCCATGATATCCCGCCGAAGCAGGCACCACACATACAGCCCTCCGCCAAAAAGAAAAGCAGGCGGAAAGCCACGCTTCCCGCCTGTCAAGGACACACGATCATTATTTGCCAGCGGCCACGGACTTGACCTGCTTGACCTCACGGCCATTGTAGGTACCGCACTCCGGGCACATTCTGTGAGGCAGATGCAGCGCACCGCACTTGGTGCAGGCCACCAGACCGGGAGTCGCCAGCTTCCACACGGAGCTGCGTCTCTTGTTGCGTCTTTGCTTGGATACTTTTCCCTTGGGTACTGCCATGTTGACACCTCCTTGGTCTTAACTGCCTGAGCAGTAATTGATAGTATAGAGAAGCGCTTTACTCCTTCTCCTGCAGGAGACTGGCCAGCTTGGCAAGCCTCGGATCCACCTGCTTTTTACAGCGGCAGGGCTCCCGGTTGAGGTTCACGCCGCAGCCGGGGCAAAGACCCTTACAGTCCTCGGAGCAAAGAGTTTTCGTGTCCATGTCGAGAATGAACGCATCTCTGGCCAGTTCCGCCAGATCCACCTCGTCGTGCTCCAGCAGGATGATCTCGTCGCTGTCCTCCTCCTGCTTCTCCTCGGCCAGAACGCACGAGTAAGAAACGGACTTGGGCGCATCGAATTCCTCCATGCACCGGTCACACACGCAGTGCAGCGTCGTATGCATCTCCAGCTGGCACAGCAGAACCCCGGCCTGATTCCGAATACGGCCTTCCACAGTGACCGGACGGGTAATGGGCATAGCGCCGCCGAAATCCAGCTGAGACAGATCCATCTCAAACCGGACCTCCTGACTGGCGTCGGGGGTATGCAGCAGTCGGTTTACATTCAATCGCATAGTACACCTCTTAATGACACGAATAGTATTATAGAGGATTGCACCCGGCTTGTCAAACATTTTCTGCGAAATATTTTGACAATTTCCGAAAATCAGGTACAATAGCCTTAAACAGCATCCATCAAAGGAGGAAACACGCCATGCGGGAGCTGACCATCGGGAAAAATGACGCCGGACAGCGGGTGGATCGCTTCGTCTCCAAGGCCCTGCCGCTGCTGCCGCCGGCCCTGCTGCAAAAGTACATCCGCCTCAAGCGCATCAAGGTCAACGGAGGCCGGGCCCAGCGGGATCAGCGCCTGCAGGAGGGGGACGTGCTGCAACTATACATCAACGACGAGTTCTTCGACAAGCCCAGGGAGGATAACCTGTTCCTCACCCTGTTCCGCCCCAGCCTGGATATCGTCTACGAGGACGAGAATCTGATGCTGCTGAACAAGCGCCCCGGTCTGGTGGTCCACGCCGACGAGACGGAGAAGGTCAACACCCTCATCAACCACATTCAGGCATACCTCTACCAGAAGCGGGAGTGGAATCCCCGGTGGGAGAATGCCTTCACCCCGGCGCTGTGCAACCGCATCGACCGCAACACCGGCGGAATCGTCATCGCCGCCAAAAACGCCGAGACCCTGCGGATCATCAACCAGAAGATCCGGGATCGTGAGATCGACAAGCGCTACCTCTGCATCACCGTGGGTGCGCCACGGCCGCCGCAGGGGGAGGTATCCTGCTTCCTGCTGAAGGACGAGAAGAAAAAGCAGGTGGCCGTATACCACAGGCCCGTCCCCGGCGGCAAGACCGCCGTTACCCGCTACCGGACGCTGGAGAACCGTGGGGAGCTGTCCCTGCTGGAGGTGGAGCTGCTGACGGGCCGCACCCACCAGATCCGTGCCACCATGGCGGACTTGGGCTGCCCCCTGCTGGGGGACGGCAAGTACGGCGACGGGCAGGTGAACCGCCGCTACGGCGAGACCCGGCAGGCTCTGTATTCCTACCGCCTGACCTTCGACTTCCCCACGGACGCCGACCTGCTGAATTACCTCCGGGGCCGCAGCTTTCAGGTGGAGAGCGTCCCCTTCCGGGAGAAATACTTCGGCTGACCGCCGCCCCGGCTGCCCGGTGCAGCCGGGGCTTTTTTCTGCCATTCCCCGGAAATCTCCGGCAAAAACGAGTAAAATTCTCCACCGTGCAGAATTTTCCTTAAACAGGGAAAAATATTCATTGACATTTCTTCGCTTTTTATATATAGTGAATCTGCCAAATTTCAACGAGAGATATCAGGCCTATCCGCAAGGCCTCCCTTTGAACAGAGAAAAGAGGTAGATATTATTTAACGAACGGGGGAGGATAAATGTCCAAAGAGTTGATTCGCCTGCGGGATCTCTGCATGGCGTTTGACGACGAGCTGGTTCTCGATCACATCAATCTGTATATCAACGATTCCGAATTCCTCACACTGCTTGGCCCCAGCGGCTGTGGCAAGACCACGACGCTGCGGATCATTGGCGGCTTCACGACGCCCACGTCGGGAGACGTCACCTTTGACGGTGTGAGGATCAATGACGTTCCGCCGCATAAGCGGCAGATCAACACTGTCTTTCAGAAGTATGCCCTCTTTCCCCATCTGGATGTCTTTGAAAACATCGCCTTTGGCTTGCGGATCGCCAAGGTGCCTGCCGACGAGATCGAGCAGCGGGTGACAGAGATGCTGGGCGTGGTGAGCCTGAAGGGCTTTGAGCACCGGAGGATCCATCAGCTCTCCGGCGGCCAGCAGCAGCGTGTGGCCATTGCCCGTGCGCTGGTGAACCGGCCCAAGGTGCTGCTGTTGGACGAGCCGCTGGGTGCCTTGGACCTGCGCCTGCGGAAGGATATGCAGATCGAGCTGAAACGGATCCAGCAGCAGATGGGCATTACCTTTGTATACGTTACCCACGATCAGGAGGAGGCCCTGACCATGTCCGACACCGTGGTGGTGATGGACAAGGGCCGCATCCAGCAGATCGGCACCCCGGAGGATATCTACAACGAGCCGAAGAACGCCTTCGTGGCGGATTTTATCGGTGAGAGCAATATTTTGAACGGCGTCATGGTCCGGGACAATGTGGTGAAGATGTATGGCCGGGAGTTTCCCTGCGTGGACGGCGGCTTCGCACCCAACGAGCCGGTGGACGTGGTCATCCGTCCGGAGGATATCGACATCGTCCCCGTGGAGCAGGGGCAGCTGGTAGGCACTGTCACCAGCGTCACCTTCAAGGGGATGCAGTACGATATCATTGTGGACTTCCGGGGCTTCAAGTGGCTCATTCAGACCACGGATCACTCCCCGGAGGGCGCCCGCATCGGCGTGAAGATCGATCCCGACGGCTTCCACATCATGAAAAAGAGCGAATACTCCGGCCAGTTCGGAGATTACAGCTCCTACTCCGAGGAGTATGAGGAGCTGGCGGACGCCTCTCTGGAGACGGACGAGGAGGAGAGCGGGGATGAAGAATAAGCTCTCCCGGTTCGCCGTACCCTACGAGGTGTGGATGGCGATCTTCGTGGTGGCCCCCATTGTCATTATGGTGGTCTACGCCTTTTCCTCCGCCGACGGCGGCTTTACGCTGGATAACTTCGTGCAGATGGGGGGCTATACGGAGGTGTTCCTCCGGTCCTTCAAGCTGGCCATCATTGCCACGATGATCTGTCTGCTCATCGGCTACCCGGTGTCCTATCTCATGAGCCGGGAGGGGGCCTCCTTTCAGCGGACGGCCATGGTGCTCATTATGCTGCCCATGTGGATGAACTTCCTGCTGCGGACCTATTCGTGGATGACCATTCTGGAAAACAACGGTCTTTTGAACCAGCTGTTCCAGAAGATCGGCCTTATCAGCCTCTATAACCACATCTTTGGTACCAGCTTGGAGTATTTCCCCATGATGAATACCCAGGGGGCTGTGGTGCTGGGCATGGTGTATAACTATCTGCCCTTTATGATCCTGCCCATCTATTCCGTCATCATCAAGCTGGACCACTCCCTGCTGGAGGCCGCCCGTGATCTGGGGGCCGGCAGCCTGACGGTGTTCCGCCGGGTGATCCTGCCCCTGTCCCTGCCGGGCGTGGTGTCGGGCATCACCATGGTGTTCGTGCCGTCGGTGTCCACCTTCGCCATCAGTCGGATGCTGGGCGGCGGCACGGAGCTGCTGCTGGGCGACCTCATTGAGCGGCAGTTCCTGGGGGGCGCCTACAACCCCCAGCTGGGCGCCGCCATTTCGCTGGTGATGATGATTATCGTGCTGGTATGTATGCTGGTGATGAATCGCTTCGGTGAGGGCGAGGAACAGGCGGTGAAGCTATGAGCCGCACCCAGAATCGCTTTGGCGACCGGCTGCTGATGGCGCTGGTGTTCCTGTTTCTCTATGCACCCATCATCATCCTGATCGTCTTTTCCTTCAACGCCGGCACCAGCTCCAGCGTGTGGAAGGGCTTCTCCCTGAAGTGGTACGAGTCCCTTCTCTCCAACCGGCTCATTATGAACAGCGTCTATACCACGCTGCTGGTGTCGCTGCTGTCCACCATCGTGGCGTCCATCGCCGGCACCTTCGCCGCCATCGGCCTGTACGCCATGAGCCGCCGACGTCGTGCGGTGGTGAACGCCGTCAACAACATCCCCATGATGAATGCGGATATCGTCACCGGCGTCAGCCTGTGCCTGCTGTTCGTGGTGTTCTTCAACGGCTGGGGCGCTTTCGCCGGGTGGATGAATTCGTGGCAGTCTTTGGTGGTGCTGCCGGAGCGCCTGACCATGGGCTTCGGCACGCTGCTGATCGCCCATATCTGCTTCAACATCCCCTATGTGATCCTGTCCGTGGGGCCCAAGCTGCGGCAGATGGACCGCAACCTCATCGATGCGGCGCAGGATCTGGGCTGCACGTGGATGCAGGCCTTCTGGCGTGTGGTGATCCCGGAGATCAGGCCCGGTATCGTCTCCGGCGCTCTGACGGCCTTCACCATGTCTGTGGATGACTTCATCATCAGCTACTTCACCGCCGGTACCAGCTCCTCCACGTTGGCCATGACCATCTACGGCATGACCAAGAAGCGGGTCAGCCCGGAGATCAACGCCATCTCCACCCTGCTGTTCGTGACGGTGCTGGTGCTGCTGGCCGTCGTGAACCTGCGGGAGAGCCGTGCTGACCACCGCCTGAAGGCGGAGCATCACGCCGTTCCGTCGGCGGCCCATCACCCCAACCGCAGCAAGCTCCATAAGACCCTGCGCCGTGTGGGAGCGGGGCTGGCGGCCTGCGTGCTGGTGGTGACGCTGATCGTCACCGGTCGCTCCGCCCGGTCTGACCGGGTGGTGAACGTGTGCTCCTGGGGCGAGTATATCGACGAGAGTCTCATCACCCAGTTTGAGGATGAGACCGGCATCCGGGTCAACTACCAGACGGCGGAGAGCAACGAGGCCCTGTACTCCCTCATCAAAATGGGCGGCGCCGACTTCGATGTCATCGTCCCCTCGGACTATATGATCGCCCGGCTCATTGACGAGGATATGCTGGCGGAGCTGGATTACAGCCACATCCCCAACTTTGACCTCATTGCCGATACCTATAAGAACCTCAGCTACGACCCGGAGAACAAGTACACCGTCCCCTACACCTGGGGTACGCTGGGCATCATCTACAACACCACCATGGTCTCTCAGCCCATCACCAGCTGGAGCGCCATGTTCGACCCCCAGTACGCCGGACAGGTGCTGATGATCAACAACTCCCGTGACGCTTTGGCGGCGGCCCTGCTGTATCTGGGATACAGCATCAATACCACCGACGAGAGCCAGCTGGAGGAGGCCTTCGCCCTGCTGAAGCAGGCCAAGGACAGCGGCGTGTATCAGGCCTTCGTTATGGATGAGGTGTTCCAGAAAATGGAAGGCGGCAATGCCGCCGTGGCTATGTATTACGCCGGCGACTACCTGACCATGCTGGAGAATAACGAGGATCTGGCCTTCGTTGTCCCGGAGGAGGGCAGCAACTGGTTTGTGGATGCCATGTGCATCCTGAAGAGCAGCCAGCATATGTCCGAGGCGGAGGAGTGGATCAACTTCATCGCCTCTACAAAGGCCAATCTGGCCAACATGGACTACATCTGGTATGCCTCCCCCAACGGCGAGGCGCTGGAGGAGTATCCGGCCTACTATGAGGAGGTCAACGAAGAGCCGCTGGACCCGGAGATCTACGAGATCATGGCCCCCTCGGAGGAGGTGCTCCGCCGCTGCGAGATCTATGAGAATCTCCCCGCTGAGACCCTGCGCCTGTACGATCGCCTCTGGACCCGTCTGGGCGTGTAGGGGAAGCTGCCAATGTAAAATATCCGGTCAGGCGTATTGACGTAAAATCGGATCAGTCCCCCGGCCGGATGGACATCCGGCCGGGGGACTTTACCGGTCGTGACGGAGAGCATCCAATTTGGGAAAAACGCTTGTCAGTCCGGGAAAAATCCGGTATAATAATGCGTCAGGAAAGCGTCATTTCTCTGTCCACTGGACAGAGAAATGACAGGCTGACGGAAGAATTACAGAACGGAGTGGAAAAATATGAAAGCCATCGTGACCGTGGTAGGAAAAGATCAGGTGGGCATCATTGCCGGTGTGTGCGGCACACTGGCCCAGCATGGGGTCAACGTGCTGGAGATCAGCCAGACCATCATGGAGGGGTGCTTTACCATGATGATGGTGGTGGATCTGGCAGGGTGCCAGGGCTCCTTCGAGCAGCTGCGGACCGACATCACCGCCTACGGCGAGGCCCGTGATCTGTCTCTGCGTATCCAGCGGGAGGACATCTTCGACGCAATGCACAAGCTGTAAGAGGGGGAGCCATGCTGAGTATACATCACATTTTTGATACCATCGACATGATCGATAAGCGCCATCTGGATATCCGCACCATCACCATGGGTATCTCCCTGCTGGACTGCGTCAGCGAGGATCCCAAGCGCTGCTGCGAGAAAATCTATGACAAGATCTGCCGCCGGGCGCAGCATCTGGTGCGGACGGGCGAGGAGATCCAGGGGGAGTTCGGTATTCCCATCGTCAACAAGCGTATCTCCGTGACCCCCATGGCGCTGGTGGCCAGCGGCTGCGACACGGAGGACTACGTTCCCTTTGCCCACGCCATGGACCGGGCTGCCAAGACCTGCGGCGTGGACTTCATCGGCGGCTACTCGGCGCTGGTGCAGAAGGGCTTTGCCCACGGCGACGAGCTGCTGCTGCGAGCCATTCCACAGGCACTGGCGGAGACGGATATCGTCTGCTCCAGTGTCAACGTGGGCTCCACCAAGGCGGGCATCAACATGGACGCCGTGGCCCGCATGGGGCGCATCATCAAGGAGACGGCCCATCTGACCCGTGACACCGACGGGCTGGGCTGCGCCAAGCTGGTGGTGTTCTGCAACGCCGTGGAGGATAACCCCTTTATGGCCGGGGCCTTCCATGGGGTGGGTGAGGCCGACAGCGTCATCAATGTGGGCGTCTCCGGCCCCGGCGTGGTACACCACGCCTTGCGGTCCTGCAAGGACCAGCCCTTTGACGTGGTGGCGGAGACCATCAAAAAGACGGCTTTCCAGATCACCCGTGTGGGTCAGATGGTGGCCACCGAGGCCTCCCGGCGGCTGGATACTCCCTTCGGCATCGTAGACCTGTCGCTGGCGCCCACCCCCGCCATCGGAGACAGCGTGGCCCGGATCCTGGAGGAGATGGGGCTGTCCGTCTGCGGCACCCACGGCACCACGGCGGCGCTGGCGCTGCTGAACGACGCCGTGAAGAAGGGCGGCGTCATGGCGTCCTCTCATGTGGGCGGACTGTCCGGCGCCTTTATCCCGGTGTCGGAGGACGAGGGCATGATCGCCGCCGCCCTGGACGGCACCCTGACGCTGGATAAGCTGGAGGCCATGACCTGCGTATGCTCCGTGGGGCTGGATATGATCGCCGTGCCCGGCAGCACCACCGCCGAGACCATCTCTGCCATCATCGCTGACGAGGCGGCGGTGGGCATGGTCAACAGCAAGACCACCGCTGTCCGTATCATCCCCGTGGAGGGGAAGGATGTGGGTGACATGGTGGAACTGGGCGGCCTGTTGGGTTCTGCGCCGGTGATGCCGATCCATGAAGCCGCCAGCACAGATTTCATCGCCCGTGGCGGCCGCATCCCCGCTCCGCTGCAGAGCCTGAAGAACTGAGAAGCGGCAGATCGCCGTGAAAAAGGAGCCTTGCGTGCGCCACCATGTGGCGGCTGCCGGTAGTCGAAATCATAAGAAAATGTAAAAAAGCCAGTCAGAGATTTGTGACGGGCGGATAACGAAGTTTTTATGCAGGATACGGTGCAGCCTCTGAAAAGGGGCTGCACCGTGTTCTGCTCTATGCAGAAAATTTGAACTGCTGCGGGTTTTGGCGGGTCTCCTGTACACGGTCAAACAGTTCCTCGGAGATGATCGGCTCCTGCATATTCGGAATGATTTGCTGCTCCTCTACGGGGTTGCAGATCTTCTTGTGAACCTTGAAGCTGACCGTTGTGCTTTTGAAGTTTACAGCGCACCCGGTGTACGGCCTATTTTCAAGAATGTGCTTTACAGCTTCGTCTGCCCATAGATACCGATTTGCCGGAATTGGGTTGCGGGTGGCCCTGCCTGCGCTGGCATAATATGCCGTAGGGGTGAGAATTTACAAGCCGTTCATAGGTGGACAACCACCCGTGAACGGCTTGTATGGAAACTAAACCCATAAGGGATCCAAGCAAATTCATCTTGCCCTGCGAAGCTCTGTCGAATGCAGATAATCTGAGAATACGAACATGGCTCACACGTAGTTTTCGATTCCGAATATCAGTCCGTATCTATATGAGGACGGAAATTGCAGTGGCTTTTGAAAAGAAGATTGCTTTTTTCTGCCCAAAGTGCTATAATCGGCATATACCGAAAACAGAAGGAGGAAGGCGTCCATGCCAAGACCGCCACGGTGCCGTCGGATCTGCGGCGTACCACAAGTCGATACCTTCTGCCCCAACGGATGCGGGGATGCCGAGCCGATCCTGCTGACGCTGGACGAGTACGAGACCATTCGGTTAGTTGACTTGGAGCAGCAAACCCACGAGCAGTGTGCCGCACAAATGGACATTTCCCGCTCTACCGTGCAGGAGATTTACGAAAGCGCACGGCGCAAGATCGCAGCGTGTCTTGTCCACGGGAAACCGCTGCACATCACCGGGGGAAACTACCGCATCTGCGGAGGACAGGAGGCAGCCCACTGCGGCCGCTGCTGCCGGACGCAGAGAGGCAACACGGAAAAAACAGGTAAAAATTGTAAAGGAGATTCCATTATGAAAATTGCAGTCACCTATGAAAACGGTCAAATCTTTCAGCATTTCGGCCACACCGAACAGTTCAAGATTTATGAAGCTGCGGACGGCAAAATCACTCATGCGGAAGTCGTTGACACCAATGGCAGTGGTCACGGCGCACTGGCAGGCTTCCTGATGCAGCACGGTATAGACACTTTGATCTGCGGAGGCATCGGCGGCGGTGCGCAGGCAGCACTGGCCGAGGCGGGCATCAAGCTCTACGGCGGTGTCAGCGGGGACGCTGACGCGGCGGTGAGCGCATTGCTCAGCGGAAATCTGGGCTACGATCCCAATGTTCACTGTGACCACCATGACCACGAGCACGGCGAAGCTGGTCACACCTGCGGTAACCACGGCTGCGGTAAGCATAGCTGCCATTGATATGAAGCGCACACTGGCTTTGAAGCGTGATCAGGTCATCTTGGACGAGCGCTTCATTCGATCCGGCAACGTGCAGCGGCTCTGCGCCGAACTGCAAAGGTTCAAAACTGATGGACGGCAAGGTCTTCAAGGGCAGCGTCGGGCATCAGGAGCTTGCGGCGTGGGTTGAAGGACTTGGACTTTAAGGGGCAGACAAAGCTGAATTTTGGGAGGAGAACTTTTGACATGCATATTATTCAAATAGCAAATGATGTGGATAAAAAGAGAATAACCAGAAATATATTGGAAGAACTGCCTGAATGGTTTGGAATCCCTGAGGCACGAGAAGAATATATCCGCGACAGTGCGGGAAGAACTTTCTTTTGTGCTGAAGAAAATGAAAAAGCCGTGGGATTTTTGTATCTCAAGCAGACGGGGAAAGATACGGTTGAGCTTGCGGTTATGGGCGTACTGAAAGAATACCATCGCAAAGGAATCGGAAAAGCGCTATTTAAGTGTGCAAAGGATAGCTTGAAGGAAAGCGGCTATTCATTTATTCAGGTAAAAACTGTTGAAATGGGGAAATACGAAGAATATGATCAAACAAATCAGTTCTACATTTCTCTGGGCTTTAAGGAGTTGGAAGTGTTCCCTACGTTATGGGATGAGTGGAATCCTTGCCAAATCTATGTGATGGGAATATGACAACTTCCAGTTTGCCGAACAAAAGATGATGATCGCATGAAGATCCTATATGAACTCTCGTGGCTATGGGGAACGCTGGGCATTGCGCTTTTGACTGCGGCTGTCTGCATGGCTTGCGGTGCGCTGATTGGCAGGGCAGCAAAGCATTGGTACGATACCTGTGGGTGTATATATCGCAAAATTAGGTGCGAGGTGAAGTCCGGAAAAAACTCCGTTTGAGTCGATGGAACGGCTCGTTTCGGCGCTTGCACGATTGGAACTGGATGATGACCTGTATGATGAATGGGAGGGCGAATCCATCCATTTCTTTGATAATATCTGCGATTACGGCGAAGCTCCCGGCAGGTATGATCGGATCGGTGCAGCTGGCTGGGGAGAGATTCTGGAAAATCTCGACAGTCATTTTGTGACTGCAGACGAATGACCCTCTTCAACGCCGCCTGCCGGGATGGCTTCCGGTATCGGAGTGTGTTTCCTCAGTCCAGGATTCTTCCGTCGGTGGAGATGGTCACCACCTGCCACGGAATAAATTTTCCGCTCTGCTGCAATGCTGTCTTTGCGGCGTGTTCCAGCCCGCCGCAGCAGGGGACCTCCATCCGCACGATGGTCACGCTCTGGATGTCGTTGCTGCGGATGATCTCCGTCAGCTTCTCGGCGTAATCCACGCCGTCCAGCTTCGGGCAGCCCACCAGCGTGATATGCCCCTTGATGAACCGCTCATGGAAGGCGGCGTAGGCGTAGGCCGTGCAGTCGGCGGCAATGAGCAGCTTGGCCCCGTCAAAATACGGCGCCCGCACCGGGACCAGCTTGATCTGCACCGGCCACTGGGACAGCCGGCTGACCGGTTCGGCGCAGACGGTCTCCGCCTGCCGGGTCTCCGTGTGCCGGATGCTTCTGGACTGGCTCCCCGGACATCCGCAGGGCAGGGGAGTACCCTCCTTCCGCATCTTTTCCTGCATCTTCTTCTGCTTATTGGCCAGCACCGCCTGCTCGTCATAGGCGGCTGCCTCCCGCTCCACAAAGGAGATGGCCCCGGTGGGACAGGCAGGCAGACAGTCCCCCAGCCCGTCGCAGTAGTCGTCCCGCATCAGTTGGGCCTTGCCCTCTACCATGGCGATGGCCCCCTCATGACAGGCCTCGGCGCAGGCGCCGCAGCCGTTGCATTTCTCCCGGTCGATTTCAATGATCCTTCTTTTCATGATCGTCCTCCTTGTTTTTTTGACCTGATTATAGTAGAATAAAATCAACAAGTCGGTTGAATTTTCAACGAAAGAGGATTTTTTATGAAAGAATTTTTTCCGGTGCTCCGTTCTTCTCAGCTTTTCTCCGGTGTCTCGGAGGAGGAACTCACCGCCATGCTCACCTGTCTGGGAGCAGAAAAGCGGAGCTTTCCCAAGGAGGCCTTTCTGCTGCGCTCCGGAGACACGGCGGAGTCCATTGGTCTGGTGCTGTCCGGCAGCGTGCTGGTCATTCAGGAGGATATCTGGGGCAACCGCAATATCCTCTCCAAGGCGGGGCCGGGCCAGACCTTCGCTGCCGCCTATGCCTGCGCTCCCGGCTCGGTGCTGAACGTCAGCGTGGTGGCGGAGACGTCCGTCACGGTGCTGCTCATGAACGTCAAGCGCATCCTGAACGTCTGCCCCTCCGCCTGCACCCACCATAGCCGGATCATCCGCAACCTGCTGGGGGAGCTGGCGGAAAAGAACCTGCGCTTTGGCGAAAAGCTCACCCACATGGGCCAGCGCACCACACGGGCCAAGCTCATGTCCTACTTCTCCGCCGAGGCCCAGCGGCTGGGAACGTATGAGTTTGACGTCCCCTTCTCCCGTCAGCAGCTGGCGGATTATCTGGCGGTGGAGCGCAGCGGCCTGTCGCTGGAGCTGGGGAAAATGAAAAAGGACGGCCTTCTGGATTTCCATAAAAGCCATTTCGTCCTGAAGGTATAGTTTTTTACCGGGGCTTCCCTACAAGAGCATGTCTCTTTTCCCGCATGGTTATGCTGAAGACCCCCAGCGGAGGCAGAGTCTCCGCTGGGGGTCACATTTTCCGATTGCAGCAGCCCATTATGGGGAGCTTACGCATCCAGCTCCTCCAGTGCAGCACGAATGCGGGCGTACTCCTGCCGGACGGGGATCAGCAGCTCACGGGCCTGCTGGGGGATGGTGTCTGCGCCCCGCAGCGCCTCCGTCAGCTGGGAACAGGCAGCAGCCAATTTGGTCAGACTCAGATTCAGGGCAATGCCCTTCAGGGTGTGTACGGCCCGGAAGGCATCGTTGGCCCGCCCGTCGGCCATGGCCTTCTCCAGCAGCATCATGCTGCCGTCACGGGGCAGCATCCGCAGGAATTTCACCACGAACATCTCGTTTTGCAGGCGCTCCATGGCGTCCTCATAGTTGCCGTCCACGGCCACGTAAAATTCATTCAGCTTCATTGGCATCCTCCTCATAGACCACCACGCAGTCCTTTTTGATTTTGGCTTCATAAAGGGCGGTATCCGCCTGTAAGATCAGGTCCCGCACCCGTCCCTGCCCGTGGACGCCGCCCACGCTGATGGTCAGGTGCAGCTCGGGAAATTCCGGCAGCTTCAGCTCCCGCACGGCGCAGCACAGAACCTCCAGCTTCTGGTGCAGCACGGCACGGGGCAGACTCTGAAACAGCAGAAAAAATTCGTCGCCGCCGTAGCGCACCAGTGCATCGCTGCTCCGCAGCAGGGAGCGCATCGTCTGGGCCACGCGATACAGGGCGGCATCTCCGGCGGCGTGGCCGAAGCGGTCATTGACCTGCTTGAAGTTGTCCACGTCGATCATAGCCACAGCATATTCGCCGCTGAGTTCCCGCAGCTGCTCGTCATAGTAGCGCCGATTAAAGACTTGGGTGGCCGAGTCCATGTATACCTGCCGGTTCCGCATCAGCAGTTGGTTCAGCAGGTGCTCCTCCTGTTCGCCGGGGCCATTGTCCAGCCGGATGGGATTTATGCACTCCAGTGAATACGGGGTCCCGTCCACCTCGATGCAGACGGCGATGATGTAGTACATATCCTTGCCGATGGACTCCACCTTGTTTTGTATCTGCCGGGTACGCACGGCATCCTGCGAGATACACCGCTCACAGCGTTGCTTTTTGCACCACATGGCATAGCAGTAGTCGTTCTCCCGGACGCTGGGTCCGTCCGGCCCCGGTGTCACCTGCATACAGATGCCGGGATCCACCAGCCGCACCGTCTCGAACAGTGGCTGATAGGTGTGGAACAGATGGGACAGCTGATGGTGAGTGATGCGGATCACGCCGTTGCTGGCCGATATCGGCAGGGTAGGCTGCGACAGGGTCTGAGGCGTTTCGGCGTGCTGTATCTCCGCCCGCAGCTGCTCGATGCACTGGCTGCGGTCCTCAATGTCGGTGACTTTCCCCAGCAGAGCGGCGCAGCGCCTCTGCTTCCGGGCAGACCACGTGATCTGCACCGATAGCTGACACCGGCGCAGTCGCCCCCGCAGCCGCAATTTCGTGGTCAGATCCAGCCGTGTCTCCTCCAGCGTCAGGCCCTCCAACTGCCGTTTAAGGCCCTCTGTCAGCTCCTTGCCCAGATACATCTGTAACGTCGGGCTTTGCAGCGGCTCCAGCATCACCGACGGCAAACCCGTCTGCTCCGCCAGTCCACGGGACAGGTGCAGGGAGGAGGGCTGGGCAGTATAGTCGAACCACAGCTCATCGCTGAGGGAGGTAAAGAAGTCCTGCTTGGCGTAGGCATCCTCCAGCTGCTGGGTCATCCGTGCGGCGGCCAGATCCTGCCCTTTATACAGCTCCTCCACCACCCGCCGCAGGGGCGCCACCGTCTGCCCGGCGTCCTTCATGCCCTGCTTGGCAGTGTCGGACACGTCGTCCAGACAGCGCAGCAGCAGGGGATTGTAGCTGCCGCACTCGCCGTTGTGGATCATTTCAACGGCCTTCTCGTGGGAAAAAGCCTGCTTGTAGCTGCGCTTGCTGGTCAGGGCATCATAGGCGTCCGCCAGCGACACCACCTGTGCGGCGATGGGGATGTGATCCCCGGCCAGTCCGTCGGGATACCCCTCGCCGTTCCAGCGCTCATGGTGCCACCGGCAGATCTCAATGGCGTACTTCACCAGCTTCTCGTTGCGGTGCATGGGCAGCTCCGACAGGATCTGCGCCCCCAGCTTGGTGTGGGTCTTGATGATGGCGAACTCCTCGTCCGTCAGCTTGCCGGGCTTTTGCAGGATATCCTCCGGCACCAGCAGCTTCCCGATATCGTGCAGGCCCGACGCTGTGCAGATGAGGTTCACATCCTCCGGGGTCAGGGAGTATTGCGCCGTCACCGCCATCAGCCGCCGCAGCAGAAGCCCTGTCAGGTACTCCACGCCGGACATATGGCCGCCGCCCTCGCCGTTGCGGTATTCCACGGCGAAGTTCAGGATGGACACCATCACCTCGCTGCTCTTCTCCTGCCGGTAGACCCGGCTGGTGAGGATGTCCATCATCTCCTGCCTCCGGGTGTGGAGCAGGATGGTGTTGATGATGCGCTGCCGCACCACCGTGGCGGAGAAGGGGCGGTTGATGTAGTCCACCGCCCCCAGCTCAAAGGCCCGGTCGATGTAGCCGCTGCCCGTCTCGGCGGAGATCATCACCGTCGGCACATCCTCCAGCCACTGGCGCTGCTTCATCTCCTCCAGCACCTGAAAACCGTCCATCTCCGGCATAACGATGTCCAGCAGCAGAGCCGACAGGTCCTTGCGATAGATCTGCAATGCGGCGAGAGCCTCCTTGCCGTCGGAGACCTCCATGATCTCGAAATCCTGCTCCAGCATATTGGCCAGAATGGCCCGGTTCATCTCCGAATCGTCTGCGATCAGCAGCTTTTTTCGTTCCATAGTATCCTCCTGCGGGTCCGCCGCCCCAAGGGACGGGTATCCGTAAAACATTCAGCTCATTATACACCGCAATGTCTGGAAAAGGCAATGGTTTCTTCCAGAAAATAACAGGGAAAAACGAAAAAGGACAAAAGCTTCCGGTTTCCCGCCTGAGGAAAACGCCAAGGGGAAGCCAACGGTCAGAAAGCGGGCCGCCGTCCCTCTGGACGGCGGCCCGCTTTCTGACCGTTTATCTGACGAAAAGAGCTTGCGCGGCAGATGTTTTTACTTACCCCACCAGCTTGAACAGCAGCACCACGGCTCCCAGCACCACCAGCACCACACCGGTGGCCCGGTTCAGGGTCTTGGGCGCAGCCTTGTTGGCGAACACGGCGGCGATGCGGGCCCACAGCAGGGTAAACACCACGCACAGCGCAAATACCGTCCAGTCCGGCGCTCCGCCGATGGCGAAGTGGGACACAGCACCGGTGAGAGCGGTAAAGGTCATGATGAATACGCTGGTGCCAACGGCAGTCTTCAGCTCATACCCCAGCACGGAGGTGAGGATCAGCAGCATCATCATGCCGCCGCCGGCTCCGACGAAGCCGCAGATGAAGCCGACGATCACGCCGCACACCACCGACTGCACCGCCCGCTTCTTGGCGCTGACGCTCTGCATGGCCTCCTTGGTGGTCATCACCGGCCGGACGATGAACTTCACACCCAGCAGGAAGGTCATTACCACGGAAAAGCTCCCCATGGTGGCCGAGGGGACGATACTGGCGATGTAGCTGCCCACCACGGTAAAGGCCAGCACGCTGGCCATCATGATCAGCCCATTGCGAATGTCCAGATTCTTGTTCTTCCCGTAGGTATAGGCGGATACGGCGCTGGCCAGCACGTCCGAGGACAGGGCGATGCCCACCGCCAGATACGGGTCCATGCCCAGAAAGGTGATGAGCATGGGACTGATGACGGCGGCGGCGCTCATCCCGGCGAAGCCGGTGCCAAGGCCGGCCCCCATCCCGGCGAAAAAGCAGACGAGAACAGTAATCAAAATGTGCATGGAAACCTCCCAAATTGCGAAACATACAAGCGATACGCCCCATTGTAAAGCACTCCCCGGCAAAGTCAACGGGGAAGATTTTCCGGTGTATTAGAAAATAGACAAAACCTACTTCTGCGAAGAATTACTCCCCGGCGGTTCCGCCGGGGAGAAGCACGTCAAACCTTGTAAATGGTGTCCTGCTTGCCGAAGGCGTTCAGGGCCTGCACCACGGTGCTCTCGGACTCCTGCGTGTAGGGCAGCAGCACCAGCATGGGCTGGTGGAAGGTCAGTACGATGACCTCCTGGCTGATGATGCAGCAGTCCCACTGCTCCCATGTGAACTGCTCGGTGTGGTCGGAGGCGTTCCACTCCCGGATACCGGAGGCGGTGAAGGTGACGGTGCCGTCGGGACGGTTGTCCTTCCGGAACTGCGTCCAGGACTTGCGATAGCCCATGCGGCCTGCTTGATAGGTCCAGAAGGTCACCAGCGACATCACCAGACACAGGAAGAACAGCACCTTCAGCTTGGCATAAAAGGCCCAGACCAACACGGCGGCCAGCACCGTCAGCACCGCAAAGGCGATGCACTGGAACAGCAGGCGGCGGCAGGTCTCCGTGAAGGGCTTGACCTTGACGGTCCCGCCCCGCTTCAGGATGCTGCGGCGGCCCGCCAGCCCCTGAGCCACGTCAAACAGCCTTGCCGGATCCTCCGGCAGGTGATAGTGCAGCTCAAAAAACTGGGACATGGCGCTTAACCCTGCTGCAGCGCCTGCTCCAGCGCTGTGGCCAGCTGATCGGGACAGGAGGTGGGCTTGAAGCCGCACTGGATGCCCCTCATCCGGCGGATGGCCTCCTGAGCGTCCATGCCCACCACCAGACGGCTGATGCCCTGCAGATTGCCGTTGCAGCCGCCCTCTACCCGGACGGCCTGAATGGTGTGGTCGTCGTTCAGCTCCACCGTCATCTTCCGGGAACAGACGCCCTTGGGGATATACGTATAGGTCATAGTGAAAAACTCCTTTGTGAATTGGTATCTGAACATCTTATTTTAGCAGAATTCGCAGAAAACTGCAAGCCCTCTCAGCTGTTGCGGGAACATTTTTCGGCGTCGATGGCCAGCACCACCATCAGGGCGCACAGCCCATCCCGCCCGTCGGCCACGTCGATGACGTAGGTATCCGTCCAGTGGAGCAGTTCCTTGGAGATGGCGGCCACCTGCCGCTGCCCGTCTGTGATCCCGTACTCCCAGCCCATGAAGTCCCCCTCCACCTGCCAGCCGTTGAAGTCCAGCGTAAACAGCGGGCGCACGATGGTGAACTCCTTGCAGATGGTGCCGATGCAGGCGTCTCCCAGATACAGGTCGAACTTCGGCAGGAACGTCAGTACCCGCTGCTTCACCGTGGCGATGTGCCGCCCGTCTGCGTCCAGAATGTGCAGACAGTGACCCCAGGCCAGCTGCCCCTCCACCGTATACACCACATCGCCGGTGTCGTAGTCATAGATATCGTAGCTGTCAAACCACGAGAACAAGCGCTGCTTGAAATAGAGCTTCATGTGTCGCACCTCCTTATATGACCTCAGTATACTGCAGTACCACCTGAAACACAAGAGTGTATAGCCCGCTCTCCACCGGCGCAGACTAAGGCGGAAGAAAAGGAGGCGCAGCCATGAACACAGAACCCACCAAGCCCGCACAAGAGGAAGAGGAGGACAGCCGGGTCCGCCAGATCGTGGACCTTGGCTCCTCCGTGGTGACCAACGACCACGGCACCGTCCACTGCCTCACCGTCATCGGCCAGATCGAGGGCCACGGGCAGGCCCCTTCCGGCACCAAGACCACCAAATATGAACACGTCCTGCCCCTACTGGCCTCCATCGAGGAGTCTCAGGAGGTGGACGGCCTGTTGGTGCTGCTGCACACCATGGGCGGCGACGTGGAGGCGGGGCTGGCCATCGCAGAGATGATCGCCGGCATGACCAAGCCCACGGTGACGCTGGTATTGGGCGGCGGCCACTCCATCGGCATCCCGCTGGCGGTGGCCGGCAAGGTGACGCTGATGGCCCCCTCGGCCTCTATGACCATCCACCCCATCCGGATGTCCGGTTTGATGATCGCCGCTCCTCAGACCTACCACTATTTCGAGCGCCTGCAGGACCGTATCACCCGCTTTGTGGCGGCTCACTCCCATATCACCGAGGAGCGCTTCCGCCAGCTGATGCTCTCCAGCGGCGATATGGCCAACGACGTGGGCAGCATCGTCTACGGGGAGGAGGCCGTGGCCGAGGGCCTTATGGACCGGGTGGGGACTCTCTCCGATGCGCTGAACGCCCTGTACCGGCAGATGGAGCAGTGACCCCGCAAGCGCTGCACCATGCAGCTGCCCGCAGCCCCAGCCGCCGCAGCCACAGGCCGCAGCGGCCCGCAGCGCCTGCGGCCTTTGACACCTGTACGCCGTTTCGCCCCAACACAAAAAAGGCGGGGCCGGACAACTTGTCCGGCCCCGCTTTTTGCTGCGTATTCGTGTGCGCTTATTTCTTCTCGCCGTGCCGCACGGCGTGGGCGCAGATGGCGGCAAAGGTCTCGTCGCTGATGTCGTGCTCGATCTTGCAGGCGTCCTCCTCCGCCACCTTGGGGTCCACCCCCAGAGTGATGAGGAAGCGGGTCAGAGTGTGGTGCCGGTCCAGCATACTGGCGGCAATGGCCATGCCGGAGTCCGTCAGGGTGATGAACCCCTCCCGGTCCATGGTGATATAGCCGTTCTCCCGCAGACGCTTGGTGGCGTAGCTGACACTGGGCTTGGTGACACCCAAATGCTCCGCCACATCGATGGAACGGATATAGCCGTGCTCCTGCTGCATCATCAGCATGGACTCCAGATAGTCCTGAGAGGATTTCTGTATCTTCATGGCAAACTGCACCAACCTTTTTCGGGTATTTCTTATAGGTTAACACAGACTAACCAAAAATGCAAGGAGAGAAAAAAATTTTCCAAATCCCCTTGACAAAGTTGGTTAGAGCGGTTAAACTTAGTCGATGGTTAGGGTAACTTAACTTTAATTTTGGCACAGAGGTTAGCGGGTGCTAACCGTTTGGTTGGGAGGAATGATGTGATGATGCCTTTGGCACTGGCCAACCCTGGCGAGGAGAATCTCATTCGGAAGGTGGGCGGAAGCCCGGAAGTAAAGAAGCATCTGGAGGATCTGGGCTTTGTAGCCGGCGGTACGGCTACGGTAGTGGCTACGCTGGGCGGCAATATCATCGTGAAGATCAAGGAATCCCGTATCGCCATCAGTGAAGAGATGGCACGGAAGATCATGATTTGACAAAAAAGGAGAGAAAAGTATGAAAACACTGCGTGAGGTCAAGATCGGCGAGACCGTCAAGGTGGTAAAGCTCCACGGCGAGGGCCCTGTCAAGCGCCGCATCATGGACATGGGCATCACCCGCGGCACCGAGGTATTCGTCCGCAAGGTAGCCCCTCTGGGCGATCCCATGGAGGTCACCGTCCGTGGCTATGAGCTGAGCCTGCGAAAGGCCGACACCGAGATGATCGAGGTCGAGTAAGTGTCCCGTTGCGGATGGAGCGAACCCGGCCTTCATAGGCCCTGATTTTTGTTAGTGATAAGTTAGAGAAATCAAACCAAAAGGAGCAAGCATCAATGGAGAAGCAGATCAAAATTGCCCTGGCGGGCAACCCGAACTGCGGTAAGACCACGCTGTTCAATGCGTTGACGGGCTCGAACCAGTTTGTTGGTAACTGGCCCGGTGTTACCGTGGAGAAGAAGGAAGGCAAGCTGAAGAAGCACGAGGATGTGGTCATCATGGACCTGCCCGGCATCTACTCCCTGTCTCCCTACACGCTGGAGGAGGTGGTGGCCCGTAACTACCTGATCGGTGAGCGGCCCGACGCCATCCTCAACATCATCGACGGCACCAATCTGGAGCGTAACCTCTACCTGACCACCCAGCTTACCGAGCTGGGCATCCCCGTGGTCATCGCCATCAACATGATGGACGTGGTCCGCAAGAACGGCGACCAGATCAACACCAAGGAGCTGTCCCGTGAGCTGGGCTGCCCGGTGGTGGAGATCTCCGCCCTGAAGGGTACCGGTGTCATGGAGGCCGCCGAGGCCGCCGTGGAGGCTGCCAAGAACGGCAAGACCATCCCCATGCACACCTTCTCCGGTCCCGTGGAGCATACCATTGCCCACATCGAGGAGGCCGCCGTACATACCATGCCCGAGGAACAGCAGCGCTGGTACGCCATCAAGATCTTCGAGCGTGACGACAAGGTGCTGGAAAAGCTCAGCATCCCCGCCGACGTGATGCAGCACATCGAGACGGACATTCAGGCCGCCGAGAAGGAGCTGGATGACGATGCCGAGAGCATCATCACCAACGAGCGCTATGTCTACATCGCTGAGCTTATCAAGGGCTGCTACAAGCAGAAGCGCAAGGGTCAGCTTTCCGCCTCCGATAAGATCGACCAGATCGTCACCAACCGCTGGCTGGGCCTGCCCATCTTCGCTCTGGTGATGTTCCTTGTGTACTGGATCGCCATGGTGGCCGTGGGCGCCCCCGCTACCGACTGGGCCAACGACGGCCTGTTCGGCGACGGCTGGCACCTGCTGGGTATCGGCTCCAAGGCCTATAACGAGGTCAACGACGAGTACACCGCCTCCCTGCAGGCTGTGGAGGCCTTTCTGGGCATCGAGATCGATCCCGAGGCCGATGACTTTGATCCCTCTGCCGTCACCGCTCAGATGAACGGCTTCACCGCCAGCAGCAACGCCACCGCCACCGTGGACGTGGAGGATGAGGAGACGCTGGCCATCAACACCATGACCGCCTACTACGACGCCATCCCCGAGGGTGCCGACAAGAAAAGCACCGTGGGTGTCACCTATGTGGATGCCGTGGCCTACCTCAACAAGAACGGCTTTGACGCCCCCGATCCCGCCGACTACGGCGTGTGGGTCCCCGGCGTGCCTGTTCTGGTGGAGAGCGGTCTGGAGTCTGCCGGCGCAGCCGATTGGCTCAGCGGCCTGATCCTTGACGGTATCGTGGCCGGTGTCGGCGCCGTGCTGGGCTTCGTTCCCCAGATGCTGGTGCTGTTCCTGATGCTGGCCTTCCTGGAGGCCTGCGGCTATATGGCCCGTATCGCCTTCGTTCTGGACCGTGTGTTCCGCAAGTTCGGCCTGTCCGGTAAGTCCTTCATCCCCATGCTCATCGGCGTGGGCTGCGGCGTACCCGGCATCATGGCCTCCCGTACCATCGAGAATGAGCGTGACCGCCGCATGACCATCATGACCACCACGTTCATCCCCTGCGGCGCCAAGGTCCCCTTCATCGCCATGATCGCCGGCGCCATCTTCGGCGGCAGCGCATGGGTGTCCACCTCCGCTTACTTCATCGGCATGGCCGCCATCATCATCTCCGGCATCATGCTGAAAAAGACCAAGATGTTCGCCGGCGACCCCGCTCCCTTCGTCATGGAGCTGCCCGCCTACCATTGGCCCACTCTGGGCAACGTCCTGCGCTCCATGTGGGAGCGTGGCTGGTCCTTCATCAAGAAGGCCGGTACCATCATCCTGCTGTCCACCATTTTCGTGTGGTTCACCACCTACTTCGGCTGGGTGGACGGCACCTTCCGTATGCTGGATGAGTCCGAGATCGACTCCTCCATTCTGGCTGCCATCGGCGGCGCCATCTGCTGGATCTTCAAGCCCCTGGGCTGGGGCAACTGGCAGGCGACCGTGGCCTCCATCACTGGTCTGGTGGCTAAGGAGAACATCGTGGGTACGCTGGGTATCCTGTATGGCGGCGGCGACGGCACCGTGTACCAGAATATTGCACAGGCCTTCACCGGCATCACCGGTTACAGCTTCCTGGTATTTAACCTCCTGTGCGCTCCCTGCTTCGCCGCCATCGGCGCCATCAAGCGTGAGATGAACAACCACAAGTGGACTTGGTTTGCCATCGGTTATCAGTGCGGCTTCGCCTATCTCGTCGGCCTGATGATCAACCAGTTCGGCAACGCCTTCACCGGCAGCCTGAACATCATCGGCCTGATCGCTGCTCTGGCTGCGCTGGCCCTGATCGTCTATATGCTGGTCCGCCCCTACAAGGAGGCCACCAAGCTCAGCGCCAAGGTGTAAGCAGCCGATCCATCTTTTCACATCGGTACGCAAGGCCAGCGGTTCCGTCTCCTTCGGGAGACGGGACCCACGCCGCCCTATCGGGCCGGTGTTCCAACATTTTCCAAGTATTTTTGAAAAGGAGTGAGTTTCCATGCTGCAATGGATCAGCGAGAATGTAGGCACCATTTTGATTTGTATGGGACTGATCGTCATCGTAGCGTTGATCGTCCGGAGCCTGATCCGGCAGAAGAAGCAGGGGAAGTCCTCCTGCGGGGCCGGATGCGCCCACTGCGCCATGCATGGCCAGTGCCATAAGGACTGACGGGCGCAGAAAATGGCATAAGGGGAGGGACACGGAAGCACCCCGTGTCCCTTTCTGCCCCTTCGCAGACCCGGAAAATGTCATCCAAATGACAACAAAGAGGCTCTTGCCCATAGGCGAGAGCCTCTTTGTTGCCCTGACAGAAGGGGAAAATAGACGCATCGTCGGTCGCTACCATGCAGCGTTGCCGGAGCGGAGATACGTCCGGACAGGGGAGGAGCGTATCCCCCTCCATAGCGCCCTCAAGGGGGCATCGTATTTTGCACGGCAAACACTTCTTCTTACCCACCGCCCTCTGAACAAAAGGCTGGCCCCCGCTGCGTGCGGGGGCCAGCCTTTTTAGCTTATGCGCTTATGCCTTTACAGGCTGTGCGTCGGGAGGTTTTCCCTTATCCCCGGCGCTTCTTGCCAACCAGCAGGGCCGCACCGGCCATGGCCGTGATCCCCATCAGGGAGACCCACAGCACCAGACGGCCCTCGTCGCCGGTGGCGGGCTTGGTGGGATCGGCGGGCTGATCGGGCTTGCCGGGATTCACAGGCTCCAGCTCAGCGCCGCAGGTATCGCACTTGCCGTCCTTGTCCGCATCCGTATGGCCGGTGGCGGGGAGTACACGGGTCTCCGTCTCACCGCAGGGGCAGGTGCGGGTCTCCACGCCGTCCTCGGTGCAGGTGGCGGGAGTGGTGACGACCCACTCACCGAACTGGTGGGTGTGGGCGGTGCAGATGATGTCGGCACGGTTGCTGATGCGGATACGGGGCGCCATAGCGGTGCCGTCGGCCAGCACGAAGGTGTTGTCGTAGGAGGCCAGACCTGTGGCGGAGATCTCGCAGCCCGGCTCCAGGTTCTTTACCTCATCGTTGGGGCAGATGTAACCGTCGATGAACACACGGGATACCACACCGGCGCTGTCACGAACCAGAATGGTCTGCACCAGGCCGTTGGCCATCTCGATGCCCACCACATAGCCCTTCAGGGTGATGAGTTGGCCCAGCACGGAGCCGTCGTTGACCTGGGTGGAGGTGACCTCTCTGGGGGTCACGGCCTCACCCTCGCCCAGCTTGACGATGTCGGTGACGGCCAGCTGGTGCTCACCCTGATAGGAGCTGGTGGTGCCGGACACACGCACCCGGTCGCCGATCTTGAAGTCACCGGCCACGGGGAAGCAGTTGATGCCGCCGGTCTCGTCCTGCACGTAGATGCAGTCGAAGAAGGCCGTCTCCTTGTCATAGCCGGAGGCGTTGGAGGTGACCACGCCCTCGATGGTGTACTTGTAGCCGTCCTCGGTCTGGGCCTGCACCTCGGCGATGGGCGTGATCTGCACGGGGTTGATGAGCCGCAGCAGATTCTCGCAGATCTTGTAGTTGGAGTAGTTCTTCTCGGAGCCGTTGTCGCTGATGCTGGCCTGCACCTCAAAGTTGGACATGAAGGCCGCACCGGAGACCACCACCATGCCACGGCCCTCCAGCTGCTCGGTGGCCATGACCATCAGGCGGCTGTCGTTTTCGGCAAAGGCATACTTGGGCGTACCGGCGCCGCCCAGACCGTCCTGATCCACGTCCACGGAGTAGGTGGTGGCATGGCCATACACCACGGGGGACACGGCAGCGGGCAGCGTGGAGGTGGCGTTGCCGCTTGCGTCCACGGCATAGATGGACGCACCGCCGTAGTGGCTGAAGCGCTCGGTGTAGAGCTTGTCATAGGGATGGTCGGGATCGACCTCTACGCCGTCCATCAGGGGGTTGTCCATGTTGTAGGAGCTGAAGTACAGCCGCCACTTATCCACGCCGTCGGCGGCGCTGCGAACGTCGTCATAGGTGGCGTCGTCGCTGATGCGGAGGCTGGAGCCCAGAGCGGCCAGCACCTCATTCTGGGTGGCTGCCATGTGCTTGATGGCGGGGTTGCTCTGAATGACGTCGTAGTTCTCGTAGTTGTCGGACCAGCCTGCCAGAATGACGGTACCTCCGGCTGCGTTGAAGGCGTCGATGGCCGCCAGCTCGTCAGCACTGTACGTCTTGGGATCGGCCTGAGCGGCCTCCAGACGGCGGCTGGGAGCGGTGAGGATCAGAGCCTTGAACTTGGGATTGCCACAGGCGGCGATGAGCTCCTCGCTGGAGTTCAGCTGCACGGTCCGGACGCTGTACTTAGCGGCCAGATTGCTGAAGTTGCCCATGGAATCCTTATAGTTGCCCGCCACATACTCGTTGTAGTGGGAAGCGTCGATGCCGATATACACCAGCGCATCCGCATTGAGCACATCCAGATCGATGGTCTTGGTGAAGGTGTACTCCTTGCCGTTCTGCTCCACCACGGCGGTGACCTGAACGGTGAACACACGGGCGGCGGTGGGGGTGTAGTGGAAGGAGACATCCAGCGTGCTGCTCTTGCCCAGCGTGTAGCCCTTGTCGCCCTCACCCTTATCCACGCCAATGACGGTGCCGCCGATGGTGTAGGTCAGGGACTTGATGGTGGCGTCGGTGTCCTCGCTGTTGAAGAGGGTGGTGGTCAGGGTCAGCTCCTCGTCGGTGACGGGAGTGGCGGTGCCGCAGACCATGTTGGAGATGCCCAGCTTCAGGCTCTCACCCACCCACACGGGGGAGGTGACCGCCAGATCGCCGTCACCCTCGGTGACACGGATGAAATAGTAGCTGTAATCCGGATCCAGCGTCACGGACAGGCTGCCCTGATTCAGCTCGGCGGGGTCGGACCAGGTGTGGACCACCTTGCCGGAGTTGACCACCACCTCCACCTTGGAGATGGAGTCGCTCTTGTCGGGATCGTTGACGGTGACCTCAAGATTCAGCTTCTCGGGGACCTCGGTGATACTGGAGCCCATCATCTGACCGTTGACGGTGTAGCCCAGCTCCAGGTTCTTATCCTCGGTGGCGTACATCCGCAGGGCCCGGATGGCCTCGTAGATGCCATCTTCGGTGAAGTTGTCGGTGAGGATAACGTCACGGGCGTCGTTGGCATTGCCCCAGCGGCCCTTGTGGTTGTCCTGATTGTTGGTGGGAGCCAGGTGCCAGCCCTTATCCAGCGCCATGATGTACTGCTCATAGCTGGGATAGTAGCCGCCGGCGCCGATCTGGCCCTCGCCGTTACCCACCTCCACCATATACATACGGCTGTCAATGACGGGATCCCAGTAGGAGAAGTCACTGAAGTTGCCGAAGGTGGTGCCGGGATGGTTGAACTGGCTGATGGAGTCCACGCCCTCGGCCTGACTCAGCAGAGCGTAGTAGGCCTTCATACCGGCGTCGTCGGTCTTGTTGTTGAGGGTGGTGTTGTTGCGGGAGACCACGCCGGGGGTGTTGAAGGTGTTGATGTGGCCGGGGCCGCCGGACCATGTCATCTCGAAGCCGCCCAGCGCCACGATGGAACCGGCGTTCTCGGCGTTGAAGGCATCGATGGTGCTCTTATAGGTGCTCCAGCTGTGGTTGGCATCGGAGTCCTTCACCAGAGAGGTGTCATACAGAGCGCCCTCCACGTTAGCATTGGTCTTGGAGTCGAAGTAGTTGGAGTGGTCGGTGAAGGCTACGAACTGCACGTTGGCGCTGGCGGGGATGCTCTTGATGTAGTCCAGCGCAGAGGTCAGCGTACCGGAGCCGTCGGAATACTGGGTGTGGCTGTGAAGCTGACCGAAGTACAGCTGATACTGAGTCTTGCCCACGGTGAAGAACCAGTTGAAGCTGGCCTCCTTGCCGTCGGTACGCTTGGCGGTGACCACCACCTCCGTGCGGCCGTCGGTGAGGTCGGCAGCGGGCGTGTAAGTGACACGACCATCGGCATACACAGCATCCACGGTCTTGCCGTTCACCGTCATGGTGATGGTGGGCTCCGTCCCGGCATTGGCCAGCGCCACAGAGATGGCGGGCCGCTTGTCGCTGCCGGTCTGAGCGCCCCGCATGGGCATGGGATCGGAGAACACCGGCTCGTCCTTGACGGGGATCTCCACCGTGCGGGTGATGGCCTTGCCCTGATTGTCCACGCCGCTGATGGTTACGGTGAGTTTGTCGCCCGTCACCTTCTCCACGGGGATGGTGACGGTGTAAACACCCTCCTCCTCGGTGACAGTCAGGGCCTCGCCCGCCAGCGTGGCGGTCATATCGCCCTTGACACCGAAGGGAGCATCCACGGTGAAGCTAAAGGTGTAGGCCTGCCCCACATAGGCGTCATACAGGTGGTCGATGACCACGGCGGGCATATTCACGATGCCGCCGGTCAGCTCCGTCCCCTCCGCCACGGGATAGAAGGAGAAGGAGTAGATGGTGTAGTCCAGACTGCCGGTGGAGCTGTACATACTGTACACCTTGAAGCTGTCGCTGTAATACTCCAGCCACTGGCTGTATTTGCCGTTATACTTGGCGGTGCGGCTCTCCATTTCGTAGCCGCCCACATTGCCGGAGCACTCCCGGACCAGCCAGTCGGCGTCCTCACTGGCGGTGAGGGAATAGAAGGCGTTGTTGCCGGTGCCGTTGGCACACAGATAGCCGTAGGTGTCGTTGCGGAAGCGATAGTACTCGCCGCTGCGCTCCACGGTAAAGACCACGGCGCCGTTGGAGCAGACAGCCTTGCCGCTCTCAATGGTGGCGGCCGCCTTGTTGATGGCGGGACTGTCGGTGTTGTCATTTTGCTCCGCCAGAACCGCCTCAGCGTTCTGGTTGTAGATGACCACCTCATCGCCGGCCTGAGGCAGCTGGCCGGGGGTGGGAGGCGTCACGTTGGTGACGTAGTCGGTACTGGCGCCGTTGCGGAGCTGATAGGTGCCGTTGTAGGCGGAGCAGCAGGCATACAGGGCCGTGACATCGACCTCAGTAGTATTGGCGGGCAGCGGCACACCCTTGAAGAGCTTGGTGCTGCCGGTGGCGTCGGTGACGGGGGTGCTGCCGGAAGCGTTGTAGGTACCCAGTGTCACGTCCTTGATGTAGACGTACTCACTGAGATAGTCGGCGCCCATCTGGGAGACGGTGATCTCCTGTGCGGGGATGGCCTCCACACCGGCCTTTACCACCTCCATGGCAGGGGACTGCATCTGAGGCACGCCGCCGTAGGGGCTAACGGTACCGGTGACTTTCACCACGTCGCCTACCTTATAGTTGGCGTGGTTGGCGTAATCATAGATCTGGAAGCCGTAGATCTCACCGCCGATGACGTCCTCCAGAATGATGGAACTGATGCTGGCAGCGCCGTTATAGGCGTTGCCGTAGTGATACACCACCTGACCCACCACGGAGACATTTTCGGTCTTGGTGGTGATGGCCCCGGCCTCCTTGACGGTGAGCGTCCCGTCGGGGATCATGTCGTCCGTAATGGGGTCATTGACGGAACCGGCGGCCCGGATCTCGTCGGCAACGGTATTCCGCAGCTGCAGGGTGCCGTTGTTGGTGCCTACGGCGGCGGTAACATCTACCTTGTCGCCCACGGCAAAGGCCCAGCTGTCGCCGTTCTTGGGCAGAACTGCCTTATAGAGCTGGATGGTCTTACCGTCGGCATCCTTGAAGGTGACGTTGGGGTTGGCGTACTGACCGTTGTTGTCGTAGATCTCAGTGATCTCCAGCCCCTTCAGCTGCACATAGGTACACACATCGTCGGCGGTCAGGGCGGCGATGGTGGTGGGCTTGGCGTCCAGGGTCAGGCCGCTGGACTTGACGAAGGTGCCGCTGCCCAGCTGCGCCATGCCCCTGAACTCGGCCCGCTTGCCGGTGCCGATGATGGTGTCGCCCAGAGCGATCTCATCGGTCTTGGCGGCCAGCCGCAGACAGATAGCACCGGTGGCGTCCTGCAGATAGTAGTTCTGGCCGTCCACCAGTGTCACAACGCCCTTGACGGTGAACTCGGTGTCGGTGGCGCCCTCCAGTGCCGTGCGGATAGGTACGGTGGCGGGCTCCTCCGGATCAGGCTCCGGGGTGGCGTCCACATACTGCTTCTCCTGCGTCAGCTTGTAGAAGGTCATGCCGAAGTCCGCTTCCTTCAGCCGGTCAGTGCTGGTGCAGTAGGCGGAGAACTCGGTGTACTTGGCGAAGTATTCCAGGTAGACCTTGCCGTACTGACCGGTGACGCCGCTGCCGGAGAGGTAGTAGGAGGCGTTCTCGGCATTGCAGGTCTCCACATCCCAGCGGGTGGTGCCGTTGGCGTCCATGTTGAGATGGAACTTGCCGCTGTTTTCGCCCAGCGTCAGCGTCTTGTCGTTCTGGGTGAAGGTATAGGTGCCGTCATCGTTGGCGGTGACATCCCAGACCAGCGCATCCATGGCGTTGGCGGTGAGCACATCCTTTTCCACCGTGGCGGCCACGGGGGTCAGGTAGTAATTGCCCATCACGGTGGAGCTGACGGCGTAGCCGTTGCCGACGTTGAAAATGACCACCTTGTCGCCGCCGGTGAGGGCAGCGGTCTTAACATACTTGTCCACCAGACGATAGGCCTTGTAGGTGAACACGACCTCCTGACTGTCGGTCATGCCGTCCTTCACAGCCTTGACGGTGATGGTGCAGGAGGAGGTGATGGTCACGGGGCCGGTGTAGTCCTGATAGGCGCCGTCATCCACCTTGTACCGCAGGGTGGCATCCGCCGTCTTGCAGGCAAAGGCCACGGTGTCGCCCACCTTCACATCGCCGGAGGCGGTGCCGGTGGGGGCAGCTACCTGCTCCAGCCCGCCGCCCAGCTTATAGAGGGTGAAGTGGCAGGGGTAGCCGCCGGGAGACTTGGTGATAGTGGCGTCCTTGTAAGCCCTGAACTTGTTCTGGGCGCTGGCGTTGCTGGCCAGCTTGACCGTGTCATCGCCCTGTCCGGCGAAGGTAAAGGTCCCGTCGGTGGCATCGAAATCCACGGCCCACCGGTAGCTGCCGCTTTTAATGCCATTGTTGTTGCCGCCTTTGGGAGCAATGGCCTTGCCGTTGGCGTCACTGAGAATGGTACCATTCTTGCCCACGGTCAGCGTCCAGACGCCGCCCGTGGGATCAATGACCTGATCGTTGGCAGCTGTCACGGCCACTGCCGTGACCCATGTGCCGTCCAGCACACCGGGGGCGTAGCCGTTGTTGGCTACCATCACATACTCGCCGGTGACCAGTTCATCGGCGGACGTGACCTTGGTGTAGGTCTTTGTCGCTGATTCGTCTGCCAGAACTGCTGTGGGCAGCAGCGAGAGCAGCATCATCAGCGACAGCAGCACGGACATGATCCGACTGCTGAGTCCTCTCTTCTTCAATGAAATCCCTCCTGTTCAATATTACACGTTTACACGGCGGCCTGCTTCTGTCCTTCCGTCCCCCCGGAGATAGTACAAAGCCGCCTGACCCGCATCCGGCGGGCAGACGACCTTCCACAAGCTATCCTGTTATTGGCACGGAGGTGACGTCAAAGGTTCCGACCGGCCGGGACAGGCAGACTGTGGGGGATACCGTTGAGCGAAAACAAACCTTTCGTGTATCGTGCTGCCGGTCAAAACCGTGTACGCCGTTTTTGGCCGTACATACCGCCTTTGACCGATGGTAACAGTCTATCATAAAGCCGCCCAAATGGCTACCCCTTTTTCAATGATTTTGTTAGAAACGTGCAATAAGTTTGTATAATATCTGCAAAGTCTATTGACAGATGTAGCTGACTAGTGAACACTATTGACATCAGGGGCGGAAGTTGCTATGCTGTAACCAAATATCATTGACGGAGGAAACGCCCATGAAGCGGAAGAAGGGGAATGCGGACCGGCTGACAGCCGGGGCCTGGTGGAGCAGGAACCGGTGGAGCTGCGTCATTCTGGCGGCGGCGCTGGTGCTGTTCATCGTCGTGCGGATGGCGGCTGTGACCTTTGAGCAGCCCCAGCCCCGAGGGGATGAATATGCCGAGTACGAGACCGGCGTCGTTACGGATATCCTGTCGGACAATACCGAGGCGGATACCGTGGCTGACGGCGGCTATCGAGGGGAGCAGCTGCTGCTGGCGCAGGTGCGCTCCGGTCAGTACAAGGGCGAGACCATGCAGGTGTATAACTATGTGGGGCCGCTGTACGGCCAGCCCCTGAAGGTGGGGCAGCGGGCGGTGCTGCTGATCTCCACTTATAGCGACGGCAGCCATACCGCCACGGTGTACGAGTATGACCGGGCGGTGGGTCTGGCGGTGACCGTGGGCCTGTTCCTGCTGGCAACGGTGCTGGTGGGCGGCAAGGTGGGAGCCAAGTCTCTGGTGGCGCTGGCAGTGACGCTGGTGTGCCTGTTCTGGATCCTGATCCCCCTGCTGATGAAGGGAGCGCCCACTCTGCTGACGGTGTTTCTGGTGTGCGCCTACATCACCGTGGTGACGATGGTGATCTTGGGCGGCGTGTGCCGCAAGACGGTGTGTGCTGCGCTGGGTACGGTGGCCGGTACGGCGCTGGCGCTGCTGTTCGGCCTGCTGTCTCAGAGCCTTCTGCGGATCGACGGCCTGCGGCTGACGGATGTGGAACCGCTGCTGCAGCTGCGGCAGACGGGTACGCCCTTGGGCCTGCGGGGCCTGCTGGTGGCGGGGGTAGTCATCAGTGCGCTGGGCGCCGTGATGGACGTGGCCATGAGCATCTCCTCTGCGCTGACGGAGGTACATACCGTGGCCCCGGACCGGGACGGCCGGGCTCTGTTCCGCTCCGGTATGAATATCGGCCGGGATATGGTGGGTACCATGACCAACACCCTGATCCTGGCATTTTTGGGCAGCGGCCTGTCCTTCATCATCTATCTGTATTCGCTGGGGCTGGATCCCCGGCAGCTCATCAGCTCCCCCTATATGGCCACGGAGGTCATCAGCGGCATCGCCAGCAGCATCGGCGTCATTCTGGCGGTCCCCCTGACGGCGCTCATCACCTCGTTCATTTTGGTGAAGGATAAAAAACCGAAGGCCCCCTGCGGATCGAAACCGGAGGATAAGAAGCTTCCCAAAGAGGTTCAATAAGGGAGGCACCACCGGCGGCTGGACAAAAAGGCGTCCAATGCTGGACAAAAGCTGGACAAAAACCGGGACGCTCCAAGGTCAGAAAATGGGGCAGTAACTGGACAAAACCGGCGGATGCAGGCCGAAAAAACGACAGCGCAAAAACCAAAAGGGATAAAAGCAGCCCTCTCTGAGATCCAAAAACGGAACACCGGCAGAGAAAAAACTTCCAGGAACCGGACTGCTATCGATTCCGAAAAAGAGAAAATACCGGCATATGATCGGCACCGAAAAGAAGCAGGAGCCGAGATGATAGCAGCGCCGGGAAAAGGCGGGATCCATGCCGATGACAGAGTCGGAAACGGGGGAATATCGGGCCGATCAAAGAAGCCGGAGAAGTGCAAAAGCCGGTCCGGCAGCGGTGCCGAAAGCGCAGGTACCGGAACGATAGCAGAGCCGTGAGAGCGAAAATACGGAGCAATGACAACGCTGAAAATACGAATACCGGCAGAATAGAAAAACAGCAAAAAACAGGCGGGGGAGGCAATTTTGCCTTCCCCGCCTGCTTGCCGCCGGATGCGGCTGTACAGGAGGAGAGCTCACCTGCTTGCGGCGCAGGGAGGAATGACCTATACACCTCCCAGTATATACGAGATCCGGAGAAATAGCAATGATTTTTCGGAAAAATTTTCCTGATGGGAGCATGAATTTTTTGAATATTTCGCATGGGGAAAATACTGAGGTGCAGAAGGGTCACAGAGCCGCTCCGGATTTTTCGATTCTGGCAGCGTGGCGGCATCAGGGAAAAGTGGCAGCAAAAATCGAATCGTATCAGAAGATGAAACGGTATCGAGAAAATCAGGAAGCAGCGGGAAATCAGGCGACGGCGGAGAAGCCGGGTGGATTCGGAAAAGCAAAAGGCGGAGGGGGACCCTACTGGGTCCCCCCTCCGCCTTTACAGAAAGAGAGATGCGCTATTTCAAGGGGCCTTGCCGCCGAAGGGGCTACGCCACCAAGGGGCTACGCCGCCAAGGGGCTACGCCGCCAAGGGGCTACGCCGCCAAGGGGCTACGCCGCCGAAGGGCTTTGCTACCAAGGGGCTTTGCCGCCAAGGGGCTGTGCCGCCAAGGGGCTGTGCCGCCAAGGGCTTTTATCGCCTAAGAGGAGCGCTGCGAAGGGGGGAATCAGGCCCGGGGCGTCTTACCGGCCACCAGAACGGCTCCGGCCAGAACGGCCACGGTCATGAGGCTCAGCCACAGACCCATGGCGGCTCCGTCAGCGGTGTTGGGGCTGTCGGTGCCGTTATTGCCGGTATTGCCGCCGCTGTTGGCGTTGGGATCGGCGGCGCCGCAGACGGTACACTTGCCGTCCTTGTAGCTGTGGCCGGCGGCGGGGATGACCTCGCCGGTCTCGCCGGTCTCGCCGGTCTCGCCGCAGACGGTGCAGACCTTATCGCCGGTGTAGCCGGGCTCGGTGCAGGTGGCGTCCTTGGCGTTTTTCACCACGGTGCTGTGACCGGTGGCGGGCAGCGTCTCGGTAGACAGTACCTCATCGCAGTCATCGCAGATGACGGTGACAGAGCCGTCCTCGGTACAGGTGGCAGGGGTCTCGGTGCGGGTGGTGTGGTCGTGATCGCAGGTGACCTCCACGGCGATGAGGGTGTAGTCACCGGTGTTCAGCAACGCCCGCACCATGCCGGTGCCGGTGTGCAGCGCGGTGACATGCCCACTCGCATCCACGGAGAGGATGCTCTCATCCAGACTGGCATAGTTCACAGGGTTCAGCTCCGGAATCACCACGCCGGACTCGTCCAGCAGGGTCAGGTACTGCGTGAGGTCCGCGCCTTGGCCCAGCTTCAGATGAATGGTATCCTGGGTGGCCTGAATACCGTCGTACCGCTTGGGTACCACAGTGACGAAGCACTGGACGGTATCCTGGGTGGTGCTGGTGGCGGTGGCGGTGATGACGGCATTGCCGGGATTTCTGGCGTCCACAAAGGCGCACTCATCGGGCAGATCACGGTTGGAGGTGGCACGGATCACGGGGTTGGTCAGGTCCACCGCATTGGGATCGCTGTTGGTAAAGGTGATGATCTGATCGTCGCTGGTGGCGGCGGTATCCGTGGCGTGGATACCGTCACGGCCGGCACCCACGATGCCCTGCTTGCCCTGCAGGAAGATGCGGTTGCTGCGGGCCTGGATCCAGCCGTGGTACAGCTCCACAGAGCCTGGGTACGGGCCCACATGGACGGTGAAGGAGGCGGTCATGCCCTGATACTCGGCGGTGACGGTGACGTCGCCGGACTTGCCGTCCTTATTGGCCACCAGTGTGGTCTTGCTGTACTCATCCAAGTCGGCAATGGTGGGATCGGAGACACTCCAGATGAGGCCGTCGGTGCCGTAGGCGTTGTGCTTGCCGGAGAGGGCAAAGCCGTAGGGCTCCAGATACACGCCGGGCAGGTCGATGGTGGAATCGAAGTACATGGTGGTGGTCATCTCATCGAAGTCCAGACGCAGACCGGTGTAGGTCAGCTGATCGCTGACGCCCACCACGCAGGAGACGGAGGCACCGTTGGCGGTAGTGGCGGTGACGGTGGTGACGCCGGGGGCCTTGGCAGTGACCAGACCGTTCTCGTCCACGGAGGCCACGTCGTCGTTGCTGCTGGTCCAAGTGAGAGCGGCCTCGGTATCGGTGTCGAAGACCAACAGCTGCTGCTGTTCACCGGTGAACAGGAAGGCGGTGGTATCGGACAGGGACAGGGTGGTGCCCTCGAAGGTGTCGGGCAGCTGCACCAGATAGGCGGCGTAGTTGTAGCCCCAGTCGGACAGCTGGACATACAGGAGCTTGCCGGCGTAGTCGGTGACATCCACGGACACAGCGTCGGAGGTGACATCGGGCATATCCGCCAGACCCACGTTCTTGTGCAGGAGCTTCTCGGAACTGGTGCTGATGGTGCCGTCGTCATTGGCCACGAAGATCTCGGTATCCAGATACAGATGCTCGTCGGAGACCTGCATCCCCAAGGTGGTGCGGCCGTCGGCGCCAGTGCTCAGGGTCACACGGCCCTGATCCAGCTGGGGAGCCTGAGTATCGATGTACACAGGGAAGGTCAGGGTATCCCGGACATTGCGGCTCTCGTGATCGGTGACGGGATCGGCGGTGATGGTGTAGTAGTACTGGCCGTCAGGCAGGGCGCTGCCCTCGTTGTCCGTGCCGTACCAGGCGTCAGGAGCCATATCCTGATACATGGTGGCGGGAATGGGGCCGCCCTGAGAGGACACATAGATGGTCTTGGGGACGTTGGTAACGGCGTCGCTCCAGACCTCCTGCCCGTCGGCGTTGGTGACGGTGAAGTGCAGGGCGGAGGCGCTGCGCATCTGGCTGACGTTGACAAGTTCCACGCCGTCCATATAGGTATCGCCGTTGGGGGAGATGGTGATATGCCCGGCCTTCAGGGAGGTTTTCTCTGCCCCGTCCATGGTCACGGACAGATTGGCGCCCAGACGATAGGCAAAGCTGCTGGTGAAGTATGCGCCCAGCTCGGTAGAGAGCTGGCTGTAAGGCACGGTATCCTCATTGAGCATAGTGGCGTAGTCCAGCATACCGGGGGCGGACCAGTCGCCGTAGTAGGCCAGGAAGGGGATGGACAGATCTGCGCTGCCATCCTTGGCGGTGAGCACCACGAAACCCTCCACATAGATGCCGTTTTCATAGGCGGCGTCCAGCTTGCCCTTCTGGCTCTGGGAGAGGGAGACGCTGACCTTCACGTCGCCGGTGGCCCCGGCAGCCAGCGTCACGGTCTTGTCGCCGGAAACGGTGACATCCAGCGCCTCATCGTGGCTGCTCATGTAGGTCTTGCCGTCCTGCTCCAGCACGGCGGGGGACATGGCGATGACGGACACGTCATACTGGGCGGTGTCCTTGCCCATGTTTCGGGCGTGGAAGGTCAGGCCGTAGCTGCCGTTCTTGGCAACATCGTCCCCCAGATCCAGCACGGGCTTGGTGTCGCCGTACTGGTCGGCATCGGTGTAGAGTACCACATCGCTGGAGGTGGCGGCGGACAGGTCAATGAGGCCGCTGCCCTGCAGACGGGGGGAGTAGGGGAGCTTCGTCTCCGGGTCAACGACCGGGGAGGCAGTGGACATCATCAGGTTCTCCGTCATGGAGGCGGCATCATAGCTGCCGGTCCAGTTCTCGGCCATGTAGGACTTCACCAGAACGCTGGCACCGGCCACATAGGGGCTGGCCATGGAGGTGCCGCTCATGGAGGCGTAATCACCCTTGCCCTCGATGGTGGGGATGGAGGAGTCATCGGGATGTTCGGTGTCATTATTGTACACCAGAATACCGATGGCGTTCTTCCACAGGGCGTTCTGGATCTTGGTGACGAAGGTGATGGGCTCGCCGTTTTCGTCGGTACCGCCGCGCTGCACCACAGCGATCTTGCCGGTGACGTCGATGCCCTCGTAGTCGGAATCGGCGCCGTAACCGGGAACCATGACATAGTCATAGGGGGCGGCCAGATCGTCAGATACGTCACCGTATATCTTCAGGAGAGAAACGTAGGAGTCCAGGCCCAGGAAGGAGGTCTGGCTGTCAGTATAGGTGTTCTTCTCGTCGCCCAGCAGCACATAGTTGGCGTAGATCTCCTGACCCTCCACGCTGGCGATGGACAGGTTGGCGGGGTACACGGAGGGGGCGGCCACCACCACGCTGTTGTCGGGGTCCCCGGTGAGGGGAGCGTCGGTACCGTAGCTGTTCATATAGCTGGAGGAGGTCTCGTTGCCGGCGGCAGTGATGACCATAATGCCGGCGGCATCCAGCTTGTTGTACACGTCGTTGATGAGGGCGTCCTCGTCCACGGTGAAGCCGCCGTAGGAGCCCAGACTCAGGTTCACGGCGTCCACGCCCAGACGGCCGGCATCCTCCAGAGCCGCCAGAATGGTGATCGTGGCGGCGCCCGTGCCGCTGTCGTCAAAGACCTTCATGGGGATGACCTGAGCGTCGGGAGCCACACCGGAGAAGGTGACGGCGCCCTCGCCGTCCACGGCATAGCCGGCGGAGATGCCGGCCACATGGGTGCCGTGCTCCAGATTTGCTGCATCCCACTTGCTGCCGGGGGCCACCTGAGCGTCCTTACCGGCGTAGTCAAAGGCGAAGGGGATCTTGGCGCTGAGATACACATCGTCGGCGGTGACACCGGGCATCAGGGCCTCGGCGTTGAGGTCGGCCGCCTGCAGAATACCGCTGACGTAGTCCTTGGTGAATTTGGCGTCTGCCGAGGCGTTGGTAAAGGCGGGATGGGCGGTATCCAGCCCGGTATCCAGCACGGCGATGGTCATGCCCTTACCGGTGAACTGATTGGTGGCCAGCGCCACCTGCAGGGCCTGCGTATCGGCCTGCTCCACGGTGGGCAGGGTGTAGGAGCCTGCCACGAAGGCACGGCTGACGCCCTTGGCGGCGGTCTTTTCGGCTGCGGCGATGCCGGGGGTCAGAGACTGGGCCGCCAGCACGGCGGCAGCGGGCTCATCGTCCAGCTCCACCAGAATATCCACCACTTCATTGGGGTCCTGAGGCTGGGCGGTCATCTGCTGGGTGGTGTTGCCCATGGTCTGGGACAGGTCGGCGGGGGTGACGGAACGAACCGTCAGGCGCTTTGCGTTTCTGCCGCCGAGGCGGGCAGGATACATGACAGCGCCAGCACGGCGGCCATGCACAGGGAGAGTATCCTCTTTTTCATTTGCAAGCTTCCTTTCTTTCATAGAGTGTGCAGGGACAAGAGACTATGGGCCGGGGCATCCTCCTCTCGACTTTCACGAACATCAAAACGTTTCTATATTCATGGGCGCATCATAGCGCCGGAATCGAAATTTTTCAATGGGTAAATGCATAAAAGATCAGACCTCGGGGAGGTCTGATCTTTTCGGATGGAGTTGTGCGTCCTTTGGCTACAAAAGAAGGCGGCGGATATCGTCCACCATGGACTCGATGGCCTCCGGGGCCAGACTGCACCGCAGGCGGCTGCCGTCCTTGGCGATACGGATGAATTCGTCCCGCACCAGCACGTTCAGGTGGTGGGAAACGGTGCCTTGGGAGATGCCCAGCTCCTTGGCCAGCTCCTGCCCGCTGCGGTCCTGCTCCTTCAGCAGCTTCAGGATATCCAGACGGCTCTTGTCACCCAGCGTTTTCAGGCAGGCCAGCAGATGCTCGTCGTTGGCGGCGTATTTCTCCGTCAGGCGCAGAATGAGCCAGTACAGCACCCCGGCGATGACGGTGATGTGGTCGTCGCCGGTGAGGAAGCGCATGGAGTTGAAGGACATGACGCAGAGCAGAAAGGTGATGCTCTGGTCGGACAGCGTCTGGGACTGGGCAAAGGCGCTCATAAGACGGGGGGTGTTCTCCCGTGTCTGCTCCAGACACTGCCGCAGCAGACGGTCCGTCTCCGGCGTCTGCATCACTTGTGCCAGCAGGGCGGCGGACTGCTCCACGATGCGGCAGGCGGTGCGCTCGTACTCCTCCAGATGGGCGTACAGCGTCAGCAGCCGCCACCGGTCGGCAGGGGGCAGGCGGGTGAGGTCCATGTAGTCGATGAGGTCGCAGATGGTGTCCAGCTGCTGCGGCGGGGGGAGGGGGTCCTCCTGATACTGGCCCACGGCGGAGATGATGTCCCGCAGCCGCTGCTGGGGTGTGTGGCCTGTATATTTATAAGCTTTTTCGCCGCCGGGGCGAACATAATCCCAGACCAGAAACCATGCCAGACAGGTGTTGCTGCCGGAGAGAGGAGTGAACAGGAATTGCAGCGTCTCCTCGTCCTCTGACAGGTGCTCCAGCAGGTACTCCTCTGCGGCGGCGATATGGCGCACCTGCGGCACCAGCTCCCGCTCCGGGATGCCGTAGGTGTCGCAGATGCGGACGGCCTCTGTGACGGCGGTGCAGTATTTTTCCTCCGTGGGGGTGTAGTGGCGCTCCAAGGCCACCAAGGCCTCTACGCCGTATGCATTGGCCTCCTGATAGATGAAACCCATAAAATCCTCCAGAAAATTTGATGGAGATAGAAACGTTTTAATTATTCTGCAATGTATTGTACCCCCACTTCTGGCGCTGCGTCAAGCATAGGGACTTCCTCTGAGGGCATAGGCTGGCAGAAGAGGAGGGATCTGTATGCTGTCTGCGGCGTTGCTACTGCTGTCCAACAGCCTGTTTTTGTCCCTGCGTCTGACGGGGAATCCCGGTTCGTTCCCCCGGCCGCTGCCGCCGGAGGAGGAGCGGGCGTGTCTGGAGCGGTGGGCGCAGGGGGATCTGGAGGCTCGGAACCGGCTGGTGGAGCACAATCTCCGGCTGGTGGCCCACATCATTAAGAAATACTATACACAGGCGGACAATCAGGAGGATCTGATCTCCATCGGCACCATTGGACTCATCAAGGCCGTCAACACCTTCCGGGCAGACCGGGGCATCAAGCTGGCTACTTATGCGTCGAGGTGTATTGAAAATGAGATCCTCATGTACTTCCGCTCCCAGCGGAAGCTGCAGGGGGAGGTGTCCCTGTCCGACGCCATCGATACGGATAAGGAGGGGGGCTCGCTGTATCTGCTGGACGTGGTGGGGGCCGACGACACCATGCTGTCGGACCTGCAGGACCGGGAGGAGCAGCTGCTGCTGCGGCGCTTGGTGCGGGACTGCCTGACGGAGCGGGAGGCGGACATCATCCGGAGGCGGTACGGACTGGAGGGGCATCCGCCCCAAACCCAGCGGCAGGTGGCGGCGGTATACGGCATCAGCCGCAGTTATGTCTCCCGCATCGAGAAGCGGGCGCTGGAGAAGCTGGAAAAGGAGCTGCGAAAGGGGTAGGAGGATAGCGAAAGGGCTTGTCTTTGGGGCGGGAACATGGTAAGATGATAAAAAACACCTATGCGGCAGCCTGTGGAAATGAGCGGAGACAACATGAGAAAGTTTTTCAGAGGAATATGCGGCGTACTGGCGACGCTTTTGACCCTGTGCATCCTATTGATGGCGGCGGGGCTCATGGGGGTGCGGGCCTTCGGCATCACGCCTTATGTGGTACCGGCGGACATGGAGGGGCTTCCGTGGTCCGCCGGGGCGCTGCTGTACGTGCGGCAGGAGCAGCCGGAGACGCTGCAGCCGGGGGACACCATCGCCTACGTCACGGACAGTGACCTATCGCTGGAGGGGGGCGTCATCGGTTCCGTGGACACAGAGCGGCGCTTCTTCTATGTGGAGGGAGCCCCGGTCTACTGGGACAATGTGCTGGGGCAGCCCTTGTGGGGCATCGATGGGCTGGGCTATGTGTCCGGCTATATCAGCCGGCCGCCGGGACTGTATCTGGTGCTGGGGGCTGCTGTGGTGCTGGCGCTGCTGTGCATCTTCCCCCTGCGACGCCGAAAGGGAGAGAAAACGGAAGAATCCCCCACCGGGAGATGTATGGCAACGAATGAGGGAGAGAAATCTCCCACCGAATCGGTGCAGGCTGCGGCGATGGAGGAGGAAGTCCCCACCTTGACGGAAAAGCCTGCGTCTGCGGAGGTATCTGAGCCTGTGAAGGTGCCTAAGCCTGCGGTAGAGATACCGGAACCTGAGCCTGTGCCGGAAGCACCTGAGCCTGCGGTACAGCGGCCTGCAGAGACCGGGCGGCGGCAGACCTCTGGCAAGCGGGACGAGGCGGTGGCCCGTCACGGCGGCAAGCGCCTTCGGCGCTGATGAAGTAAATCGAAAGAGGGACCGAAGGGCTCTGCCTTTCGGTCCTTCTTTTTAGAATGGAGCGTTATGAAAGTGTATCGGGCTGGGCCTCGCCGGGGCGGTCAGTCAGCACCAGCTGCACCTGACGCCGCCGCAGGAATACCGTCAGCCAGCAAACCGCCATGACGATCAAGCCGCAGATGGTCATGCAGAGCCGATAGTCCAGCACCTCGCCCAAAGCACCGATGGCCAGCGACAGCACCGCTCCCGCCGCCGTGCAGAGCATGGACTCATAGGCATTGAGCCGAGCCCGCAGCCGGTCGGGGATGTAGCGCTGCACCGCCGCCTGCCGGATGGTGGCACTCTGGATGCCCAGAAAGCCGCAGACGGCTCGGTTCACCAGCATCAGGGGATACGGCAGCCACAGAAGGCAGGCGTCCATCAGTTCGTAGGTCTGATACACCCCGAACAGGAAGCCGAATCGCTTTCGCTCCGGCAGGGAGTAGCGGTAGCGGACGGCGCCGCCGATGGTGCGCCCGGCGAACTCCGCCACGGAGAAGAAGGAGTACATGGCGGTGGTGAAGCCCGGCGCTGTGCGAAAGAAGGCGATGAGCAGGGGAGAATAGCCCATGGCCATGCCGTTGGTGACGGCCATGTACTCATAGAGGCCGTGGAGGCCGTGCTCCTGCCGAAGATAGGCGGCGGCCTCCCGGATGTCCCGCCACCAGGTTTTCAGGGACAGCAGCGGCTCTTGATCCCGGCGGCTCTCCTGCACATGGATGCGGTTTTCGATGAGGGCGGCCAGCACCGACAGTGCGCCTTGGATCAGCAGCAGCCGTCCCACACCTAAGGTGTCGTACAGCAGCGCCGCCAGCGGCATCATGAGGACCTTCAGAATGGGATAGAGCATGGCGGAGACGGTGTAGGCCCGCTCCTCCTGCCCCTCCGGCAGCAGCAGGGGGTAGAAGCTGTTGTAGGCCAGCTCATCGAAGGCTGCAAGGCACGATACCAGAAGGGAAAAGGCCAGATAGGCGGTGTAGGAGAAGGCACTGTGCAGCAGGAACAGTCCCGCCCCGGCGTAGCACAAGCCGTTGAGCAGGTCGCCCCACACCAGAAAGGGCTTGCGGGGCAGGCGGTCCATCATGGGGGCGACGACCAGCGGCAGCAGCACCATGGGGATCAGCTGAATGGCCACCACCAGCGCTGAGGCCAGAGTGCTGCCTGTCTCGTCAAAGACCAGAAAGGACAGGGCGAATTGACTGATGATGCCGCCGGCAGCGCCCAGCGTCGTGGCGGCGGTGATGCGGGTAAAATTCCGTGTCCAGAGAGTTTGTTTCATAGCGTTCACCTCACTGCTATGATTATCCCACAGCTGCTTACAAAAGAAAAGAGGGTCATCGTGGGAAAGTTATTCCCATGATGACCCTCTTAATGGGGCAAAAATACTATTTTACAGGAAACTCCTCCAACAGGCGGCAGGCTTGACGGTACTGACGGTTGGCCTTGTACCACGCCAGCACCCACGGCAGGTGGAAGCGGGTGAAGCCCATAGGATATGTGTCTCGCAGACGCTGGAAGCAATCCAGAAGTTGGGTGCCGTAGGTATCGTCGTGGAGGTAGTCCGGGTGCTCCAGCCGATAGCGCACCAGCGCCAGCATCCGCTGCTCCATTTCGCCGGAGGCCATAGGCTCCGCCTGCTGGACGGCGGTCAGCGCCTGCTCCCGATGGCCCAACTGCTCGTGGCAGATGGCCAGTTTGTGCAGGTCCAGAAAGCCGGGGCGGGGGAGGGAGGCAAAGTAGGGCAGGGCCTTTTCCGGTTGACCCAGCTCCAGTTGAGTGGAGGCAACATTGTAGCGGAGGGCAGACAAGCTGCCGGTATCCCTCAAGGCTTCTGCCAGACGCTCCGCTACAGAGTAGTGGGTCAGCATCTCCTCCATGCGGCCCAGATCCGAGTAGCAGTTGCCCATCCACGCCCGGCAGGACAGCATCAGGTAGGGGTAGCCGGCGTCCGATGCCGAGCGGTAGGCGTCCCGCAGCACCTCGATGGCGGCGGTGTATTCGCCCTCGGCGTAGAGGAACTCTCCGTAGTGGGCAGCCAGCAGCGGCAGCGGCTCCAGCCGCACCGCCTCCTCCCATCGGCCTTGCAGGCCTCGCTGTAAGGCCAGCTGCCGGGTGGAGAGAAAGGGCTCCCACTCCACCGGCAGAGGGCGCATCTCGTCGGCGTAAAAGGCATCCAGCAGCAGGGCATCCGCTGCCAGCGGACTGGATGCAAGAATCTCCCGCCGGGGCTGCACCAGCTGTTCATAGAGGGAATCGAAATTCGGGCTGCCGGAGAGCAGGGCCTTCCAGCAGGGCGCTAAGCCCTCCGGCTCCGGAGTCCAGACAAGACCCAGCCGGTGCAGCAGCAGCTCCGTCACCTCCGGGGAGGGGGCGGCCTTGCCCTGCTCGATTTTGGACAGATAGGAGGGGGCGCAGATGCCACGGCACAGACCTTCCTGACTCCAGTCCCGCTGAAGGCGGGCCTGCCGGATCAGCAGTCCGGCGATGTCGCCGCCCCTCATCCGATGAGGTCCCGCACAATGGCGCCGGCCAGCAGGATACCGGCGGTGGAGGGGACCCATGGCACACTGGCCGGGACGCTGCGGCGGCCGGGGGAGGGGGCCTCCAGCTGGGTGGTGGCGGCGGGCTGCTCCGGGCTGAACACCACCTTCAGGTGGCGGATGCCACGGCTGCGCAGTTCTTTCCGCATGACACGGGCCAGCGGGCAGCCGCTGGTCTGAGAGATATCCGTTACCCGCAGCAGGGTGGGGTCCAGCTTGTTGCCGGTCCCCAGCGCCGACAGGATGGGGATACTTCGGTCCATGGCCTGCTGGATCAGATCCAGCTTGCAGGTTACCAGATCGATGCAGTCGGCAATGTAGTCATATCGGGCGGAGAAGAAATCCTCCCGATGGGCGGCGTCGTAGGTGGCGCAGATGGGGTGGATGACGGCGCTGGGGGAGATGTCCCGGCAACGGCGGGCGGTGACCTCCGCCTTGGACTGGCCCACGGTGGAGTGGAGGGCGCAGAGCTGGCGGTTGATGTTGGTGACGCTGACGGTGTCCTGATCCACCAGCGTCAGCTCACCTACGCCGGAGCGGGCCAGGATCTCGGCGGCATAGCTGCCCACGCCGCCCAGACCGAACACGGCCACATGGGCGTTTTGCAGGCGCTCCAGCGCCGGCTGGCCCAGCACCATCTCGGTGCGCAAAAACTGTTCGTGCATAAATAGGCTCCTTTGCTTCCAGACGGTATCAAAAAAGACCGGCCGAGGCCGGTCTTTTTCGGAAATTCATCAGGCGAGGTACTTCATACCGGAGGCCTCGGTGGCGGTGATATCCTTCACGAGATCGTTGTTCCACTGGGTGTAGTCGGCGTTCTTCATGGCGTTGCGGACCTGCACCTGCCAATAGGGGGCGTCGGTACCCACAAAGTATATGACATGGTAGCCGGTGTAGCTGCCCTCGTTGTAGACGATGCCGGTGTCGCCGGGCTGACGGGACTCGTCGAAGCACCAGTCATTGAACTCGGTGACCATCTGGCCCTTGTACACCTGCGTATACAGACCGCCGTTGGTGTTGGAGCCGGTGTCGGAGGACAGCTCGTTGGCCAGCTCGGCAAAGCTATCCTCGGTGCGGGCGCCCTCCTCCCACTTCTTCAGAGCGGCCTCGGCGGCCTCCTTCTGCTCGGCCTTGCGGGCGTCCAGCTTCTCCTGATAGTCGTCAGCCTTGCTGTCCAGATCGGAGGTATCCACCTTGAACAGAATGTGGCGCACGTCCACGGTGTTGTAGTCGTTGCGGCCGCGGCTGTGGAACAGGACCACATAGTAGTTGTCGCCGCTCTCGATGAGGGTCAGATCACCCTCCTGACGCTCCTCGTTGAACACCCACTCGGTGACGGCGTCGCCGCTGTAGGTACCGGTGGGACGGTCGGTGTAGGTGCCGTTATCGTAGTTGCCGGCGGCCTTCTCCATCAGAAGACCGTTGCGGACAGCCTCCAGAGCGGCGTTGGCATTGGCGGAGGCAGCCTCCTTGGCGGCGGCGTTCTCCTCGTCGGTGGGCTTCACGGTGTTGCCGTCGGCATCCTTGGTGGAGTCGGCAGTACCCTTGAAGTAGATGTACTCGTAGTCGGCCACGTCGAAGTTGTTCTTGTGCTCGTTATAGTAGGTCTCCACTTCCTCGTCGGTGTAGGTGAGGCTGTCGATGTAGTCCTGCTGATAGTGGGAGGCCAGAAGGGTGTCCTTCAGGATGCTCTTGAAGGTGGACATCGTCATGTTATTGCCGTACATCAGCTTCAGGTAAGCGCTGGTGGAGTAGCCGGCCTTCTTGGCGTAGGTGGAGAAGGTCTCCACGGTGCGGTCCACTTCCTTCTGCATATCGTCGTTGAAGGTCATGCCCTTCTCGGCGGCGCCCTTCTTCAGCATGGTCAGCTGAATGAGACTCTTCTTGGCGGCGTCACGGAAGTAGGCGTCCCAGGTCATGTCCTCGCTGACACGCAACATCATCTTGGCGGTGTCGTTCAGGCTCTGCTGAGACAGGGAGGTATTCTTGTCAATGCCGTAGAGACTGGCATACTTGGAGTTGACGATACTGTTATAGGCATTGTGATAGTAGTAGCTGACCTCGGCGGCGGAATAGGACTCGCCCTCCACCGTGACGGCGGTGGTGCCACGCTGGATGATGTTGGAGTTCCACACCACCAGACCAATGGCGACCACCACAAAGGCGATGGCGATGATGGCATAGAGCCGGTTGGAGCGGCGCTCCTTGGCCTGCTCCTGAGCTTGACGGGCAGTCTTGGGGTCTGCGACGCCGCTGGCGGCGACCTCCTGCCGGTTCTTCTTTTCTCTTGATGCGCTCATAGTTGTTTCATCCTCTCAAAATAGGGGTCATTACGACCCGACTTCGTAAAGTTAATCGTTATTATACAGGAAATCTGTCTGCTGTGCAAGGGGGAAACGGAAATTATCCGGCCATAGGCCGAAAAAGCGGTCAGCTCCGGAGGCATTCCGGAGCTGACCGGGCTTTTACCAGTTGTCCCGCCGGGCGTGGGGGCCAAGTTATAACCTGCACCGTTTCAGCAGGTGGGTTGTCTCCAGCGTGCTTCACCGCTTCCAACTTCCAGCCGCAGACGGCAGCCGGGAGGCCTGCGATCCACATACTGATCCGACATCCCCTATAACAAAATGTGAGGATAAAAAAGACCCGTCACATCCCTGCGGGACCTCGCCTTTCGGCGATGGTCTTATTATAACAGACCTGCGGGAAAAATAAAAGGGGTTTTCGCAGAAACGGTCAGGAATTTTCTTCCTCGTCGGCCAGCAGCTGTTCCATGAACAGCTCGTAGATCTTCTCCAGCTCCGCTTCGTCATCCAGCGTGCTGAGCAGCTCCTCGCTGTTTTCCATGACGGATTTCAGGATCACCAGACCATAGTCCTCGGATTCCTCGTCCGCCTCGTCCTCCACGGCGGGGAAGAAGGCCATATAGGTCTGCCCCTCGTACTCCAGTGCGTCCACATACTCCAGCTCGATATCGTTGCCGTCCTCGTCGGTGAGGGTGATAAAGCTGGGGCCAAACTCATCGCTCATGAGAAAATACCTCCTGCATAGGTTGATGTCCCCCTACTATAACGGATTTCCACAGAAATTGCAAGAGGGCGGCGCTGCCGATTTCCGCACAAAAATTGGAAAAGCAGCACAAAACGGAACCTATGTGCCGGGTCAAAGGATACGGTGATTGCATTTTTTGCGCAAAAAGGTATTTTTATCAGTTGACAGGTGTGGTAAAATAACTCTTATATTGGTTTAGTATGTGCTTTTTGCCGCAGCCGGGACCTTCCGGAGCAGGGCGGCAGGGAGAAGCCGTATAAAAAGCCTGAGGCCGCCCGTCGGCGGCCGGAACAACGAAACAGAAAGTGAGGTGCGCTGTCCATGAAAGAACACTCCAACGACCGTGATAAGGCAGAGCAGAGCGCCCATCAGAGGAAAAACCGAGGGAAGGGACGGGCCAAGAGGGTCTGGGGCGTCATCGGCACCATCGTGCTGGTGGGCGTGCTGACCATGGCCATTTTTGTGGGGATCTTCATGACCTACATCAATAAGTCCCTGAAGGGCCACGTAGAGGTGGATATGTCCGAATATGACCGGAAGGTATCCACGGAGCTGTACCGTCTGGGGACGGACGGCGAGACATGGGAGATGTATCAGACGCTGTTCAGCGATGAAAACCGCATCTGGGTGGATATCGGGGACATCCCCGAGTATTTGCAGGAGGCCACCATCGCCATCGAGGACAAGCGCTTCAAGACCCACCACGGGGTGGACTGGAAGGGGACCCTGCGGGCCATTACCAGTACCCTGACCGGCAGCGGCACACAGGGCGGCTCCACCATCACCCAGCAGCTGCTGAAAAACGTCACCGGCGACAATCAGGGGACGGTGAAGCGGAAGGTCACGGAGATCTACCGGGCGCTGGCGCTGGAGAAGGATTACTCCAAGTCCCAGATCCTGGAGATGTATCTCAACACCATCTATCTGGGAGAGCAGTGCTACGGCGTGCAGACGGCTGCCCGGATGTACTTCCACAAGGATGTGAAGGACCTGACGCTGGCGGAGTGTGCCTGTCTCATCGGCATCACCAACAATCCCTCCATGTATGATCCTCTGCTCAGCGACTGGGCCCGTGAGAACAACCGGGAGCGGCAGCTGACCATCCTGGGCGAGATGCTCGGTCAGGAGAAGATCGATCAGGCCACCTACGATGCCGCCGTGGCGGAGGAGGTCCAGTTCAGCGACGGGTATACGAATCTCGGCAATTTCACCGAGCCTACGGAGGATCAGGAGACCCCGGAGAAGCCCACCGTGCAGTCTACCGCCAACAACTCCTATTATACGGATCAGGTCATCTCCGATGTGGCGGCGGCGCTGGTGGAGAAGCTGGGGCTGGAGGACGATGCACCCGACGAGAACGGCAACGTCCGTACGGCACAGGAGAAGGCCGTCAGCAAGATTTACAGCAGCGGCTATAAGATCTATACGCTGCAGGACAGCAAGCTCCAGTCCATTGCGGAGAGCGTTTTTGAAAACAGCGATCTGGTGGAGTATACTGACGACTACGGCAAGCCCTTGCAGGCGGCTATCACGCTGGTGAATAATTCCACCGGCAACGTGGTGGCTATGGTGGGCGGTCTGGGCGCCAAGACGGTGGATCGTGGCTGGAACTGGGCCACGGAGCCCCGGCAGTGCGGTTCTGCTACCAAGCCCATCTCCGACTATGCCCCGGCGCTGGACGACGGTACCATCACCGCTGCCTCCGCCATCGACGACTATCCCGTCCGGGATTTGAGTGGCTACGGCGCATGGCCCAAGAACTCCCACTCCGGCTTCTACGGCTTGACCACCGTGTGGACGGCGCTGGTGGAGTCTCTGAATACCTGCGCCGTGCGGGTCAATGAGAGCTACGGCTCGGCGGCCTCCTATAATTATATGGTGGAGAAGCTGGGCTTCACCACCCTGACCCAGCGGGACAGCCAGCAGTCCGGTAACATGGGCCTGGGCGGTTACGACGTGGGTGTCACCACGGAGGAGATGGCTGCGGCCTATGCCGCCATCGCCAACGACGGCGTATACACCAAGCCCCGGACATGGCTGCGGGTGGAGGACTCCGAGGGGAATGTCGTCATGGAGAACGAGACCTCCGCCCACAGCGCCATGAAGGAGACTACCGCCTATCTGCTGCGGGATATACTGGAGAGCGTTATCACCAGCGGTACCGGTACGGAGGCATATTTCTCCGGCATGACCATCGCCGGTAAAACCGGTACCACGGACGACAACCGGGACCGTTATTTCGTGGGCTTCAGCCCCTACTACTGCGCTGCGGTATGGACGGGCTATGAGTCCAACGATGAGCTGTCCTACGGTATGGGCAACGGCTCGGCGCAGCTGTGGAAGCAGGTGATGCGGGAGATCCACGCCGATCTGGAGGACAAGGGCTTCGACAGCTGCACCGGTCTGACGCAGGTGACGGTGTGCTCCGACAGCGGCCTGCTGGCCACGGATGCCTGCACCAAGGATCTGCGGGGCAGCCGGGTCCGCACCGTGACGGTGGCGGCGGATACGGCTCCCACGGCGACCTGTAACGTTCACAAGATGGTGGATTATTGCACCGAGGGGAAGCATATTGCCACCCAGTACTGCCCCAAGGACAAGGTGAAGCAGGTGGCGGTGCTGGACTGGAACCGGGCGCTGTTCAACGATATCAAGGCCAGGGACCATGAGTACCTGTTGAAGGTGCTGGACGGCTCCGCTACGCCCAACGATCCCAAGGATGATATCTGCCCGGCGCACCAGAAGGCCATCACACCGGTGACACCTACCGACCCCACCAAACCGACGACCCCCACCAAACCGACGACCCCCACGGATCCGACAGATCCCACCACGCCGGATACCGGCGGTGCTGAGGACTCCGGCGGCGTTGGGGACTCCGGCGGCGTTAGAGGCGGCGGCAGCTGGTGGAAACGACCGTAAGTAGAGAAACGAAAATGCAGCCTGTGAGCGGTGCTCACAGGCTGCATTCTTGCGAAGCGGTGAAAAAGAAGGGGTATGGCTCGGCCGTACCCCTTCTTTTCTTGCATAATAGGGAGATCAGAAGCTGCGGATGATATCCACGATCTCGGTGCCGATGCGCTTCTGAGCCTCCACGGTGGCAGCGCCGATGTGGGGCGTGCAGGACACCATGGGATGGCTGTACAGAGCGGCGTTGGCAGTGGGCTCGTCGGCGTAGACGTCCAGACCGGCGGCCCGCACCTTGCTGGACTCCAGAGCAGCCAGCAGGGCATCCTCGTCCACGTTGGCACCACGGGAGGTGTTGATGATGACCACGCCGTCCTTCATCTTGGCGATGGTATCGGCGTTGATGAGGGGAGCGCCGGGTGCGGCGGGAGCGTGGAGGGAGATGAAGTCAGACTGGGCCAGCAGTTCCTCCAGCGTCACATAGGGGATGCCGAATTTGGCCTCCACCTCCGGACGGCGGGTGGTGCTGTAAGCGACGACGTTCATGCCGATGGCCTTGGCCATGACGCCCAGATGCTGACCGATGCGGCCGAAGCCGATGATGCCCAGAGTCTTGCCCTGCAGCTCGATGCCCTTGCCGTAGGCCTTCTTCTCCCACTTGCCCTCACGCATGGTGTGACCGGCGATGGAGATATAGCGGGTGCAGGCGAACATATGGCCCATGGCCAGCTCCGCCACGGACTGGGAGGAGGCACCGGGGGTGTTGCGGACGGCAATGCCGTTCTCCTCGGCGTACTTGACGTCGATGTTGTCCACACCCACGCCGCCACGGATGATGAGCTTCAGCTTGCCGCCCTTGGCCTCGTCGATGTGGTTGGCACGGACCTTGGTCTTGGAGCGGACCACCACGGCGTCAAAGTCCCGCAGGGCGGCGCCCAGCTGATCCGGCTCATAGAACTGCTCCACCACCTCGTGGCCCAGCTCACGCAGCTGCGCCATGGCGGCCTTGTCCATACCGTCTGTAATAAGAATACGCATAGTAATATTCTCCTTCGATGATACGTTTTGTTGTCGGAATGTGGCGATTTGTCCGGTTTTCCGGACCTGCGTCCCGAGAGACGGACGTTACGCCTGATGCTCAGCCTCGAACTTGGTGAGGAACTCTACCAGAGCCTCCACACCCTCCTTGGGCATGGCGTTATAGATGGAGGCCCGGAGACCACCCACGGACTTGTGGCCCTTCAGGTTATCGAAGCCGGCCTCCTTGGAGGCGGCCACCACGGCGGCATCCAGATCCTTGTCGCCGGTGACGAAGGGGACGTTCATGAGGCTGCGATCCTGAGGCACCACGGCACCCTTGAAGAGCTTGGAGGAATCCAGGAAGTCATACAGCACCTTGGCCTTTTCAATGTTGCGCTTCTCCATCTCCTCCAGACCGCCCATGTTCAGCAGGTACTTGAATACCTTGCCGCAGCAGTAGATGGCCCAGCAGTTGGGGGTGTTGTACATGGAGCCGTTGTCGGCGTGGGTCTTGTACATCAGGTAGATGGGGGTCTTGGGGTCCAGATCGTCACGAATCAGATCCTCACGGATGATGACCACGGCCATGCCGGCGGGGCCCACGTTCTTCTGCACACCGGCCCAGATCAGGCCGTAGTCAGAGACGTTGCAGGGGCGGGAGAGGAACATGGAGGACTGGTCGGACACCAGCACATGGCCCTTGGTGTTGGGCAGCTTGTTCCAGGTGGTGCCGTTGATGGTCTCGTTTTCGCAGATGTAGACATAATCGCAGTCGTCGGGGATGTCCAGATCGCTGCAATCGGGGATGTAGGAGAAGTTCTTATCCTTGGAGGAGGCGATGACGTCCACCTCGCCGAACTTCTTGGCCTCGGCAATGGCCTTCTTGGACCATGCGCCGGTCTCCACATAGCAGGCCTTACCGTTCTTCATGAGGTTCATGGCCACCATGGCGAACTGCACGGTGCCGCCGCCCTGAATGAACAGGACCTTGTAGTTGTCGGGGATGTGCATCAGCTTGCGCAGGTCGGCCTCGGCCTCGTCGGCGATCTGCTGGAACACCTTGGAGCGGTGGCTCATCTCCATGACGCACATACCGCTGCCACGATA
>ERZ838577.383-NODE-383-length-73329-cov-23.278530_pt1 | contig 73329 bp, 55 predicted proteins | sample MGYA00519682_ERZ838577 | MGnify/ENA primary metagenome ERZ838577 (study PRJEB31850, sample SAMEA3708838) | human gut metagenome | biome: human gut; feature: human-associated habitat; material: faeces | place: China | collected 2014 ... | reverse complement strand
TACCCGTCTGTGCTGTGTTGTACAGTCTTTATCTGGAGTTCATGAAGAAAGCAAGCGCCCGGCACTGAATGATTCATAATCGGATACCTTCTGAGCATCGGGCTGTATGCCAAATGCAAAGGGCTTGGGATACTCCCAAAATCGCCGTGTGTCCGGACAGCGGCTGTGCTTGCTGTTCTCTCAAATCTCAATATTCGCAGATCGTGATGTCCCCGCTTTTTCGAAAGCGGGGACATTTTTTCCTCTCCGATACTTAAAAAACGGCAGAAAAATATCCGTTGTATAGTAGAAGGCTTTTTGAAAATGTCGCACATCTTTTTCCGGACAAAAGGCAAAAACATGTCCGTGTGTTATATGGAAGGAAAATTTTTCGCGCTACCCCCTAATTTGCAAGAATTTTGTCCGTTGTAAAGTGAGAGGCAACCACTCGTGAGGCAAAACCGTGACTCTCCGCATCATTTTGCCCGTTGGAAAGTAGAAAGGGCAATTTGGAGCAGCGCACAGAGATTGTTTCGCCGTTTCCGAAACTTTTTCAAGAAATCTGGGACAAAACCGGAAAATGTGTCCGTTGGTTAAGCACCACGAAAGGAGAATTTTCCATGGACAACATTCTCACCGTCCCCATCCACCACAAAATGACGCTGACCGCCAGAGAAGCAGCGGAGTACAGCAACATCGGCATCAACAAGATCGACAGTATGCTCCGCTCGCCCAACTGCCCCTTCGTGTTGTTCGTCGGCACAAAGAAGCTGGTCAAGCGCCGGGAGTTTGAAGAGTACATCAGCCAAAAGCTGGTGATCTGACGGCAAAAGATAATTTGTAAAAACAGCTTGAGAGAAAAGAACCTATCTGCTATAATCATGTCGTTGCAGTAGGCTCTTTTCTCTATGCGACGAAGCAGGAATCGAAAAATTCTGTATGCACGATTTACGCCATACCTACGCCACAAGAGCAATCGAAAGCGGTATGCAGCCCAAGGTGCTGCAAAAGTTGCTGGGTCATGCCAGCATCAAGACTACAATGGATCGGTATGTTCATGTGACTGCCGAATCGCTGGATTATGCCATCAAGCAATTTCAGCAAAATGGTGTAGTCTGATGAAATCCAATAAAGCCAAATGCGAAAATGGCGTAAAAATGGCGTAAGCCAAACACGCCGGATTCCGGAAGCCCTTGAAAATCAAGACATTTTAAGGAGAGCGAAAAACTATGAAATTAGGTATCGTGGGGCTGCCCAACGTGGGAAAGTCCACTCTGTTCAACGCCATCACCAACGCCGGTGCCGAGAGCGCCAACTACCCCTTCTGCACCATCGAACCCAACGTGGGCATGGTGGCCGTGCCAGATGAGCGGCTGGACAAGCTGGCGGAGATGTACCAGCCCGATAAAAAGACCCCCGCCGTCATCGAATTTGTGGATATCGCCGGTCTGGTGAAGGGAGCCAGTCAGGGAGCGGGCCTCGGCAACAAGTTTTTGGAGAACATCCGCCGTACCGACGCCATCGTTCATGTGGTGCGCTGCTTCGATGACGAGAACATCATGCACGTGGTGGCCGATGCCGGTACCAACGTACCGGTGGACCCGCTGGGGGACATCGAGACCATCGACATGGAGCTGATCCTGGCGGATCTGGAGATGGTGAACCGCCGGGTGGAGAAGGCCGCCAAGGCCGCCAAGGGCGACAAGAAGTTCCTCCACGAGGCGGAGGTGTTCAAGGCACTGGCGGAGCATCTGGACGCCGGAAAATCCGCCCGCACCTTCTCCTGCGGCGACGACGACCGGGCACTGGTGGAGACCTGCGACCTGCTGAGCCTGAAGCCCATCATCTACGCCGCCAACATGGACGAGGCGGGCTTTGCCGATTACGAGAACAACCGCTACTTCCGGCTGGTGCGTGATCTGGCACAGAAGGAGGGCGCACAGGTACTGCCCATCTGCGCCAAGCTGGAGCAGGACATCGCCGAGCTGGACGATCCGGAGGAGAGGGCCATGTTCCTGGAGGATCTGGGCATCGAAAAGTCCGGTCTGGATCGCCTGATCCAGTGCAGCTATGATCTGCTGGGCCTGATCTCCTTCCTGACCTACGGCAAGGACGAGTGCCGGGCGTGGACCATCCGCAAGGGTACCAAGGCCCCGCAGGCGGCGGGCAAGATCCACTCCGATATCGAGCGGGGCTTCATCCGGGCGGAGACCATCAACTTCGACGAGATGATGGCCTGCGGCGGCAGCGTGGCCGCCGCCAAGGAGAAGGGCTTGCTGCGGTCCGAGGGCAAGGACTATGTGGTCAAGGACGGCGACATGATCTACTTCCGCTTCAACGTATAAGCATGATCTGCAAGGGACACGGTTTGCCGTGTCCCTTTTTCATCCCCGGCCAATTCCGCCGTTTACAAAGGACGGTTTTTCTGATATGATAATGCATATCTATGGACTATCCACGCACAAAACAAAGGGAGAACGTCCTCCCTGTGCGGATAGAGCGTGCCCTTTTTATGAAAGGAGACAACCGTTATGAACCAAGAGATCCAGTCTATTCTGGCCAAGGTAGACCACACCCTGCTGGCCCAGAGTGCCACTTGGAACGAGATCAAGGCCATCTGCGACGATGGCGTCAAGTATGGCTGCGCCAGCGTGTGCATCCCTGCCTCCTATGTGAAGCAGGCGGCAGAGTACGTGGACGGCAAGATCGCCATCTGCACCGTCATCGGCTTTCCCAACGGCTATGACACCACCGCCGCCAAGTGCTTTGAGGCGGAGGACGCCGTGAACAACGGCGCTTCCGAGGTGGATATGGTCATTAACATCGGCTGGGTGAAGGACGGCCTGTACGATCAGGTGCTGGAGGAGATCCGGGCCGTGAAGGCCGCCTGCCACGGCAAGCTGCTGAAGGTCATCATCGAGACCTGTATGCTCACCGATGCCGAGAAGATCGAGATGTGCCGTGTGGTGTCCGACTCCGGCGCCGAGTACATCAAGACCTCCACCGGCTTCGGCGGAGGCGGCGCCACCCGTGAGGATGTGGCCCTCTTCAAGGCCCATGTGGCTCCCCATGTGAAGATCAAGGCTGCCGGCGGCATCGCCGACCTCAACGATGCCCGTGACTTCGTGGCCCTTGGGGCCGACCGTCTGGGTACCAGCCGCATTGTCAAGGCCGTGAAGGCCATGGAACAGGAATAAAAGGAGGAACCATCTATGCCTACCCCCCATAATAACGCCGCCCCCGGCGCCTTCGCCAAGACCGTGCTCATGCCCGGCGATCCCCTGCGCTCCAAGTTCATTGCCGAGACGTTTCTGGAAAACCCTGTGCTGGTGAACAACGTCCGTGGCGTGCAGGGCTATACCGGTACGTACAAGGGCGTGCCGGTGTCCGTCATGGCCTCCGGCATGGGAATGCCCTCCATCGGCATCTATGCCCACGAGCTGTACACCCAGTACGGCGTGGAGAACATCATCCGTGTGGGCTCCGCCGGAGCCATGCGGGCGGATCTGGAGCTGGGCAGCGTGGTGGCCGGACAGGGTGCCTGCACCAACTCCAGCTTCGCCGACCAGTACGAGCTGGGTGTCCACTATGCCCCCATTGCCGACTTCGATCTGCTGATGGCCGCCGTGGAGTCGGCCCGTGAGCTGGGCGTGAAGATGCCCGTGGGCAACCTCTACTCCTCCGATACCTTCTATGACGCCGCCGGCCGCAACGCCCGGATGCAGAAGATGGGCGTCATGGCCGTGGAGATGGAGGCTGCCGCCCTGTACTGCACCGCCGCCTATTTGGGCAAGCGTGCCTTGGCTATCTGCTCCATCAGCGACAATCTGGTGCTGGGTACCGAGCTTACCGCCGACGAGCGCCAGACCACCTTCACCAATATGATGAAGATCGGTCTGGAGGCAGCGGTGAAAATGGCCCAATAAAGTCGGTTTTGCAGCCGAAACATCAGTTTTTCTGAACCCTGTCATGGTGAAAAATGCAGCAGACCCTGCAAATAGGGCTTGCCCTTTTCTGTCATATCTGTTATAATGCACCTGAACGGGCAAGCTTTGCCCGAATAAATGAAGGAAGGTAGAACAATCATGAAAAGAGTTCTCGCTATGATCCTTGCGCTTGTCATGGCTCTGGCTCTGGTTGCCTGCGGCAACAAGAACACGGACGATGGCAAGAAGGATAACCCGGATGACAACAAGACCCCCACCGTCATCACCAACCCCGATAAGGTTCAGGATGAGATGACCTCCTCCGACGGCAAGTACGAGGTGGCTTTCGTCACCGACGTGGGTCAGCTGAAGGATAAGTCCTTCAACCAGGGTACTTACGACGGCGTGAAGCTGTACGCCGCCAACAACGGCCTGTCCTACAAGTACTATCAGCCCGCCAACGGCAGTGAGGCCACCGATGATGACCGCTTCACCGCTATGAAGGCCGCCGTGGACAACGGCGCCAAGGTGGTTGTCTGCGCCGGCTTCATGCAGACCAATGCTCTGCGTATGGCCGCTTCCCAGTTCACCGATGTGTCCTTTGTCTACATTGATGGCGATGTCATTCGTGCGGATGCTGAGGATAAAAACTCCGCTATCCTGACCAACGTGGCCGGCGTTGCCTTCAAGGAAGAGCAGTGCGGCTATCTGGCTGGCTATGCTGCCGTCAAGGAAGGCTACACCAAGCTGGGCTTCACCGGTGGTGGCGGCGGTAACAACCCCGCCTGCTGCCGTTACGGCTATGGCTTCGTGCAGGGCGCCGATGCCGCTGCCAAGGAGCTGAACGAGAAGGTAGAGATGAACTACTCCTGGCAGTATGGTGCCAACTTCTCCGCTTCCCCCGAGCTGCAGACCATGGCCGCCGGCTGGTATCAGGCTGGCACTGAGGTCATCTTCGCCTGCGGCGGCTCCATGTTCGCCTCTGTCGCCGCTGCTGCCGGCGCTGAGGAGGGCAAGGTCATCGGCGTGGACGTGGACCAGAGCTTTGAGTCTGAAGGCACCGTGATCACCTCCGCTATGAAGGGCCTGGCCGACTCCGTGCAGTGGGCTCTGGGCAAGTTCTATGCCGGTGAGTTCGCCTCCATCGGCGGTGTCCAGACCTCTCTGGGTGCCAATGAGAACGCCGTGGGTCTGCCCACTGCTACCTGGTCCCTGACCAAGTGGAGCGTTGATGATTACAACGCCAAGCTGCAGGAGATCAAGGACGGCAAGATCGCCATCGACAACAACTACGACAATCTGGCCAGCACCGAGAATGTCACTCTGAACATCGTCGGCTAAGCCTCTGCGTGTCGAACTCCACAGCGCCCGTGCTCTGCACGGGCGCTGTTTTTTGCTCCAAAGCCCCGGATGCCTCCCGTGGAGATTTGCGGCATCCCGCTTGTCAACCGGCGGCCGTCATGCTATAATTTCCCCAAGAAGCCGGGAGGGGGGAGCACACATGGGACTGCACGACGGGCATCGCCAGCGTAAGCGGGAGCGCTTTCTGAAGCAGGGAGCCGACGGTCTGGCGGATCATGAGGTGCTGGAGCTGCTGCTGTACTATGCCATCCCCCGCCGGGACACCAACGAGCTGGCCCACCGGCTGATCCAGCATTTCGGTACGCTGGACGCCGTGTTCCAGGCCCCGCCGGAGGCACTGATGCAGGTGTCCGGCATCGGGGAGAATGCCGCCGTGCTGTTGAATCTGGTGCCGGCGGCCCAACGCTGCGCCCGGCGCAGCGTCTCTGCCGAACGCATCCTCAACTCCGTGGAGCGCTGCGGTGCCTACTTCATGGACCTGCTGGACGGCCAGCGCCGGGAACTGCTGTATCAGGTGTGTCTGGACGGCAAGGGAAAGGTGCTTTCCTGCAAATGCCTGTCCCAAGGCAGCGCCGATATGACCTCCCTCAGTATCCGGCAGGTGGTGGAGAACGCCCTGCTGTCCGGCGCCGCAGGCGTGGTGCTGGGCCACAATCACCCCAGCGGCGTGGCTCTGCCGTCGGCGGAGGACCGAGCCGCCACCCTGCAGGTGCGGGACGCTCTGGCCACCATGGACATCCGCCTGCTGGACCACATCATTGTGGCCGACGGGGATTTTGTCTCCATGGAGGCCAGCGGCCTTCTGTACGGCTGACCCACTCAAAGAAAATTCCCCCAGCGCCCCGCTCCATCCGGAGCGGGGCGCTGCCATGTTTTCCCTCCACAAAATCAGAACATTTGTTTCAAAATTCATATTTACATATGGGATTTTTGTGGTAAAATAAAGTGATATACACTGAAATTGCAGGAGGCGCTTTCCATGCCCCAGTTCAAAGTTGTTTCGGAATATACCCCCTCCGGCGACCAGCCGCAGGCCATTGAAAAGCTGGCGGAGGGACTGGAGAACGGCCTGCGCCAGCAGGTGCTGCTGGGTGTCACCGGCAGCGGCAAGACCTACACCATGGCCAAGGTCATCGAGAAGGTGCAGCGCCCCACGCTGGTGCTGGCCCACAACAAGACGCTGGCGGCCCAGCTGTGCGAGGAGTTCCGGGAGTTCTTCCCGGAAAACGCCGTGGAGTACTTCGTCTCCTACTACGACTACTATCAGCCGGAGGCGTACATCCCCCACACGGATACCTTCATCGAGAAGGACGCCGCCATCAACGCTGAGATCGAGCGCCTGCGCCACAGCGCCACGGCAGCCCTCTTCGAGCGGCGGGACGTCATCGTGGTGGCGTCGGTGTCCTGCATCTACGGCTTGGGGGATCCCATCGACTACGCCAACATGGTCATCTCCCTGCGGCAGGGGAAGGAGTACCCACGGGATCAGCTGCTGCGGAAGCTGGTGGAGATCCGCTACGACCGCAACGACGTGGCCTTCGAGCGCAATATGTTCCGGGTCCGGGGGGACACGGTGGAGATTTACCCGGTGTACGCCAACGGCTACGCCATCCGGGTGGAGTTTTTCGGGGACGAGATCGACCGCATTTCGGAGATCAACCCCGTCACCGGTCAGGCCCAGCGGGTACTGCAGCACGTGGCCATCTACCCCGCCAGTCACTACGTCACCACCAAGGAGAAGATGGAGCGGGCGGTGCAGGAGATCGAGCGGGAGCTGGCGGAGCGCAAGGCCTACTTCGAGGATCACGGCAAGCTCATTGAGGCCCAACGCATCGACCAGCGCACCCGGTACGATGTGGAGATGATGCGGGAGCTGGGCTACTGCACCGGCATCGAGAATTACAGCCGGGTCATCTCCGGCCGGGAGCCGGGTTCCCCGCCCACCACGCTGCTGGACTACTTCCCGGAGGACTTTGTCCTTTTTGTGGACGAGAGCCATGTGACCCTGCCTCAGGTGCGGGCCATGTATAACGGCGACCGGGCCCGGAAGGAGAGCCTGGTGGAGTACGGCTTCCGCCTGCCCTGCGCCTATGATAACCGCCCCCTGAAGTTCCCGGAGTTCGAGGAGCGCTTCCGTCAGGCGGTGTTCGTCTCCGCCACACCGGGGGAGTACGAGCGGGAGGGAGCCGACCAGATCGTGGAGCAGGTGATCCGCCCCACAGGCCTGCTGGATCCCCGTGTGGAGGTGCGGCCCGTCACCGGCCAGATCGACGATCTGGTGGAGGAGATCCGGGTCCGTGCCGCACGGGACGAGCGGGTGCTGGTAACCACCCTCACCAAGCGCATGGCGGAGGATCTGACGGACCACATGAAGGGCCTTGGCCTGCGGGTGCGGTATATGCACTCCGACATCGCCACCATCCAGCGGATGGAGCTGATCCGGGACCTGCGGCTGGGGGAGTTCGACGTGCTGGTGGGCATCAACCTGCTGCGTGAGGGACTGGACCTGCCGGAGGTATCCATGGTGGCCATTCTGGACGCCGATAAGGAGGGCTTCCTCCGCAGCGAGACCAGCCTCATCCAGACCATCGGCCGGGCCGCCCGCAACGCAGAGGGACTGGTGGTGCTGTACGCCGATACCGTCACCCCCTCCATGAGGGCGGCCATCACCGAGACAGAGCGCCGCCGGAAGAAGCAGGACGCCTACAACAAGGCCCACGGCATCGTCCCTCAGACCATCCGCAAGAGCGTGCGGAAGGTGCTGGAGATCTCCCATTCGGCGGAGGAGGAAAAGACCACCGCCCACCGCAAGCTGACGGACGCCGAGCGGGAGGCCACCATCCGCCGGCTGGAAAAGGAAATGAAGGAAGCCAGCAAAATGCTGGAATTCGAATACGCCGCCCTGCTGCGTGACCAGATCATCGAGCTGCGGGGTCAGAAGTAAAAGGAGGCGTTATGGCCCATATACCCACCGTGGATATCCGCCAACTGGGGGATATCTCCTTTGACCGCCAACTGGCGCTGGCCCAGCAGCCCAACCGGGACTACGACGTGGACCAGTGGCTGTTCGTCCCCAACACCTACACCGAGTACCGGTACATTCTGGGTACACGGGGGGAAAAGCCTCTGATCTGCGTGGGCATCAACCCCTCTACCGCCCGGCCCGGTGCGCTGGATCCCACCCTGAAAAGCGTGGAGCGCATTGCCCGCAACAGCGGCTTCGACTCCTTCATCATGTTCAATGTCTATGCCCAGCGGGCCACCTCCCCCGACGATATGGAGCACACCTGCAACCCGGAGCTGCACCGGGAGAATATGCGGGCCTTTGCCTACATTCTCTCCCGCACACCGGATCCGGTGGTGTGGGCGGCCTGGGGGACCATCATCGAGAAGCGGGACTACCTGTGGCCCTGCCTGCGGGATATGATCGCCCTGGGAGAGGCCGCCGGCGCCCGGTGGGTCACCTGCGGCAAGCGCTCTGCGGCGGGGCATCCCCATCACCCCCTGTACCTCCGGGCGGACGCCGTGCCGGAGCCCTTCGACGTGGCGGCCTACGCCGCTGCGGGGGAGACCCGTGCTGCCGCTGCGGCCCATGGCCGTCGCCGCCGGGTATGAGGAGGGGAGCGCTATGACGGAGAAGCGTGCCGGGCTCAGCGCCATGACCCTGAAATACATCGCCATGGCCACCATGCTGGTGGACCATATGGGGTACGTCCTGTTTCCGTGGATCCTGTGGCTGCGGTGCGTGGGGCGCATCGCCTTTCCCATCTTCGCCTTTCAGATCGCTGAGGGCTGCATCCGCACCCATGACAGGCGGCGGTACGCCCTGCGGCTGCTGCTGTTTGCGGTGCTGACGGAGGTACCCTTCGATCTGGCCTTCAACGGCCAAGTGCTGTACCTCGGCTACCAGAATGTCCTGTGGACGCTGCTGGCCGGGGCGCTGGTGTGCTGGGCGGCGGACTGGGCGCAGAGGACCCCGGACGCCCTGCACCTTCTGGCGGCCACGGCGGCGTTTGCCGGAGCCTTCTGGCTGCTGGAGGTCTGCCATACGGACTACGGCGGCTGGGGCATGGCTCTGATTTTGTTGTTTCACCTGTCCCGTGGGAACCGGCTGATCCAGCTGGCGGGACTGGCGGTGTTCTGTGTCGCCGGCGTAGGCGGCGTCAGCATCGAACTGTACGCACTGGTGAGCCTTGCCTTCATCTGGCTCTATGACGGGCGGCGGGGCTATTGCAGCCGCCCCATCCAGTGGCTGTGCTACGCATTTTATCCCGTTCACCTGCTGCTCCTGTGGCTCTATGCCCGGACGGTGGACGGCATATGGTATTTGACATAAGGAGATACATCATGGCAAAGCATAAAGAGGAAAAGACCAACGTCATGCGGGTGCTGGATCAGAAGAAGATCCCCTATACCGCCCACACCTACGACCCGGAGAGCGGCATCGACGGCGTGTCCGTGGCCCGTTCGCTGGGGCAGGATCCGGCATCGGTGTTCAAAACGCTGGTGGCCCGTGGGGCCAGCGGCGGTTACTACGTGTTCGACATTCCCGTGGCTGCCACGCTGGACCTGAAAAAGGCCGCCCATGCCGTGGGGGAGAAGTCCGTGGCCATGCTGCCTCAGAAGGAGCTGCTGCCCCTGACGGGCTATGTCCACGGCGGGTGCAGCCCCGTGGGCATGAAAAAGCTGTTCCCCACGGTGTTCCATGAGACGGCGGCGAGCCTGCCTGTCATCATGGTGTCGGCGGGGAAGCTGGGGCACCAGATCGCCTGCGACCCCAAGGCACTGTTGGCGCTGGTGAGGGCCGATACGGCGGATATCATCACGGAGGGATGACGGATGCAGCTGCGTTTTATCGACGAGCACAATGACCGGGGCCACCTGCTGTGGGCGGAGGAGCCGGTGGGGTTGGCCCTGCGGGGCGAGACGCAGCAGGCGGCGCTCTCCAAGCTCCCGGCGGAGCTGACGGCCTATCGCCGCTGGCTGGGTCTGCCGCCGGTGCCGGCGGTGGGAGTTGTCACGCAGGAGGCGGCCAGCCCTCTCAACGTCCACGATGCCGACAGCGACATTCTGCTGCCCTCCGAGCACCGCCCCCTGACGGCGGAGGAGTATGAAGCACTGAAGGCACTGGCCCTGCGGTCGGCGGAGGACTTCCTGACGCTGTACCGCTCCATCCCCGACAAGACACACACTACCCTCCCCCAGCGGGAGACCTTCTACGGGGACGTCCCCCTGACGGCGGAGGAGATGTACCGGCACACGAAAAACGTCAACGCCTACTACTTCGGAGAGATCGGGGTGGAGGTCGGCAACGAGCCGGATATCCTCATCTGCCGCCGGGCGGGCTTCGCCGCACTGGAGCGACAGCCCCGGTACCTTCACAATGCCGTGTTCCACGGCAGCTATGACGAGGACTGGACACTGCGGAAGGTGCTGCGCCGCTTTGTGTGGCATGACCGCATCCATGGCCGGGCCATGTGGCGCATGGCCTGCGCCCTCTGCGGCAGCCGCCGGGTGGCCGACCCCTATCGCTTCGCATAAATCGGAGATCAACAGGAGAAAAACACCATGCAGGATCATATTTATATCAAGGGCGCACGGGAGAATAACCTCAAGAACATCGACGTCACCATCCCACGGGACAAGCTGGTGGTGCTGACGGGGCTCTCCGGCAGCGGCAAATCCTCGCTGGCCTTTGATACCATCTACGCCGAGGGCCAGCGCCGGTATGTGGAGAGCCTGTCCAGCTACGCCCGGATGTTTCTGGGCCAGATGGATAAGCCCGATGTGGACTATATCGACGGCCTGTCCCCGGCCATTTCCATCGACCAAAAGACCACCAGCAAGAACCCCCGCTCCACGGTGGGTACGGTGACGGAGATCTACGACTATCTCCGCCTGCTGTGGGCCCGCATCGGCACCCCCCACTGCCCCAAGTGCGGCAAGGAGATCCGCCAGCAGACCATCGACCAGATCATCGACCAGATCCTGGCCCTGCCGGAGGGGACTCGGATTCAGGTGCTGGCCCCGGTGGTCCGGGGCCGCAAGGGCGAGCACGCCAAGGTGCTGGAGGATGCCCGCCGCTCCGGCTATGTCCGGGTGCGGGCTGACGGGAACCTCTATGACCTATCGGAGGATATCCCGCTGGAGAAGAACAGGAAACACCACATCGAGATCGTGGTGGACCGGCTCATCGTCCGGCCCGATCTTGGCCAGCGGCTGACGGACTCCGTGGAGACGGCGTCCCACCTCTCCGGCGGCATCGTCATCGTGAATCTGCTGCGGGAGGAGCAGGATCTGGTCTTTTCCCAGAACTACGCCTGTGACGACTGCGGCATCAGCATCGAGGAGCTGACGCCCCGGATGTTCTCCTTCAACAACCCCTACGGCGCCTGCCCCACCTGCACGGGGCTGGGGATGCAGCTGAAGGCGGACCCTACCCTCATCATCCCCGACGACAGCCTCTCCATTCTGGACGGAGCCATCACCGCCAGCGGCTGGAACTCCATCCGCTCCGACGGCATCAGCCGGATGTACTTCGAGGCCCTGTCCAAGAAATATCAGTTCTCCCTCCGAACCCCGGTGCGGGAGCTGCCGGAGTCCGTGCGGCAGATCATCCTCTACGGCACCGGCGGCGAGAAGCTGGAGCTGCACTATGACCAGCCCCGTGGCAAGGGCGTATTATACCAGCCCTTCGAGGGGGTGGCCAACAATCTGGAGCGCCGATATCAGGAGACTCAGTCCGACGCCAGCAAGCGGGAGATCGAGGAGTTCATGTCCCAATGCCCCTGCCCGGCCTGCCAGGGCCGCCGCCTGAAGCCGGAGGCGCTGGCGGTGACGGTGGGTGGCCTGTCCATTTGGCGGGCTACGGAGTTGCCGGTGGATGAGGAGCTGGCCTTCTTCAACGGCCTGACCCTGACGGAGACGCAGCAGCTCATCGCCGCCCAGATCTTGAAGGAGATTCGCTCCCGGCTGGGCTTTTTGCAGTCTGTGGGCCTCAGCTACCTGACCCTGTCCCGCTCCAGCGGCACCCTGTCCGGCGGCGAGAGCCAGCGTATCCGGCTGGCCACGCAGATCGGCAGCAGCCTGATGGGAGTGCTGTATATTCTGGACGAGCCATCCATCGGCCTGCACCAGCGGGACAACGACAAGCTGCTGGCCACCCTCTGCCGCCTGCGGGATCTGGGCAATACCCTCATTGTGGTGGAGCACGACGAGGACACCATGCGGGCCGCTGACTATCTCATCGACATCGGCCCCGGTGCCGGAGCCCACGGCGGACAGGTGGTGGCCGCTGGCACGCCGGAGGAGGTCATGGCCGATCCCAATAGCCTGACGGGCCAGTATCTCAGTGGGAAAAAGCGCATCGAGGTGCCGGCCGCCCGCCGTCCCGGCAACGGGAAATTTCTGACGGTGCGGGGCGCACGGGAGAATAACCTGAAAAACATCGACATCTCCGTGCCGCTGGGGACCTTCACCTGCGTCACCGGCGTCTCCGGCAGCGGCAAGTCCTCTCTGGTCAACGAGATCATCTATAAGCGGCTGGGTGCCGAGCTGAACCGCATGAAGACCCACCCCGGCAAGCACACCGCCATGGAGGGACTGGAGTATCTGGACAAGGTGGTAGGTATCGACCAGAGCCCCATCGGCCGCACGCCCCGCTCCAACCCCGCCACCTACACCAACCTCTTCAACGACATCCGCAATCTCTTTGCCGCCACGCAGGAGGCCAAGGCCCGTGGCTACGGGCCGGGGCGCTTCTCCTTTAACACCCGTGGCGGCCGGTGCGAGGCCTGCTCCGGCGACGGTCTGCTGAAGATCGAGATGCACTTTCTGGCGGACGTGTACGTCCCCTGCGAGGTGTGCCACGGCAAGCGCTATAACCGGGAGACGCTGGAGGTGAAATACAAGGGTAAGAGCATCGCTGACGTGCTGGATATGACGGCGGAGGAGGCGCTGGCCTTCTTTGCCCCGGTGCCGAGGATCGCCGAAAAGCTTCGGACCCTCTGCGATGTGGGACTGGGCTATGTGAAGCTGGGCCAGTCCTCCACCACTCTCTCCGGCGGCGAGGCCCAGCGGGTGAAGCTGGCCACGGAGCTGTCCCGCCGTGCTACGGGCCGCACCTTCTATATTCTGGACGAGCCCACCACGGGCCTGCACTCCGACGATGTGAAGAAGCTGCTGGAGGTGCTGCAGCGGCTGGTGGACGCCGGGAACACGGTGCTGGTCATCGAGCACAATCTGGATGTCATCAAGTCCGCCGACTGGCTCATCGATCTGGGCCCGGAGGGCGGCGCCGGAGGGGGTACCCTTGTCTGTGCCGGTACTCCGGAGACGGTGGCGGCCTGCGAGGCCTCGTACACCGGCCAGTATCTGAAAAAGTATCTGTCCTGACTGTCTGCGCCGGTTGCGGCGGCGGAGAAAATGTGATAAGCTGGCATCGAGACACCTGCCCTCCCGCCTTCTGCATACAATGGGATGAGGTGATGGCATGGAACTGATGGGAGACGGCCTCATTGCCTTTTTGGCGGCGGTGGGCGTGAGCACCATCCTCTGGCTGCTGGCAGAGACGCTGCTGCACCGTCATAGGCCGGTGGCGGAGGCTATATTGGTGCTGCCGGTCCGGGGCGACGGGGCCACGCTGGAGCGGGCTCTGCGCCTGACCATGGAGCAGCGCACGACGGGGGAGACCCCCATTCTGCTGGCGGACTGCGGGCTGGACGAGACGGGGCTGTGTCTGGCGCAGGGCCTGACGCAGCGATACAGCCGGGTGCAGCTTTGCCCGGCGGAGGAATTGGAAAATTATCTGAAGTGAGGAACGAGCTATGGGTGAGCGCTGCACGGTGGAGGGAACCGTCCAACACGTTATCTTCCAGAATGAGGAGAACGGCTATACGGTGCTGGGCCTGCTGACGGAGGAGGGCGAGCTGGTGACAGTGGTGGGATGTATCCCCTGCGTGGCCCCCGGTGAAAAGCTCACCGCCGACGGCCTGTGGGTCAGCCACCCCTCCTACGGTCAGCAGTTCGCCGCCGAGACGGTGGAGCGTCTGATGCCGGAGACGGAGGAGGAACTCATCAGCTACCTCTCCTCCGGCATCATCAAGGGCGTCGGGCCTGCCACGGCGGAGCGGCTGGTGGAGCGGTTCGGCGGCGAGACGCTGGCTGTTATCGAGGAGGAGCCGGAGCGGCTGAGCACCGTCAAGGGCATCACCTCCAAGCGGGCCATGGAGATCTCCGCCGCCTTCCGGGAGCTGACGGGACTGCGTCGGGTCATGGAGTTTCTGGCCCGGTACGAGCTGCCGGTGGAACTGGCCATGCGGCTGTACCGCACCTACGGAGCCGATGCGCTGCCCCGTCTCCGGGCGGACCCCTATCTGCTGGCGGGGGAGCGCTACGGCGTGGCCTTTGCCGATGTGGACGAGATCGCTCTGAGCATGGGCTTCGGCGGCGACAGCCCCTGCCGCACGGAGGCGGCGGTGCTGTACGAGCTGGAGCACAATCTGGGCAACGGCCATGTGTTCCTGCCCCGGCCCAAGCTGCTGGCGGCCACGGAGCAGCTCATCGGCGCCCCACCGGAGCTGGTGGAGCAGGCGCTGGATACGCTGGAGAGCCGTGGCGCCGTGGTGGAGGAGCAGATCGCACGGGTGGATGCCTGCTACCTGCGCCGGATGTATCTGGCAGAGAGCGAGACAGCCCGGCGGCTGCTGGCCCTGCGGGATGCACCCCGGTCACAGGGCCGGGGCGTGGAGAAGCTGATCCGGGAGATGGAGGAGCAGCAGGGCATCGCCTATGCCCCTCAGCAGCGTCAGGCGGTGGAGTTGGCGGCCCGCACCGGCGTGCTGCTGCTGACCGGCGGCCCCGGCACCGGCAAGACCACCTCCACACGGGGCATCGTGGCCCTCTTCGAGGGCATGGGCCTTCAGGTGCTGCTGCTGGCCCCCACAGGCCGTGCCGCCAAGCGCATGAGCGAGCTGTGCCGCCGGGAGGCCCAAACCATCCACAGGGCGCTGGGTATGACCTATAACGAGCTTACCGGCGAGACGGTGTTCAAGAAAAACGGCAAGGAGCCGCTGGAGGCCGATGCCGTCATTGTAGACGAGATGAGCATGGTGGACCTGCCACTGATGCAGGCGCTGCTGGAGGCTGTGAAGCCCGGCTGCCGTCTGGTGATGGTGGGGGACCCCGATCAGCTGCCCTCCGTTGGCCCCGGCAACGTGCTGGGGGATCTGCTGCGCTCCCATGCGGTGGCCGCCGTGTCCCTGACGGAGGTGTTCCGCCAAGCGGAGCAGTCCGCCATCATCCGCAATGCCCACGCCGTCAACAGCGGCCGCCCCCCGGAGCTTGGCAGCGGCCAAAACGACTTCTTTTTCCTATGCCGCCGGGCCCCGGACCGTCTGGTGCAGACGGTGGTGGACCTGTGCCGCACCCGCCTGCCGGACAACATGGGCATCCCCGCCGATCAGATCCAGGTGCTGTCCCCCACCCGCCGGGGCCTTACCGGCACCGTGAGCCTGAACCGGGCGCTGCAGGCGGCTTTGAACCCGCCTGCCCCGGACAAGCACCAGAAGACGTGGGGGGAACTGATCTTCCGGGAGGGGGACCGGGTCATGCAGACCCGCAACAACTACGACGTTCTCTGGCAGAAGGATGACGGGGAAATGGGTACCGGCATCTTCAACGGTGACGTGGGGGTCATTCAGGAAATTGACCCCGGCGGCGAGCTGGTGACCATCCGCTTCGATGACCGCACCAGCGTCTATACCCCGGATCTGCTGGGCCAGCTGGACATGGCCTATGCCATGACGGTACATAAGGCACAGGGCAGCGAGTACCGGGCCGTGGTGCTGGTCAGCGCACCTGCCGCCGCATCTCTCATGGTGCGGGGGGTGCTGTATACCGCCATCACACGGGCCAGAGAGCTGCTGGTAATGGTGGGGGACGATGTGATCCCCGGAAAAATGGCGGAAAACGACCGGCAGGCCCGGCGATACAGCGGCCTGCGCCGCAGACTCATGCAGGGAGGTGGCAGCGATGGCGCTTCAGGATGATCTGAACCGGTTGCAAAAGCAGCTGGGGAATTTTCTCTTTCCCCGGAAATGTCCCTTCTGCGGGGCCGTCACCGGCGGCCGCCTGCTGTGCGGCAGCTGCGAAAGGGCCCTGCCCTATACCGGGGAGAACGCCCTGCGTCAGGGGACCTTCGGGCGGTGCGCCTCGCCGCTGTACTATACCGGCCCCGTCCGGGAGGCTATCCTTCACTTCAAGTTTCAGGGCCGCACCGGCGGGCTGGACTGCTTCGGCCGATTGATGGCCGACTGCGCTGCCCGGTGGTATTCCGGCGAGTTTGACACCGTGACGTGGGTGCCGGTGAGTCGCAAGCGCCTGCGGCAGCGGGGCTTTGACCAGTCCCGTCTGCTGGCGGCCAGCCTGTGCGTGGATTGGCACGTGGCCCCGGTGGAGACCCTCCGCAAGGCGGTGGACAATCCCGCCCAGTCGGGGCTCACCGACGCTGAGCATCGCCGGGCCAACGTGCTGGGAGTCTACGAGGCTCTGCCGGAGAACATCCGGGACAAGCGTCTCCTGCTCATCGACGATATCGTCACCACCGGCTCCACCCTCACCGAGTGCGTCCGGGTGCTGCGGGCGGCCGGGGCCGCCGACGTGGTGTGCCTGACGCTGGCCCGCACCGAGGAGGAGCACTGATTAAGGGGAGTGCGGCATGCGGCGAGACACCGCCGGTATGGAAATGCCGCAAACGGCGCACAATAGCACTGGGACTTGTCTGCGGCGGGATGTGATTTCCTAAAAAACTGTGAACATTTGTTTACGAAGCCATAAAACCGGGAAAACACTCTTGCAAAATGCGGAAAGCGCCTTTATAATTGTAGCTTAGAGAAGAATCGGCTGCCTGCAGCCGTGTCCCATAACAGAAGAAAACGAGGTGCAGCGTATGTGTTCATTGGCAAAGGATATCGGGATCGATCTGGGTACCGCATCGGTACTGGTCTATATTAAGGGTAAGGGCGTCGTGCTCAACGAGCCGTCTGTGGTGGCCATCGACAAGAATACCGGCCGCCTGCTGAAGGTGGGCGCCGAGGCTCAGGCCATGCTGGGCCGTACTCCCGGCAACATCGTGGCCATCCGCCCCCTGCGGGACGGCGTCATCTCCGACTACGACATGACGGAGCGGATGCTCAAGGAGTTCATCCGCAAGGTCACCGGCGGCTTCCACCTGTTCCCGCCCCGGATCATGGTGTGCGTCCCCTCCGGCATCACGGAGGTGGAAGAGCGTGCCGTCATCGACGCCGGCCGTCAGGCAGGCGCCCGCCGTGTCTACCTCATCGAGGAGCCCGTGGCGGCAGCCATCGGCGCCGGCATCGACATCACCAAGCCCGACGGCCATATGGTGGTGGATATCGGCGGCGGCACCAGCGACATTGCCGTCATCAGCCTCTCCGGCGTGGTGGAGTCTGCCTCCATCAAGGTGGCCGGCGATCAGTTCAACGAGTCCATCGTCAAATATATGCGCCGCAAGCACAATATCCTCATCGGCGAGCGCACAGCGGAGCAGATGAAGATGGAGATCGGCTGCGTCTATCCCAAGGAGGAGGAGGCCACCATTGAGATCAAGGGCCGCTGCCTGATGACGGGCCTGCCCAAGACCATCACCGTCAACTCCACCGAGATGATGGAGGCCTTCGAGGAGCCGGTGGAGCGTATCCTGGAGGCGGTTCACAACGTGTTGGAGCGCACGCCCCCGGAGCTGGTGGCGGATATCTCCAATAACGGCATCGTCATGACCGGCGGCGGCAGTCTGGTGGACGGCTTCGACAAGCTGATCACCGCCCGCACCGGCATCCATACGGTGGTGGCGGAGGACGCCATCTCCTGCGTGGCGGAGGGTACCGGCAAGAGTCTGGACTCTCTGGGCGATATGCAGGACGGAACAGTGAATCTGTCCCGCAGAAGACAGATGAACTGAGAAGCATTGACTTTGCACCGAAAAGCAGAGCTTCGGCTCTGCTTTTCCTGTAACCGGGCCGGGGGCGGAACCCCTGTCCCGCAGCATCAGAAAAGGAGGAGTCCCCATGAAGTTTTCCAGCAAAGTGCAGAAATGCGGCCTGTCGCCTATGCGTAAATTCCACCCCTATGCGGTGGCCGCCGAGGCCAAGGGTAGGAACATTTATCACCTGAACATCGGTCAGCCGGATATCGAGACGCCCAAGGCGTTCTTCGATGCCGTCCGTAGCTTTGACCAGCCGGTGCTGGAGTACGCACCTTCTCCCGGCGTCCCCGCCCTCATCGAGGCCATCCGGGACTACTATGCTGCGCTGGATATGCACTTCGCCGCTGAGGATATCCTCATCACCAACGGCGGCTCCGAGGCGCTCCAGATCGCCATGAACTGCATTCTCGACGACGGCGACGAGATCCTCATCCCGGAGCCCTTCTACCCCAACTACAACACCATGGCCCGCACCTGCGGCGCCGTGATCCACCCGGTGTCCACCTCCCCGGAAGAGGGGTACTTCTACGCCGACCGCCGCCGCATCGAAGCAGAGATCACCCCCCGCACCCGTGCCATTCTGGTGACCAACCCCGGCAACCCCACCGGCACCGTCCTGACCCATGAGGAGATGGAGATGCTGGTGGACGTGGCCCGGCAGCACGACCTGTTCCTCATCGGTGATGAGGCATACCGGGAGTTTGTCTACGCCGGGGAGCCTCTCCAGTCCTTCGGTGAGTTCATCCATGCAGCGGAGAACGTCATCCTCATCGACACGGTGTCCAAGCGCTTCTCTGCCTGCGGCGCCCGCATCGGCTGCCTCATCTCCCGCAACCGGGAGCTCATGGCCCACGCTATGAAGTATGCTCAGTGCCGTCTGGCGGTGCCTACGTTGGATCAGTTGGCCTCCGCCGCATTGTATCAGGTGGGGCCGGAGTATTTCGCCGCCGCCCGTGAGGAGTATAAGCGCCGCCGTGACACGGTGGTCCGCAAGCTCCAGCAGATTCCCGGCGTGGTCTGTAAATGTCCCAAGGGCGCCTTCTATCTGATGGCCGCTCTGCCGGTGGACGATGCCGACACCTTCCAGCAGTGGCTGCTGGAGGAGTTCGAGGATCACGGCGATACCGTCATGTTCGCCCCCGGTGAGCCCTTCTACGGCACTCCCGGCAAGGGCAAAAATGAGATCCGCATTGCCTACGTCCTGAAGCAGCAGGATCTGGAGCGTGCCATGGATCTGCTGGCGCTGGGTATCCGTGCCTATCAGCAGCGATAAAGAACCACAGCCGGAGCGTTTCGCTCCGGCTGCCCTTCCGTCAGGAAAGCGAGGATATGATGATGTTTCAAGGCTATGACCAGCAGACGGTGGATTTTCTCTGGGGCATCCGCTTCAATAACGACCGCAGCTGGTTTCAGGATCATAAAGAGCAGTACCAGACCCATCTGCTGGCCCCCACCCGTGCGCTGGGGGAACAGCTCTACGACGGCCTCCATGCCATGCTGCCCCATGAGCCGCTGATACTGAAGGTCAGCCGCATCTACCGGGATGCCCGCCGCCTCCATGGGCAGGGACCCTATAAGGATCACCTATGGCTCTGTGTCCGCACCGGCGATCAGGACTGGACCGGCCGCCCCACCTTCTACTTTGAAATTGCCCCGGACTATTACAGCTACGGCATGGGCTTCTGGTGTGCCGCCCCGGCCCTCATGGCCCTGTACCGCCAGCGCATCGACGCCGACCCCAAGCCGCTGGAGAAGCTGGTGCGCCGCTTTGACCGCCAGCAGACCTTCCGGCTCACCGGCCCGGAGTATGCCCGCAGCAAGGGACAGGTGTCCGACCTCCTGCGCCCGTGGTATCAGAAAAAATCCCTGTCCCTGCAATGCGAGGCCCCGCTGGACGAGCGTATTTTCAGCCCCCAGCTGCCGCAGGAGATTCTGGAGAGTTTCCGGGAGCTGCTGCCCTTCTACCGCTGCTTTACAGATCTCTGCGCCGCTCTGTCCCGTCAGGAGGGGAAGGACGAATGAATAAAAGCCCGGCAGACCTTCGGTCTGCCGGGTTTTTTGCGGAGCGGTAAAATGCAGTAAAAACCCCCGGAATTTGCAGAAAGTACTTGAATTCTGTCAAGCACGGTGCTATGATACAACTATCAAGCGTGCGGCCAAAAGCCCGTGGGCTTTTTATCGTTTCTAAGAAACGATAAAGGGTGTTCAAAGGGCGTGTCATTCTGAGGAAGGGCGCAGCCCCGACAGGAGGATCCGTATCCCTTTTGCGGCGTCCCGCTACAAAAGCCTGCCAGCCAAGAGCCCCACACGCAAAAAATAGGAGGAGATACTTATGACAAACCGCAAGAGCACCAAACGGGCCTTGCTGGGCAGCGTCATGGCCATGGTTCTGTGCCTGGCTATGCTAGTAGGCGCTACCTTCGCATGGTTCACCGACACCGCATCCACCGGGGTCAATAAGATCCAGGCCGGTAAGCTGGATGTGGCGTTGGAAATGAAGGATGCCGCTGGCCAGTGGGTCTCTGCCGAGGGCAAGACGCTGGACTTCGTCAAGGCTGCTGCGGGCGAGCAGGTTCTGTGGGAGCCGGGCTGCACCTATACCCTGCCGGAGCTGCGTGTCGTCAACAACGGCAATCTGGCCCTGAAGTACAAGGTGACCATCACCGGCATCAACGGCAGCGCCAAGCTGAACGATGTCATCGACTGGACCATCAATGACGCCGATCTGTCCGCTGACCACAGTCTAGCCGCTGGTGCTACGTCTGAGGCGCTGACCATCAAGGGCCACATGAAGGAGTCCGCCGGCAACGAGTACATGAACGAGTCCATCGACGGCATCGCCATCACCGTTGCGGCTACGCAGGACACCGTGGAGAACGACAGCTTCGGCAACACCTACGATAAGGATGCGGAGTATCCGATTGTTGCCATGGATACTCTCCAGGAGCTGATTAATAACGCCACTGAACCTGTGTCTGCGAAGCTGGAAGGCAATATTGCCGGAAGTCTTACGGTTCCCCAGGGTAAAGATGTCACGCTGGATCTTAATGGTTTTACGCTGACCGGCGGCGACTCCCATGCGATTTTGAACCATGGTACGCTGTGCATAAAGGACAGCAGTGGCAATGGAAAGATCGTTGCGTCAAAAGCCAATACATCTGCGCTTCGTAACGCTGCTGTTTGCGTGATAGACGGCGGTACCTTCACCCGCGCGGCTGGGGTGGACAACAAGTGGCACACTGTGGAAAACTTTGGTACCATGACCTTCAACGGCGGTAAAGTGATTGCTGAAGACGGTCAATCATTTGCCATTGTCAACGGTTGGAATTATATAGATCCCGGCGAACAAAAAGCTACCATGACGATCAACAATATCGAAATGAAGGCCGGTCCAAACGGTTTAAAAAACTGCGCTGGTGGCACTCTGACAATGAACGGTGGCACATTACATTGTACCGGTTACTGGGGATTGTCCAATGACTCAACCGGTGTTGCAACGATTAACGGCGGCGAAATCATTTCTGACAAATACGTTGCCATTTCCAACGGCGGTGCAAAGATGGAGATCAACGGTGGTACATTTACCGGCCCTCAGGGAAGCCTTTATGTGCAGCATTATGCACATGATACAGTCGTAAAGGGCGGTAGCTATCAGAATGAGACAGTGGAGTTTATGCAGAATTATTGTCCTGAAGGCTATACAGCTACGCTTAAAGACGGCATGGTTGTCGTAAGCGAGAATTGATTATTGTATAAGTCCAAACCCCTTTCCAAGTCCTCTCACTCCTCGGAGTGAGAGGCAATCAAAGGGCATATCGTCGACACAAGCTTTGTATCTTTCCGCCCGCCGTAAGCGGCAGGCGTCAATCACGGTGCTGTGTCTCCTCTCCCCAACAAAACCGCTTTGCTTGTTTTGTCGGGGACCCCGGATGAATATGCCTTTTGATTGCCTATACAAATTCCATCGAAAACTGAGCGCAATGTAATGAAGGTGTACCCCGTCTTCCTCCACCGGGCGAAGCACGCAGCAAAGGAGGTGCAGAAACCATGGGTTTCTGCCGGCGTTCTTTGGAAACCACCTCGCTGTATCCGCCTGTGGCGGATACAGCGAGGTGGTTTCGAGAAAGTGTCCCGGTTTCCATGCCGCAACGTGGCTGGAGATCGGCTGACACGACGGGGTAGACTTTCTGCCGCTATTGGCAGAAAGCTGCCCTCCGGAGGCAAAATACAAAAACACCCCAACAAAATAGCAGCCCCTCCGCCTTGCGGTGGAGGGGCTGTAATTTCATAAGCTGCTTTCCAAGAAAAGCTTACTTCTGATCGCAGTTGGGGCAGTGGCCATTCTCATCCAGATGAGCGCCGCAGCGGGTGCAGAAGCTGGGCGCCACGGGAGCCGCCTGCTCAGCGGGCTGGAAGGGAGTCTCCGTCTGGGCAGGAGCCGCAGGAGCCACGGGCGTTACCGGAGCAACGGGCTTAGCGGGCTGGGTACGGTGCAGCTCCGGCACGGCGAACAGGTCGGCGTCGGCGCTGCGCTCGTTCTGGTTTTTCAGCTTGCGGTTGATGGAGATGACGTTCTTCAGCAGCAGGACCGCCATCATCAGCAGCTCATAGCACAGACGTACCGCAATGGGGCCCAGCACCATCAGCAGGATGCCGTAGCCGCCCAGCCAGTGACGGCCGGTCCAAGTCTCCGGAGCCATGAACAGCATGAAGAAGCCGCACAGAATGACGTAGGCCGTCACGAAGATGTACAGAGCCTGCAGGATCTTCTCCACGATCAGGAACTTAAAGTTCACAGCGTCGTGGAGGAACTTGCCGAAGCGGCCCAGCTTCTCCCGCTTTCTCTCCGGTACGATCATCACAAAAGCTACCACCGTAGCGGCGATAGCGAGGATCGTGGCGATGATGCCGAAAGCACCCAGGTTGATGTTCAGATAGTTCATAGCTACCATCCTTTCGTTTCATATGATTTTCTCTGTTGCCCTTCGTCGAAAGCTGTCGAAGTGCGGGAGTATCGTATCACGAAAGGGGAAGCTTGTCAACATTCGACCAAAGCGGACAGAAGCAGGACGGATATCCACTTGACAAATGGTCCCAAAATGGGTATATTATGTACCAGTCAAGTGAACATCTTCCACCTTGGGGGAGTAATTCCACTTCGCAGCCTGCGGAGTGAGGCAGTTTCGTCAAACCGGCGTTCAGGCGCCCGGACTGCTTTGAAAGAATGAGACTCATGCGTGGGCTTCGGCCTGCGCATGAGTTTTTTTGTTACGCCGGGTGGGTAAAATGGAGATGGGGGGAGGCCCCCCGAAGAAGGAGTGGTTGGATGCAAAAGGAATACACCCAAACAAAGGAACAGGTGCTGGAGGGCCTGCGGACAGACCGGCAGGGCCTTTCGGCGCAGGAGGCGGAGAAGCGCCTTCGGGAGCACGGAGAGAATCGCCTGAAGGAGGCGGAGAAGCTGACCTTGTTTCAGCGGTTCGTGCAGCAGCTGAAGGACCCCATGCTGCTGATCCTGCTGGCGGCGGCAGCGGTGTCCGCCGTGACCAATATCCTGTCCCACGAGAGCTTTACGGAGGTCATCATCATCCTGCTGGTGGTGCTGCTGAACGCCATTCTGGGTGTGGTGCAGGAGAGCAAGGCGGAGGCCGCCATTGAAGCCCTCCAGACCATGACCGCCGCCACCTGCAAGGTGCTGCGGGACGGGCAGCAGGTGACCATGGAGAGCCGCCTGCTGGTACCCGGCGACGTGGTGCTGCTGGAGGCGGGCGACGCCGTCCCGGCGGACGGGCGCATTTTGGAGAGCGCCTCCATGAAGATCGAGGAGGCAGCCCTCACCGGCGAGAGTGTCCCCGTCAGCAAGTTTACGGAGCCCCTCGCCGGGGAACAAGTGTCGCTGGGCGACCGGAAGAACATGGCCTACATGGGCTCGGCGGTGGTATACGGCCGGGGCCGCATGGTGGTCACCGCCACGGGCATGGACACGGAGATGGGTAAGATCGCCGGTGTGCTGGCCCAGACGGAGCAGGAGGAGACGCCCCTGCAGCGTAAGCTGACCCAGCTGGGCAGCACCCTGTCCAAGATGGTGCTGGCCATTTGCGTGTTCATCTTTGTATTTGACCTGCTGGTGGCGGGTTCCCTGACGCTGGAGAGCGTGTTGGAGACCTTCATGGTGGCGGTGTCGCTGGCGGTGGCCGCCATTCCGGAGGGTCTTGCCACGGTGGTAACGGTGGTGCTCTCCATCGGCGTCACCAAGATGAGCCAGCACAACGCTGTGATCCGCCGTCTGACGGCGGTGGAGACGCTGGGCTGCACGCAGGTCATCTGCTCCGATAAGACCGGTACCCTCACACAGAATAAAATGACGGTGGTGGAGCACACCGGCCCGGAGGGACTGCTGGGTACCGCTATGACCCTCTGCAACGACGCCGTGGAGAATCCCGACGGCACGGTGCAGGGCGAGCCCACGGAGGCGGCGCTGGTGCGCTTCGGCGTGGACAGCGGGCTGGATAAGAACCGGCTGGAGCAGGAGCAGCCCCGTGCGGCGGAGGCTCCCTTCGACTCCTCCCGGAAGATGATGTCCACCATCCACCGCATGGATAACGGCTTCATTCAGTACACCAAGGGCGCACCGGATGAGGTGCTGCGCCGCTGCTCCCGGTATGAGGAGAACGGCCAAATGCTGCCCATGACCGAGGAGAAGCGTCAGGAAATTCTGGCGCAGAACAAGGCCATGGCGGATAAGGCCCTGCGTGTGCTGGCGGCGGCCATCCGCCTGTGGGAGGGCGGCCTGCCCAAGGACGACAGCCCGGAGTATCTGGAGCAAGATTTGTGCTTCGTGGGTCTGGCGGGCATGATCGACCCGGTGCGTCCGGAGGTGAAGGCCGCCATCCAGCAGTGCCGCACGGCAGGCATCCGGCCGGTGATGATCACCGGCGACCACAAGGATACCGCCGTGGCCATCGCCAAGGAGTTGGGGATATTGGACGATCCCTCGCAGGCCGTTACCGGCAGCGCTCTGGACAGCCTCAGCGACGAGGAGTTGGCCAAAGAGGTGGAGAAGTACAGCGTGTACGCCCGCGTGCAGCCGGAGCATAAGGTCCGCATCGTTAACGCATGGCGCAAGCGGGGGGCCGTGACGGCTATGACCGGCGACGGCGTCAACGACGCCCCGTCTATCAAGTCCGCCGACATCGGTGTGGGCATGGGCATCACCGGCACCGACGTCACCAAGAATGTGGCGGATATGGTGCTGGCCGACGACAACTTTGCCACCATCGTGGGCGCTGTAGGCGAGGGCCGCCGTATCTACGACAATATCCGCAAGGCCATCCAGTTCCTGCTGGCCTCCAATATGAGCGAGGTGCTGGGCGTGTTCGTGGCTACGCTGCTGGGCTTTACCCTGATGAACCCGGTGCATCTGCTGTTCATCAACCTTATCACCGACTGCTTCCCGGCGCTGGCACTGGGCCTGGAGCGGGAGGAGCCGGACGTGATGGAGCGGCCGCCCCGTCCCTCTGATGACGGCATTTTCGCCGGTGGTCTGGGCTGGGACATCGCCTATCAGGGCATCCTCATTACCGTTATCACATTGGTCTCCTACATCATCGGCCACTGCATGGAGGTGGGGTATTTCGAAATGCCCAAGGGCGTCTCCGACGACGGCATGACCATGGCCTTCCTGACCATGAGTATGTGCGAGATCTTCCACAGCTTCAATATGCGCTCTCAGCGGCGCAGCGTGTTCAGCCTGCCCAGTCACAACAAGGTGCTGTGGTTGGCCATGATCGGCAGTCTGCTGCTGACCACCGTGGTGCTGGAGGTACCCTTCATCGCCAACGCCTTCGGATTTACGCCGGTGAGCTGGACGGAGTACGGGATTGCGCTGGGTCTGGCGGTGCTGGTGATCCCCGTGGTGGAGATCGTAAAAGCCTGCCAGCGGGCCCATGGCCGGAGAAAGAAACAGCTTTAAGCCTGTCAAATCGCATCCGCCGGGGCGGCTTTTGCCGCCCCGGCGCTCTGTCAGAACCCTATAAAATGCCGGGTCACCGCCCGGCGTTTTTCTTTCTGCGGGAATTTGCGCGGCGGCGAAAAGTGTGGTACAATCACTTATTATGACAAATCCCTCGGAAGGAGGCGTGAACGTATGGAGGATGAACGGATGGAGCAGAACCGGCAGCCGGAAAAGACAGATGTGGTGTTCTTTTCCCCGGAGATGCTGCGGTTGGCGGATCAGCACCGGCGGGAGCAGCAGGAGCGGCTGGAGAACTGCCGTCAGGCGGCCCAGAATGGTGACTGCGCCGCAGCGGTGCAGATGGGACTGCATTATTTTTACGGCACCGGCGGCGTGAAGAAGGACCCGGACAAGGCCTTTGCATGGTTCAGCCGCACGGAGCCGGACGACCCCACGGCTCTTTACTGGCTGGCGGTGTGCCATGACAACGGCACCGGCGTGGAGCGTGACCCGGTGCGGGCCTTTGAGCTGTTTCAGGAGAGTGCCAAGCTGGGCTATCTGCCGGCGGTGTGCGATCTGGGCGTGTGCTACGAAAACGGGCAGGGAACGGAGAAGGATCTGGACCGGGCCATCCAGTGCTACCGCCATGCGGCGGAGGAGGGCTATGCACAGGGACAGTGCAATCTGGGAGCCATGTACTACTTCGGCGTGGGGGTGGAGAAGGACTATGGGCAGGCGGCCCGGCTCTTCACCCAAGCGGCGGAGCAGCAACATCCACGGGCGCAGTTCCTGCTGGGCCTGTGCTATGAGTTCGGCAACGGCGTGGAGCAGGACGCTAAAAAGGCGGCGCTTCTGTATCAGGAGGCCGGGAAGGGCGGCAGCGCCGAGGGCCTGTGTGCTCTGGGCGTGCTGCACCACGCCGGAAAGGGCGTGGAGAAGGACGATCGCCGTGCGGCGGAGCTGTTTCGTCAGGCAGCGGAGCTGGGCCTGCCCAGAGCGCAGCTGTTCCTGGGTCACTGCTACGACGACGGCATGGGGGTGGATCAGTCGCCGCCTCAGGCGGTGGAGTGGTTCCGTCAGGCGGCGCAGACGGGCTATCCCGACGCCGTGATGCAGCTGGGGCTGTGCTATCTGTACGGTCACGGGACAGCGACCGACGAGAAGCAGGCGGCGGAGCTCTTTCAGCAGGCCGCCTCGGCGGGGAACATCCGGGCCATGAACGAGCTGGGGCTGTGCTATGAGGCGGGCCGTGGCGTGGAGAAGGATATCCACCGTGCAGCGGAGCTGTACCGTCAGGCGGCGCAGTCCGGTATGGCGGCGGCTCAGTGTAATCTGGGCGTGCTGTACCGGGAGGGCCTCGGCGTAGAGCAGGACGACCGCAAGGCGGCGGCCCTGTTCCGGGCATCGGCAGGACAGGGCTTTGCCCGTGGACAGTTCCTGCTGGGGCTGCACTTGGAGGACGGCCGGGGCATCGATCGGAATGAAAAGCAGGCGGCGCAGGAGTACCGCCGTGCGGCGGGACAGAACTATCCCAACGGCATGGCGGCGCTGGCCCGGTGCTATGAGCACGGCGTCGGGCTGGAGCGCAACCCCTATCTGGCGGCGGATCTCTATGACCGGGCGGCCCGCCGGGGCCATGTGAGGGCGGCCTATGCCCTGGGGAATATGCTGCTCTCCGGCGACGCCATCGGGCAGGATCCGGCCCGTGCGCTGGAGCTGTACCAGCAGGCGGCACAGGCTGGACACATGGGCGCTCTGCGGCAGGCGGGCCGGTGCTATCAGAAGGGGAAGGGCTGCCAAAAGGACGAGGCCAAGGCTTTTGACTGCTTCCGGCGCAGCGCCGAGGGCGGAGACGGCCCGGCAGCGGTGGCGCTGGGATACTGCTACCAAAAGGGCAGCGGCTGCCCGGTAGACGACGCCCAAGCGGCTCACTGGTACGAGGAGGCGGCCCGTCGGGGCCTGCCGCTGGGGCAGTACGATCTGGGCTGCCTATATGAGGCGGGACAGGGCGTTCCACGGGACCGGAGGAAGGCACTGGAGCTGTACCGTCAGGCGGCACAGGAGGTCCCGGAGGCCCGTCAGGCGGTCCGGCGGCTGGAAAAGACCGGCAGAACCCAACGAATCGCCGGCTGGGCGCTGGTGACCTACGCCATACTCATGGGAGCCGGGCTCTGGGAGGGCAGCGCCGGTGACCGGATCATCTGGCTGGCGGTGGCGGCCTTTCCGGCGATGGCCGGAGGGTGCTGCCTGCACTACGGTCGCCGTCTTGCACCGCCGCTGAGTAGGATCGGGCGGATCGCCCTGACGGTTTTAGGGGCCGTGCTGGCCTTCCTCTTTGTGGTGGGGGTCGTGGCGCTGCTGGACCCGGCGGAGGCAGTGGACGGCGCCAGCGTGTGGCTCACCGGCTGCGCCGGTGTCGGTGCGGCAGCCCTGCTGCTGAGCGGCCTGCGGAAGCCTTGTACATAAAACGGCGCAGCGGGGGCGTGTACCAGACGGTACACGCCCCCGCTGCATATGAGAAAGAGAGAGACTCGAAGAAAGCTTCGTTATTTCATCGATCAATGACGGCCGAAGAAGTAGTCGTACAGGTCGCTGTACCCATTTCCGCTGTAGCCGTTATTGCCGTTATTGTAGTTGTTGTCGCCGCTCTGGCTGCTGTCTGCGGTGTCGTCGGTGGTTTGGGGCTGTGCGTCGAAGGTCAGCTGGGTGGTGATCTCCTTGCCGTCACGCAGAACGGTGAGGGTCACGGTATCCCCGGCCTTGAAGCCCTTCTTGGCGGCGGACAGATCCTCCATGGAGGTGATCTGAGTGTCGTTGAGCTTGGTGATGACGTCGCCCAGCTTCAGCCCTGCCTTGTCCCCGGCACCATCGTCCTCCACGGAGTAGACGAACACGCCCTCGGTGGCGTTGATCTTATACTGTGCCGCCATCTGCTGGGTCATGGTGCCGGCGGTGATGGCCATGTAGGCCTTATTGCCGACGGAGCCGTTCTCCATGATGTCCTTGATGATGGACTGCACATCGTTGATGGGAATGGCGAAGCCCAACCCCTCCACCGTGGTATTGGCGTAGCTGGAGTACTTGGCGGACACGATGCCCACCACCTCGCCGTACAGGTTCATCAGGGGGCCGCCGGAGTTGCCGGGGTTAATGGAGGCGTCCACTTGGATCATGTTGAAGGGGGTGCCCTCCACGTTGATGGCACGGTTCACGCAGGATACGATGCCCTGACTCATGGAGAAGGTCAGCTCACCCAGAGGGTTGCCGATGGCCATCACGGTGTCGCCCACGTTGACGTCGGTGGAACTGCCCAGAGTCACAGCCGGCAGATCCTTGGCATCGATTTTCAGCACAGCCACATCGTAGTCGCTGTCGCTGCCCACCAGCGTGGCAGGATAGGTGTCGCCGTTATAGAGGGTGACGTTGATGGAGCTGGCGTTGGCTACCACGTGCTGATTGGTGACGATATAGCCGTCGGCGGTGTAGATGAAGCCGCTGCCGGAGGAAGCGGACTCGGTCTGCTGGCCGAAGATGTTGGTGGAGACGGCGGAGCAGTTGATGGAGACCACACTGTTGACCGTGGAGGCGTACACCTCGGCGGGACTCATCAGCGTCTGTCCGTCCACCTTCTTGACGTTGACGGTAGTGGCGGTGCGGTTGCTCTGCTGCACGGTGGTCTTACCGGTGCGGCTGCCGTTCTGGGCCAGAATGGCGCCGCCGAAGCCGCAGGCTGCGCTGATAACGGCACAGCTGAGGATCAGGGCCACCACACGACCTACACCGCCGTGGTGCTTCTTGGGCTGCACCGGGGTGTCTGTCACCACCGGCTCGGCGGCGGGCTCCACGGAGGACCCGGCCGCAGACTCTGTATGAGATTCTGCGTTGGGATCACGATAGCTGAAGTGATACAGGTTGTTCTCGTCATGAAACTCGTTGGACATATGAAAAACCTCCTTTTGGGATATTGCCCATGGCGGGGAACTGTGCTATGATGTTTAGCACCGTTCCGTTTCTTTGTCTATTATCATACCCGGAAAGCTTAATGTAAGCTTTAAGAAACGGATTTTTCTTTGAACATTTTGTAAAGGAGGTGCCGCCGTGCTGAAGCTGGAGGGCTTGAAGCTGACCCCGGAGGAGAAGGAGGCGGCCCTGCACCGGAAGGCAGCCCGGCTGCTGCGTATCCCGGAGGAGGATGTGCTGTCGGTGCAGGTGCTGCGCCGCTCCATCGACGCACGGGAGGAGCTGCATCTGGTGTACACCGTGGCGGCGGAGGTGCGGCAGGAGAAGCAGGTGCTGCGCCGCTGCCGGGACCGGCGGGTCAGCCGGTACGCCCCGGAGCGGTACGCTTTGCCGGAGATATTGTCTCCGCCGGAGGTGCCGCCGGTGGTGGTGGGCGCCGGGCCGGGCGGCCTGTTTGCGGCGCTGGTGCTGGCCCGATGCGGCCTGCGCCCCATTTTGCTGGAACGGGGACAGGATACCGTTACCCGCCAGCGGGACGTGGAGACCTTCTGGCGCACCGGCGTGCTGGACCCGGAGTCCAACGTACAATTCGGAGAGGGGGGAGCCGGGGCCTTCTCCGACGGGAAGCTGAACACCGGCACTAAGGATCTGCGCCACCGGTGGATCTTAGAGGAACTGGTGCGATGCGGTGCGCCGGAGAGTATTCTGACGGATGCCAAGCCCCATGTGGGGACGGATATGCTGCACATCGCACTGAAAAACCTGCGGCAGGAGCTGCTGTCGCTGGGGGCGCAGGTGCGCTTCGGCCACCGGCTGGAGGGACTGGAGAGCCGGGATGGCGTCCTGACGGGGCTGCACGTCCGGACAGGGGAGGGGACGTACCGTCTGCCGGTGCGGGCGGTGGTGCTGGCGCCGGGCCATAGCGCACGGGATACCTTCCAAATGCTGTACGAGGCCGGGGTTCCCATGGAGGCCAAGCCCTTTGCCGTGGGGGTCCGCATCGAGCACCGCCAGCGGGACATGGACGCCGCCCAGTACCGGCAGTATGCGGGTCATCCGTGCCTGCCGGCCTCCACCTATAAATTGTCGTGCCATACGGCGGCGGGCCGTGGCGTGTTCTCCTTCTGCGTCTGCCCCGGCGGACAGGTGGTGGCGGCAGCCTCGGAGCCGGGGCGTGTGGTGACCAACGGCATGAGCCACTACGCCCGCAGCGGCGAGAACATCAACGGCGGGATGCTGGTGAGCGTCACACCGGAGGACTTCGGCACGGATCATCCCCTGGCGGGGGTGGCGTGGCAGCGGCAGCTGGAGGCGGCGGCCTTCCGGCTGGGAGGCGGCGGATTTTTGGCCCCCTGCCAACGGGTGGAGGACTTTCTGGCCCATCGCCCCTCCACGGGGCCGGGAGCGGTGCTGCCCAGCTATCGTCCCGGCGTCACGTGGTGTGACCTCCATGACTGCCTGCCGTCGTTCCTCACGGAGGCTATGGAGGAGGCGCTGCCCCTGCTGGAGCGGAAGCTCCGGGGCTACGCCCAGCCGGATGCCCTTTTGACGGCGGTGGAGACCCGCTCCTCCTCGCCGGTACGCATCCTGCGGGATGAGAGCGGACAAAGTGCGCTGCGGGGGCTGTACCCCTGCGGCGAAGGGGCGGGCTATGCCGGCGGCATCCTGTCCGCCGCAGCGGACGGTATGCGCTGCGCAGAAAAAATCTGGGAGGTATATTCATGATGAGAAAGCTTGCAGTGGTGGCGGATTATCTGGACGACAGCCACCGTACCCATATCGAAAAGATGGCCGGGGACGCCGGCTTCACCGTGGATTATTTCACCGAGGGCCACCTGCCTCAGGATCGGGCAGGGGAGTATGAGGTGATCTACGGCACCGTCCCCCCCAAGGAGCTGAAGGCCGCCACGGCCCTGCGGTGGTTCTGCTGCTCCTATGCCGGTATGGATCAGTGGAAGGACGATGCCCTGTACCACAGCCCGGAGGTGATGCTCTCTAACTCCTCCGGAGCCTACGGCGTGACCATCAGTGAGCACATGGTCATGGTGACGCTGATGCTGCTGCGGCAGATGCCCACCGTGCAGGAGTGGATGCGCCGCCACGATTGGAGCAACGAGAAGCCCCCCATGCGCTCCGTCTGCGGCAGCCGCGTCACGGTGCTAGGCACCGGCGATATCGGCACCTCCTTTGCCCGCCGGGTGAAGGCCATGGGAGCCAAGACCGTGGTGGGCGTCTCCCGCAGCGGCCGCCATGTGGACGATGCCTACGACGCCATGTACACCACGGCGCAGCTGGATCAGGTGCTGCCGGAGACGGAAATTCTGGCCATGGCCCTGCCCGGCACGGCGGAGACGGAGGGCATCCTCTCCCGCAGCCGCATCGCCCTGCTGCCCAAGGAGGCGGTGGTGGTGAACGTGGGCCGCGGCACCGCCGTCGATCAGGACGCTCTGATGGAGGCCCTGAACGCCGGCCGGCTGGCCGGTGCGGCGCTGGATGTGGTGCGCCCGGAGCCTCTGCCTCCGGAGCATCCCCTGTGGAACACCAAAAACCTCCTGCTGACGCCTCATCTCTCCGGCTTCATGTCGCTGGGCATCACACGGGATACGGCGGTGGCCCTCTTCTGCGAGGATTTTGAGAACTACATCGCCGGCCGGCCCCTGAAGCGGCTGGTGGACCGCCGCAAGGGCTATTGATAACGGGATATAGAAGTATATAGGAACAGGGCCTACCGCTATGCGGCAGGCCCTGTTCCTTTGTGCCGCCCCGAAGGGCTTCCTGTTACAGACTATACCGCAGCGTGCGGTACAGCCGCTGGGTACACCGTGCCAGCGTTCGGGATACCGTGGACTTGCTGATCCCCAGCTCCTGTGCGATGTCCGTGACCCGTTTGCCCTGGGTGAAGTGCATCCGCAGCAGCTGCCGCTGCCGGGGCGTCAACTCCTCCTCCACCGCCAAGGGCAGATTCACCAGCAGACGCCGGATCTGCTGGCGGTTGTCCTCCTGCTGTCCCTGCTGCCACAGCTGCAGGCTGGCGATATCCAGCGGGTCATAGCGGCCGGAGCCGTCAGATACGGTATGCCGCATAGCGGTGGCACCCCCTGTCATAGTAGTGGGCGGTGTGATACGCCAGCTCACGGGCCTGCCGCCGCAGGGGCATCAGCTCCCGGATGCGCCGCTGCAGACACAGCACCTCCTCCGGGTCCGGGGCCGTCAGCGCCCGCTGATGCAGCTGCCGGATGCGCTCGCCGATAGCGTCGGCGCTGGCGGCATAGTCGTGGGACATTTCCTGCAAGGTCATAGAACTTCCTCCTTCCGATCTCCCCATGTTCCTCCTATGTACGGCGAAAAAATTCGCCGGGAACGCAAAAATACTGTTGACAAACGGGCCTTCATCTGGTAGTATAGATTCGCTGGTCAAATGCTGGTGTAGCTCAGCTGGTAGAGCAGCTGATTTGTAATCAGCAGGTCGGGGGTTCGAATCCGTCCACCAGCTCCAATTTGATATGGGGGATTTCCCGAGTGGCCAAAGGGGACAGACTGTAAATCTGCTGGCAATGCCTTCGGTGGTTCGAATCCACCATCCCCCACCAAACCGACGAGTCTTTTACGAGACTCGTCGGTTTTCTTTTTGTCCGAGAGCCGATGCCGTCTTCCGACGGGGCGCAGGAACGATCCTCCGGCCCAGCGGTTCTAAATACCAGTAGCTTTGGATATGATACCCTTGTGATGCCAGTATTCTTGTGACTGAATTAAGACTATCACAAGAATCTTGTTATGTCAAGAGGGAATTAACAAGTTTCTTGTTAAAATGCCTTGACAGAAAACAAGAAATATGGTAGCATCACAGTGAAACCGTCGAAAGAAGTCGAAGGAGGGCGTGACCATGAGCTTTGGCGATCAGCTGAAGAAGCGCCGGGAAGAGCTGGGCCTGTCCCGCTCGGAGCTGGCGGACCGGCTGGGGGTATCCCGGTCGGCGGTGGGCAATTATGAGACCGGCGTCAGCGCTCCCAAGGAGGAGGTGCTGCTGCGGCTGTTCGATGCCCTTCATGTGGAGCCCAACTATCTGTATCGGGATGCCTACCGGGGCGGGGGAGAGGGGGTCAGCGACGAGGAGCGGAGCCTGCTGGAGAAGTACCGACGGTTGGGCCTCTCCGGGCGCCAGACCCTCCACACCGTGGCGGATGCGCTGGGGACCATGCAGCAGGAGCTGCAGGCCGCCGCCCCGGAGCCTGCGCCCCGTGTCATCCCGCTGTATTGCTCCCCGGCTGCAGCGGGCTATGCCGCCCCGGTATTCGGGGAGGATTATGAGCCCTTGCCCGTCACCGGTGAGGTCCCCACAGGGGCGGAGTTGGCGGTGCGGATCCAGGGCGACTCCATGGAGCCCTATATCCACGACGGCGCGGTGGTGTACGTGAACCATGACCCCCTGCGGGCGGGAGACGTGGGCATCTTCTGCGTGGACGGCGATATGCTCTGTAAGCAGTACTACCGGGACCCGCTGGGGGTGGTGTATCTGTTCAGCCTCAACCGCCGCCGGGCGGATGCGGACGTGATCCTGCCCCCCAGCAGCGGCCGCAGCCTCACCTGCTTCGGCCGGGTGATGCTCCACGGCTTGCCTATACCGGAATAAAAAAGACCCGTCGGAAAACCAATGGCTTTCCGACGGGTACTTTTTTCCCGCTCTCACAAAATAAAGCCGCCGTCGCAGGTCAGCACCTGCCCGGTGATGAAGTCCGCCTTGTCCGAGGCCAGAAAGGCCACGGCGTGGGCGATGTCCTCCGGCGTTCCCAAGCGGCCCATGGGAGTTTCCTGCGCCAGCTGAGGCAGTATCTCAGCGGGCAGGGCATCCAGCATATCCGTGCGGATGACGCCCGGCGCCACGCAGTTCACCCGGATGTGGGTGGGGGCCAGCTCCGCCGCCAGAGATCGGGTCAGGCCGATGAGGGCCGCCTTGGTGCAGGAGTAGGTGACCTCGCAGCTGGCGCCCCGCAGTCCCCAGATGGAGGAGGTGTTGATGATGCACCCCTCGTGGTGGTGCAGCATGGCGGGAAGCACCGCCTGAATGGCGTGGTAGGCGCCGTCTACGTTGACGGAGAAGTAGCGGTGCCACAGCTCATCGGTGATGTCCTGAAATAGGGCCTGTCCCGCCACACCGGCGTTGTTCACCAGCAGCGCTACCGGGCCGAAGGCATCCTCCACCTGCCGGACCATGGTATTCACCTGTTCCCGGCAGGCCACATCCGCCTGCACCGCCATCACCCGGCAGCCCTCCCCGGTGAGCTGTTCCACCAGTGACCGGGCGCAGTCCTCCCTCTCCCGATAGTTGATACATACGGCCCAGCCCTGCCGGGCCAGTTCCGTGGCCACGGCCCGGCCGATGCCACGGGAGGAGCCCGTGACCAGTGCGATTTTCTCCATGAAGTGTTCCTCCTTGTGCGCCTACGATGTTCTTTGACAGCAGTATAACAAAAACTTTTCAGATTGGCAAGAAAAGTGTTGACAAACGGGGGACTTTCCGGTAGAATACCTTTGTTCGCACGGTTAGCTCAGCTGGTAGAGCACATGCTTGACGTGCATGGGGTCACAGGTTCGAGTCCTGTACCGTGCACCACACGTCAAAGTCCCGGAATCACTACGGTTCCGGGGCTTTCGTTATTTTGACGAACTTGGTGTTTGGAAGAATCTCCCAAATCACCTGAAAAGTTACAAAAATTGTAGATCGCTCACCGCAAAAAAACAGGCGGCCCTGATATATTGGGCCGCCTGTTTTTGCATATCCGGATGCTTAAAAATCCGTCCTGCACATGAGATAATCCAGCGTCACACCGTATACATCGGTAAAGCGGCCCGCCCAAGTTATGTGACTGCAATCGAAGCTGCGCAAAGCCTTTGTCTCTATGTCGTGTTCGCTGGATGTGTGATGGTTAGAATAATTATATAAAATGTAATTGTATACTGTCCAACAAATGGGGTGCAGTTCAGATCACCCGGTGCCCTTTTTATCCCCGAAGGGCTGGAAAAACCCATCGTGAGAAAATTTTCGCACCCTGCCTGCCGAAGTACCTCCGCTCCGTGAGGATTTTGTATCACACCCGAAAAACTGCCAAATTGTACCATTTGCCCACATGACTTGAAAGACACTCCGCTGCTCTGCGCAGTTTCCACGAAAAAGTCGACAGAATCATTCTGCAATACAGGACTACAAGCAGCATAAACGGACGAACTTTGTTAAATAATAGTTAATATATACGACGAGATAAGTTTTTTGATTGTTAAACTTTAGTCAACTTTACGGTTGCAATTTTTTTATTACGGAGATAGAATAATATCAACATACGATGTGTGTTGTTCCGCCACGGGCGGCATTCAAGATGTAAGGAGAAAAAGTATGTTCAAGAGATTCACCAACGCTTGCGTGCGTGTTGTGAACCGCTGGCTGCCGGATGCATTCCTGTTTGCCGTCATCCTGACCTTCGTGGTCTATGTGGCAGCCATGTTCGCCACCGGCATGGGTCCCATCAAGGTGCTGGCTGCATGGGGCAATTCCGACGGCTTCTGGGGTCTGCTGGCCTTTTCCATGCAGATGGCTCTGGTGCTGGTGCTGGGTTCCGCCATGGCTTCCGCCAAGCCCTGTAAGAAGGTGCTGCGGAAGGCCGCTGGTCTGTGCCACAATAATATGCAGGCTATCGTCATCACCACCATGGTCTCCACCGTGTGCTGCTGGCTCAACTGGGGCTTCGGCCTGGTGGCCGGTGCGCTGCTGGCCAAGGAGGTGGCCAAGCGGGTCCCCACCGTGGACTATCCCCTGCTGATCGCCTCCGCCTATTCCGGCTTCGTCATCTGGCACGCCGGTCTCTCCGGTTCCATTCCCCTGACGCTGGTCACCGGCGCCAAGTTCGGTGAGGTCACCTATCAGGCCGCCATCACCGAGACCATCTTCCACCCCATGAACATCATCATGTGCGCCGTGGTGCTGCTGGCCATGCCCTTCATCAACTACGCCATGCACCCTGACCGGGAGCGTGCCGTCACCATCGATCCCACCCTGCTGGTGGAGGACGAGGATAAGACCTACGAGATCAACACCCCCGCTGAGAAGCTGGAGCATTCCAAGATCCTGTGGGGCATCCTGTGCCTGGCCTTTCTGGTGTATATCATCTACTACTTCGTCACCAACGGCTTTACGCTGGGCCTGAACATCGTGAACATGATCTTCATGTTCCTCGGTATTCTGCTCCACGGCGACCTGCGCCGCTATGTGGACGCTGTGGCGGAAGCCGCCGGCAGCGCCTCCGGTGTGCTGCTGCAGTTCCCCTTCTATGCCGGTATCATGGGTATGATGGTGGTGCAGAATGAGGCCGGTGTGTCTCTGGCAGGCGTCATCTCCCAGTTCTTCGTGAACATCTCCAACAACGTCACCTTCCCCATGCTGTCCTTCCTGGCAGCCGGTATCGTGAACTTCTTCGTTCCCTCCGGCGGCGGCCAGTGGGCCGTGCAGGGCCCCATCATGATGCCTGCCGGTGCAGAGCTGGGCATCGGCGCCGGCCGTACCGCTATGGCCATCGCTTGGGGCGACCAGTGGACCAACATGATCCAGCCCTTCTGGGCGCTGCCCGCTCTGGGTATCGCCAAGCTGTCTGCCCGTGACATCATGGGCTATCTGGTGGTGGTCCTGCTGTTCGTGGGTCTGGTAGCCTGCTTGGGCTTCCTGGCCTGGGGCCTTCTGTTCTGATATCTTCCTATCTTTTCCATACTCCTCAAAGCAAAAGAGGCTGGGTGTCCACCCAGCCTCTTTTGCTGTTTCGATTTTACTTCACCCAGCCCATCAGCTGCACGAAGTTCCAGATGAGCTTGCAGCCATAGAAAATGATCACACCGCCGCACACCTTATTGATGATGTTCAGCATCTTCTCGTTGAACTTGCTGCCCAGCAGCGATACGATGGTGGAGAGACTTAGAAACCAGATCACCGACGCACTGCCGAAGCCGAAGATAAAGGGCAGATCGCCCCCGGTGGGCAGGCTGGCCCGGAAGGCCCCCAGCATCATGGTGCCGTCGATGATGGCCTGCGGATTGAACCACGTCACCACGAAGGCGGTGGTGAACAGCTTCCACACCGGCACGTTTACATCCTTGCCGCCCTCCAGCGATGCCTTGGACCGCAGCAGCCCGATACCGATCCAGATGACGATGAGACTGCCCAGCCCCAGAATGACCTTCTGCAACCACGGCAAAGCCTGCATCAGAGCGCCTGCCCCTAAAAAGCAGGAGACGCCCAGCGAGACGTCCCACAGAATCACGATCAGCGCCGTCAGATAGACCCGGCTGCGCTTCTGAGTCAGGGCGCTGTTGATGACAAACAGATTCTGCAAGCCAATGGGGGCCACATACGCCAATCCCATGGTCAGTCCCTGCAAATAGATGTTCATAGTGGTGATTTTCTCCTTTTTGGTTATTTACTCCGGTTTTGCTACCTGCTATAATGATAACACATTCTCCCCAAAGCGCAAGAGCGCAGATAAAGCTGAGCAGGTAAGGAGGAACTGACCGTGTCCCATTATGACTGCCCCTGTATGGAGAAATGTCCCCTGCACTACGCCATGTCCCTCATCGGCGGCAAGTGGAAGGTGCAGATCCTGTGCTCCGTCACCAACGCCGGGACCATCCGCTACAATGCCCTGCGGGGCAAGCTGGATGGTATCAGCAACACCGTGCTGGCCTCGGCTCTGCGGGAGCTGGAGCGGGACGGATTGATCCTGCGCCGGGAGTATCTGGAGGTGCCGGTGCGGGTGGAGTACGCCCCCACCGAGGACTGCCGCCGCCTGCTGCCCATTCTGGAACAGCTGTCTGACTGGGCGGAGGCTCGGATGCCCGCCGATGAATCCACAACGAAAAAGGAGGAACCGCAATGACCATCCAAGAAGCACTGGAAAAGCTGCAAGGCTATGAGAAAGCCACCTTTGCCCTGAACCACGCAACGGGCCTTATGTACTACGATGGCGCCACCATTGCCCCCAAGGGGACGACGGAGCTGCGGGGCAGCACCCTGGGTGAGCTCTCCCGCATGGGCTATGAGCTCACCACCGCTCCGGAGACGATGGAGATGCTCCGCACCCTTATGGAAAACCGTGAGGAGCTGGAACCCATCACCCGCCGGAAGGCGGAGGAGCTGTGGCGTGACTACGACCGCACCCACCGTGTTCCGGTGGCGGAATACGTAGCCTATCAGGAGCTGTCCGCCAAGTCCGACGCCGTGTGGCACGAGGCCAAGGAGAAGAATGACTTCGCCCTCTTCGAGCCCTATCTCCAGCAGATGTTCGACGCCAGCCGCCGCATGGCCGGCTACTGGGAGCCGGAGAAGGACCCCTACGAGACCATGCTCTCCACCTTTGAGCGTGGCCTGACGGTGGCCCAGTGCGACGCCTTCTTCTCCTCCCTGCGGGAGAAGCTGGTGCCGCTGATCCAACAGGTCACCGCCCACGCCGACCGGGTGGACGACGCCCCCCTGCACCGGGACTACCCCGTGGCGATCCAGCGCCAGTTCTCCGACTTCATCATGGATGTCATGGACATCGACCGAGACCACTGCATCATCGGCGAGACGGAGCACCCCTTCACCATCAACTTCTCCCGTGACGACGTCCGCATCACCACCCACTATTTCCCCGATCAGGTGGCCTCCTCCCTGTATTCCGTGGTCCATGAGGGCGGCCACGCCCTCTATGAGCTCCACACCGGCCGGGAGCTGGCCCGCACCTGCCTTGGAAACGGCGTCTCCATGGGCATCCACGAGAGCCAGTCCCGGTTCTATGAGAACATCATTGGCCGCAGCCGGGCCTTCTGCTCCGTCCTGCTGCCGTGGCTGAAGGAGCACTTCCCGGAGCAGCTGGTGGACGTGACGGAGGAGCAGTTCTATCGCATGGTGAACCGCTCCCAGCCCTCCCTGATCCGCACCGAGGCCGATGAGCTCACCTACTGCCTGCACATCATGGTCCGCTATGAGCTGGAGAAGCAGATGTTCGCCGGCACCATCACCGCCCACGACCTGCCCGCCGCATGGAATCGCCTGTATAAGGAGTACTTGGGCGTGGATGTCCCCTCCGACCGGGAGGGCGTCCTGCAGGATTCCCACTGGGCCAACGGCAACATCGGCTACTTCCCCTCCTACGCCATCGGCTCCGCCTACGGCGCACAGTATCTGCTGGAGATGCAGAAGGATCTGGACGTGGAGGCCGCCGTCCGCTCCGGCAAGCTCACCGCCATCAACCGCTGGTTGGAGGAGAAGATCTGGAAGTACGGCTGCATGAAGGACCCTGTGGCCCTCTTTGAGTCCGTCTGCGGCCCCTTCCGCCCGGAGGAGTACGTGGCCTATCTGGAAAAGAAGTTCACGGAGATATACGAATTGTAATCTATTACGATAATAATACAAAACATTATCGCCCCGGAGTGTTCCACGGAACCCTTCGGGGCGATTTCTGTCCGCTTACAGCAATATCCGAGACAGAATAAATCGCCCTCCCCCTTGAGGAGAGCGATTTATTTCATTTCCTGTACCAGCTGCTCCAACAATTCCAACTGGCGGCTGCTGAGCCGCCGCAGGGATTTGCTCAGCGACAACAGACGTACCGGGTCTGCAAGTTCTGCTGCAAAAAATTCCTCCGGCGTCACGCCCAGATACTCACAGATGTAGAAGAACGTGGACATGGACGGCAGATTCACGCCGTTTTCGATGTTGTTGATGTACCCGGCGCTCTGCCCCAGCGAAAGACTCATATCACGAGCCGATACGCCCTTGGCCTGCCGCAGCTGTGACATCCGTCGGGCAAACTGCTTCTTCTCCATGACCCACCTCCACGCTTTTTGATAATTGTACTATATAGTCTGCTGAATCTTATCCGGTTATTTAGGATATTTTCTTGACATAACTATTTTAAATAGATATAATGAGAAAAAATACTGTGGAAAGTAGATGGTGATGAAGAGTGGAAGCGCTGATTGGAATCGTTGGTGTGGCAGTGCTGTGTTTCCTACTTTCGGCTCTGTGGGATTTTACAAAAAAGACGGAAAAGGAACAACAGTGGCAGGCCGTGCAAATGCAGGATCGCAAGCGAAAACAGCGGGCGGAAGAAGAAGCGGAGCGATACCGAACGTCTCTGGTAAAGCGGTATAAAAATAGCCCGTTGACAAGGGAAATCCTAAAGACCATTTGCGACGGGACGGAGCGCAATCCGGAGGAGATCGTCATCGACAAAAGCGGTGCCTCCGGACGTACAGACGGGATGGTGCGCAGCTATGTTTTTTTAGCGCATCGTGTCCCTGAACTCACCGATAGTAAAGCGTTTTCCTATGAATATCATCCGATTCAGAATCTTGGCGTTACCGATTGTGTGTTTGTTCGTCAACAAGCCGCACTGGCGGAAGCCATTAGGGAAATTCTGGGAGAGGATTATTCTATTGAACATAAGGATGACGGTCGAATCGTCGTCATGCGGCTGAAGCCAACCAAACGCTTTTAATTTTAACAAGGAGGAACACATCATGGCTCGCTGTTATTATCTGGACTACATCAGCAAGGGCTGCCTCAGTAGCTACGACAATGACGAGTATGTCTGCAAGCTCTGCGGCAAGCACTTTGCCACCAATGACCCGCAGGTGAAGTACACCTGCAACCCCGATTACGGCGAAGAGTATCAGAGATGTCCGGTTTATCGGGACCGCCGCTGACATTAAAAAACCGCTGGCCGTAACGGCCAGCGGTTTTCCTATATTCCCTTCTTACAGCTTTGTGACCATGGGGATGATCATGGGGCTGCGCTTGGTGTGCTTATAGAGGTAGCTGCTCACCGCCGAGCGCACGGCACGGCACACCTCGTTGTCGTCCTTGCGCCGCCGGGCAGCCATTCCGTCCACTGTGGACATGGCCAGCTCCCGCAGCTCCTGCAAAAGCTCCTCGGATTCCTTCACATACACGAAGCCGCGGGTGACGATCTCCGGCTCACACAGCAGCCGGTGGTCGTGGGAGGACATACTCAGTACCACCACCACCATGCCGTCCTCGGCCAGCAGCTTCCGGTCATTGAGCACCACAGCACCCACCTCACCCACGCCGGAGCCGTCCACAAAGACCTCTCCGGCGGGTACGGAGGCCTCGCACTTCATGTGCTTGGTGGTCAGCTCGATGACGGAGCCGTTTTCGGCCACGCAGATGTTCCGGGGGTCCATGCCCATGGCCTCCGCCACCCGCTTGTGGATCTGCAGCATCCGCTGCTCACCGTGCAGGGGAATGAAGAACTTGGGCTTGGTCAAAGCGTGGATGATCTTCAGCTCCTCCTGACAGGCGTGGCCCGATACGTGCAGCATATCCGCCTTGTCGTACACCACGTCGGCGCCCTTGCGGAACAGCTCATTGATGACCCGGCCCACCGTCACCTCGTTGCCGGGGATGGCGGAGGCGGAGATGATGACCTTGTCCTGCGGCCCGATATCGATCTGCTTGTGGGTGGAAAACGCCATCCGGTACAGGGCGCTCATCTCCTCGCCCTGAGAGCCGGTGGTGATGATGACCTGCTGCTGGGGCGGCAGGCCCTTGATGCGGTTGATGTCCATCAGCACCCCCTTGGGGATCTTCATATACCCCAGCTCCGTGGAGACCTTCATGATGTTCTCCATGCTGCGGCCGGTAACGGCCACCTTCCGCCCGCAGGCGGCGGCAGCGTCAATGATCTGCTGGATGCGGTGGACATTGCTGGCGAAGGTGGTGACGATGATGCGCTGCTTGCAGCCGGTGAACTGCCGCTGGAAAGTCTTGCCCACCATCGATTCACTCATGGTGTAGCCGGGGCGCTCCACGTTGGTGGAGTCCGCCAGCAGCGCCAGCACCCCCTCCTTGCCCAGAGCGCCGAACCGGGCCAGATCGATGACCTCTCCGTCAATGGGGGTGGAGTCGATCTTGAAGTCGCCGGTGTGGACCACCACGCCCATGCGGGTGTGGATGGCGAAGGCCACGGAGTCGGCAATGGAGTGGTTCACGTGGATAAATTCTACTTGAAATTTCCCGGCCTTCACCGTCTGGCCCGCCTCCACCGTCACCAGCTTGGTGCTGTCCAGCAGCCGGTGCTCCTGCAGCTTCAGCTTGATGAGTCCGGCGGTAAAGCGGGTGCAGTAGATGGGCATATTTACCTGCTTGAGGACGTAGGGGATGGCCCCGATATGGTCCTCATGGCCATGGGTGATGAACAGGCCCCGCAGCCGGGATCTGTTCTTGATGAGATAGGTGACGTCGGGGATGACGCAGTCGATGCCGTACATATCATCGCCGGGGAATGCCATGCCGCAGTCCACCACAATGATCTCCCCGCCGTACTCATAGGCGGTCATGTTCTTGCCGATCTCGTTGAGACCGCCCAGAGGAATGATCTTCAATTTTTCTGCCATATGTGTTGTATATTCTCCTTTACAAGATAAGTAGCGCACAGACAGACTGCCCGTCGGCGGACGCAGCTGCTCCGCAAACGGACACGGCAAAATAGAGGCGGCTCCCGACGTTTCTCTGCGGCGCTGTATCGCCGGAGAAGTCCGGCGGCCCGCCCGACTGTCCTGTGCAAAAGTGGTGAGGGGAATCCCCTCGTTTATTTGATCACGAAGGCCCGCCGCCTCCGCAAAAAATACAAAAAAGGCCATCGCTTTTCAACGATTTACACAAAGTATATCATATTTCTCCGCATTTGTACAGCCTTTCTTTCCCCCTTTTTTCGCCGCCCCTCGCAAAACCCGCATTTCTCCGATCCCTCCGCCGAAAAAGTACCCCGGAAAAGACTTTTTCAAACCGATAAGAAAGACGTTGTAGCAGAGGAAAAACTATGCTATAATAATGTAATTCAAAATGGCGGAACAGCGCAGTCCGCCAAAACAGGGAGGGATGCGCCTTGAATAAACGGATCGCCCGACTCCTCCGGACGAATATCACGATCTTCTCGCTGTGCCTGGTGCTGTTTGCCCTGGCAGCGATCCCCTTTGACGTGCGCCTCGCCATTGGCGAGGGCGTGGCCGCCGTGGCCTTTTTCCTGCTGGGCCGCCGCCGCAGCAAGGCTACCCAGCAGAGTCTGCGCCAGTATATCCAGCGGTTTTACGGCGGCATGGACTCCGCCCGCTCCAGCAATATGCTCTTCACCCCCCTGCCCATGATGGTCTTTGATCTGGCCACGGAGGATATCCTCTGGAGCAGCGAGAGCTTCCTCCAGCTGACGGAGCAGCGGGAGGGCATCTTCGATGCCCATCTGGAGACGGTGTTCCCCAATATCTCCTTCCACTGGCTGCTGGAGGGCAAGACCGAGGCCCCGGAGACCGTGGTGTGGAACCACCGCACCTATCGAGTGTTCGGCGGCGTCAGCCACCCGGAGGGCGGCCAGAGCGCACTGGCCACCACCTACTGGATGGACGTCACCGACACCGAGGAGATGCGCCGGACGCTGGAGCTGACCCGGCCGGTGGTAGCCATCCTCATGGTGGATAACTACGAGGACCTGATGAAGGCCACCCCGGAGGGCAAGCGCTCTGCGGTGCGGGCCATGCTGGAGGAGAAGCTGAGCCAGTGGTCCGCCGGCAGCGAGGGGATGATGTTGAAATACGACCGGGACCGCTACCTCTTTGTGTTCGAGGAGAAGAGCTTCTCCGACTTTGCCGCCAAGCGCTTCGACGTGCTGGATGCCGTCCGTGAGGTGGTGGCCGGGGAGGGCGTGGCAGCCACCCTGTCCATTGGCGTGGGCCGGGATGCCGACAGCTTCGAGGCCCTGTTCAAAAACGCCTCCGTGGCGCTGGAAATGGCCCTGAGCCGTGGCGGCGATCAGGCAGTGGTGAAGGACAAGCTGAATTTCGAGTTCTACGGCGGCCGCTCCAAGGCTACGGAGAAGCGCACCAAGGTGAAGTCACGGGTCATGGCCAATGCGCTGGCGGAGCTCATCGACGAGGCCAAGCAGGTCTACGTCATGGGCCACAGCTATGCGGATATGGACGCACTGGGCGCCGCCGCAGGCGTGTGCGCCATCGTCCGCAAACGTGGCAAGAAGTGCCGCATCGTCATCGATACGGAGAATAACGCCGCCCATCCGATGCTGCGCCGCCTGCAGGCCCTGCCGGAGTATCAGGGGGCCTTCCTCAGCGGCGATGATGCCTTCCTGCGGGTCCAGCCGGAGACGCTGCTGGTGGTGGTGGATACCAACCGCCCCGGCAGCGTGGAGTCCGAACCTCTGCTGGACGCCTGCAACCGGGTGGCGGTCATCGACCACCACCGCCGGGGCAGCAGCTACATCGACAAGATGGCCCTGAACTACCACGAACCCTACGCCTCCTCAGCGTCGGAGCTGGTGACGGAGCTGCTCCAGTATCTCATTGAGCCGGGCGACCTGCTGAAAGCGGAGTCCGAGGCGCTGCTGGCCGGCATCGTGCTGGACACCAAGAATTTCACCAATCGCACCGGCGGCCGCACCTTCGAGGCGGCAGCGTACCTGCGCCGGGCCGGGGCGGATACGGCGGACGTACAGCGGATGTTCCAGAGCGACCTCCAGTCCATGATCTCCCGCTACGATATCATCCGCCGGGCGGAGCTCTACCACGGCGACATCGCCATTGCGGCGCTGGATCAGGAGTGCGACCGGGTCATTGCCGCCAAGGCCGCCGACGAGATGCTGACCCTGCAGGGGGTCCGTGCATCCTTCGTGCTGTACCGTAAGGATGACGGTATTTACATCTCCGCCCGCTCTCTGGGCGAGATCAACGTACAGGTGCTGGTAGAGACGCTGGGGGGCGGAGGCAACTCCACCACCGCCGGCGGCCAGTGCTCCGGCATGACGGTGGCGGAGGCGAAGACCACGCTGCTGCGTGCCATTGATAAGTATTTTGAAGAATAAGGAGGAATAATTCCATGAAAGTGATTTTGCAGCAGGATGTCCGGGGTAAGGGCAAGAAGGGCCAGATGATCGAGGTAGCCGAGGGCTACGCCCGCAACTTCCTGCTTCCTAAAAATCTGGCGGTTTTGGCTACCGCCGATGCCATGAACACCATGAAGCTGCAGGCCAAGGCCAAGGCCAAGGCCGACGCAGAGGCCAAGGCCGCCGCACAGGAGCTTGCCGGGAAGCTGAAGGGCTGCCAGGTGAAGATCGCCGCCAAGGGCGGCGCCGGCGGCAAGCTCTTCGGCGCCGTCACCGCCAAGGAGATCTCCGAGCAGCTGAAGGCCCAGCACGATATGGAGCTGGACAGCAAGAAGCTGGTGCTGGCGGAGCCCATCAAGACCTTCGGCAGCTTCGAGGTCAAGGCCAAGCTGGGCTTCGAGATCACCGGCACCGTCTATGTGCTGGTCTGCGAGGAGAAGTAACTTCCCTTTGGTCTTGCCGGCGCTTTTGGGGCTTGACAGTCCCTTCTGTTTGTCTCCGACGGGTACTTTCTTTCGCTACTGAAAGAAAGTTACCCGCCGGAGGCAAACAAAAAGCCCCCGCCGGAGGCAAAAAGAAAAGCACACCCCACCCCCTTCAGAAAAATCCCCGAAAGGAGTTCCCTCATGGATGAATTGCTTCTGCGGCAAATGCCGCACTCCACAGAGGCAGAGCAGGCCGTGCTGGGCTCCATGCTCATTGACGCCGCCTGCGTCAAGGACGTGATGGACCAGCTTCAGCCGGACGATTTTTACCTCCGTCAGAACCGGGAAATTTTCGAGACTATCTACACCATGTTCGTCTACTCCCGCCCCATCGACGGCCTTACCGTGGCCGGGGAGCTGGAGAAGGCGGGCCTCGCCAACGATGGCACACGGGCGTATCTGGCCCAGCTGATGGAGGTGACGCCCACCTCTGCCAACGTGCTGGAGTATGTGCGTTTGGTGCGTGAGAAAGCGCTGCTGCGGTCGGTGGCCGCAGCGGCGGCGGAGATCACCGCCATGGTGCAGGAGGGGACCGGCGCCCCCGGCGACGTGCTGGAGGCGGCGGAGCAGAAGATCTACGCCATCCGCCGGGGCCGCAGCGCCCAGAGCATGGCCACCATTCAGGTGGTGCTGCAGGAGGTCATGGAGCATCTGGCGGAGCTCAGCGCTCAGGGGGGCAAGACCCTGCCGGGTCTGTCCACCGGCTTTTCGGCGGTGGACGGTAAGATCAACGGCTTGAACAAGTCGGACCTGCTGTTGCTGGCCGCCCGTCCCGGCATGGGCAAGACCAGTATGGCTCTGAACGTAGCCCTGAACGCCGCCAAGGAGTCCGGCCAGACGGTGGCCGTCTTTTCTCTGGAGATGTCCCGTGACCAGCTGGTGACCCGCCTGCTAGCCAGCGAAGGCCTCATCGAAAATACCCGCCTCATCAGCGGCGACCTGCGGGAGAGCGACTGGGTGAAGATCGCTGAGGGCGCCTCCTCCCTGAGCCGTCTGGATATCCGCATCGACGATAATCCCCTGCTGACGGTGGCGGACATGAACGCCAAGTGCCGCCGCATCGAGAATCTGGGTCTGGTGGTCATTGACTACCTCCAGCTGATGACCTCCGCCGGCGGAAAGGGGTATAGCGGCGAGAACCGCCAACAGGCGGTGTCGGATATCAGCCGTATGCTGAAGATCATGGCCAAGGAGCTGCAGGTGCCGGTGCTGTGCCTGTCCCAGCTGTCCCGTGCCAACGAAAAGCGTGAGGACAAGCGCCCCATGCTGTCGGACCTGCGTGAGTCCGGCGCCATTGAGCAGGATGCCGATATCGTCATGTTCCTGTATCGTGACGATTACTATAAAGAGGATTCGGAGAAGCGCAACATCGCCGAGTGCATCGTGGCCAAGAACCGCCACGGCGAGACCGGCAAGGTGGAGCTGCGCTGGATGCCGGAGTATACCACCTTCGGCACCTTGGAAAACCGCTACGACGAGGAGTAACGAGTCATGGATCTGATGCCGTGGATGCAGCAGCAGGGGATGCTGCCCGCCGCCGGGGAGACGGTGCTGTGCGCCGTGTCCGGGGGCCGGGACTCCGTGTGCCTGCTACACTATCTGGCGTCGCTGGGTCGCCGCCGGGGCTTTGCCGTAGCCGCCGCCCACTATAACCATCTGATGCGCCCCACGGCGGGACGGGACGAGGCTTTCGTGGCCGGGCTCTGCCGGGAGCTGGGCGTGCCGCTCTATGTGGAGCGGGGCGACGTCCGGGCCATTGCCCGGCAGGAGGGCTGGGGCGTGGAGGAGGCAGGCCGCCGCCTGCGCTACGACTTTCTGGAGCGCACGGCCGACGCCATCGGAGCCTCCCGCATCGCCACCGCCCACCACCTGTCGGATCAGGCGGAGACGGTGGTGCTGAACCTGCTGCGCGGCACCGGCCCGGAGGGGCTGGCGGGCATTCCCCCGGTGCGGGGACGGCTGATCCGCCCCCTGCTCCAGACCCCTCGGCAGGAGATCGAGGCCTATCTCACGGCCCACGGGCTGGGTCATGTAGAGGACGAGACTAACGACAGCATGGATTTCACCCGCAACCGCTTGCGGCGAGAGGTGTGGCCCCTGCTGGCACAGCTCCACCCCGCTCCGGAACGGAGCATCGCGCGGGCCGCCGCTATCCTGCGGCGGGAGAATGTTTTTCTGGATCGGCTGGCCCGCTCCTATCTGGAGACAGCCGTATCCGATTGTCCGTCAGCCGGTGAGCCCAATGCCCCGGAGATCTCTGGCCGCCGGGACCCCGCTGCACCCAGCCCTGCACCGCCTCCCGGCACGTTGCCGGAGGAGTCGTCAAAGTCGGATAAGCCCTCAGAATGTACACGCACGGGCGATATTTCGCCTGATTTCACATCGGCACCCACCGCCGTATCGGTGTCCGAAGCTGTGCTGCGATCGGCACCGGAGGAGCTGCGGCCCCGGATGCTCCGGCTGCTGCTGGAGCGGCTCCCCGTCGGGAAGAAGGATGTATCCGCCGCCCACATAGAGGCCCTGCTGACCCTTCGGGAGGGCGGGATGCTGGATCTGCCGGAGGGCGTCACGGCATGGCGGGAGAAGGATGTGCTGCATCTGGAGATGACGCCGCCCCTGCCCCTACCCCTGACCCTGTCGGAGGGGGAGCAGGTCTGGGGAGACTATCTCGTCCGGGTGTGGAGAAGCGAAAAAAATACCCCGCCCCCTGACGGAGAAGGGCTGTCCAAAACGGGCCGGTTTTCGGACCATATCCTGACGCTTTCGGACGGTGGGAAAATGTCCGAATGGACACTCCGCTGTCCGCAAAGGGGAGACGGTCTGACCCTGCCGGGGGCCAGAGGCCGCCGCAGCGTCAAGCGCCTGCTGACGGAGCGGGGGATGCCGCCCCGGCGACGGCGAACCACCCCGGTGGTGTGTATAAACGGAGAACCCGCCGCCGTATACGGCGTGGGTACAGATCAGAGATTTTTGCCGGGGAAAGACGGCAGCAGTATAAATATTTTGATGATTGAGAAAGATCAGGAGGAAGAAAGTAATGGCTAAGAGCAATATGGATCAGGACATCCTGAAGGTCCTGTTCAGTGAGCAGGAGATCCATGACCGCATTCAGGAGATGGGCAATCAGCTCTACGATGAGTTCCACGACAGGAACCCGCTGTTTGTGGGCGTTTTGAATGGGTGCTTCCTGTTTATGGCGGATCTGGTGCGGGCCACCCAGTGCAAGAGCGAGGTGGAGTTCATCGGCCTGTCCTCCTATCAGAACGCCACCAAGTCCTCCGGCGTGGTGCAGATCACCCGTGATCTGCAGCGGGATATCTCCGGCCGGGATATCATTGTGGTGGAGGATATTCTGGACTCCGGCAACACCCTGTACTTTTTGAAGGACTATATGCTGGCCAAGGGAGCCAATAGCATCACCATCGTCACCCTGCTGGACAAGCCCTCCCGCCGGGAAAAGCCCATTTACCCCGATCTGGCGGGCTTTGAGGTGCCGGACGAGTTCGTGGTGGGCTTCGGGCTGGACTACTGCCAGCAGTATCGCAATATGCCCTACATCGGCGTGCTGAAGCCGGAGGTATACAGTAAGTAAGCGACAGCGCAGGAGAAGCGGCGCTGTGCCGGCAGAGGGCCGGCGGTCGGAAGGAGGAATGGTCTGTGGAGGAACGGAAGCGGGGTTATCAGGGCCGGCGGCTGGCCGGTGCGACCCCCAGGCAGGAGCCGGAACGCCGGGGCAGCCGTACCCGGCAGGCGGAGGATAAGGCCCGCCGGGAGCGGGACCCGTGGGAGATGACCCCGGAGGAGAAGGTATCTCCGGTAGAGGCCACGTCGGCAGAGGAGGCTCAGGCAGAGCCGAGGGAGCAGTCTGTCCGGCAGGTGGAGGATAAGGCCCGCCGGGAGCGGGACCCGTGGGAGATGACCTCGGAGGAGACTGCTCCGATAACGCCGGTAGACGGGGAGTCCGTCTCGGCCGGCCGGAGAGCCGCTTCGGTGGCCGGAGGTAAAGCGGCACCGGCGGCGGACTTTGACAGCATGATCGGTTCTGCCGACGGGGCGAGCGCCGACCATGCAGCCGGTGCGGCGGGTCCCGATGATGCAGCCGGACTCGATGGGGAAAGCAGCTCCGGCGGGGCGGCGGTCAAGAAGAAAAAGAGCGGCTTTGCCGCCTTTTGGTCGGATTTCGGCTATCTCATCGTCACGGCAGTGGTGGTGGTGCTGGTGTTCCGGGTACTTTTGCAGCTGAGTTGGGTACCCTCCGGCTCCATGGAGACCACCATCCCCAAAAAGACGCTGCTGATCTCGTGGCAGCTGCCCTATGTGATGGGCGACCCGGTGCCGGAGCGGGGGAACATCGTCACTTTCTGGAGCGACGAGCTGGATAAGCTGCTGGTAAAGCGGGTCATCGGCCTGCCGGGGGACACGGTGTCCTTCTCTGGCGGCTATGTCTACATCAACGGCCAGCGGCTGGAGGAGGACTACCTGGACCAGCAGGGCGGGACGATCAGCCCCAACCAGACCTCCTTTACCGTGCCGGAGGGGTGCCTGTTTTTCTTAGGTGATAATCGCTCCGGCTCTAATGATGCCCGGTACTGGGAGGAGAGCTATATCCCGGTGGGCAATGTGAAGGCCCATGTGCTGCTGGCCATTTCCCTGACCGGGGGCAGCAGCTGGCAGGGCGTGCGGGCCATCGGCTGAGAGGAGGAAAGCATTTGGCAGAACGAAGAAAGATCGGTTTCGGCACCATTTTGATGGTGATTTTGGCGGTATGCGTGGTGGCCTATGTGGTGTCCGCCATGCGGACCGCCGGGGACATCCCCTACTCTGAGCTGCGGCAATACTTTTTAGAGGAGAAGGTGCAGGAGTTCTCCATCAGCGACACCCGGATCACGGCCAAGCTGAAGGGGGGCAGCACCGTTACCTCCGACCTGTACGACTTCGACCTGTTCTATCAGGATCTCAACGAGCTGGTGCAAAAGCAGTATGACAGTGGCATTATCACCGCCTATAACTATTACGCAGACCACTCCACCAACTGGCTGCAGCTGCTGCTGCCGTATGTGCTGGCGTTTTTGGGCTTCATTTTGCTGATGAATCTCATGAACCGCATGGCCGGCGGCGGAGCCGGGGCGCAGGACAAGCTGTCCCGGTTTGGAGAGGCCAAGGTCAGTACGCCGGGAGAGAAAAAGGTCACGTTTCAGGATGTGGCCGGGGCCGACGAGGAGAAGGAGGAGCTGCGGGAGATCGTGGAGTTCCTCCGGGAGCCCCAGAAGTATCTGGACCTGGGGGCGCATATCCCCAAGGGCGTGCTGCTGGTAGGCCCTCCGGGTACCGGTAAGACGCTGCTGGCCAAGGCGGTGGCCGGTGAGGCGGGAGTACAGTTTCTGTCCATCTCCGGCTCGGACTTTGTGGAGATGTATGTAGGCGTAGGCGCCTCCCGTGTGCGGGATCTGTTCCAGCAGGCCAAGAAGAGCGCCCCGGCCATCATCTTCATAGACGAGATCGACGCCGTGGGCCGTCAGCGTGGCAGCGGTCTGGGTGGCGGACACGACGAGCGGGAGCAGACCCTGAACCAGCTGCTGGTGGAGATGGACGGCTTCGGCTCCAACGAGGGCGTGGTGGTGCTGGCTGCCACCAACCGTGTGGATATTCTGGACCCGGCGCTGCTGCGTCCGGGACGGTTCGACCGGCAGGTCTATGTGGGGCTGCCGGACATCAAGGGCCGGGAGGAGATCTTGCAGGTACACGCCAAGAACAAGCCGCTGGCGGAGGACGTGGATCTGAGACAGATCGCCCGTGGTACCGCAGGCTTTACCGGCGCCGATCTGGAGAACCTTCTCAACGAGGCGGCCCTGCTGGCGGGACGGAGCAGCGAGTCCTTCATCACCATGAAGGATCTGCAGGAGTCCATCATCAAGGTCATCGCCGGGCCGGAGAAGCACAGCCGGGTCATCCCGGAGAAGGAGCGGCGGCTGACAGCCTATCACGAGGCGGGACACGCCGTGGTGATGCACGCACTGCCCGATCTGGACCCGGTGCATCAGATCACCATCGTTCCCCGGGGCGAGGCGGGCGGCATGACCATCTATCTACCGGACGAGGATCGGTCGTACCTCTCCCGCAGCTATATGCTGGACCGCATCGCCGGGCTGCTGGGCGGCCGGGCGGCGGAGCAGCTGGTGCTGGGGGATATCTCCACCGGGGCCTCCAATGACATCAGCCGTGCCACGCAGCTGGCCCGGAAGATGGTGGGCACCTACGGAATGTCGGAGCAGCTGGGCAACGTGGCCTTCGACGCCGGACACGACGAGGTGTTCATCGGCAAGTCCATGGCCCAGACCCGGCCCTACTCCGAGAAAACGGCGGCGGAGATGGACGGCGAGATCCGCCGCATCATGGACGACGCCTACGCCCGCTGCATCGCCATTCTGGAGCAGTACCGGCCCCAGCTGGTGGAGGTGGCGGAGTATCTGCTGGCCAACGAGACCATGACGGCAGAGGAGTTCGAGAAGGTATTCCGGACGGAGTGAGGCATTGACAGCGCCTTGCTTATGGGGTAAAATAACGGGGTATCCGCCTCCGTAGCTCAGCTGTATAGAGCGACCGCCTCCTAAGCGGTAGGCCGCCAGTTAGAATCTGGCCGGGGGTGCCATATAAAACACCGCAGGACGGGGAATTTCCCCACCCTGCGGTGTTTTTTGCTGCCTGAGGCGCTTTTTTGAAGAAAATGACGAAAATTTGTGAAAAAGCCTTGTGCTTTTTCGGCTGCGGTGCTATGGATGTGTACATCCATGTGTACGCCGAACCGCCCATGGGCGGTTATCGTTTCAGATGAAACGATAAGGGGGGCCCAAAGGGAGTGGCGTTCTGAGGAGGGGCGCAGCCCCGACGTGAGGATCCGTACTCCCCATGCGAAAGTCTCGTCGCCGCACACGCAAAAAAATAGGAGGAAGATACGATGACAAACCGCAAGAGTACCAAACGGGCCTTGCTGGGCAGCGTCATGGCCATGGTGCTATGCCTGGCTATGCTGGTAGGCGCTACCTTCGCATGGTTCACCGACACGGCAAGCACCGGCGTCAACAAGATCCAGGCCGGTAACCTGGATGTGGTGCTGGAGATGCAGAACGCTGACGGCAAGTGGGTCAGCGCCGAGGGCAAGACGCTGGACTTCGTCAAGGCCGCTGATGCCAAGGGCGAAGCCATCCTGTGGGAGCCGGGCTGTACCTATGAACTGCCCGCCCTGCGGATCCGCAACAACGGCAATCTGGCGCTGAAGTACAAGGTGGCCATCACCGGCATCAACGGCAGCGCCAAGCTGAACGAGGCCATCGAGTGGACCATCGGGGATGTGGCGATGGGCACCGAGCAGCATCTGGCGGCCGGCGAGAGCAATGCCTTCACCATCAAGGGCCATATGAAGGAGTCTGCCGGCAATGAGTACATGAACGAGTCCATCGACGGCATCGCCATCACCGTGGTGGCCACCCAGGACACCGTGGAGAGCGACAGCTTCAACAACACCTACGATGCCAGCGCCACCTATCCCGTGGTGGCTGTGGGCGATGTGAATACCGACGGCGACACCGTGCTGAAGGACAAGGAAGAGGATCACACCATTCAGGTAACGGTGCCTGCGGGCGCTCTGGATGAGGGCGTGCAGTCCCTGAAGCTGGAGGTGGTGAAGAGCGCCACGCCCGCTGGGGTGCAGGTTGCAAGCACCGAGAGCAGCCAGAGCTATGAGGTCACGATGAAGGACCAGAGCGGCAACGCTGTCAGCACGAATGGTACGCTGATGACGGTGGAGATGAACGTCGGTAAGAACCGTACCGCTCTGAAGCTCTATCATGATGGCGAGAAAATGACAAATGACAGTGGGACCCTAACGGATGCGGCGGATCACTATGTGTACGACGCCGCCACCGGCTATGTCACCATGAAGGTCAGCCACTTCTCTCCCTTCACCGCTGTGTTTGCCAGAGATTACTGGACTGACCATGCGGCGGACGGCTATGCCACGCCGGTGGATACCGCCAACAAGGTGGTGACGGTGGCCTCCGCTGAGGAGCTGGCCCTGTTTGCCAAGGAAGTCACGGACGACGGTAAGAATTACAGCGGTTATACCCTGAATCTCGCCAATGATGTAGATCTGGGTGAGTACCTGTGGAAGCCCATTAACGGCTATAACCGGCTTTCCGGTATTGTCGTGAACGGTAACGGCCATACCATCCGGAACATGAAGGTACGTGGCTGCACGAATAGCAGCGTTTACGGCGCAGGCTTCATCGGTGATATCAACGGTGCAGTCACTGTTAAGAATATCGCCTTTGATGGAGCGGATGTGTTCTTTGTGAATTATGCAAAACCGCAGTTTGCGGGCAACGTGGGCGGTGTTGTGCTGGGTTATACCTATGGCACGACTCTGTTCGAGAATGTCAGCGTCACCAACAGCTCCATTTGGGGCTTCGGCAAGATCGGCATCCTGCTGGGCATGGGCGCCGATCCCGGCGTGAAGGTCACCTTCAAGGACTGCGTTTCCAAGAACAACACCATCCACGCCGCCTATGACATGGGCGGTCTGGCCGGCATGATCCAGCGTGGCAACGGCGTGGACAACGCCAGCGTGGAGAACTGCACGGTGGAGCACATCACGGTGGATTATTATGAAGAGTGCGTGGACGTTCAGGGCAAGGCCACTTTGAAGGAAAATGATAAGAATGGTGCTGATGTAATCAAGGAAGTCAGCGGCAAATACTGGGTCAATGGTGGTTACTATTGGGGCGGTTATGCGGATTATTATGTCTCCTATGGCGATTCCAGCTATGATGCGCCGGTGGAGGGGTACAGCATGCGCCTTGCCAACAGCGAGTACTGCGTGAACAAGTAAGCCGGGAAGTATCCGGGCAAAAGTGAAGAAGGCTCCCTGCGCTGGGGGGAAGGCTCCGGCGCAGGGAGCTTTTGCGTGGGGCGGGGTAAAATACACGCTGGAGGGGGAGGCAAAGTCTCCCTTGCAATGGGGGAAGGCTTGTGGTATACTGATAGACGTCGAAACATCCTGAACGGGGACGAACCCCGCCGAAAAGAGAATAGAAGATCGAGCGGCCTGCCCCATGCTGCGGGGCAGGCGGAATAGGGTGCAAAGCCCTGCGAGTGGGTCACTGTGAAGCCGGCCGAGCCGGATAAGTCAGATACGCCGGCCGCTGGATCGGATGCCTGCCGACACTGGGACATCCGCCGGGCCGCTTGGAAACAAAGCGGGTCCGCATCGGTATGCCGGTGCGGACCCGCTTTTTTGCATCCGTTCCTTCCGATTTTCTCCTCCGGCGGCGGAAATGTCTCCCCGCGGGAGACAACGAAAGTATCAGAGAAAGGAAGAAAGCAACATGAAAAAGAGACTGCTCTCCATGGTGCTGACGGTGATCATGCTGGTGAGCCTGATCCCCACGTCGGTCTTTGCGGCCAAGAAGTCCGTTGACGACTATTTCGACGGGCTCCCCATCGCCGCTGATCCCGGCACCGGCACCACCGCATGGAAGGTCAGCACCAAGGACGGCGAGGAGGTCCTCATGTCCGGCAATGCCGGAAAGAACCGCTCCTCCAGTACCCTGACCCTGACCTTTACGGAAGATACCCACCTGTCCTTCGAGTATAAGGTCTCCTCCGAGGCCAAATACGACAAGTGTACCATCACACTGGGCAGCAACACCCTCGTCGACGGCGTGAGCGGCGACCAGAACTGGAAGGGTCTGGAGCTGGACGCCAAGCGGGGCGACAAGCTGACCGTGCGGTATGAGAAGGACAGCAGCGGCGACAAGTTCGACGACTGCGTCTATCTGCGGAACTTCTCCGCCGGTGAGGCGCTGGTGGTGACCTTCCACGCCAACAACGGCACGGAGGACACTGCCACGCAGAAGATCTTCGGCGGCAAGGGTACCCTGAAGGCCAATACCTTCACCTGCGAGGGCAAGATCTTCGCCGGTTGGGCCACCTCCGCCGGCGGGGCTGTGGTCTATGAGGACGGCGCCGCCATCACCACGGAGACGGATCTGGATCTGTACGCCGTGTGGTCGGACGCTTACACCGTCACGCTCCGCAACGGCGACACCGACACCACCGTTCTGGTCCCCCAGAACAGCGCCATCGGCAGCCGTATTCCCGCAGACCCCACCAAGAAGGGCTATACCTTCGAGGGCTGGTTCAACGGCGAGGAGAAGCTGACGGCGGAGACGGTGATCTCCGGCGACGTCATCTACACCGCCAAGTGGAGCCCCATTACCTACACCATCGCCTTCAGCGGCGGTGAGGGCGGCCAGGGAGCCATGGACTCCATCTCTGCTACCTATGATCAGGAGGTCACGCTGCCCAAGAACACCTTTACCCGCCCCGGCTACTACTTCAACGGCTGGAGCGCATCCTCCGGCGCCTCCAGCGGCAGCTATGCCGACGAGAAGCCGGTGAAGAACCTGACCACCAAGCAGGGGGAGACGGTCACGCTCTACGCCGCTTGGTACGGCCTGCCGGTGAATGTGACCCTGCACCCGAACTATGACGGTGCAGAGAACGGCACCCGCACCTGCATCGTGGGCAGCAACTACAACTACATCCTTAAAGAGGGCGGCGGCACCAAGTTTGACGCCATTGAGGACCCCGTCCGCACCGGCTATATCTTTGACGGCTGGTTCGATGCGGCGGAGGGCGGCAATGCGGTGGGCCCGTCCTACAAGTTCACCGCCGTGGACGCCGAAAACGGCTTCCATCTGTACGCCCACTGGACCAAGGGCATCACTGTCCACTTCGACGGCAACGGCTATAAGAACACGCTGAAGGACAAGACCGTGACGCCGGATAAGGTATTCTCCAGCCTGCCTTCTCTGAGCAGCTACTACTGCCCCGCCAACAAGGCGCTGGACGGCTGGTACATCAAGAATGCCGACGGCTCCTTCGGTGAGGCCGTCACCAAGGACACCGTGTTCAGCGGCGACGAGGTGACTCTCATCGCCAAGTGGCGTGACTATCAGTACATCATCAAGTATAACGTCAAGTACAGCGACAAGAACACCACCACCGGCACCATGGCCGACCAGCCGGCACCCTTCGGTCAGAATGTGCAGCTGACGCCCTGCGGCTACAGTCGGGAGGGCTATACCTTCGCCGGTTGGGCGGAGAGCAGCTACGGCAGCACCGTCAAGTATGCCGACGGCGCCACCATCAACCGCCCCTTCGAGGAGGGTGACTCTTGGGACGACGGCAGCGAGGACGGCGAGACATACAACCTCTATGCCGTCTGGACGGAGAGCAAGTCTCCGGAGCAGCTGGAGGCCGAGGCCAAGCTGGAGGCCGCCGAGAAGGCCATTGGCGGCACCTACAACGTCACCTACGGCAAGGACACCAATGCACTGACCATGCTCCGGGCCAAGCTGGAGGCTGCCGGGATCACGGACGTCACCGTCAGCATGAAGGAGGCGTCTTACAGCAGCTATAACCACGTGGGCATCACGGCCGACGGCACCATTCAGTATAAGTGGAACGAAAACGGCAGCACCACGGCGGCTTCCGGCACCGTGCGGCCTACGCTGGTGCTGACCTGCAATACCTACACCAAGGAGTCCACCGAGTGCCTGTTCAGCATTCCTCTGGACGAGGGAAAGGCCATGGAGGCTCTGCGTACCGTGGCGGCCCGCATCAGCGTGCCTGAGACGGTGGAGAGTGCCTCCGACCTCACCAGCCTGCCCAAGTATCCCCTGAAGGCCGGCGTGGACGAGAGCAAGGCGGACTACAGCAGCGGTACGGATCAGGAACTGTGGACCACCGCCACGTGGACCTCCAGCAACACCGGCGTGATCTCCTTCAAGGAGGTCTCTTACCCCTACTTTGCCCCTTATACGGTCACGGTGGCCCAGCCCAAGAAGGACACCAGCGTGACCCTGACCCTGAAGCTGGTCTATAACGGCCGGGAGGATCTGACCCTGAACAAGGTCTATACCGTGGTGGTCAAGGGTGACAATACGCCTCCCGCCATGGACTATCAGGCGCTGCTGGAGACGGCGGTGCGTGAGATCGGCCTGAAGGATCCCCGTGACAATTCCAAGATCGACACCGCAAACGTGGTCTCCGACATCCAGCTGCCCACCACCAAGCAGCTCAGTGTCATTTCCGCCAGAGACTATCAGCAGGAGTTCGACGGCAAGTACACCCCCATCATGCTGTATACCAGCGACGCCGATGTGGTGGTGTCCGCCGGTCCCAACACAGCCAATGTGGCCCGGATGCTGACCTATCGCCCCCTGCCCGGTCAGGAGGCCAGGACCGTCACCATCACCATGAAGATCCTCTCCCGCCCCAGCGGCGAGGGTACGGATTACGCCTCCATGCCGGTGCTGGCCAGCAAGGATATCACCCTCACCGTTCAGCCTCTGACCCAGGAGGAGCTGGACACTGCCGCCGCCTTCATGAGGCTGGTATGCACCGAGGATGTGTACTGGGAGGGCATCCGCAAGGCCAACGCCGACCGTGACCACGTCACCGGCGATATGCGCTCCTTCATCGAGATCGTCCCCGCCACCACCGGCTATAAGTTCATCCGCAACATGGACAGCTACAATGCCGTGGGCGTCAAGGCGGACGATATTCCCGGCTGGTACGATGCTCAGCAGTACCGCTGCTTCCGCTCCAGCAACAATGCTGTGGTGGCCCACGAGACGCTGCGGGTGACCCAGCCCAAGTACAACACCCGCATCACCGTGGACAGTCTTCTGACCTACACCCAGTACGCCAAATACTACGAGAAGTTCCAGGGCAATGCCGACTATGAGCAGTTTGCCCAGTTCTACAAGCAGCCCATTTCCACCACCGTCACCGTCATCGGCACCGAGGGCATCGAGGATCCCAATTTGCAGCCCCTGACCGTTACCGTGAATGTGGAGGGCAGCACCTTCAAGGAGGACTTCACCGATCTGGAGGGCGCCACCTACACCTGCTCCACCGGAGATCACCGCACGGCAGCGGATGCCGTGATGGCGGCTCTGACGGAGAACCAGTATACCTACACCGGCAGCAGCACCTATCTCTCCGGTATCACCGATCCCAACAGCGTGAGCCTTACCGGCGGCGACAGCGCCTTCGGCAGTTGGTCCGGCTGGATGTTCACCGTCAATGGGGAGATGCCCATTGAGCGCTACGACAACGGCCAGCCCATCTATGCCACACTGGGGACTTACCAGCTGAAGGACGGCGATGTAGTGCGGATGTACTACGTGGCCTGCCCCACGGAGAGCGGTCAGCACACGTGGAATGACGGTCAGGTCACCACGGCGGCTACCTGCACCGAGAATGGCGTCATGACCTACACCTGCACCATGTGCAGCGACACCAAGACCGAGGTCATCCCCGCCACCGGTCATGCTTACGGTGAGCCGGTGTGGAACTGGACGGATGATTTCAAGGCCACTGCCACCTTCACCTGCGCCAACGACGCCACCCATGTGGAAAACGTCACGGCAGAGGTGAGCAGCGCTGTCACCACGCCTGCCGCTTGCGAGACCACCGGCGTCCGCACCTATACCGCTAAGGTCACTTTCGAGGATAAGGAGTATACCTCCAGCAAGACCGAGGTCATTCCCGCCGCCGGTCACACCCTGACCGCCGTGGCAGAGGTGCCTGCCACCTGCGAGACCGCCGGCACCTCCGCTCACTGGAAGTGCGACGTCTGCGGCAAGCTGTTCAGCGACGTCGAGGGCAAGACCGAGACAACGCTGGAGAAGCTGACCATCCCTGCCACCGGCCATGCCTATGGCGCCCCGGTGTGGAAGTGGAACGATGATTTCACCGCCTCTGCCACTTTTACTTGCGGCAATGATACTTCCCATGTGGAGAAGGTCGATGCCACTGTGACCAGCGAGGTTACGGAGGGCAGCTGCGAGGTTGGCGGCACCCGCACCTACACCGCCAAGGTCACCTTTGAGGGCAAGGACTACACCGACACCAAGACGGAGCCTGTCCCCGCCAAGGGCCACACCCTGACCGCCGTGGAGGCAGTTCCTGCCACCTGCGAGACCGCCGGTGTGAAGGCCCACTGGAAGTGTGAGGTCTGCGGCAAGCTGTTCAGCGACGTCGAGGGCAAAACCGAGACGACGCTGGAGAAGCTGGCCATCCCCGCTACCGGCCACGCCTACGGTGAGCCTGTGTGGAAGTGGACGGATGGTTTTGAGGCCACCGCCACCTTCACCTGCACCAACGACGCCACCCATGTGGAAAACGTCACGGCAGAGGTGACCAGCGCTGTCACCACGCCCGCCGCTTGCGAGACCACCGGCGTTCGCACCTACACCGCCAAGGTCACCTTCGAGGGCAAGGAGTACACCGATACCAAGACCGAGGTCATCCCCGCCACCGATCACGACACGGAGCTGGTGGGTGCCAAGGATGCCACCTGCACCGAGGACGGCTACACCGGCGACGAGGTCTGCAAGGTCTGCGGCGTCACGGTGAAGCAGGGCGAGGTGCTGCCCGCTCTGGGCCACGACTACAAGGATGGCAAGTGCAGCCGCTGCGGCGCTGAGGAGCCTACCACTCCCGTGGAGCCCGGCAAGCCCCAGCAGCCGGAGAAGCCCACCACACCCGATACCCCCGCCACCGGCGATGAGAGTCAGCTGATGCTGTGGGTGAGCGGTATGCTGGTGTGCGCACTGGGTGCCGGTCTGATGCTGCGGCGCAAGAAGGAAAACTGATATCCCGCTTTTCCCGATATCTCTCGATATCTTTCCTGTAAGCAAGAGGGACGGTCCGTAAGGACCGTCCCTCTTGTGCGTGGCTGTGTAGATAAGAAAAGGCCCCCGGCATGACCGGGGGCCAAAGGCTTGGGATAAAGCGGGAAAATCTCCGGGCCAATGCAGAGGAATATCCAAGATTTTCCAGAAGTGAACAGGGGAAAACGTTCCTGTACATGGGGCGGAGAGCCGGGTCAGATGAGCGATCCGACCGGAGTTTTTCGTTGACAGAAAAGCCGGAATGAGGGTATAATGCAGGCAAGTGCTGCGATCACTTCTGGCAGATGGTCTCGATTTCCACCAGCCCCCCGGCGGGCAGTGCGCTCACCTGATAGGCGCAGCGTGCGGGGTAGGTAGTTCCCTCAAAGAAGGAGGCGTAGACCTCGTTAACGGCGGCGAAATCAGCGATATTCGTGAGGAGAACGGTGGTTTTGACCACGTTATCCAGAGTCAGTCCGGCTGCGGTCAGAACCGCCTGGATATTTTTCATAGCCTGCGTGGCCTGAGCCTGTACGCCGCCGTCTACCAATTTACCGGTGGCGGGGTCCAGACCGAGCTGGCCACTGGTGAATACAAATTCGCCGCAGTCGATGGCCTGAGAATAGGGGCCGATGGCGGCAGGAGCGCCGTTGGTGGAAATAGCTTTTTTCATGGGAGGATCTCCTTTCTGGTGTACAGCAGTGATGACTGCCAAATGTCGGGGACGATTATAGCATAGGCCATTTGTTTTGGCAAGTCCCCTTTTGGAAAGCGCTTCCGGGTAGGGTCTGGGAGCCGATGATGGAGGAGGGAGCAAAATGGCGGTAACAGGCCATGCGCTGAATCAATTATTACAGCAGATGGACCGCACATTTTCCAATGTGACGGGGCAGAGCGTGTCCTTTATCGATCAGGAGGGACACTATCAGGGGCCGCTGCGGCTGGACGTGTTTACCGGCTTCTGCCGCAGGGTCATCAGCAGCGAAAAGGGCGCTCAGCACTGTCTGGCCTGCAACCACAGCTTCGGGCTGGACGCCGAGCAGCGGTGTACGGTGTCCCAGTGTCACATGGGCATCAGCGTGATCTCCGTGCCGGTGCCGCTGCCGGAGGCCAGAGGGCTCAGCCTGACATACGGGCAGTTCCTCACACGGGATACCGAGGAGGCGTTTTACAGCACACTGCGCCGGCACTGTCAGGAGCTGGAACTGGATTACGACGAAATGGTGGCGCTGGCGGGGACGCTGCGGGTGCTCTCTGCGGAGGAGCTGGATGCCAGGATGCAGATGCTGCAGGTCTTTGCCGGGTATGTGGCCACCTCCGAGGCGGAGCTGGAGACCCGGCGGGAATACGCCCGTCAGGTGGAGAAGAAGCTGGCGCTGGAGCGGACGCTGCACGCCAGTGAATTTAAGTTTTTGCAGTCCCAGATCAGTCCGCACTTTCTGTTTAACACCCTGAACCTGCTGATGCGGACAGCCTATCGGGAGGGAGCGCCCCAAACGGCGGATCTCATCTGCGATCTGGCGGATCTGCTGCGGCGGGCGTACTACTACAAGGACTCCATCTGCACGCTGGCGGAGGAGATGCAGTGCGCCCGGCAGTATCTGACCCTGCAGAGCCAGCGGTTGGGTCCCGGCTTTTCCTTCGAGGTGGGGGACGTTTCTGCCTGCGGGCAGCTGATGATCCCGGTGCTGACCATCCAGCCGCTGGTGGAAAACGCCATCCTGCACGGGGCCGGGGAGAATGAACACCCGCTGCACGTGAAGGTGTCGGCCACCGCAGAGGACGGAAAGCTGGTGATCTCCGTCAGCGATAACGGCGCCGGTATCCCGGAGGAGGTGCTGGAGAAGCTCCGGGATCATCAGGCCGGAGGCTCCGGCGTACAGAACGTGACGGAACGGCTGAAGCTGTTTTTCGGGCCGGAGGCGGAGGTGGACATACAGAGCGCATTGGGCAGCGGTACCCGGATCGTTCTGACGTGTCCCCTGAAAAAACAGGAGGAAGCATAAATGGCCATCGACATTCTTGTGGTAGAGGATGAATATACCGAGCGGCAGGAGCTGACGCAGCTGCTGGAGACGGTGACGCCGCCGGAGCATATTCGCAGCGCCGCCACGTGCAGCGCCGCCATTGCGGCCATCAGCCAGCTGTGTCCGGATCTGATCCTGCTGGATATCATGCTGCGGGGCAGCTCCGGCTTTGAAGTGGCGGAATTTGTACGCAGCAACCGACTGGACTGCAAGATCATCATCCTCACCGCCTATCACGAATTTGACTTTGCCAGCAAGGCACTGTTCATGGATCTGCAGGATTACCTGCTCAAGCCAGTGCGGCCATCGGTACTGCTGCAGCGGGTGCGGGATGTGCTGCATCTGTCGTCCCCGGCCAGAGCCGCCACAGGACTGTCGGTATGGCCCTATCTGGCCTGCGGCATCTCGTCGCCGCTGCCGCCGATCCCCAACCTGCTGCCCAACATGACGGTGGTGGGTATATTGCGGGAAGAAGTCGACCGGGAGGTCGTATCGCAGACCAATCTGGCCCTCCACGGCACCGGCTGGACGGAGCAGGACGGCCGGCGGGTCATCGGCTATTGCCGCACGGCGCCGCAGCAGTCGCCGGAGGAGGCGGCGGAGCCGCTGGTGGCGGCATGGCGGCAGCGACTGGAGGGTCTCGCCGCCGTGGGGATCGGCGGTCCGTCGGAGCAGGGACTGGCGGAGAGTTACCGCACGGCCTGCCGGGCAGCGGACTGCCGCATTTTCCATCCGGAGGGAACGCTGGTGTGCCGGGATACGGCCTCTGATGTGCCGGAGCCTTACCCCCTGAAGGCGGAGGGACAGCTGCTCCATGCGCTGCGAAGCGAGGAGGGCGGGCTGGAGGCGGCCTGCCGCCACATGGGGCGTTGCATGACAGCGGCCTGCAACGGAGACGCCGGAGCCCTGCGGGAGCAGCTGACGCTGCTGTGGGCCGGAATCGCAAGGCTGTGCGCCGAGTCGGCCCTCCCACCGCCGGAGCGGCTGACCACGGAGGGGATTTTCACGGTGGAGCAGCTGTGCCGGAGGATACAGACCGTCTGCGAGGATGTGCGCTGCCAGCTGGTTCTGGTGCGGGATTCGGAGCATCCTCTGGTGCAGGCGGCACTGACGGCCATCCAGCTGCGGTTCCGGGAGCCGCTGAAGCTGGAGACTGTGGCAAAGGAGCAGTACGTCAATGCGGCGTATCTGGGGCGTATTTTCCGGGCGCAGACGGGCCAGAGCTTCCGGGATGCTCTGACGGAGGAGCGGATGCGGCGGGCCGAGCGCCTTCTGCGCCAGCAGGTCTCCGTATCGGACACGGCGGTGGCTGTGGGGTACAGCGACTCCAACTACTTCAGCCGTGCGTATAAAAAGTACTTTGGTCACTCCCCCAGTGAAAGCGGTCCGCTTCGTACCCATTGAAGGAAGCAGGGACTCCGCAGCGGTATGCGGAGCCCCTGCTTTTTTGCAGTACGGTAGGTGCAGAAAAGTAAGATAGTGCAAAAAGTCCTGATTGGTCGGGGAGGTGGTCGGTGCGATTGCTGCAATTATTACAAAAAAGGGGTGCAAAGAGGCATTCTCATTGGACACTGTATCTGTTATGATGTAGAAAAATTACACGGAACGCCAAGAGAAGGCAGAAAACGACAAGGCAGGAGGCCCCGATGATGATTGACAAGCAGAAGCTTTTGGATATATTGACCTCTGAGATAGAGTCCTCCACCGGCTGTACCGATCCGGGCAGCGTGTGCCTGGCGGTGGCCGTGGCGGCTCATACCCTGGGGCGCAGGCCGGAAAAAATCGATGTGCTGGTGAGCCCCAACATCTACAAAAACGGTGTCAGCGTGGGCATCCCCGGCACGAACCGCATCGGACTGGAGCTGGCGGCGGCGCTGGGTGCGCTGCTGGATGAACCGGAACGGGGTCTGGCCATTCTGGCCGATGTCACCGGTGATATCGTGCGGCAGGCGGCGGCCATCGTATCCGACGGGCGGGTACACGTCGCCTACGGCCAGACGCCGGAGCCGCTGTATGTGCGGGCCATCGTCTCCGGCGGCGGCGAGGAGGCGCAGGCGGTGATCCGGGGGGACTACTCCTGCGTGACGGAGATCCTGCGAAACGGAGCGCCTGTGATGCAGGCAGAGGGGCGGACCCATGGAGCGGCGGTCTATCCGTTGGTGGGATACAGCGTACAGGAGCTGTACGAGACCATCCTCTCCATGGAGCCGGAAAGCTTCCGGTTCTTGCTGGAGGATGCCCGGCGGAATCAGGAGGCGGTCAGAAGAGATCTGGAGGATCCGGAGCTGCCGCTGGGCAGGCTGCTGAAGCAGCGGATTTCCGGTCAGATGACCGGCCCGCTGGCAGTTTCTGCCGAGGCGCAGGCCTACACCGCCGCCGCCGGGGAGGCCCGGATGAGCGGCCTGAATGTGACCATCATGGCCATTGCCGGAAGCGGCAACCACGGCATTACGAACTTTGTGGGCGTCCTCTCCGCAGCGGAGGCGCTGGGAGCCTCTGAGGAGCAGACCGCCACGGCGCTGGCCATCAGTTCCATGCTCACCATCTACATCAAGGCCCATATCAAGCGGATGACCGCCTTTTGCGGCTGCGGCGTTGCAGCGGCCACCGGCATGACCGCCGCCGTCAGCTATCTGCTGGGCGGCAGCTACGACACGGCGGTCCACGCCATGCAGACGGTGCTGGGGACCATCGGCGGAATGTTCTGCGACGGAGCGAAGATCTCCTGCGCCTATAAGCTCAGCACGGCCGCCTCGCTGGCGGTGCAGGCGGCGTATTTGGCCAGAGAGGGCTGCTTCGTTCCCGCAGGTGTGGGCATCATCGGAAATACCATCGAGCAGACCTTCGCCAACGTGGGGCGGCTCAACGATCCGGGCATGGTGGCCACGGACCGGGAGCTTGTGGCCATCATTGCGGAGAATCAACGACATATGGCCGGCCGCAGTTAAGCGGCCGGATAGGAAAGGAGCAAGATCATGATCGTTCTGAAGGGACGAGTGCTGGACGGCAACGGCGGCGCACCCATCGAAAAGGGCGCCGTGGTGCTGGAGGACAACCGAATCCGGCTGGTCTGCCAGCAGAGTCAACTGCCGGACGATCCGACAGCCGAGGTGTATGAGCTGGAGGACGGCACCATCATGCCGGGTCTCATCGACGCCCACGTCCACATGGGTTGGGGCAGCGCCACGGCGGTGGACTGGATCAGCATGACGCCGCAGCTCAGCATGGCCCGTGCGCTGCGGGATATGGCGCAGCTGCGCCAGCAGGGCTACACGGCGTTCCGGGATCTGGGCAGCGACGTGCTCCTGATGCGGCCGGCTGTGGCCGAGGGGCTGCTGGATGTCCCCCGTATTTTCGGCGCCGGGCGCATCATCTCGCAGATCGGCGGCCACGGCGACGTGTATCAGAAGCTCTCGCTGGAGGCCAGCCAGCGGGCATACAGCCCCGCCTTCATCGTCAACGGTGTGGATGAGGTGCGGCGGGCCTGCCGCATCAACGCCCGCAACGGAGCGGATCTCATCAAGATCATGACCACCGGCGGCGTGTTCTCTCAGGGAGACAAGGCCACTCCCCACAGCCATTTCAGTCAGGAGGAAATTCGGGCGGCTGTGGAGGAGGCGGAGAACATGGGCAGCTATGTCTCCACCCACGCACAGGCCACACGGGGCATCAAGATGGCCCTGAAAAACGGCGTAAAGTGCATCGAGCATGGCTTCTATCTGGATGAGGAGTGCATCGAGCTGATGGTGAAGAACGACTGCTATCTGGTCCCGACGCTGGCCATCATGCACGCATCGAAGCTGTATTTTCAGGGGAAGGAGGGCGTGCTGCCCTACCTGAAGGAAAAGACGGAGAAATCCTACGAGGCCCACTACCGCTCTCTGGAGATGGCACGAAAGGCCCACATCACCGTGGGCGTCGGCTGCGACTTTCTGGGAGACGCTGCCTTCGGATGCCCGTACAGCGAGGCCACGCTGGAGCTGGAGCGGCTGTGTGTGGCGGGGTATACGCCCATGGAGGTCATCACCATGGCCACCAAGGTCAACGCACGGCTGCTGCAGATGGAGGATCAGCTGGGAACGCTGGAAACCGGCAAGCTGGCGGATGTGCTGCTGGTAGACGGAAAACCGGACGAGGACATTCGGGTCCTGCGCCGCAGTGACCATGTCAAGCTGGTGATCCAGGACGGACGGATCGTGAAAAACGCCATGCCGCACACGGCCAAGGCGTGAAATATAAACAAAAGAAAGGAACATGAGCGATGGATACTATCTTTTACAACGGCATCATCCACACACTGGACAAGGCCTATCCTGAGGTAAGTGCTTTGGCCATCAAGGACGGTGTGATCCTGCGTCTGGGCAGCGACGAGGAGATCCTGGCGCTGAAAGAACCCCAGACCCGCCTCATTGACCTGCAGGGCAGACTGATGCTGCCGGGCTTTGCGGATACCCATCTGCATCTGCTGTTCTACGGAACGTTCCGCCGCCGCATCGATCTGGTGAACACCACCACCTATGAAGAGGTCGTCCGGATGTGCAGAGAGGGCGCCGAGAAGGTGCGGGGTACCAACCGCTGGGTCATCGGCTGCAATTTCAACCAGATCAACTGGACGGATACCAACAAGATCCCCGACCGCAACGATCTGGACGCCATCGCCTCCGATGTGCCGATCTTTTTGCAGCGGGCCTGCGGCCATATCGTGTGCATGAACACGATGGCGCTGCAGCTGGCCGGCCTGTGGGACGAGCGGGCGGCCACCACCAAGGAGACCATGGACTTCGGCCCCGACGGCCTGCCCAACGGCTACGTCCGTGAAAATTCCGCCATGTGCGTCCAGAGCTGCTGGGAGCGCTATACGGTGGAGGAGATCAAGGACATTCTGGAATCCACCTGTCTGGAGGCTGCCTCCAAGGGTATCGTGCAGGTCCACACGGATGACTTCAACCTCATCGCCGACGATGACTTCGAGGATGTTCTGCAGGCGTATCGTGAGCTCAACGAGGAGGGGCGGCTGCCCATCCGTGTCAACGAGCAGATCCGCTTCCGCCGCACGGACCAGCTGCAGCGGTTCCTGGATCTGGGCTATCGGGCCAACGACACCATGGGCCATTTCAAGTTCGGCCCGGTGAAGTTCCTGTGCGACGGCTCTCTGGGCTCCCATTCCGCCGCCATGCGTCAGCCGTATCACAACGACCCGGACACCAAGGGCCTGCTGCTGTTCACCGACGAGGAGCTGTACGATCTGGCGAAGCTTGCCTATACCAACGGCTACCATCTGACGGCCCACTGCATCGGTGATGCGGCGCTGGAGCAGATGATCAACACCATCCAGCGGGTTTCCACGGAGTTCCCCCACGCCGACCGCCGCAACGGCATCATCCACTGCCAGATCATGGACGAGGCACTGCAGGATCGGTTCCGGAAGCTGAATCTGGTGGCCTATGTTCAGCCCATCTTCATCAAGGCCGACTCCGCCGTGGTAGACGACTGCGTGGGCGCAGAGCTGGGACGCCAGAGCTACAACTGGCGGCGCTATGAGGATATGGGCGTTCATATGTGCGGCGGCTCCGACTGCCCGGTGGAGCCCTTCGACGTCCTGCCCAACATCTACTGTGCCGTGACCCGCAAGGGAAAGCCCGGCATGGAGGCGTGGTATCCCGAAAACGGTGTCACGCTGGAGGAGGCGGTGGAGATGTTCACCAAGGAAGCCGCCTACGCCTCCTACGACGAGGCCAAGTACGGCACCATCACCGTCGGCAAATACGCCGATCTTGTGGTGCTGGACCGCAACATCTATGACAGACCGCTGGAGGAGCTGTGTGAAACTCAGGTGGATCTGACCATGGTAGAAGGAGAGATCGTGTTCCAGCGGTAAATGCGCCGGAACGCAAGAAAACACAAAAGGAGGCTCTATCAAATGAAGAAGAACCACATCACAAGGGACAGCATCATTGTTGGTCTGGCACTGTTTTCCACCATGTTCGGTGCAGGCAACCTGATCTTCCCGCCGCAGATCGGCCTGGCCGATGGTACTCTGTGGGGCTGGGGCGCGCTGGGCATCGTGCTCACCGGCGTGATCCTCCCCGTGCTGGCCTTTTGGGGCGTGAACAACGTTGGTACGGACGTCAAGTGCCTCATGGGTCACGTACACCCTAAGTTCTACGACGTTTTCTACCTCATTGGCTGTATTCTGGTGGGTATGGGCTCCACCCTGCCCCGCAACGGCGCCACCACTCACGAGATGGGCGTCATGTCCATCTTCCCCAATGCGCCCTCATGGTTGACGATGATCATCTTCTTTGCACTGGTGTTCTTCTTCGGCTGTGACAAGGGCAAGGTCGTGGATAAGCTGGGCAAGTATCTGACGCCGCTCCTGCTGATCCTGCTGGCCATCGTGCTGGTGAAGGGCGTGATCTCCCCCATCGGCACGCCTCAGGATACCGGCGTATCCAAGCCCCTGACCTCCGCCATGCTCACCGGCTATCTGACCGGCGACCTGACGGTGGGCCTGATGTGCGCCAACATTTTTATCGGCGGTATTCTGGACAAGGGCCACACCAATCCTCTGGAGCGTAAGCGCAGCGGCCTGATCGTGGGCCTGACCTCCATTGTGGCGCTGGGCATCATCTACATCATCCTGACCTACATCGGCGCCTGCGGCGGTGACTACTACGACCTGAGCGTGCCTCAGACCACCCTCCTCAGCGGTCTGGTGGGCCGGGTGCTGGGCAGCTTCGGTAAGGTCTGCATGGGCTTGGCGGTCAGTCTGGCCTGCCTCACCACCGCCATCGGTATCGGCTCCACCGGCGCCTCCGTCATCAACGAGGTCTCCAAGGGCCGCATTTCCTACAAGCTGTGGATGGGCATCGCCTGCGTGGTGGGCGCTGTGTTCGGTTCCTTCGGCATCCAGAACATCATCAACTACGTGACTCCCATCTTCCTCATCATGTATCCCATCTGCATCGTGCTGACCGTGCTGGGTCTGGTGGACAAGTGGATCCCCAACGACGGTGTGTATAAGCTCGGTGTAGCCGCGGCCGGTATCGTCAGCGTGGGCGACGCCATTCTGGCGGTGGATCCCAATCTGGACGGCCTGCGCAAGGTCATGTACATGATCCCCCTGGCGGAGCAGGGCTTCTCCTGGCTGATCCCCACGGTGATCGCCATGGTCATCGGCGGCATCGTCTACCGTGGCAAGCCTCGCTACAACTACGGCGAGATGGCAGTGGCCACGGAGGAAGCTGCCAAGTAATCTATTCATCCCCTACCCCCTCATTTGAAAAGGTTCCCTGCGGCCATACCACAGGGAACCTTTTCCTGTCGGAGAGGGACATCCAACGGAGTATTTACCCTATGAAAAAAATCTCGACCTCCACCCTGCAGCGCCCCATGGTCATCTGCCTGCTGGCGGCCTTTTGCTGCCTGCTGTGGGGCAGCGCCTTCCCGGCGGTGAAGATCGGCTACGGCCTGTTGTCTATTTCCTCCGCCGATTCGGCGGAGCAGCTGATCTTTGCGGGGCTGCGTTTTTTCTTTGCCGGTGTGGTGGCGGTGCTTTTCCACAGCGCTTCCCTGCGGCGGCTGCGGCTTCCCGCACGTTCCTCCCTGTGGAAGGCCACGAAGCTGGGTCTGATCCAGACCCTCGTGCAGTATGCCCTGTTCTATATCGGCATGGCGCACACCTCCGGCGTCAAGGGCTCCGTCCTGATGGCGGTCCACGTGTTCTTCGCCATTTTGATCTCCGCCAAGCTGTTTCACTATGAGCGGCTCAATGCCCCCAAGCTGCTGGGCTGCCTGTGCGGCTTCGGCGGCGTGCTGCTGATCAATCTGTCCGGCGGCGGGTTGGGCGGCGGCTTCACCCTGCTGGGGGACGGTGCGGTGCTGCTGGCGGCGCTGGCCAACGGCTTCTCCATCTCGCTTTTCAAGCGGTATGCCGAGGGAGAGGACACCCTGACCCTGTGCGGATATCAGTTCATCGTGGGCGGGGGGCTTTTGCTGCTGACGGGACTGTGCTGCGGCGGTACGCTGCCGCATTTCACCGGGCAGTCCCTTCTGCTGTTGGGATACATGGTGCTGCTGTCCGCCGTGGCCCAGACCATCTGGAGCGCCCTGACCCGGTATAATCCGGTGGGGCGGGTGGCGGTATACGGCTTTTTGAATCCCGTGTTCGGCGTGCTGCTGTCGGCGCTGCTCCTGCGGGAGGGACAGCAGGCCTTTACCCCGTACAGTTTAGCGGCGCTGGTACTGGTGTGCGTGGGAATTTTTGTAGTCAATCGCAGCGATGCCCCCGGCAGGGGAGCGCAGGCCGATCAGCAACCATAACAGGAAAAGGGACGGTCCCTGTGGACCGTCCCTTTTCCTGTGGGAGAGAGACTGCTATATTCGTTTACACATATTGGATATTCAGCTTCCGGAACAGGGGATGCTCCTCCTCGCCGCTGCCAAAGACATCCTCCGACACCTCTTGGGGACGGTGAGGGATTTCAGATCCTGGCAGCTGACCAGCGCAGACCAGCCGAAGGGGGCCTTTGAAGCACGGATGATGTGCTCCACATGGCGAAAGTCCTGCATCTCTCCCGCAATACCGTCGCCAAGCATATGCGCCTGCTGGAGGAACACGGGCTCATCATCACGGAATGGACGCAGATACAGATGAAAAACGGTATTAGGAAAAACGGAAACTTGCGCTGCACCATCGTTCCCATGCACGAGGTCTTGGAGCAGTGTTGCCAGCGGCAAATGACCGAACTGGAGCGTCAGCGAGTGCAGAAAAAGCTGTCGGTACAGAGCACAGAGACCATATGTCCGCCCCTGTGAGCCGCTGTGTGGTCTCTTTCGGAGTGGGGCAGCATTCCTGCCCCGGAGAGAGGTGTCAAACCACTTTTGGGCGGCTTCCTCGGCTCTGCGGAGGACGAAAGAAGAAGCAGGGAAAAAATTTCAAAACCGGGGCGAGAGCTCAGGTTTTCGGAATACAAAAATATGCCCCCGGCTGAGCCGGGGGCATACCCTGTATGGGAAAGACGATCGCTTACTTCTGATAGAGCACCTTGTTGGCCTCGGCCATTTCGGCAAAGACGCCGGCGTGCTTCTTGGCAACCACTGCCTTGATGACCAGCAGAGTAGCGACCATCAGCACGATGGCGATGATCATGCAGACCACAGCGCTCTGGACCAGACCGGCAATGATGAAGCTGACGAAGGAAACGGCGGCCACGGTGATACCATAGGGCAGCTGCGTCGCCACGTGGTTCAGGTGGAAGCAGTGGGCGCCGGCAGAAGCCATGATGGTGGTATCGGAGATGGGGGACAGGTGGTCGCCGCACACGCCGCCGGCGCAGGAAGCAGCCAGACCCACGGACAGCAGAGTCATCTGGGTATCCCAGTCAAACACGGCGCAGACCAGCGGGACCATGATGCCGATGGTACCCCAAGAGGTACCGGTGGCGAAGCCGATGAAGCAGGCCACGATGAAGATCACGGCGGGCAGGAACTTAGCAAGGCTGCCGGTGTTGGCCATGACGCCCTCCACGAAGGAACCCACCTGCAGACCATTGTCACGGCACAGGCCGCACAGGGTCCAGGCGAAGCAGAGGATCAGGATGGGGGAGATCATCTGGATGAAGCCATTGGGAATCGCCTCCATGGACTTCTCGAAGGTGATGAGACCGCGCAGCCAGTAGTACATGAACGTAAAGACCAGTGCAATGATGGAACCCAGGCACAGGCCGGTACCGGCGCTGGCGTCGGAGAAGGACATGACGAAGTTGCCGTAGTTGTCGCTCTCGGTGTCCCACATACCGCCGGTCCAGACCAGACCAACGATGCACAGGGCGATCAGAACGATAACAGGCAGCAGCAGATCCAGCACGGAGGAGTGCTTGGCACCCTCTTCGTAGTCGTCGGCGCCCTCAAAGGGACGCTCGGGGGTGGTGAACAGATCGTCCTTGACCTGAGCATTGTACTCAT
>ERZ838577.378-NODE-378-length-74173-cov-10.362233_pt1 | contig 74173 bp, 57 predicted proteins | sample MGYA00519682_ERZ838577 | MGnify/ENA primary metagenome ERZ838577 (study PRJEB31850, sample SAMEA3708838) | human gut metagenome | biome: human gut; feature: human-associated habitat; material: faeces | place: China | collected 2014 ... | reverse complement strand
GTACCGCATTATACTCGCCGATGGTCTGGAACTTGTAGCGCATACCGACCATTTTCACAGTGTTTGCAACCTGACGCTTGATATCGCCGGAGGGGTCAACCTTTTTAATCGGCATATCGGGAGTGATTTTCTCACGCTGCGCCTTGTGGAGATTGTATTTTTCCTCCAGTTCGGTGGTGATCTTCTTGCTGCGCCGGAAAAGGAAGCCCTGATTGAGCCGCTTGCCCTGCTCGTTGACATTGACGGTCACTATATGGATATGGTGGCGGGCGATGTCGGCGTGTTTGTAGATTATGAAAGGCTGCTCGCCGAAGCCGAGTTTCTCCAGATATTCGCGGGCGAGGATTTCAAAATCCTGATCGGTCAGCTTGTCGTCGGGATGCGGATTGAGCGAGATGTGGAGAACCGGCTTCTTGGTCTTGCCGGTCTTAGGCATGAAGGCGTTGAAATTCTCGGCAATATGTCCGATGTCGATTTGCCCGTCAGCGGGAAGAATGATTTTGTTGGCACCCAACACTCGCCCTTCCTCCCGGTTCATCTTCTCTGAATTGTATGCCAGCGCGCCGTAGAGCGACGAGCCTATCGAGATTTTAGCGACCATCGTTCATCGAATTTTTCCGACAGAGCCATGACATTAGTCATCACAGATACCATTTCGATTGTAGCCTTTTCCAGCTTGTAGAGAAGCGTCATGGCTTTTTTCTCGGTGAAATTGGCGCGAAGCTCTTTCACAACGAGATTGTAGTTGACCCCGATTGTGCGGTACTGGCAGAAAAATTCCGACAGCTTGGCGCAATATAGGGCAAGCGATTTGTCGGAGGAGAGAACCTTGAAAGGCTTGCCAAAGATGAGTTGCTTGATAAAAGTGGCCTTGACGGTCGCATCGGCCTTATCCATCATACGGGAAAGTTCGTCCCATTCGAGGTCGTCAAAGCTGACTTTGACATGGTGGCTGCACTTGTTGGCAACCGGCGGTCGCCCGCCTTTACAGAATTGATTTGTCATAAAAGTGTGGATTTAAGTGGTGGTGCATCGCGGAGCCTCTGCCAGCCGCAGGCTTAAACATGGGATGTCCGACTTTGGAGGACAGCCTCCACATAGCAAGGTCGTTTCGTGGGAACATCAGTTACCCGAAACCTTTTGGGGAACCCAAAAGACACCTTGCTATGTACGTGTGTACATCCTTCATATTATGAAACAGGAGTTTGAATCCCTGATGACAGCCCGGTTTGCCATTCGTGGTGTACGAAAGTCGTACTTTTGCCTGTTTCATGTCAGCGGAGGACTTTGAAGCCTCTCGGTGCTTATATAAAGTTACGAAAATTTGCGGTTAAATCCAAACGACGAGAAATAAATTCCAACACCTTATGCCTGATTTCAAGGCTCTATAAGAAGCTGCAAGAAAAAATTGATGCCGGAATGTTAAAAATTCAGTCCCGTTCTGTGGACATACTTGGACATAACCGGACATATGTGGACACCGGCGAATTTGAGGCATTCAACTGTCAAAAGACATATAAAACTATTCGGATTTTTATTTGTATCTTTATGTAGAGATTGATTTACAGAGCTGTCTTCAAGGAGTTCAATTTACTTGATTATATAAGGAACTGCCTTTTGAACTATGGATTTGGCAATCAATCTTGATTACATTCTTTTTATCTGCCTGTATGCCATACTCTCTATAAATCAAGATATAGATTTAGGTATAGTTCAAATGAATTATGTATTTAAGGAACTGTTTACCTGCCTATTTCTACATTTGTACGTTTGTATGTTTACAGAAAGATAGAATTATAGATAATTCAATCGTACGTACGTTTGAAGTTGTCAAGCCACATGGCTATTGAAAAACAGTCATATTGTTTCACCACTAAATCCACCGTTATGGCAAACGACCATCACCCCGATTCCTCCCGTTTCTGGGAAACGTATCTCCGCAAACGGGATACAAGTCAGTTCAGCCGCCGTTTCTCCGAAATCGGCATAGAACCGGACTTCATTCTGAACATCCGCCGAATCCTAAGCTCAGGATACCGACCTCCATGCTGTGTCCGGGACTTCATCAACAATGTCCTCGAACAATTTTTCAAGGACAACGAAGAAATACTCAAAGAAAAGATGTAATGCACCCTCGCCGCCCTCGACCGCAAAATAACCGCCGAACTCGCCCCCGCCCACGAAGTGCCGGACGACCGAATGGGAGTCAACCACGATGAAAAGGAAGGCGAGGCAGTCAAGAGTGATGAACCGACACAGTGTCGGCGAGCTGAGGCTCCGGCTCAATCTCCCGAAGCAAAAGAAACTATGGTAGCGGAACCATTAGATAGAGGCTATGGCCAACACCACAAGTTAAACATCCCTTTAGTTATCTGTGATTGTAATATTGCTTCAGTAGGTAATCTGCGTACAGGTGGTCTTAAATTATGAACAAAAGGTAGTGATTGAAGAAAACTCAGTCGCTGCCCTTTTATATGTTGCAAGAATTAAAATTTTCAATATAAACTATTCGAGTATCCCTAAATGACAAAAAGCATTTTTTATGCCGTGGTCTGTAATGTCTGTCGTGACGTAATCGGCAACGACCTTTAGGGAAGGGGTGGCATTGCCCATAGCGATACCCGTTCCGCAACATGTCAACATTCCGAGGTCATTATCGGCGTCGCCAAACGCAACCGTTTCTGAAAGGTTTATGCCAAAATATGCTGTCATAGCGTCAATTCCGGCACTTTTATCACTGCCTTTTGGCACAATGTCGCAGAAAAACGGATTCCAACTCGTTGGTTCACAATCAGTCAGGATTTGTGAGAATAAAGGACTGTCGCCGCGCACTTGCTCACTTCCAAATGCCATCAACTGAACGATCTCCATATTTTGAGCGACGGAAAGGTCTTTGACCGGAATCGGCGGCAAATTAAGAGTCTGAGCCGTTTTCAGAAGTTCTTTGTTTTCTCCGGTTATGAATATGTTGCCGTCATATGGAACAACTGCAAATTTTATTTGAGAATCAATCGAATAGGTAATAAGTTTGTCGATATCTTTTTTGTTTATGCAACGTTTGAAAATACAGCTTTTTTTGTCTTGTAGCAGGCACATCGCTCCATTGGCAGTGACATAACCGTCAAATTCTGTATCGTCGAGATTATCAATCCATGAAATATGCCTCCCGGTTGAGATAAATACTTTAATACCTTTCTCGCGGGCTATCCTAATGCAATCTTTCACCTCATCGGGAATATTATGCGTACCAAACGGAACCAAAGTCCCGTCGATATCGAAAAATATAGCTTTGATATTTTTAATCATTTATTTTTGTTTCTTGCAATCCGCAGTTCCGATGGAGATTTTCCAAAATGCCGTTTTACATATTTGCCAAAGAACGAAAGGTTCTCAAAGCCTAAACGGTATGCGATCTCCTTTATTGAATAATCCGTGTTGAACAGGTGATACCGTATGTCCTCGACAGTATATTCATCAATCCACTGCCGTGCTGACTTTCCACTGACTTTCGTGCATATGACAGACAGATATTTAGCCGACAGGCATAATTTGTCAGCATAAAAGTCGATAGGCCGATGCTTTATGTCTTCGTTCGACAACATCTGAAGGAAACGGTTGAACTGGAATTGTATCTTGCTTTCGCCCTCCACAGACTGACACTGATCCGATTCCATATTTGACAGCATTTCAAGCAAAATGGCTTTTATTATTGACCGCACTATCTCTTTATGATAACCCTGCGAGGGATTCATTGTTTTAGACAGGATAAGACGGTAATAGAATTGCATCTGATCCTCCAGATTCTTTACCGTTGACATACGGTAAGCCTTGCATATATATATCATGCGGTTCCATTTGTCAATATGCTCACGCATGAGATCAGACACGATTCGGCCAGACAGCCGCAACATCACGATGTCAGCATCCACGCTCACAAGAATGTTGTCAATGAAATTCTGGGGCAACACCGTAAGCCTCTCACCTTCCTTTATGGTATGGGGGTTGCCGTTTATATCTATCTGTAGTCTGCCTTTGCGACAGGCAAGGAACAGATATGAATCAGACTTTATACCGTTAAATTCCGACAGATCATTGATGTCGGTAAGCAGGGCTATATCCCCGTCGGAATAGTGTATTTTGTCCTTGTTGTCCATATAATGCGGTTTTACAGGTTGCAAATTTAGCGTTTTTGAGTGTCTTTAACCGCCTTTGGAGTGTCCATTTTTGCCATATATACCTGATTGGATTACTATTTTGTCAATTCAGGACACTAATGAATAATGGAAAATAGAGAATTTTGCGCCCAAAAACAATAATGACATGAGATATTCAAACTTTATTTTATGGCTCATACCGGCAGTATTGCTTGGTTCTTGCAGCAATAAGACAGAAAAGAAAGATGCACCTTCAATAAAAGTTTCAACTGAAATTTTAGCGAAGGATAACGCCTGTTTGACAACGACATTTGTCGGACAGGCCGAAGCTGCCAGTACCTCGGCAGTAAGTTTTCCGACAGCCGGAACCATATTGAAGCTGGCGGTAAATGAAGGGCAGGAAGTCCGCAAGGGTCAGCTTCTGGCAGAAATTGATCCATCAACGATGCGGAAAGCTCTCAAGTCGGCAGAAGCAGTATTGGCGCAAGCCCGTGATGCCTACGACCGCATGAAGTTTTTGCACGACACAAACAGTCTGCCTGAAATACAATGGGTTGAGGCGCAAAGCAAACTTGCACAGGCCCAGGCAGCGTATGACATCGCAAATAAAAACCTTAACGATTGCCGGCTTTATTCGCCCGTGAACGGCACGATCGGGCAAAAGATGGTTCAGGCTGGAGAAACTGTAATGCCGGGGCAGCCTATTGTCACGATAGTGGATATAAACACGGTAAAAGTAAATGTTTCCGTTCCTGAAAAAGAAATAGGCGACATTAAGTCCGACACCCCGTCAACAATAACCGTAGATGCACTCGGCAAAAGAAAATTTCTTGGCGGCCGGATAGCTAAGAACGTACAAAGTGATTTAATGACACACACTTACAGCGTGAGCATTGAGGTTGACAATCCCTCTCATGAAATTTTGCCCGGAATGTTATGCGAAGTGATATTCCAGAATAATTGTCCGAATGTCTTGACAGTGCCGGTGACAGCAATTATGAAAGGTGCCGGTGAGACATTGTATGTCTGGATAAAAAAGGATGGCGTTGCCAAAAGATTCGATGTCAATACTGGGAGGACGCACGGTTCGAGAATAGAAATAATATCCGGCATCAACGAGAATGATTCCTTGATAGTCCGCGGTATGCAAAAACTAAGCGAGGGAAGCAAAGTCATCACATTATGAAGAAAGAAAAGAACAGCAGATGGGTGGCATGGCTGATGCACAACTATCGCATCACACTCCTGATTGTCGGTCTTATGGCAATTCTGGGTATTTATGGGCTGGACAAAATGCCCAAAGCGGAATTTCCCGATTTTACTCTGCGGACAGGGGTTGTTGTAGGTATATATCCCGGTGCTACAAGCGAGGAAGTGGAGGAACAATTGGTAAAGCCTCTTGAAAGATATCTGTTCACATTCAAGGAGGTCAACAGGGCTAAGACCGTCAGCACCAGCCAGAACGGGCTTTGCAGCGTAATGGTTGAACTGAATGACGATGTATCCAACAAGGATGAGGTGTGGAGCAAGATAAAGCACGGACTCAACAGTTTCAAATCATCATTGCCCAAAGGAGTGGTGGATATGGTTGTAAATGATGAGTTCGGAGATACTTCGGCATTGCTGGTCGCGGTGGAAAGCGACAGCCGGAGCTATCGGGAGCTTGACAAATACTGTGAACTTATCGGCGACAGGTTGAGACAACTACCGTCGGTCTCCAACGTGCGGGTTTTGGGCAATCTAAAAGAACAGATTGTGATAAACGTGGATTACAACCGTCTTTCAGAATACGGGATTAGCCCGCAGGTAATTATAGATGTGTTGTCAGGACAGGGAATCACGACTGTCAGCGGCAGTCTTGGAGGTTGGAGCAACGATACCCCTATCCATGTAAGCCCATCATTAAAAGGCGAAGATGAAATAGCGGATCAGATAATATACAGCGATGGCGGCAATCATGTGGTCAGAATAAGGGATATCGCATCTGTGACCCGTGGATATGACCAGACTGGAGGCTATATAGAATACAATGGCAACCGCTGTGTCATAATCTCGATGGAGATGCTTGCGGGAAACAATATCGTGCAATATGGCAAAGATGTTGAAAAGATGCTTGCTGAAATAAAGGCGACATCATTGCCGGAAGATGTGGTTATTGACTGCATAAGCGATCAGGCCGGAGTTGTAAACGCCAGTGTCAATTCTTTTCTCCGCGACCTGTTCATATCAATGGCTGTAATCATTCTGATGATGATGATTCTGTTTCCGATAAGCTCCGCACTTGTAGCCTCCACAGCCATTCCGGTGACTACATTCATATCATTGGGCATCATGTATCTTGTGGGCATACCGTTGAATACCATAACGCTTGCCGCGATGATTGTAGTGCTTGGCATGGTGGTGGACGACTCGGTCATTGTAATTGACGGTTACCTTGAATACCTCAATAAAGGTTACAGCCGTTGGCACGCAGCCTGTAAAAGCGTGTCGGAGTATTTTCTTGCCATGCTTCTGGCTACAGCCTGCATCAGTGCTATTTTCTTCCCGCTTCTGATTACCTGCACCGGCCAGAAAGGAGATTTTCTGCATGACTTCCCGATTACGATAGCAATAAACCTGATGACCTCACTCTTTGTCGCTATGGTTGTCGTGCCTATTCTCGCGGTTATTCTAATTAAGAAAAAGAACCGCAAGGAGGGAAAGAAAACAATCACAGACTATGTTCAGCAGGCATATGACAGACTTCTTGAATGGGTATTCGCCCATGCGTGGCTGACGCTCGGAATTGCAGCCGCCCTGATGCTGTCAACGCTTTTCTTCGCAGGAGGAATAAAGAAGAGAATGATGTCTTGTTCGGAACGGGACCAGTTTGCTGTCGAAATATATCTGCCTAAAGGAACCGGGCTGGCGGAAACAGTGGCCGTGACTGATTCCGTTTATAATGTATTGAGCAAAGATGAGAGGGTCAAGGCAATAACATCGTTCAAAGGGTGTGCGTCCCCTCGTTTTCAAGCCTCCTATACTCCGAAACAGGGTGGAAAGAATTTCGCGCAGTTTATTGTAAACACTACATCCAATGATGCAACAGTTGAACTTGTGGATGAATACACTGAAAAACTGTCGGAGGCTTTCCCAAATGCTTTTGTTAAGTTCAAACAGCTTGATTCGCAAGTGTTTCAAGCATTGGAATTCCGTTTTTACGGTGATAATCCTGATTCCATGCACTATGCCGCAGACCATCTGATGCAGTATATGCGTCAGAACCCTGATTTACTTTGGGTACGCACCGACTTTGAGCAGCCTGAACCGGTTGTGGAGGTAACGCTTGATGAAAAAGCGGCATCCCGTCTGGGGTTGAACCGTCAGACCACGTCGCTGCAACTTATGTCGCATACAAATGACCGTTTTGTGACCACAATTTGGGAGGACGATTATGGATTGCCGGTGGTTCTCAAGGACAATAGCTGGGGCAATGCCGATTTTGACAAATTCGACAATTTGCCTGTCCAGCCGATGACCTCGGCGAAGACAGTACCTTTAAGGCAAATTGCTCAGGTTTCCCCAAAATGGAGCGAATCGAAAATAGTCCACCGTAATGGTGTGAGATGCCTGACAGTAACGGCTGAACTGCCACGCACAATGATGGCAGAAGAAATCGTGCCTGATTTGCAAAAATATGTCAGTGAGAACATACGTCTGCCGCAAGGTGTGACTACCGAAATCGGCGGAGAGATTGAAAATGATAATGAAAGCCTGCCACAGCTCGGTGCCGGGCTTGGTATAGCCATGATTATTATCTTCTTCTTTTTGCTGTTCAATTTCAAGAGTTACGCGCTGACTCTGGTATGTATGTTTGCCGTACTTTTATTTGTGCCGGGTGCCATGTTCGGTCTGTTCTCAACCCAGACAACAATGGGATTGACAACAATATTCGGCTTTATTACTCTAATGGGGCTTATCATGCGCAATGAAATCCTGATATTTGAACACGCTGAAGATGGATTGAAAAATGGCAAGACTCCACGCGAGGCGGCATTGGAAGCCGGCAAGCGGAGAATGGTGCCGATTTTCCTTACAACGGTAACTACCGCGGTTGGTGTTGTGCCGATGATAATCTCCGGCTCAGCCATGTGGAAGCCCGTCGGAATCACTATCCTTTTCGGAGGAATCGGCGCGCTGATACTTGTTGTAACCGTCCTTCCGGTAATTTATTGGAAAATACATAGACAGAAATGAAAAAATTACTTTTAATAATATCACTGGTGCTGGCAGTAACGGCATCGGCACAAAAGAGATATAATCTTGGCGAATGTCGCGACATGGCATTGGCTCACAATGCCCGTATAAAAATGGCAAACAACGATGCCTTGTCTGCCATGCAGGGAAAGAAAGAGGCACTTGCCAATTTCTTTCCTTCATTGTCGGTCGGAGGCGGTGGAATGAAAGCCAGCGATTACATGATAAAAATGGATATGGGGCCTCAGTCTATGGAGATGCTTGACGGTGGGTGGTATGCGAATGCGATGGCTTCATTACCCATATATGCCGGAGGAAGGATATTCAATGGCTACAAGATGGCTAAACTCGGAGTTGAGATCAGTGAAATACAGCGTATCCAGACCGCCAATGAAGTCAGACTGACCGTTGACCAATATTATTGGCAGATTGTGGCTCTGACAGAAAAAGTGCATACTATTGAAAGTGCCCGTTGCCTTCTTGATACTATACAACGCGAAGTCGCCAATGCCGTGAAAGCAGGCATTACAAAGCCGAATGATTTATTACAGGTTAATCTTCGCCTTAATGATAATAGAAGCGCATATATTGATGTAGAAAACAATATCGGTGTTCTGAAAATGCTTCTGGCGCAATGTATGGGTTTGGATACGGATTCTTTGGAACTGGCAATCGACATGGAACATCCTCTTGAATCGCCGGAATCTCTTTTTGTCAATCATGGTGATGCGGTTTTGGCTACGACAGAATACAGACTGCTTGACAAAAGCGTTGAGGCTGCACGCTTGCAGAAGAAAATAACGCTCGGAGAATTTTTACCTACTGTGTCCATAAGTGGCGGATATATGTTCCAGAATTTCATGGGCCCGTCGCAAAATTCACTCATGGGTCTTGTAACGGTTTCAATCCCTATTTCATGGAAAGCTCCGCATACGATGAAAAAACAGAAACTTGCCTGTGAAAATGCCATAACGCAACTCAACGACGGGCAGGAACAGTTGATAATCAGGATGCATAAATCTCAGAATGACCTATGCAATGCCTACCAACAGGCTATACTTGCACAGAAATCGATTGAACAGGCTGCCGAGAATCTCAGGCTTAATGAAAACTACTACAAAGCGGGCATTTCCACCATGAGTGATTTGCTCGAAGCCCAGACACTTTTTCAACAGAGTAAAGACCGATATTCTGAGGCATATTCCACTTATGAAATAAAAAAGACAGAGTATCTTATATCAACAGGAAGGTAATTGGCATAAAAACTCATGTAGGCAAAGGCAGGGAAACCTGCCTTTGTCGTAGATAAGCAATATTTATAAACATGAACAAGATCCTTATTGTAGATGCCTCCGAATCCGACCGTCGGCTTATGTCGAGCCTGCTAACGCGGGTTGGATACGAGCCGATAGCCGTTGATACAATGGAGGCTGCAAAAGAAGAGGTGGCGAAACTGCCGCCCGGCGCGGTCGTGGTAACGGCGATGAAATTCGCCCACGGCACAGCACAAGAGTTAGTTAACTGGCAAAAGCGCGAGGGTTACAAATTCCCCGTAATTGCCATAGTGGATAACCTCAATCCGTTGGAGATAGCCGATGTAATGAAAGACGGTGGAGCTGTTGACATCATCCAGCGACCGGCTATCGACAAGCAGCTCATCGAAACCGTCGGCAGATATGCCAAACCGGAAAGCATTGTGATTCAGCTCGACAATGCGCTGATTCCAAGACGGAGCGCGAAGTTCAAGGAGATTGAACAATCGATCGAGCGAATTGCCCAAACTAATGCCAACTGTATCATCTTCGGCGAAAGCGGCATGGGCAAGGAGCAAATCGCACGACAGATTTATCTCCAAAGCTCACGGACACAGAAGCCGATAACGGTAATCGAGGCAGGCGGAGCCGAGCTTGTTGGGCAGCATGACCCGACATCCGACCGCAACGAGATGTATAACCGCATCAAGAGCTATTTCCAGAACGCAGCCGGAGGAACAATCATCCTGAAAAATATCCAGTTGCTCAATTTCGAGAAACAATCGGTGTTCCTGCATATTCTGTCGGAGGAACATCCCGATGTGAGGATGATATGCACCGCCAACGCCACGCTGATGAAGATGCTTGCCGAGGAAGATTTCCGCGACAACCTTTTCTATATGTTGCGCCAGTCGGGTATCACAGTGCCGCCATTGCGCGAGATGACCGAGGACATTCCGGATATAGCCGATTATCTTCTTACCATGTACGCACAGAAGACATCCCAGACGAAGAAACGATTGGACGCATCGGCAATCAAGGCTCTGAAACTCTATCCGTGGCCCGGCAACATCCGCGAGTTGAAAGATACTGTTCTCATGGCTGCCTTTCATGCCAATGGCGATACCATCTCGGAAGACGATCTCGTTTTCAGCGACATTCTGCCTGAAACCGCCGAAGACCTGACTCACCGTAATCCTAAAGCGAAAAAAGACCGCATCATCAGGGCTTATATCCGTGCTGGTACATGGAGAGGTGCCGCAAAACTGCTGAATGTATCCGAAAAGACACTTATTCAGCTCCGTAAAAAGCACCATATCAATCCCGACGGAGAAATTGAGGCTTGATTACTTCGATAAAAATGCGTAACTTTGCAACGCAAAATCGCAAAGAATAGCGATTGTAGAGTCAATCGTATCAATGATATTCATAACATAACACCGCATAGGTTTCAGTGAAAATCTGGTAAATGGACACTGTAGGAAACAAATGCGTGATGCTTATGCTATGCGCAAGCATAGCGTGCAGTCACGTTTTTCCTACTAAGGCAATACCAGAGCCGTCACTGAGAAGCGTGAATTGCACGCTTTTTCTATTGTTATCAAATCTAATACCATTAATTATAATATATTCCAGCACATCACTATTCCGAAAAACGCTCTTTATCCCCGCCTTCTCGAACTTTCATATCCATAGATTTGTTTTGCAACTAAATTTTAGTTACTTTTGTGCCAAGATTACAACAGTATGGGAACAAAGGAAAAACTGATAGCCCGGTTCTCGGCTCTCCCCAATGATTTTACATGGGAAGAAATGAGGCGTCTGCTCGTTGCTTTGGGATACGTTCCGGGCAACAAGGGCAAGACATCCGGCTCCCGCGTGATATTCAAAGGTGATGGAATGAAGCCGATAATGCTTCACAAACCGCATCCGGGGAATATCATCAAAGGATACGTTATGAAACAGGTTTATGATTATCTTAAAAACGAAGGACTGATATGAATACATTGAAATATAAGGATTTTATCGGCTCGGTGGCATTCAGCGAGGACGACGGCATATTCTTCGGTAAAATCGAAGGCATTGACGGACTTGTGAATTTTGAAGGCGAAAGCGTCGCCGAACTCACCAACGCCTTTCACGAGGCGGTTGACGATTACCTTGCTTATTGCGCGGAGGAAGGCATCGAACCCCACAAAAGTTATTCCGGCTCGCTTAACGTACGCCTTACTCCCGACATTCACACCCGTGTGGCATATCTTGCCAAGCAAGCGGGAGTTTCAATCAATTCGTTTATTCGCACAGCTGTCGAAAAACAGATAGCCGCCATGCTATGACGGTATGATATTTTAACGCCATAGATGCTTGGTAATCGGCGAAAAAGCATTAACTTTGCATTATCCCGATGGAACAATGGGGAAGAACATTGAAATAGTGTCGTGTGCAATTCGTGAACAACGGATTTGACGGCATTACAATATTCTGAATACTACTTAGTTACAACGATATATCCCGGCTCCTCCGGGGTCACTAATAAAAATCACCAAAAGTGGAAAATCACTGAAAATCAAGCATTTTCAGTGATTTTATTTTTGCCTAAACCACAAAAAATGGCAAATCTAAGCAGTCTGCGGTGTAAAAATCGGGAATAGATTTTGAAAAATCAAAATTTACACCTGAACTACGCTAATATTCTTATTATTAGCATAGTTACAGACCACCGATCACCTCAAAAGCCCCCTTTTTAACCGATTTTCCATAAATGGGTTCGGGCACCACTCCATTTATATGTAAATCGTTGAAAAATATGCACAAAGCGATTCAGACATTCCGCTGAAAATGCGTACCTTTGCAAATAAATGAAGCAACTATGAATTATCTATTTCGACTTCTTACGATTATAATATTTACTTTGCTTCCGTGGAGTATTTCTTATGGCGAGGTTTTTAACACTTCTAAATCTTTAGATTTATTATGTTTGCCTCAATATATCGACCATATTAAAGATGATACACAGTTCGCAGAACTGTGTTCTGATTCCGTCTTTATCGCCAATATTTCCGACGTTAATTCTAATTGTAGTGCTTCAAAACTTTGCAATCTTTATTCAGAAATACACGGGGATAAAGATGATATTACAAAATGCCTGTTCTCAATTCAGAATTTAGACAGCGTTGCTCGCGATGTCGAATGGGCGAAAGACATACTTTTGGTTCAACCGCAACTGTCATATATCTGTCAGAAGTTGGTTGAACATGGATATTCTGATTATTGGGATAATACAATTTATCCAAAATTGAAATCACATATTGACAACTATAATCTGAATAAGGATTTACTTAACAACATAAATCAAAGCCTTGCCGAGTTTTTCTTACCCGAAACTATGTCTGACACACAATCCAAAATATATATATTGGATATTGAAAATGCTTTTAATCTTTCAGATGAATCATTTTGCTGCACTCCACTTATTCTAAATCCTGAAATAGAAAAACAGTTGAGATTAAATTTTATGAATATTTATATTCACGAAAATCTACATAATCTCCACATTTCTCCCGAACTTATGGAGAAACTCAGCGAACTTGACAGTGATCCGTTTTATAGAAGTAAAGAGGATATAGCACAAAAGCATGGAGAAGGCAGAAACGAGGCTTTCGTCGTTGCCGCCGAAGTATTTATATCTCATAAGTTAGGGATTCGAGACAATCAAAATATTTTTGATGAATTTTCACAATACGTTGATGGCAGTCTGATATTGGCACCGATAATATATTTGAATCTACCTAACCGTATCCCTAATGAATCATATAATGATTTTCTTATTAGATTATTTGACAACGGTATTTTGAGGGCCGGTGCCATCAAGGATAACTACGATAAGGCTATGTCGGCTCTTCAATCTATAATTGCTGAATAAGCGTCTTTTCGCACACCTCATACGGTCCATAACTTCGCTGAAAATCTCAGCAAGTTAAGGACATATCTTTTTCTTATTTTAATTACAGCTCCATTGACTTTGTTTCCCATAATCCATCAAGATGTGGTTTATCGGATTTTTAGCTTTTTTCAGGTCAATCACTGCTACCAACGGATGTAGTGTCTCAAGTCCGTAAAGATGGTTATAGGCATCGACGGAGTCGATGCTGAATTGTTCGGGGTCGTGTTTCCATAATACAAAATTACCTCTTTTTCTCCATAAAAAATGCCAAATTGGAATGAAGGTATAGATCTCAGCGATAGAGGTACGCTTTTGTGAGGGACACAGTTTAACTTTGCATCTTGACAAATAGTTTTATTAACAAAATATGTAACTGGATTCATTAGTGTCCACTAAAAAATCATAAGAGTTCTTTGAAATTATTGATATTCTGATTGTTATGCGAGATTTGCGGGCGCAACGATTTGAATTTATTTTTGCAGTCTGAATCAGACTGTTATGAATAAAGACCAATACGTTTTTGCCCAATTAGTCAAATTTATGGACGAATTCAAATTCCGTAGAATCGTCAAGAGGTATGATGGCGACAAATATGTCAAGAGCTTTTCGTGTTGGAATCAACTACTTACGATGATGTTCGGACAGCTGACCAACCGCGAGAGTCTCCGAGACCTTATTGTTGCCACTGAAGCCCACTCGGGAAAACTTTATCATCTCGGCATGGGAAAATCGGTGACGCGCAGCAATCTTAGCAAAGCCAACGAGCAGCGCGACTATCGCATCTTCGAGGAGTATGCCTACTTCATGATAGCGTAGGCAAGGAGCAAGAGACAGACCGATATTTTCAAACTCGGAGGGAATGTCTATGCTTTCGATTCGACAACGATAGACCTATGCCTCGCCGTGTTCGACTGGGCAAAATTCAGACGAAACAAAGGCGGTGTCAAGGTGCATACGCTATACGACATAGAGGCACAAGTTCCTGCTTTCTTGCATATTACAACAGCATCGGTTCACGACTCAAAAGCTATGCAGGAGATTCCGCTTGAAGCAGAGGCGTACTACATATTCGACCGAGGCTATAACGATTTCGCCAATCTTTTCCGTATCCACACCATCGGAGCATGCTTCGTAGTCCGGGCCAAAAGCAACCTCAAATACAGGGTCGTCAGCTGGAAAAGAAGGCTCCCAAAGGGCGTGCTGTCGGATTCGATTATCGAGTTTACCGTCTATAAAAGCGCCAAGGTATACCCCGAAAAGTTGCGAAGAGTCATGTATCAGGATGAGGAGACCGGTGTGATCTACACATATCTCACCAACGATTTGGAGTCATCCGCACTCGTTATCGTCAACCTATACAAGAACCGATGGAGCGTAGAACTTTTCTTCAAATGGGTCAAGCAGCACCTCAAAATCAAGAAATTCTGGGGCACTTCCGAAAATGCTGTACGCATCCAAATATATTGTGCCATAATCACTTATTGCCTCGTAGCGATAATGCAACACGATATGAAACTGGAGCGAAGCGTTTACGAAGTCCTTCAGATTCTTGGAATCTCGCTTACCGACAAAACCCATATACGGGACTTGTTCGACAAAAAGAATATCAACGATGTCAAAGTTCTCTATGGTTCAAGTGAACCGAATTTATTTAATTTTTAACCACGTCCATTTTTAGTGGACAGCAGTGTTAAAAGTCCATGAATCAAAGATTCTGTAAGGAACGAGGTCTTAGATGGGAAGATAGATCAAATTTCACTAAATTTAGGTATGGCGCATTTCATACAAAGTCTGTAATTTTACAACCGGAAAAATACAACAAACAAATACTTCTGAAATAGCGTTCTTCATATTGAAATTTTATGAAGGCTATATGCAGGATGTGAGAAAATACATGGAATATGAGGACAACGTGGTTTTCTCATATGTGGAGAATTTAATTTGATTGAGATCGGCGATGCAGAGTTGCCGAATTGGCAACAGTCAACTGTCTTTTAATCATCATTCAGACTTTTCATATGACTGTATTCCAGCAAATGCTTATATGTTCCGTGGGCCTTGGACTTGCATCATTGCTTGGTTCAACGATCGGCTTGGTGGTGAGGAGAATTCCTCATCGCTGGAACGACATATTTCTTGGCTTTTGTGCCGGAATGATGCTTACAGCCTCATTGGTCTGTCTGATTATACCTGCTGTGGAAATGGCAGGACAAAGCAAATGGTGGCAACCCCTTGCCGGCGTGGCGTTGGGTGTACTTCTTGTTGCTCTCCTTGATAGAATCACTCCGCATTTGCATCATCTCACCGGTCTTGAGAGTAATCCGGGCAAAGAAGAACCACCCAGCGCTGCCGACAGAAGTATCAACAGGATATTATTATTTGTGATGGCTATCGCAATCCATAAATTTCCGGAGGGACTCGCTACAGGTGTTGTATTTGGCGGCAATGATATGGGCAATGCATACACAGTCGCGATAACCATAGCATTACAAAACATACCGGAAGGAATGGTTGTCGTCGCTCCATTGCTGATGATTGGTGTCAGTTATCTGAGGGTAGTCGGGGTGAGTGTGGCTGTGGCGTTGTTGGAAATGCTTGGAGTGTTATTAGGCTATTTTATAGGTGATATATCGTCTGTTCTACTGCCGACGATAACAGCTCTTGCCGGGGGCGCCATGCTTTATGTGATAAGTGACGAAATGATACCGGAAACGCATAGTCATGGATTTGAGAAATACGCCACGTATGCACTCGTTGTCGGAGTAATGTGTATGCTATATATTCAGATGTTCATATAACTCTTCAATCATATGCTTGACGGTTAATCTTCTAATAATCCTTTGAAAATTAATTGTAAGGTGAGAGAAACCGACGAGAACTCTTGGGGAATGCAAAGCGTTGTATTATAGGTTTTGTAGTATATCAGAAATGATCTCGTTGAAAAGATTCGCCGTAATAGCACTTTTATTAATCTGCTTTATGACTATGGAAGCAAAAAGATCTTATATTTTACTGGCTCCTGGAGTGGAGGAGATAGAGGCAATGGCGACAATCGACGCATTGCGCAGAGCGGATATTCCGATAGTGGCAGTCGCTGTCGATACCACTCTTCTGGTCAAGGGCGCCACAGGGCAGACCATTGTGGCCGATTCTTTGCTGTCGGACATCGACACGGGCGATGCCGACTGGCTTATCGTGCCCGGGGGAGTGCCGGGAGCGCCTAATCTCCACGCATCCAAATCAGTATCGGATATGCTTCTGGCACATTTCGCCAAGGGTGGGCGCATTGCATCTATCTGCGCCGGACCCGCCATAGTGCTCGCTCCGCTGGGAATCCTCAAAGGTAAGAAAGCTACATGCTATCCCGGGCTTGGCGACAAGATAGAGGCAGAAGGAGGCGTTTACGTTAAAGAGCCCGTGGTTATCGATGGAAATATTATTACTTCCGAGGGACCCGGGACAACTCTTAAGTTTGCCGGGGCTATCATATCCGCGACGGCTGGCAAGCAAAAGGCCGTCGAGACATTGGCTTCAATGCTTGCGGATTAAGGAGCGGAGTCTAAAGAGCCGGTTCTCAGACAGCCGGAGGATATCAGAAGGGATATCGGCCGGCGGCGGTAGCCATAGCCGTGGCATTCCAGTGGATATTCAATTTCATTGTATCCTCAACCTTCGTGCCGCTCTATAACATGAGCATGGGCGACATGGGCGACAAATTTGGCCATTGCTTCGTATATGCCATGTATGGAGTGATATGCATCGTAGCGGCGATATTTGTCTATAGGCTTGTTCCCGAAACCAAAGGCAAGACGCTCGAAGACATGACAAAACTATGGTCGAAAAAAGAGGGAAACAGCCTACTTTATGATGAAAGTATTGAAAGAATGGGGTTGAAGTGATTGGTTGAGATACTTGTTTCCTACTTTCACAGAGATGGGTTGCAAGGTATCTTCGAAATTGCCGGATACAACAACAGTTTTGTTATCGGGGGTGACGAAGGCTATCGTTATTAAATTGTGGCCTTTGCTGCGAGGCCAGTATCCGATCATCCTGCTTCCCGGAACGATATGATTTGTGAAATGCTTCACGGCATAATATTCGGGGGTATAACGGAATTTTCTTGTCTTGGAGTCAACTTGAATCAGTGCGTTCTGTCTCCATCCCCACGGACTTTCTCCATTGTCGGGGAGAAGGAAATTCCAATTATACCATTCATCGCAACCGTTGCCCATATTATCCGCTATCAGGAAAAATGTATGTTCGCCGGCTTTCCAGTCCATCGAACCATTGCCACACTCGCTTTCAGAACAGATATAGTGGAAATCCGGATATTGCCTGCGTATCTGCGGCAGGATCTCCCGTCCTTCCCATTGAAACGCAACTCCGTCAATACAATCACGCAAACCGGCGTCGCCAAGCACTTTTTCCACATGATCCTGACGGTTGGTATTGAATGTCCCGATATAGAGTTTCACACCAGGATGACTTTTCCTAAGTGCCGGGGCAAGATAATCGCGGTTAAACCGGATAGTGCCCTCTGCGGTCCACGGGCAGCCGGGATATGGGGTATAGCTGTATGCTTCATTCTGATAAATCACCATATCGACAGGTATGCCTTGTTTGCCGTATTCATCAATGAATTTGCAGAAATAATTGGCATATGCCTGTAAATAGCGCGGGTCCTGAATGAAATAGTCCTGCGTGGCAAGTTTGCGAGGGAATTTGCCGTTTCTTTCACCAATAAATTTCATCTCATCCTCGTCAATTCCATCGACAGAACCATACAGCAGATAATCTACCCTTGAATCTGCGTCATTATGCTTGCTGCTCACTACTGGATAGTCATGATTGATTTTCATCCAGCTCGGAGGACTCCAGGGGGAAATCCAGAATGTAAGCTCTGGATTGTATCGCTGCGCTGCTCTTACGAGAGGGATTATACTGCGTTTGTCGCGCTCGATGTTGAAATGTCTGAGCTCAAAATCTCCCGCCACTTCGTCGCAACTGTACCAAGAACGGCCATAATCGTTACAGTTCATCGAGATACGACCCCGTGTGAATTTAAGATCTCCGTCCGGGGCAAACAGATTGTGCATGATTTCATCCTGTTCAACACGGGTAAGCATCAGCAGGGCATCCCAGTCAAGTTCATTGAATGTGGTGCCCCATGCTTTGAGAGGCGTTCCCTCGGATGAATCGACAACCGACACCACATGGCCGGAAGCAGGCGTTGCGGAAAGCTTTACTTTGGCTTCATTCCATGGTTTTCCGTCCACGGTCGTATATCTTGTCACTGTTGTGGCATTTGCATACGAGAAAACAGCGCAAAGAATTGCCAACGCGATTGTTTTGCTTGCAGATTGGATTATATGTAACATTTTGGAGTGGTTATTTATTTTTTACTCTTTATGACTATTTCGCGGCTTAATATTTCTCCGTTCTTTGTTTTGGCAGATACTTTTATTGTGGAAGTCCCTGTTTCTCCATCATTACGAACCACGGCCAAGGCACGCCCTTTCCATGCCCGATGGGTATTGTCAAAGTAGGGGTCTTCATCCTTGATGTCGGCGTTTCCAAGACCTAAAAGGGAGAGATGACCATCGGTGGTTACGGTAAGAAAATTATCCGCTGTCGGCACAAGACGTCCCTCGCTGTCGATACATTCAATTGTTATGAATGCGAGATCCCGGCCGTCGGCATTAATCTCATATCGGTCGGCTTTAAGTTTCAGATCTGATACGGCACCGGCCGTTTCCAACGATACGGTTTCCATAACTTTCCCGGCGTCCATCCCCTCTGCTACGATTTTTCCGGGAGCGTAATCCACCGTGAATGTTGCCTTCATCTCATTGACATCCTTCTCCTCCACAAGATTCCCATTCTGATAAAGCCTCACCTTTGGATAGCGGGAATAAACTTCGACTTCTATGGGTTTCCCCTCATGCCCATTCCAGTTCCAGCTCTCGAATGTTGGCCATGTCCCCCACAATGTGGTTTTTATTTTACCATTATAGCCATCGGGTTCCCGCACAGCGATATACAGCTTTTCGCCTTCTTCATTCCATAACATTGAACGGTAATGGCTTATCGGTTTGCGAAGTCCCGTAAGGTCAATGTCGCCACAGTATGCGGCGTGCCAGGGGTAGAGCGGACGGTGATAATGTTCTCCTTCCACTTCACCTTCATAATACCATCTGCCTATGCCGGATTCTCCGATATAGTCAATGGCGGTCCAAACAAAATCTCCTATGACATAGGGATGCTCCTTCGCCATGCGATAGTTGCTCCATGCGTCTTTAGGATAAGATTCGGTCTGCATCATCACGCGGGAGGGTACGCGGTCATTGTCTCCTTCCGCCTTGTGAATCATATAATTGTAGCCGACAATGTCGTGTTCGGCCGCAAGGGGGTCATAAATTTCCCAATCCGGATCCCATGCGGCAAGAGCCTGTGTTACCGGCCGAGCCGGATCGATCGACCTGCACACTCCGGCAAGCATCGCGGCATCCTTTACCGCCTGCGGCTTCTTGCGCTCGATAATCTCATTGCCGATACTCCAGCAAATTATAGAAGGGTGGTTGCGGTCGCGCATCACCATTGCCGCCACATCTTTTGCCGCCCATTCATCGAACAGCAGATGATAGTCATGACTGTTTTTCGCATCCCTCCAGCCGTCGAATGCTTCGTCAATGACAAGCAGTCCTATTTCATCGCAGGCATTGAGGAATGCCTCAGAGGGAATATTGTGAGAAGTGCGGACCGCATTGAAGCCGGCCTCTTTGAGCATCTGGGCCTTACGTCGTTCGGCCCGATCGTAGGCAGCCGCCCCAAGTATGCCGTTGTCGTGGTGAACGCACCCTCCGTTGAGCAGTATCTGTTCCCCATTGAGGCGGAAGCCGTCGGTGGCCGACCAGCTTAAAGTCCGGAAACCAAAACACTGCGCCACAGAGTCAATTGTATCTCCATTCTCGTCTATGCTCACCAGTGCGCAGTATAGATCGGGTGTTTGCGGAGACCAGGATTTGGCATTAGGGACGGTCAGCGGTATTGAGACTGTTTCCTCAGTTTTCGGTTCCACTTCAACGGATTTAGTCCGTCTGACTCCTGCTACTTCAGCCGTGACATTCAAAAGGCGCGCCTTGTCGGAGCCGTTCTCGACTTTAACGGAAATCTCGGCAGTGTTCGGATCCGGCGTCTGAATTCCCACGCCGCGGTTGGCAATACGGATTGCGGGTGTTTCCATCAGCCATACATTCCGGTAAATGCCCGACCCCGAGTACCATCGGCAGTTCTTCTGATTGGAATTATCGGCTTTCACCACAATCTCATTCTCGCCCTTTTTCAGAAAAGGGGTTAGGTCCACAAAGAAAGATGTATAGCCATAGGGATGGCCGCCGGCAAGTTTTCCGTTTACATATACCTCGGATTTCTCATATACCCCTTCGAAGTATAGCTCTATCCTGCAATCAGAAGGAAGTTTTTTCAAATTGAGATCCGTTTTATACCATGCCGTTCCGGCAGGGAGGTAGCCTCCGTCATTGCCCGGGGCGGCATTGCGGTCAAACGGCAGCGTCACGCTCCAGTCGTGCGGCAGTCTTATGTCCTGCCAGAGACTGTCGGCGATAGCGCCGACCGGCATTCCGACCGTCAGACTGTCCGTCAGATGGAATTGCCAGCCATCATTGAAAAGCGTCTTTCGCCCCGATGCCGATGTAATCAAAACCGAAGCCATCATCAGAGAAACTCCGGTTATTAATTTCTTAGATATTTGCATTGTGTGATTGGTTCGAGTTTATACTTTTGAAATTTCGAGGTCTCAGGCTTGAAAAGGCCCGTTTGTGGGCCAGATACGTCTTCTATTGATTTTGTCAACACTCGAAAAAGTTTTATATTTATTATCCTGCAATTTAATACGGATAAAACCGGCATAATCCTTAAGAAACTGTTTGAATTTATTACGAAAAAATTAATCCGAAATTTTAAGAAACACAGTCTAAACTCAGAAATCAGATTTTTGGCTTTTGATCGACGGGCTAAACAACATTTAGAGGCTAAACGTTCATTTTACTCTTCCAAAATGCCCTTGCACAATCGAAAGGTTTTGGTTAAATTTGACAAAATCCACGGAAAGTAATAAATACAGACATGATAAACTTCAAATTGTTTTTCACCGCAGTTTTGACCTTGGCTTGTCATTTCGTCGCCTGTCCGGCAACAGAAACCTCCAAAGGCAAAGACTTTTTTTATTCGGTTTCTGACAATAAACACAATCCAATTCTTCCCGAATTTCATGCCGATCCGGAAATATTATATTCGGAGAATACCGGAAAATACTATATTTATTCTACCACCGACGGCACTCCCGGGTGGGGAGGATATTATTTCACCGCGTTTTCATCACACAATCTGTCGGATTGGGTAAATGAGGGCATTGTTCTGGATGTCAAAGGTCCGCAGGTGCTGTGGGCGTCGGGAAATGCGTGGGCTCCCGCCATCATAGAGCGCAAATATGATGACGGCTCCTATAAATATTTTCTTTATTACAGCGCCCATTCGCCTGAACTCAACAGGAAGGTCATAGGCGTGGCGGTTGCAGACAGCCCGACGGGGCCTTTCCATGATTTCGGAGAACCCATCGTGACTGACAGCCCCATCGGACACGGGCAACAGATTGATGTGGATGTTTTCCAGGATCCTGTTTCAGGTAAATATTATCTTTACTGGGGCAATGGTTATATGGCGGGAGCGGAACTGAATGATGACATGACCTCGATTAAAAAGAACTCTTTGGCCGTTATGACACCGGAGGGAGGCACTCTTCAGGATTACGCCTACCGGGAAGCGCCTTATGTCTTTTACCGGGATGGGAAATATTACTTCCTATGGTCTGTCGACGACACCGGTTCGCCGAACTATCACATAGCTTACGGCACGGCCGAATCTCCCTTAGGCAATGTCAAGGTGGCTGAAAATCCGGTGATTCTCGTGCAAAATCCCGAAAAAGAGATTTACGGCACGGGCCATTGTTCCGTGGTAAATATTCCTGATACTGACGAATGGCGCATCGTATATCATCGCATAAATAAGCAGTTCATTGACAACCATCCCGGGATACACCGTGAGGTCTGCATAGACAAAATGAGTTTTAATCCCGACGGCTCTATAAAACCGGTATTATAAATATGGAAAATATATCGACTCCTTTTGCACGTCCGTTGTATGTCATGACCAAAGCCGCAGGCTCTTCGTGCAACCTCGCATGTAAATATTGCTATTATCTCGAGAAGAATAATCTTTATAAGGACCGGCAGCCCGACAAGCGGTTTATCATGACCGATGAGCTGCTGGAAAAATTCATCGAGATGTATATCGAATCGCAGACGATGCCGCAGGTGCTTTTCTGCTGGCATGGCGGAGAGTCGCTGATGCGTCCGCTCTCTTTTTATAAGAGGGTGGTGGAATTGCAGAAGAAGTATGCGGGTGGACGTGTGATCGACAATACAATACAGACAAACGGCACGTTGCTCAACGATGAGTGGTGCCGCTTTTTCAAGGATAACAACTGGCTTGTGGGCGTCTCGATCGACGGTCCGCAGGAATTCCACGATGAGTATCGCAAAAACAGGATAGGCGCGCCGTCGTTCCGTAAGGTGATGCATGGCATCGACCTTCTGAAGAAGCATGGCGTGGAATGGAATGCCCTCGCTGTGGTGAATGATTTCAATGGTGATTATCCGCTTGATTTCTACCATTTTTTCAAGGAGATTGAATGCCGTTACATTCAGTTCACTCCGATTGTGGAGCGCATAATCCCCCGTAAAGACGGGCGGTACCTTGCCTCGCCGATGGATGCTCCGGATATTCCGCTGGCGGATTTTTCGGTGTCGCCCGAACAGTGGGGAAATTTTCTATGCACCATCTTTGATGAATGGGTGCGCAACGATGTGGGTGAATACTTTGTCCAGATTTTCGACGCGACGCTCGCCAACTGGGTCGGAGAGCAACCCGGCGTCTGCAGCATGGCCCGGACCTGCGGCCATGCCGGGGTGATGGAATATAACGGCGATGTCTATTCCTGCGACCATTTCGTTTTCCCGGAGTATAAGCTCGGGAATATCCGCACGCATTCGCTGGTGGAAATGATGTATAGCGACCGTCAGCAGAAATTCGGCAACGATAAATATGCGAAACTTCCCCGACAGTGCCGCGAGTGCAGGTATCTTTTTGCCTGCAACGGGGAATGCCCCAAAAACCGGTTTGCGATTACGGCCGACGGCGAGCCGGGCCTGAATTACCTATGCGCCGGCTATCATCAATTTTTCGAACACGCCGCTCCCTACATGGATTTCATGGCCAACGAGCTGAAGAATCAGCGCCCTCCTGCCAATGTGATGAAACAAAGATTCGAATAAAGCAGCAAGAGTGTGTTGCAAAATATCGGAATGTAGGGACGCACGATTCGTGCGTCCCTACATTCAAGGGAAAATCTATTGCAACATGTTTTTAGAAGCGTCAGTCTGTCAGCTCTGCGGGGAGGATGGGCATGGCTCCTTTCTTGGTGCAGACGTAGGCGGAGGTGCGGACGGCAAGGGAGTGCGCTTCGGCCACGCTCTTCCCTTTGAGTATCGAGGAGATGAATGCGGCGGTGAAACTGTCGCCCGCTCCTACCGTGTCGGCTACCTCGACTTTTGGGGTCGGCTGGAAAGAGACGTTGCCGGGTGTAAAGACGTAGCTGCCGTTGATGCCGCAAGTGAGAATGAGCATCTTGAGATTATATTTGCCTAAAAGAATCCAGCATTTGTCCTGAAGGTCGATGCCGGGGTAGCCGAACATGCGGCTGACCGTGACGAGTTCCTCATCGTTAATCTTCAGGATGTTGCAGCGCTTCATCGAGTTGCAGAGTATCTCTTTGTTGTAGAATCCCTGTCGCAGGTTCACATCGAACACTACAAGAGAGTCTTCTGTCTGAGGCATTGCGTCGAGAAAGAGGTTGACGGTTTCGCGAGACACGACATTACGTTGCGCAAGAGATCCGAAGCAGACGGCTTTTGTTTTTCGGGCAAGCGATTCGAGCTGCGCGGTATAAGGGATGTTGTCCCACGCCACGTTTTCCTTGATCTCATACAGAGGAACGCCGGCCGGATCGATTTCCACCTGCACCGTGCCCGTGGGATAGGGAACCTCCGCTATAAGCTGGTTGAGCCCCTTAGAAGTGAAATTCTCTATGATTTCTTTGCCGAGCGGATCGTTGCCCACAGCGCTTACTACACAACTCGGCAATCCGAACTGCGATACATGATAGGCGAAGTTGGCGGGAGCTCCGCCGATTTTCTTTCCTTCGGGAAGGACGTCCCATAAGGCTTCGCCCATTCCTACAACTATGTCATTCATTTTGTCAGGTATTTATATTTTTCTTATTTTCATGGTATAATACATCAGATAGAGAACGCCTATCGTCATCACAGCAACGGCGCCGGCCTGTCCGACGGCATCGGCTGCATATCCCATAGCCAACGGGAACACGGTTCCTCCGAACAATCCCATTATCATAAGTCCGGACACTTCGTTCCGCTCGTTGGGGGTATAGAGGAGTGCCTGCGAGAATACGACGGAGAAGATGTTGGAGTTGCCGAAACCAATGAGTCCGATGCCGGCGTATAATGGAATCAGAGTGTCGCAGAAGAGAAGGATAATCATTCCCGCAAGCATCATAGTCACGCTTATCGCAAAGAATAATTTAGGCGACATGGCGCGCAGAAGGAATGCTCCGAGGAAGCAACCGATGGTTCGGAATATGAAGTAGACACCGGTGGCGAAACCGGCTTCCTCAAGAGGCAGTCCGAGGCGCTCCATGATGATTTTGGGAGCGGTGGTGTTGGTGCCTACATCTATGCCGACATGGCACATGATGCCCAGAAAACAGAGGAAAATGAAGGGGCGTCCGAGAAGCCTGAGACATTCTGCAATGCCTGTGGCCTTATCAGGTTTCTCCTCATCGATAGGGGTTGCTGCTAAAAGAGAGATGGAGAGGAAGCTCACAACGGCATATATCACGAACAGAGCTCTCCAGCCGAGGCCGAAAGTAGGGAAAGCCGTTGTCGCTCCCCATGCCGCGATTATAGGAGCGAGGAAAGATGCTATTGCCTTTACGAACTGGCCGAAGGTAAGGGTCGACGCCAATTTGTCGCCGCTGATAAGATTTGTTACCAATGGGTTGAGCGATGTCTGCATTATGGCGTTGCCGATTCCGAGGAGCGAGAAGGAGATAAGCATTATGGCATAGCTGTCGCCGAATGCGGGAAAGAATAGCGAAACGGCAGTCACGACAAGACTTATCAGCACCGTCTTCTTTCTTCCTATTTTATTCATCAGCATTCCTGTCGGAATCGAGAATATCAGAAACCAGAAGAAAACGAGCGAGGGGAAAAGATTTGCCTGTGAATCGGTAAGTCCCAGGTCTTTCTGAACATAGTTTGAAGCCGTTCCGACAAGGTCCACAAATCCCATGACGAAGAAGCAGAGCATCACAGGAATTATCTGGAGCAGGAATGATTTGCGGTTGGTTACAAGCGATTGTGTCATGGCTGCCTTACTTATAATCTTATGGAATATATTTTGAGATTTTCAATTTTAGCGTTGCCTCCTTCGGAAGATATCGAGATTGATGAGTAAGGACTGTTGGGGAACACGAGGTTTGTCATCACAAACTTGCCATCGTTTCCAAAGACCTCCATACTCGATTTGTCGATGAATATTCTGAGAGAAACTTTCTTATTGTTTTCGAAAGTCGGGGAAACCGTCATGGCGGGGAAATCCTGACTGAAATCCACGATGCCGCTCTCACGCCGGTCGAAGGAGAGGGTGTGTTTTGCGGCGTCATATTTCAGGACGACGTTCTCTCCCGCTGCGTTGGCAATTTTTATACTTGCCGAATCTGCCTTGCGGCAATCGAGGTCGAGGAGAATCTCGCACACGCCATCGTTCGAAGCCGGAAGGGCGAAACGGCGTGCGCTTTTACCCACGGATTTATTATTGACCTTCTCGACAAGTTTGTCGCGCAAACTGACGAGTTCTGGCGAAGGCGCGGAAGAGAGATAAAGCTGACCGTCCGGCCCCTTGAAAATGCCGGCCTCGCGCGGGAGGGTATTGGCGCTGCGGAATTGCATTGTGGGCACCTCGGCCGCATACTGCCAGTTGCTCATCCAGCCTATAAGAGTGCGCCTGTTGTCGGGAGCATCGCTCCAGCTTACGGTGGCATAATGGTCCTTGCCATAATCCATCCATTTAGTGGGGATATTTCCGGCGGCATCCGTGTCGGCTTTGAAAGTCGTGCCGTCAAAATCGCCGATGAAATATTGGGTGGCGCTTCCTCCGAAAGGTCCTCCGGGATTGATGTTGCAGACAAGCACCCATTTTTCTTCATCGGTGCCGTCCACCTTCAGTTTGAACAGATCGGGACATTCCCAGACGCCGTCCTGCGCACCGATCCCTTTCCCGAAAGCGCTCTGAAGGGTCCAGTTTTTAAGATCTGGCGAAGTGAAGAAAAGCATCTCATGTTCGAGGGCATGGGCGAGAGCGAGCACCCAGCGCTTGTTGGACGCGTCCCAGAACATGTTCGGATCGCGGGCCTCGCTTTCCAGAGTAATCACCGGGTTGCCGGGATAAATCTCGAAAGTCAGGCCGTTGTCTTCGCTGTGGGCGAGGCTCTGAATCTGGCTGACGCCCGCCGAAGTGTAAAGAGACAATACAGCGTCCTTACCGAATCCGGCGGTGTTTTGCGTATCGACCACCGAGCTGCCGCTGAACACGGCGCCGAGACCGTTGGCCTCGATAGCGGCAGGATGATGCTCCCAATTGATAAGATCTTTTGAGGAGGAGTGGCCCCATGTCATGTTCTGCCATTTCGAGCCGTAAGGATTCCATTGATAATAAAGATGCCATTCGCCATCTTTATAGAACATTCCGTTGGGATCGTTCATCCAGCCGTAAAGGGGAGTATGGTGATAAACCGGGCGATATTTTTCCCTGTTGACGGTATCAAACGTATCGGCCAATGCCAGATTTTTCCAGCAGACATCATCTTTTGCCTCGCGGATAGTTGACCGGTCCTGAGTGGTGATCACGTTCAGCAGTACGTCATGACCTTTATAACGGGTAAGATCAAAAGGCACGCAATAATCTATTTTGCTCTTTGCAAGCCTCACGAAAATTGTGCGGTCCGGCTTTCCGTCGACGAGCACCTCGATGCGGGCGTCATCGTTGGATTCCTGCGCGGGGAGCAGAAGATATCTGCCCTCGCCCGTGATACGGACCAGAGTGTTGTTCACCCCCAGATGGTTCACTTCCACGCCCTCGGCAGCCAATGCCCGGGGTGAGAGCAGCGTGCAGAACATTATGGCACTTATAATTCCGAATCCTATTCTATTCATTGGTTTTTGATTTAATTTTGTAGTTGACTGCCGGATGTCTTAATTCCGGTATTGCAAAACTACTACAAACTGCAAAGATTATATATAAAAAATCGTGCGGAGTATATCAAATTTGTTGTATTGCTTTATTTTTCATATCTTATACACTCTTTTTCATAGGATTATAATTATCTTTGCAATGACCTTAAAAGGAAAGACAACCTTAAAACCAAAATACTCTGCAATGCTATAATCATGAAAAAGCTTTTTCCATACGCTTTCATCATAGGGCTGCTGTTCATACTTCTCGGTTGCAACGACAGTAAAGTTTATAAAATCGGCGTTTCCCAATGCAGTCAGGATGACTGGCGCATGAAGATGAACGATGAGATAAACCGCGAGATCATGTTTCATGAAGATGCCGTTGTCGAAATCCGTTCGGCCGATGACAACAATGCCCGACAGATTGAGGATATAAAATATTTTGTCGACAACGGTTTCGATATAATCATCGTTTCTCCAAACGAAGCGGCGGCACTTACCCCCATAATAAAAGAGGTGTATGAGAGCGGTATTCCCGTAGTGATATTCGACCGGAATATCAATGGCGATTCATATACCGCAAGGATCGGAGTCGACGACGAGGGTATCGGCCGCGCCGCCGCGCATTATGCACTGCATCTGTCGGGGCCTGGAGCAAAGGCGATAGAGATTTTCGGATTGAAGGGTTCGACCCCGGCCGAAGACCGGCACACCGGATTCGTCAGGGAATATGAAGCGAAGGGGGGAGAGGTGCTGGCAAGCGTACCAGGCAACTGGAACAAGGAGGACGCCATGCCGGTGGTGGATTCCCTTTTGAATATATATCCGGAAGTCGACCTCATTTATGCCCATAACGACCGCATGGCCATCGGCGCCTCGGAGGTGGCACGCCGTCATGGCCGCGACAATATCCGCATCATCGGCATCGACGCCGCTCCGAACATCGGTATCAAGGCCGTTGCCGACAGTATTATCGATGCCACTTTTCTTTATCCGACGGAAGGTCATCGGCTTATACAGACAGCCCTGGCCATACTTAAGCATGAGCCATACAGGAAAGAGACGATTCTGCCCGCATCTTCGGCCGTCGACCTTTCCAACGCTGATATCCTTCTTTTGCAGAATGAGACGCTGAAAGAGGAAACCGGGAAAATGAAGCTGCTGAAATCGCAGATCGATGATTATTGGGCTCAGCATTCATCGCAGACCTCTTTGTTTTATGCCAGCATCGCCATAATCATACTTTTGTTCGGCGTCGGATTCCTCTTGCTACGCGCATACTGGCAGCGAAGCAGACATCAGAAAGAACTTATGGCTCAGAATAAATTGCTCGAGGAGGAGAAAGACAAGCAGACACAACTCAACGAGCAGCTGCAGGCCGCTACACAGTCCAAACTGATATTCTTCACGAACGTATCGCACGACCTGCGGACACCCCTCACTCTCATATCCGAGCCTGTGGCTCAGCTTGCGGAGGCGGAAAATCTTACGCCCCAGCAGCATACTCTCATAAAGATAGCCAATAAAAATGTTAAGATCCTCCAACGTCTCATAAACCAGATACTCGATTTCCGGAAATATGAGAACGGCAAACTGAATCTCCATCTCGCCGAGATCGATTTCGATCAGGCAATTCAAGACTGGATGGAGTCCTTCTATTCAGTGGCCCGCAAACGGGATATAAAGCTGACGTTGGAAACGCCGAAGGCTGATGGGCCGGTTCCGGTGGCAATCGATGTGGAGAAGATTGAGCGCGTGTTTTTCAATCTGCTCTCCAATGCTTTCAAATACACGCCGAACAATGGAGCTATCAAGGTTTCTTATGAATGCGACGGCGATAATCTGACATTCAAGGTTTCCGACACAGGCGAAGGTATCAGTGAAAGAGATCTCGGCAATATTTTCGACCGGTTCTATCAGGTGGACCGCATTCATCCGAAAGGTTCAGGAATCGGACTGTCGCTCGCCAAGGCCTTCGTAGAGCTTCATGGGGGGAGCATCAGTGTGGAGAGCGCTCTGAACAAGGGGTCTGTTTTCACCGTGAGCTTACCCGTAAGGCATATATCGGAAAGCACCACCGTCTCTCAGAAAACGATAGGAGATGGCGATGCCGAAGCGGAACTCGATGCCATCGAAAGCACGCGCGAATTGGATGAAACCAAACCCATTGTCCTTCTGATCGATGACAATAAAGATATACAGAAGCTTGTCGGGGAGTTATTAGGTAGCGATTATAATATAATCACGGCCTCCAATGGCAAAGAGGGGATAAAAATGGCTGCCCGATATGTTCCTGATCTGATAATATGCGATGTTATGATGCCCGTGATGGACGGTCTGGAGTGTTGCAGATATATCAAAAATGAGGTGTCGACCTCTCATATTCCGGTGCTTATGCTCACGGCCTGCTCCATGGATGAACAGCGCATTCAGGGATACGACAGCGGAGCCGATGGCTATCTGTCAAAACCGTTTAATATCAATGTGCTTAAATCAAGATGTTCGAGTCTGATAGCTAACCGCAAACGCATCAAAGACCTTTGGCTCTCACGCCCGGCGGCGCTATCTAAAGACTCTCCGGAGAAAACAACAGTGACGAATTCGCTGCCCACCGATGACATAGATAATGAGTTCTACAACCGTTTTCTAAAGATATTAAATGAAGGGCTGGGGAATCCTGAGCTGAACGTAGACATGATTGCTTCAAAAATGGGACTGGAACGCTCGCAGTTCTACCGTAAGATCAAAGCCCTTACAAATTATGCTCCCGTGGAACTTATCCGTCGCTTGCGTCTCCAGCGCGGACGGGAGCTTCTGCTGTCCACGGAAAAAAACATAGGCGAGATAGCATACGAAACAGGTTTCTCCACCCCTGCATATTTTACCAAATGCTATCGTGACGCCTATGGCGAGACGCCTTCGCAGGTCAGGAACAAACTGGCAAAGTGAGCCGCTTATTAAAAACAGTGCATATCCTATCAAAAAACGTGCGTTGTGTAAAATTTTATAGTTTACGCAACATCCTTTATATGCTGAAACATAGGTGCCTGTTTAAATTTGTGCCAGTTAACAAAAACCTCAACCACATGAAAAAAACGATTCTCAGTGCATTGTTGACATTGCTCATGTCAATCACTGTGCAGGCACAGAACATAATTGTGCATGGGACGGTGCTTTCAAAAACCGACGGAGAACCTCTGATCGGAGCTTCCGTCCTTTGTTCTGCCACAAAAGCAGGCGCGGCAACCGATATCGATGGCAATTTTGAAATCTCGGTTCCCGAAGGCGCCGTCTTAAAAGTTTCATATATAGGACATAAACCGGCGGAAGTCAAAGCCGTCCCTGAAATGAAAATTTATCTCGATGAGAACTCAGAACTTCTCGACGAAGTTGTAGTTGTGGGCTACCAGACTGTCCGCAAAGCCGACCTTACCGGAGCCGTCTCAGTGGTTTCTACCGAATCGCTTGAGACGACGTCCGACACCGATCCGATGCGTGCATTGCAGGGAAAAGTGCCCGGCATGACGATCACCGGCAACGGCTCGCCGAGTGGCGTCGGATCGGTCCGCATCCGCGGTATCGGATCCTTCAACGCCTCGCAGGATCCTCTGTTCGTGATCGATGGCGTGCCCACCACGGCAACCCTGAATTCTCTGAATGCCAATGATATCGAGAGCATGCAGGTGCTGAAAGACGCAGCGTCCGCTTCAATCTATGGATCGCGCGCCGCCAACGGCGTTATCATTATCACAACCAAAAGAGGGAAAGCCTCGCAGGGAAATAAGATAAATGTGAGTCTGTCGGCCAATCTTACTGCCCAGTTCTATTCATCGCAGGCCACAATGAAACTTCTCGACACTCCCGGATATGCCACGGCAATGGCTCAGGCCGCCCTCAACGACGGCATAGATCCCGTGGCCTACGCCTCAAGCTACGGTCTGAATCTCAATGCCGCTTCCGGATATCCTATCAAAGTATACGACATAGCCAACAATCGATATGTAGATTATAAAGTCAATGGATTTTACGACGGCTTCATTAACTCCAAGCGGACCATGAGGATGTCGGATACCGATTGGCTCAAAGAGATTTCGCGGACAGGTTTCGCTCAGAGTTATGACGCATCGGTTTCGTATGCCACAGAAAAAGCCAACGTATTCTTCTCTTTGGGATATAAGAGAAACGAGGGAATCCTCAAATATACGAATTTCGAAAACATCGCGGCCCGCATCAATTCTTCGTTCAATATATGTCCGATAGTTACGGTAGGTGAGAATTTCACACTTACCCACACAAAGCAGGTTGACTGTCAGCCGATGGAAAATGCGCTCAAGATGCCGACAATCGTGCCGGTGTTTGAAACCGACGGCAAGACTTACGCCGGTCCGGTAGGCAGTATGGCCGACCGTCAGAACCCGCTCCGCGAACTTGCGTTCAATAAAGACAACGCCCTCAACGTTTGGCGCCTTTTCGGAAACGCGTTCATAGAGATAAAACCGGTGAAAGGGCTTTTGCTGCGCAGCAACTTCGGCCTTGACTATGACGCGGCGTTCATCCATTCCTATAACTATACGTTCCATAGCGATATAGTTAACAACGACACAAACTCTACCACTTTGTCGCAGGCCAATGACTCCAAATGGACCTGGAGCAACACCGCAAACTATAACTTCACGCTTGCAAACGACCATACATTCACTATCCTTGCCGGTATGGAGATGTTCCACCAGAGCAGAATCGACTTTTCAGGCTACAACGAGGATTACGACATCGAGACTCCCGATTATATGTATCCCGACGCATCGGTCGGTGTCGAAAAATCCACCGGCAACAAGTCGGCTTATTCTCTGGTTTCTTTCTTCGGCAAGGTTGATTACAACTGGCGCAACCTTCTGCTCGCGTCGTTTACGATCCGTCGCGACGGTTCCTCCAGATTCGGCCGCAACAACCGCTATGGAACATTCCCTGCCGCCACACTCGGCTATCGCATTTCGGAGAATATCAGAAAACCTTGGCTCAACGACCTCAAATTGCGTCTTTCATGGGGTAAGACCGGTAATCAGGCAATCTCCAATACGGCCCGTTACGCACTTTATGTGGCCGATTACGGCAACGACCGCGTCACATCGTCGGCCTACGACCTCCTTCTGCAACAGAGCGGAATCTTCCCCTCCGGCTATATCGCAAGCCAGACGGCCAACGACAACCTGAAATGGGAAACCACCATACAGTATAACGCCGGAATCGACTATAGCATGCTGAACGACCGTCTTTTCGGAACAGTCGACGCCTATATAAAGGATGTGAAGGATATGCTCATCACCCCGGCTTATCTCGGCGCCATGGGCGAGGGAGGCGCTTCATGGCTCAATGGCCCGTCGCTCCGCAACTGGGGTATGGAATTCCTGATCGGCTGGCGCGATGAATTAGCGTGTGGCTTCTCTTACAAGGCATCTCTGAACTTCGACTTTTTCCGAAACCGCGTCACTTATCTCCCCAACACCACCACCGGCTCCTATGCCCACACCACCAAGGAGAACCTCGTGCAGTCGCGTCGCCCCTATGGTTCGATCGTCGGTTATGTTTTCGAAGGCCTTTTCAAGACGCAACAGGAAGTTTCGACTTCCGGTCAGGACAATGCCCGTCTCGGAGGTATGAAATATGCCGACCTCAATGGTGACGGCCGCATAACTCCCGACGACCAGACATGGATTTTCAATCCGGTTCCCGACCTTTCGTTCGGTCTTAATCTCGAGCTCGCATATAAGAACTTCGACCTTCAGATGTTCTGGCAGGGAGTTCTGGGGCAGGATGTATATAACAACCAGAAATTCCAGAACGATTTCTGGAGCGTCACCGATGCCGGAAGCAACAAAGGAAACCGCGTGCTCGACGCATGGCTGCCGGAAGTGAACAGCGGCTCTACGATTCCGATGCTCACCACCAACAACAAGGGCGATGAAGGACGTACCTCCTCATATTTCGTGGAAAACGGATCTTATGCCAAGCTCCGCACTCTGCAGATCGGATATAACCTTCCCGACAAAGTGCTTTCAAAACTGAGGATGACCAAAGCCCGCGTATATGTCTCCGGACAGAATCTGCTCACGATAAAGAGCAAATCCCTGACATGTTCCGATCCGGAAAATGCCAACTGGGCATATCCCATCCCGACCTCCTTCTCTTTCGGTTTCCAAATTGATTTCTAACTATAATTGCTGCTAATAATGAAATCTTTAAAAATATATCTCCTCCTTGCGCTCGCATCGACGCTTTCTGCCTGCAATGATTTTATCGATGTGCCTCCGACAGGCGTGATCGACGGGGACCTCGCTTATTCCGAACCCGACAAAATGGTGAATGCTGCATACGCCTCTTTAGGCGACTGCTGGTTCAGCTATCCTTTCAATCTCTGGCCATACGGCGACCTCGGCTCTGACGACTGCCTGAAAGGTGGCGGAGGAACAACCGACACCGGTTACCATCCGATGGAAATATGGTCGACGCTGACCTCTACGCCCGGAGAGCTCGATGAACTATGGTATCGCCTCTATTGCAATATCTCCCGCTGCAACCGCGCCCTGACCGCCCTCGAGCAGCACGGAGTGGAGAAACTCGGCGAGAAGACAGCCGCGCAGCGTGTGGCCGAAGTCCATTTCCTGAGAGGGCACAGCTATTTCAAGCTCGTCATGATGTTCCGACAGGTTCCTTGGATTGATAAGGCCGTTTTCGAGCAGAGCAGTCATGAGCAGGTCCGCAACAATGAATTCACATATCAGGAACTCATGGGGAAGGTGATCGGTGAGTTCGAGCAGGCCTATAATGTGCTTCCGATGGAAACGGAGGATGGCGGAGGCCGCGCCAATAAAGTAGCCGCCGCAGCATATCTGGCGAAATGCTATCTCACGCTCGCGTGGGGCGACGGCTATGAGGCCACCGACGGCATCGGTTTCATCAATGAGGATTACATGAAAAAGGTGGTGGAATATACCGAAGTCGTGAAGAACTCCCGCTATGGATATCTCGAGGATTTCGGCGACATATTCCTGCCGGAATACAAGAACAGTAAAGAATCCGTGTTCGCTGTGCAGACTTCGCAATATACAGAGGATCATACAAAGTACGGACGCGCCAACTGGTCCAACACGCTCAACGGGTGCTGGGGAATGTGGTCGTGCGGCTGGGATTTCCACAAGCCTTCGCAGAATCTCGTAAATGCGTTCAAAACCAAGGACGGTCTTCCGATGTTCGATTCGTTCAACGATACGAATGATTATCCGGTGAACGGCATCCCGACCGCTCAGAAATGGGATCCGCGCCTATTCCACACCGTCGGCATGCCCACCTTCCCCTATAAGTATGAGAGCGAGCATACGATGACTATGAACAATTCTCGCACGCCCAACACCTATGGCTATTATACTTCCCTCAAAGAGGTGCCTCAGCGCAGCAATGGAGAGACTTTCGAGGGTTCATGGCAGGCTTTCGCTATGAATGATTACGTGTTCCGCTACACTGATGTGATGCTGATGCGCGCCGAAGCCCTTATTGAACTCAACAGGCTGACGGAAGCCCGCGAAATCATAAACGACATTCGCCAACGAGCCGCCAATTCAGTCAATAAGCATATCGCTTACGCCAAGGATTTTTGTGAGATCGCACTCTATCCCGCATCATATTTTGCGGATAAGGAAACGGCCCGCGAATGTCTGCGTTGGGAACGCCGTCTTGAGATGGCAATGGAGAGCAGCCGCTATTTCGACCTTCGCCGCTGGGGTATCGCCTCGACAGTGCTCAACGCATATTTCGAATCGGAGAAAAACGCATCCTATAACGGAACCCGCTACGGACAGTATTACGAGGATGCACACTACACTGCAGGGAAGAATGAGTTCTATCCCATACCTTACAATCAGCTTTATTATGTTCCCGGACTCTATGTCCAGAACAAGGGATATAACTGATCAGGCTCTCTTTTTATAAGTCAGGGCTGCCAGCGAGCAGAAGAAGATGGCATAGCCGGCCAGGGCCGCATATTGAGCGGAGAGGTCGGCTATGCCTGCTCCTTTCAGGCATGAGGATGCAATGATTGCCAAAGTAACATATAAAAAAGACTTTTTCATCGGTTTAGGGTATATTTCAGTTGATATATACTTTGAAGAAGTTGTATTTCATGATAGGTTGAGTTTATCCGTGCAAGGTTCTCGTCGGTGATTTTGGTGAGGAGTGCGGTCGCGTCGATCACTCCGTTGTTTAGTTGCGACTCGGCTGCGGCGCGCACATTCCGTCGGAGCGACACTATGCGGGCATCATCTTTCATGATATCCCTCAGTTCGGAAATCTGCGCTGTCTGCGATTCTATCTGAAGACCGGTGTTGAAGAGAAAGAGGTCGCGGTCGGCGGCTATATCATTATTTGCAAGACGCAGCTTGCGCTCATTGTTGCCCTTGGTATAGAAAGAGCCGATATTCCATGATATTTTCACTCCTGCCAGAATATTGAACGACATGTCGCGGTTGAGCATACTTTTGAAATGGTTGAATCCCGGATAACAGTAGTAGGCCTGGGCAAAGAAACCGATGCGGGGCATCAGGGATGCCTTTATGCTTCCGAGACGTGCATCGTTGGCCTTTATGCGGGCTTCGAAGAGATTCATCTCCGGGCGGTTGAAAGTCTGCGCCGCAGGTATCTCAAGCTCAGGTTTTACGAGGTTTTCACCCTCCACAGACTTGCCTGTATATAAACCCAGAAGCTTTCGATAGCTTTGGGCCTTACTCTTGGCCTAAATGACCTGCTGGCTCACCGTAAGCATCTGTGCCTCCACCATATCCATATCGCTCTGCATGGCCGCTCCGTGCGCTTTCATGGCCTTAAGCTTTTCAAGATTGCGTTCAAGAAAGTGTTTTGTCTGTTCGGCCTGTTTTATCTGTTCCTCAATCAGCAAAATGCCGAAAAAGAGATTTTCAACTCTCTGGCGCACGGCATATAGTTCCGTGTCGAGAGCCGCTACACGGCTTGCGTTCTCGCTTTCCGCAATCGCCCTGCCTGCTTTCGAGCTTCCTCCGTCCCAGATAGTCTGACTGAAGTCGACGCCAACTTTATACTGAAGTTTGCCGAGGCCCGACATTTCGGTTCCGATCTGTTCGAGCATGTGGGAAAGCCCGTCGGGGAAAGAGGGCACCGCATTCTGAGCCGTTCCCTGCGCATACACGCCGATTTGAGGGAGCCAGCTCTTGTTGATATCCGACAGGTCGAGCTGTCTGCTATGATTCAGGATATCGTATTTCTGAATCAACGGATAATTATCCCGGGCTGCTTCCACGCATTGCCCCACCGTCACTCCCGCATAAGAATATACTGCGCAACATCCTGCAAGCAGAAAGGCCGATCTGTTTCGCCTTGTCATATTATAATAGGTTTAATTTTCCGAGTATTGTATTCACATTCTCCTTCTTGCGCTTTTCGAGCAAGGATTCGAAACTTTCGTTGGTGGAGGCCAAAATACCGTTGAGCACAGGCTCTACGATAAACGGGAAGATATTGAGCGAAATGATGTCGAGAAGCACCATGCGCGCATCTGCCTGACGGCAATCGCCTTGAGCAGCCTCATTGTCTATAGCGCTCTGAAGATCGCCGATGCATTGTGAAGCCATGGCGATAATGCTTGATTTTGCATTCTCGATTCTGTCGCGGTTCAGATAGAGTTCATTAAAGAGGAAGCGGGGGAGCATGGGATTGGCGGCTATGAAATCAAAATGATCCTCCACCCCCTGGATTATCCGTTCTTTCAGCGGACGGTCGGGATTACCGATGGCGGCGAACATCAGCTCCTTCAGTTGCCCCATCTTTTCGGCCACAATTTTCTCGAAAAGCTTGTCCTTTGTCCGGAAATAATAGTGGAACATCGCATGGGTCACTCCCGCCGCTTCCGCTATCGCAGTTGTCTTTGCTCCGGAGTAGCCCTTCTCAAGAAACTCCTTTTCAGCAGCTTGAAGAATCAACTCCTCCGTTGTCGGCTGTTGCTTCAGTTGCTCTGTCATATCAACAAATATATTTAATAGTAATGACTAACAATAATGTTAGTGCAAAACTATATAATAATTTTGACACAATCAAACATCAACCGCAAAAAAATTTTCAGATAATTTGACATTTGACAAAAGAATGTAAGGCGAATGCCTAATACAGATTAAATATAATTTTGTCGAATAACAAAAAATTCTTAACTTTGACGCGGTTTTGGTTCGCGAATGCGCGATTAATAGGGAATCCGGTGAGAATCCGGAACAGACCCGCTACTGTAATTCCTTCAAAACCTGTCAATAAGAAGCCACTGTCGGTTGTCCCGATGGGAAGGCATTGACAGGGGGATAAGTCAGGAGACCTGCCAAATCAACATATAGTTTTGTAGTTTTCGGGTTATATTACCACAAAACAACTAATTGTTCTCTTGTTCGTAGAGAATGATTATGGTTTGCTGCGTGATAGTACCCCGGGTTTAAATTTGGCAGCAAACCGAATGAAAATCTGGATACTTTCTTTATTTATTCTATCGAGCCACCTGTTTTTGCAGGCGGCCAAACCTGTTTATACACTATCCGGAAATATAACGGACGGAATGCAAGAGCCTGTGGCAGGCGCCACATTGAGCTTCAACGACAGAAATTATGTAACGGTGGCCGATAAAGATGGCCGATATGAAATCAAACTTGCGAAAGGCAAATATTCATGCAGGGTATCGGCAACGAGCTATCGGACTGTTGAATTTGCAGTAGACCTGACAAAAGACATTGTCCATGACATAGTGATGGAAGAGGATGTCGTTCAGTTGCAAGGGGTAAATGTATATGGCAAGACAGCGGGAAAAAAGCTCGAAGAAGGAGCGTTCTCGGTAAGTGCCGTCGAGATTGCGCCCAATCTGAACAAGATGGTTACCCTTAACGATCTGATTGATCATGTGGCGGGCGTTAAGGTAAGACGCGAAGGTGGTGCCGGATCGGATTTTGATTTAACAATTAATGGGATGTCGGGAAATTCCATCCGATATTTCATCGACGGGGTGCCCCTGGAGACCAAAGGCACAGGCCTCACACTTGACAACGTTCCGCTCAACACTGTGGAGCGCGTGGAATTATATAAAGGTGTGGTCCCATCGTATCTTGGATCCGATGCATTGGGTGGGGCGGTAAATATTGTAACCCGGAAGAAAAGGCAGAATTATCTGGATGCATCTTATGGTATCGGCTCGTTTCAGACCCATACCGGAGATATCAACGGGCAATACTATATACCGGGGACTCCTATAGTCGTTCAGCCCACTTTCAGCGTGAATTATTCCAAGAACAACTATATGATGAAAAACGTCGAGGTCTGGAGCGAAGAGGAGGACCGATATATTTTCACCGACAAACGGCGTTTTCATGACGATTATTTTTCTCTGTTCGGCGAGCTTGAAGTCGGGGTGAATGACGTGAAATGGGCCGATAAGTTTTTTGTAGGATTTTCTTATAACAAACTTGACAAGGAGATTCAGACGGGAGCCATGCAGAATAAAGTATATGGCGAGGCTTCCCGGCATTCCCATTCCTATAATGTCTCGGCGCGGTATAATAAGAAATGGGGACCTGTCTCTACTCGCATTACCCTCTCTCACACTTGGGATCATAGCGAAACCGTCGACACGGCCTACCGCAAATACTCCTGGGATGGGACATGGCTCCCTTCCTCCGGCAACGAGATGAACAACAAGGGGCGAACGATCCGTATTTACAAGCGGCCGCTGACGATTGTAAATGCCGGAGTCGATTATGAACTCAACGAGCACAACATATTTGCCTTCAATTATATGCTGAACCGTCGGGGCAATGACCGGCGTGACGATATCGACAAGAATTTCGAACCTTCTAACGATGTGGTCACCAAGCACATTCTGTCGCTCACATATTCCCAGTCTTTTTTCAACAGCAGATGGCAGACTTCCTATTTTGTGAAGGACTACATCAATGCCTTGTCGATAAGACAGGCTGACGACATCACCATAACAGGCTCCGACAAAATCGACAAAAACAAAGTTAAGAATTACTGGGGTGCCGGTGCCGGAACCCGTTTCTCACTTTTTGATCCCCTTTCCATAAAGGGATCATACGAACACAGCGTGCGTCTTCCTTTGTCGAGAGAATTACTTGGTAACGGGACCACGGTCTATCCGAATCTTGCCTTAAGCCCCGAGGCGAGCAACAACTATAATCTGGGAATATTCGGCACATTTAATTTCTGCGAGGTCAATCAGTTGAATTATGAAGTCAACGGATTTATCCGCCATGTGCAGAACTATATACGCGCCACGGTTTCCGAACGGGAGGGCATGATGCAATACATCAACGAGCCGGCCATCGATATAAAAGGCTTCGATGCGGAAATCTCTTATATATGGAACAGCTCCCTTCAGGTCACGGCCAATGCCAGCTGGAGCGATGCCCGCGATCTGAAGAAATTTAAAAGCGACGGGAATCTGTCGGCTACTTATAAAAACAGGGTTCCGAACCGTCCGTGGTTCTTCGGCAATCTTGATGTGTCCTATACATTCCGCGATCTTGTCATGAAAACCGACCGTCTGCGAATCAGTGCGGAATATCAGTATATCCACTGGTATTATCTGAATTGGGAAGCATTCGGAGCCGCCTCATCGAAAGCGAGGATTCCGACTCAGAACATCACCAACGTCTCGCTTTCCTATTCCTGGCACAGCGACAGATATAACGTATCTCTGGAATGTAACAACGTTTTCGACCGGCTCGCCTACGACAATTATATGTTGCAGAAGCCTGGACGTTCATTCGGGGCAAAATTCAGGATATTTATCAACTAACAACCAATAATCATTAAACGATGAAAAAAATTAAATTTCTTCTGATGTCGTTTATGGCTCTTTTTATTGCCATCGGCATGACAGGGTGTTCAGACGACGACGGACCGAACGAACCGGACGATCCCACTCTCATTCAGGATTATCATTTCGACCTCTGGGTTGCCCTCGACCGTCATGGCGGCATGGGCCGCGATGTGCAGACTCTGGTGCGCAGCGTCAACTCTCTTGATGCCGACCAACCCGAAATCACATTTCAGGGAACGGGCACGGAGGTGAATTCTCTTCTTTCGCTCGAGACAATTCTCAAAGGCGCATACTATTATCAGGTCCCCGTATCGGGCGATCGTTTTGCAAAGTATGTCATCAAGGACAACAAGGTGGAAGTTGTGAAGGAACGCCGTTTCCAGACAAATACATATGCCACCCGTAAATATACCCATGCATGGATCAACGACAACACTCTCGTTATAATGGCTGCAAATGGTGACGCTTCCAAGATTGTATGGACAAAGCTCAATACAGACGACATGTCGATAATCGCCGAAGGCACACTCGATGTCAAGATGCCTGAAGGCGGCGAGCTTTTCACCACTGCCGGAATCCTCAACTATCGCGCCTCCGACAACAAACTCTTTTATTTCTATTTTGCAAAAACAAGTGGACGTAGAGGAAAACGTGTCACTCCGATGATGACTGCCGTCATCAACCCCACTACTATGGCTGTTGAAAGCGACACTCCCTGTTTCCTCGATTGCGAGATGGTTGGTACGGCTTATGGTGAGCTTTTGCAGACAACAACGTTCATCGATGGGAACAACAATCTGTATATAGCCTGTGTGACAGATGACGCCGACGGCAACGAGCATAGCCATCTCCTCAAGATTCCTGCCAGTTCCACGAAATTTGACGAGAATTACGATGGTTTCACAGCCGGCGGCAAACTTATTTCCGTGATGTATGTGGGCGATAACAAAGTTGTGGCTTATGCGCGCGATGATGCTGCCGGAACGGATATCGACTCCTTCAGCCATTACTATACGGTGATAGATGTGGTTTCCAAGACAAGCACCCCGATTATGTACAATGGGCAACGTCTCGCTTATAGCAGCGGCCGATTCTCCTCGCGTATGGCCTATGTCAACCATAAGGCATATATCGGTGTGGACGCTCAGGGACAGAAACCTCAGATTTACATCTACGATGTGCAGAAGAATCAGACTACGCTCGGCGCCACAATGGCTTCCGGCTATTACTTCGAGCAGATTCGTGTGGTGGAAGACGTGAAGTAAACATTAGATATATAGGTTCAAAACTTTTTTCTCTACGCCGTTCTCCCGGAACCGTGAAAGTTCCGGGAGGACTTTTACCTTTTAGACTCTGTTCCTTAAAATGAAGAAATACATAGCCATAATTTTTGCCTTTATGACGGCGATGAGTGTCATGGCTCAAAGTTTCGGCGAGGCTCCCAAGGAGAAGACGGCGATTCTGATGGTGCATTTCGGCACAACCTACGACGACACCCGCAAGGCAACGATCGATGCGATAAATGAAAAAGCCCGACAGCAGTTTCCTGAAATAACTATTGCGGAGGCTTATACATCGCGCATCATTATCAGCAGGCTCAAAAAACGAGGAATCATAAAGAAAACTCCGCAGGAGGCACTTCTGCGTCTTGCCGCCGACGGTTATACCCATGTCATAGTTCAGGGAACCAATGTGATAGATGGAATCGAAGCGGAGGTCTTGCGCAACGAGGCATCCTTGATGAAGCCGTTTTTCAAAGAGATACGTGTCGGCCGCCCATTGCTTTATTCGGTGAAGGACTGCCTGAAAGTAACGCGCATATTGATTGATAGATACGGGAAGAACCTTGTCAAGAATCAAGCGGTGGTATTGGTCGGTCACGGCACTTCGACTCCGGCAAACGCCATGTATTCGCAGATAGATTATATGCTTACTTCCGAGGGCGCATCAAGTTTTCATGTGGCGACGGTGGAAGGCTATCCTACATATGAAACCACTTTGGCCCGGCTCAAAACCTCAAAAGCGAAAAAAGTCACACTCATTCCCTTTATGTTTGTGGCCGGCGACCATGCCCGCAACGATATTGACGGCGAATGGCGGGGAATGCTCGAACGCGAAGGTTTTAATGTGACGTCGCTCCTTGAGGGATTAGGAAGTATTCCCGGTATTCAGGACATTTATATCGAACATATCAAAGATGCGTTCGGCGCCCCTGTGCAGGATGCGGCCGAACAGAAGTCATCATACATAAAAGAAAATCTATAGACATGAAGGGGGTCAGGAATAAAGTTCTCATCATAATCGGAATAATCATCATTCTCGGAGGCTGTGCTTATGGCGCTTACGCGCTTTGGCTGCGTCCGGTATCGCTCCTTGTGGTCAATGCCCTTCCGGCTCAGGAAGCTGAAATAGTGCTCAACAACGATTGCAGAAAAATCAAGGTAATCTGCAGATCGATGGAGGAAGCTGCTGAATTCGAGAAATACGATGCTGTTCTGATGTATGGAAGAGGCCTTTTCCTCGACTCGTTGCAATTAGCATCGCTCGACAAAGCCGCTGCCGGAGGAATCCCCGTTTTTACCAATACGTTGCGCAATTTCAGTTTTGTCGTGACGCATAACCTCGATTCGGCTCAGTGCAGGAAGCTTCTGAAATATTTTTCAAATCAGTGCGGGAGAAACTACCGCAATCTGGTCAGATATATCGCCTCGATAGCATCCTCGGATAGGATCGGTAAAATAGAATATGAAGAACCTGTGGAGATGCCGGCCAACATGTATTACCATCTGGAGCCGGGGAAATATTTTGACAAAGCGGAATCGCTCACGGCCTATCTCAAGCAGAAAGGCATATATAATCAGGAGGGGAAAAATGTGGCTTTCGTGTCGGGAGTCAGTTTTCCGGTGGAGAACAACCGCGCCCACATCGACACTCTGATTTCTCGGCTCACGCAGGCAGGCTATAATGTATATCCGATCACAGCCACAGGTCGCAGGCGCGCCCGCATGATTAAAGCGGTGAATCCCGAGGCAATCGTCTATCTTCCGATGGGGCGACTCGGGAATGACACGCTGATCAACTGGGCCTATGAGAAGCAAATTCCTCTGTTCATGCCTTTTCCTCTTATCCAGCCCAGAGAGGAATGGCTTGATGTGAAAAAACCGATGGGAGGAGGCACGCTGAATGCGCGCATAGTAGTGCCTGAAATCGACGGAGGCATGACGCCGCTATGTATTTCCACTCAGAATCCGAGTCCGGAAGGCTATCTCCTGTATACGCCCGAGCCGGAGAGGGTAAATGCGTTTATGGAGCAGTTCGAGAGGTTTATGCGCCTCAGAACTATTCCTAACGGCAAAAAGAAGATAGCCATCGCCTATTTCAAATCGCCGGGCAAAGACGCGTTGCTTGCTTCCGGAATGGAAGTAGTGCCATCGCTTTATAATTTTCTGCAACGTCTCAAGAAAGAGGGTTATGATCTCTCCGGTCTGTCCGCTAATCGGGAAGAGTTTAAACGCCTGCTCATGAAACAGGGGAGTGTTATGGGGTCGTATGCCCCGGCGGCGCAGGAAAAATTCATGAAGGAGGGCAAACCTCTTTGGATATCCGGCAATGAATATGAGCAATGGGCAAAAGATGTGTTGCTTCCCGAAAAATATGCCGAAGTGGAAAAACGTTACGGCAAAGCTCCGGGAAGCCTGCTGACAAGGGGCGACAGTATTGCCGTGGCTGCTTTGCATTTCGGCAATGTTCTCATTTTCCCGCAGCCCCGTCCTGCATTGGGCGATGATGATTTCAAACTTGTGCATGGGGCTGATGTCGTTCCTCCACATTCATATCTCGCTCCATATCTTTACATGCAGAAAAAGTTTGATGCCGATGCCCTTATACATTTCGGCACGCATGGCAACCTTGAATTCACACCCGGCAAAAATGCAGGCCTGTCGCAGGCAGACTGGGCGGAAGTGCTGATCGGCAACCGTCCGCATTTCTATTTTTATACCACGGGGAATGTCGGAGAAGCCATCATTGCCAAACGCAGAAGTCATGCGGTGATTGTGACACATCTCACGCCTCCTTATATTGAAAGCGGTATGCGGAATAAATACGCCTCTTTGATAGAGGATATCCATGACGTGATCGCATCTCCGGGACGAAACACAAACTCCCTGAAACGAAAAATCATAGGACTCGGCTTGCATAAAGACCTCGGTCTCGACTCCACTGCGAAAGGAATATATTCGGCGGAGGAATTGAAAAAGATAGATTCGTTTGTAGAAGAACTCGCAAATGAGAAAATCACAGGCGCATATTATGTTATGGGAGAACCTTATTCGCCTGCCGACATGACAACCAGTGTGCTTGCCGTGTGTGCCGACAAACGGGCCTATGCCAAAGCAAAAAAGGATTTTGAGAAGGGGAAGATTTCTAAAGAGAACCTGCACGATTTTACGTATATCACCCATCATTATCTGCCTGCAGCGAGAAGGGAGATAACGGCTTGCCTGAATGGAGCCGGCGTATCCGGCGCCGGGGATGATGAAGAGATTCTCGAATGCCGGCGGAAGCTTTTCGAATCGGCCGGCGCGGAGATCAATAGCATGGTGGGCGCCTTGTGCGGCATTCCCGTCGCTCCGGCTCCCGGGGGCGATCCGGTGCTGAATCCGAATGTCCTTCCGATGGGAAGGAACATGTATGGCATAAATGCCGAAGCCACTCCCGGCCCCAAGGCATGGGACGACGGAGTAGCCCTGGCGGAACAGACTTTGAAAAATTATGTCGCCGGGCATGGAGAATATCCCCGGAAAGTAAGCTATACATTCTGGGCCGGAGAGTTTATTTCATCGCAGGGAGCCACCGTGGCCCAGGCTATGAGAATGTTGGGCGTGGAGCCGGTAAGGGATGATCAGGGGCGAGTGATGGATATCAAACTGATACCTTCGGAAACATTGGGTCGCCCGCGAATCAATATTCTTGTGCAGGTGTCGGGTCAGCTGCGCGATATCGCCGCTTCCCGCCTGAAGATGCTCACCGATGCCGTGAAACTGGCAGCGGGTGCGAAAGATGACAAATATCCGAATTACGTGGCCGAAGGCACATTGGCTCAGGAGAAGAAACTTGTGGAAAAGGGAGAGTCTCCCAGACGGGCGCGCGAGCTTTCGAACATGAGGATATTCGGCCCCGTCAATTCCGGATATAGCACCGGGATGCTGCGCTACACGGAAAATTCCGGCGAATGGAACGACTCTAAAGAACTTGTGGAGGGCTATCTCAACAACATGTGCGCCATGTATGGCGACGATGAAAACTGGGGGAGCATGGACAAGAATCTCTTCAGAGCTGCGATCGATAAAACTGATGTTATCGTGCAGCCCCGTCAAAGCAACACGTGGGGTCCCATTTCGCTCGATCATGTATATGAATTTACAGGAGCGTTGTCGCTCGCATCGACGGCAATCAACGGGAAGGAGCCAGATGCCGTGCTTGCGGATTACCGCAATTCCTATCTGCCGCGTCTTCAGGACACACGCGAGGCCGTGGGCGTGGAGACAAGAGCTACGATTCTGAATCCCGAATTCATAAGGCAGAGGCTCAGAGGAGACGCCACAACGGCGCAGATGTTCGGCGAGATTTTCCGAAATATATTCGGCTGGAGCGCAACCCGGAGCAGCGCTTTGCCCGATGATATCTATGAAGATTTATATAAACTATACGTGCTCGACAAGGAAAATCTCGGAATTGAGGAATATTTCGACAGAACGAATCCGGCGGCGTTGCAGGAGATGACCGCTACAATGCTTGAGAGTGCGCGCAAAGGGTTCTGGAAACCGTCGAAAGAGCAATTGGAGAATATGGCATCGCTGAATGCGCGTATCACCGAAAAGCACGGTGCTCCCTGCACGGAGTTCGTTTGCGCCAACAAGAAACTGCAGGCGTTTATCGGAGCCAACCTCGATAGGAAAGCTGCGGAGCGTTATAAGGCCAATATGGCCGAGGCAACTGCAGGTTCAGCCGATGCCAGAGTATTGAAAGAAAAGGGAAGCCGCCTCTTGCCTGTTATTGACGGCAAGAATATTTCGGCGATAGTCATATCGATTGCCGTTGCCGCAATCCTTCTTGGCATTGGAATCCTGTTCTTTAGAAAAAGGGGAAAGAAATGACGTATTTATTGATAGCGCTCAGTATCGTGATTCTTCTCACATCAGGAATGAAGATGTCGTTTATGCCAATGAAAATATCATCGGCATGGGCGTTGTTGTGGGGAGTGGCGGCCTGTCTGATCACGCTTCTTTTTTCGGGCATGTCGCAGAAAGAGGTTTACGGGCTGCTGAATGCGGAGAAAATCTCGTCTCTCGAATTTTTAGAGCTTCTGATAATGGCCGGTTATCTCTTTTCAAAGGGGATTTTAAGAAAGATAGCCGGTTATTATCCCGGATTGATGGTCTGGGTTCCTGTATGCCTGATTTCATATTATATGGCAGGCATGTTCCCGGGCATGGATTTTACAGCGGCCGGAATAATCGCAGGTTGTGCTGTTTCTCTTTTTCTTGTCGCACTGATATCGCTGTTCAGATATATCTCGATCGATATGAATGCATTTTATAAAACCGTGCTGGTTGCCTTATTGTCGAATATCATAATTTATGGTCTTATATGAAAGCTCTATCTGATTTCCTGTTCATAATCTCCAACGGCCTTTTGATTCCTGTGATAATCCTCCTGTTATATATGGCACTGCGGGCTATATGGATTCTTTTCGGTTTCTATAGAGGGTATATGGAGAAAAAGCGGATAGGGACAGCGTTTCGCCGGCTGATAAATAATTATTCTTCCGAAGAAATGGAACAGGCAGGCAACACACTTGACGGGTGTTCTCAAAACTGCGTAACCACGTGTTTCTCGAATCTCATAAGTCATAGCGATGATAAGATTTATTGCGAGCATCTTCTTGCCGATTTTCAAGTCGACGTTCAGAAACAGCTTTCAAAATATAGGGCGCTGATAAAATTCGGGCCTATGCTCGGACTTATGGGCACACTGATTCCAATGGGGCCTGCATTGGTCGGACTTGCCGGAGGCGACATAGTCTCGATGGCCTATAATATGCAGGTGGCATTCGCCACGACTGTGGTGGGAATGGCGGTGGCGGCCATTGGCCTTGTCGCCATGCAGGCCGACAGACAGTTTTATTCGCGGTCGTATAATGACCTTGAGTTTGTTTTCAGGAAAATTTCGAAGTCATGGGAATAAGAAAGAATCCGATATTGGCCAGGGATGACGACGACAATCCTCTGGGTATGCTCACGAATTTGTTTGATGTCGCGATGGTGTTTGCAGTGGCTCTTATGGTGGCGCTGGTGGCTCATTTCGACATGAGCGAGATATTCTCCAAAGAAGATTATACCATAGTGAAGAATCCCGGCGCGGAGAATATGGAAATCATAATGAAGGAGGGTGATAAAATAAAAAAATACACTCCGTCGGAAAATGAAAATGAATCAGCCGGATCCAGAGGGCGCCGAGTGGGATCCGCCTATCAGCTTGAAAACGGAGAGATAATATATATACCGGAATAAAACGAAAAATATGAAACTGACAGGACTGACAACATTGTTTCTTTCCGCAATCCTCTTCTGTTCCTGTGGAGGAAAGCATTCAGCAGGGCAACAGGATGAAGGCGGAAAAATGGCCGGGGATTCCATTTCAATGGTTTCACCCAAGTATGCGAAAGGTTTCAAGGTGAGGTATCTCGACGACATGGTGCTCCTCGACATCAACGATCCGGAGAATCGCGAGGCGGAACGTTTTCATTTTGCGCTCACCGGCCGCGGTTTTTCAGGCAATATTCCCGAAGGATATACCCGTCTGGAAATTCCGATAAAGTCGGCAATATGTATGACTTCCTTGCAATTGTCAAATTTCCTGAAGCTTGACATTCCCGAAAAGGTTGTGGGCATAACAAGCACGCGCCATCTGCATAATGAAAAGATGAACCGCCGGCTCAAAGAGGGAAAGACTCATAAAATCGGAATCGAAGGCAATTTCGACAATGAGGTGATAATGGCGCTTAACCCCGACGTGATATTCATATCGCCATTCAAGAGAGGAGGTTATGATGCGATCCGCAATGTGGACATACCGATGATACCGCATCTCGGATACAAAGAGCTCAGTCCCCTCGGGCAGGCCGAATGGATAAAAGTGATTGGCCTGCTGACAGGCAACACGGTCAAGGCCAATAAAGAATTCAGCGCTATCGAGGAACGATATAATAAACTGAAGGCGATGGTCGACACTGTCGAGAGCCGTCCTACAGTATTCAGCGGGGAGATGAGAGGCGGCAACTGGTATGCGGTAGGAGGTAAAAGCTTCCTCGCGCAGCTTTTCAGGGATGCCGGCGGCGATTATTTCCTTAAGGATAACACTGAATCGGGCGGTGTGACTCTGGATTACGAGACGGTATATACAAATGCAGCCAATGCCGATTACTGGCGCATTGTCAACAGTTTCGACGGAGATTTCGGCTATTATGCGCTCAAAGAGCAGGATAACAGATACACCGATTTTGATGCATGGAAGAAACATGGCGTGATATATTGCAATATGAAAGAGGTTCCATTCTATGAGAAAATGCCTGTGGAGCCGGAGGTTGTACTTGCCGACTTTATCCATGTGTTTCATCCTGAAATACTTCCCGATCACAAGCCGGGTTATTACCATCTGTTGAAATGAACAGCAAGAGAAGGATTGCACTGATGCTGTTGTTGATAATTTCAATAATGGTGTTTCTCATACTGAATCTTTTATTGGGAACGGTGAGGATACCGGCGGGAGATGTTATCGACATCCTGGCGGGGGCAGAGCATGACAATAGGATATGGGCTAATATCGTGATGAAGTCGCGATTGCCCCAGGCACTTACGGCGATGATGGCTGGGGCCGGTCTTGGCGTCAGCGGTCTGTTGATGCAGACTGTGTTCCGCAATCCGCTGGCCGGCCCGTCGGTTCTCGGCATCAGCTCCGGTGCGAGTCTCGGTGTGGCATGCGTGGTGTTGCTGTCGGGCAGTATCGGCGGCATAGCCTTGAGTAAACTCGGCGTCATCGGAGAAGTGACGATCACATTGTCGGCCATTGTCGGCTCGTTGCTGATTATGGCTCTGATAGCCTTTGTCGCCGGAAAAGTCAGAGGAAATGTGACGTTGCTGATAATGGGGGTCATGATCGGATATATAGCGAATGCGATTATCGGCGTATTGAAGTTTTTCAGCGCCGAGGAAGACATTCGCGCCTATGTGATCTGGGGACTCGGAAGCTTTTCCCGTGTGTCGGGGGGTCAGACATGGGTATTCATCATTCTCATGCTTATTCTTCTCCCTTCGGCATTTTTCCTGATAAAGACGCTGAACCTGATGTTGCTCGGCGATTCCTATGCGCGCAATTTGGGACTCAATATCAAGCGGGCAAGGCTTCTCGTGATCGGATGCTCCGGCATATTGGTGGCGGTAGTCACCGCCTATTGCGGCCCCATAGTGTTTTTAGGTCTGGCAGTGCCGCATATTTGTCGAGGTCTTTTTCATACATCGAACCATGCCACGATACTTCCCGCATCTCTGCTTGGCGGCGCATCTCTTGCGTTGCTTTGCAATCTGATAGCACGGTTGCCCGGGTTCGAAGGCGCGCTCCCCGTGAATTCGGTGACAGCGCTGGTTGGGGCTCCTGTCGTGATGTGGGTATTGTTCAATAAACGAAGGAGCGAAATATGAGGCAGAAAGTCGAAACCATCAGGATTGACGGTTTGTCAACAGGCTACAGGACTTCAGGCAAGACAACGGTCATAACCCGGGATATAAACGCATCGCTTTATTCCGGAGAACTGACTTGCCTTCTCGGCCCGAATGGAGCGGGCAAATCCACGCTGCTTAAGACTCTCACCGCGTTTCTTCCGCCAATCGACGGGGAAATATTCGTAGAGCGGCACCCGTTGTCGGACTATTCCGATTCAGAGCTATCCAAAGTGATTGGAGTGGTGCTCACCGAGAAACTTAACCTCAATAATATGACGGTCGGGGAACTTGTCGGGATGGGCCGCAGTCCTTATACCGGCTTCTGGGGACATATGCATGATAGCGACAAACGTATTGTGGAGGAATCGTTGAAGCTTGTAGGAATCGAAAATCTCAGCGAGCGAATGATCCAGACCTTGAGCGACGGAGAGCGTCAGAAGGTGATGATAGCAAAAGCGCTTGCGCAGGAAACGCCGGTGATTTTCCTCGATGAGCCGACAGCCTTTCTCGATTATCCGAGCAAAGTAGAGATAATGCAGTTGCTTCAGCGACTCGCCCGGGAAAAGGGAAAGACAGTTTTTCTATCGACCCATGATCTGGAGCTGGCTCTTCAGATAGCGGATAAGGTATGGTTGCTGGATAAGCTTCACGGAGTGACGATCGGCACGCCTGAAGATCTGGCGCTTGAGGGAGCGATGGGGAGATATTTTCATCGCGAGGGAGTGATGTTCGATCGTGAAAGCGGACTCTTCAGAATCTGCAATAAAATGGGAAAGGATGTAAGGCTCATCGGCGGGGGGCCACGGTATAACATGGCGAAAAAGGCACTTTCGAGACAAGGCATCGATGCGTCGCCCGAAAAGACGGGAGAAATCATGATCGAAGTCGATGACAATGGCTATAGAATAAACGGGCGCCTTGTCGAGTCGATAGAATATTTGCTCGATGTCGTGCGGGAATTGATATAAAGATATAAAAACTTTTCAGCAGAAATGAAAAATCAGCAGAAATGAAAAATAAGATAACGGTGATAGGCATAGGTCCGGGTCATGAAAGAGATATGACATCGAGGGCTGTCGAAGCATTGCGCGATGCCGATATAGTGGTCGGATACAGCTATTATATTCCCTTCATATCCCATCTCTTGAAAAAAGATGCCGAGATAGTGGAGAATGGCATGAAACAGGAGCGGAAACGCATTGAAAAGGCCGTGGAAATAGCAGGGAGCGGAAGAGATGTCTGCGTGATAAGCTCGGGTGATTCCGGAATATACGGAATGGCTCCCCTGGTCTATGAGATGTTGCGTTCGAAAGGGATAGAGGCGGAGGTAGAGGTTGTTCCAGGAATCAGCGCCTTTCAGAAGGCCGCCTCATTGCTGGGAGCCCCGGTCGGGCATGATTTCTGCGTGATATCGCTCAGCGACCTCATGACCCCGTGGGCTGTTATCGAGAAACGGATAAAAGCCGCTGCGGATGCGGATTTCGTAACGGCCATATATAATCCCAAAAGCACGGGTCGCTATTGGCAGCTTTACAGGCTGAAAGAATTGTTTCTGCAAGTCCGTGATCCTGAAACGCCTGTTGGATATGTGCGTCAGGCCGGTCGGGAAGAGGAGGATATAAAGGTGAGCTCGCTTTGCGATTTTGATCCTGAGGATGTGGATATGTTCACAGTCGTGATAATCGGGAATTCGCAATCATATCACTGGGGAGGTCGTTTCATCACTCCCAGAGGCTATTACAGGGAGGAACCGGCAGGTGGCAAATGTCCGGGACAGACAATTATGATTGAAAGTTTCCGCACCATAGAGAAAGAACTTGCGAATCCGGATATTTCGATAGGTTGCAAATGGCCTCTGTTGCATGCCATCCATACCACCGCGGATTTTGAGATGGAGAAAATCCTGAAAGTAGACGAAAATGCGGTGGAACGTATTTTTACGGCTTTGACGGCCGGAGGAGTGCGGACAATTGTCACCGACGTGACAATGGCTGCTTCCGGCATAAGGAAAGGAGCGTTGAGCCGTCTCGGTCTCGAAGTGAAATGTTATCTCAACGACCCCCGAACCGAAGAGCTTGCCAAATCCAAGGGGATCACCCGGACTCAGGCAGGAATAAGACTTGCGGCCGAAGAGAATCCGGATGCTTTGTTTGTATTCGGAAACGCGCCGACGGCCCTCATGGAGCTTTGCAGTCTCATACGTCATAAAAAAGCCGCCCCATGCGGTATAATAGCCGCTCCTGTAGGATTCGTGCATGTCTGCGAGAGCAAGCACATGATAAAGCCGTTTGCCGATATTCCAAAAATTATAGTCGAGGGGCGCAAAGGAGGAAGCAATCTTGCGGCAACGCTTGTGAACTCCATTCTTTGCTGGCCCGACGCCGAACAGTTAAAACCGGGAAGAGATGTCTGATAGGTTTTTTACGGTGATAGGCTTATCGGATTGCGACAAACAGTCGTTTGGTCCGGAAATAATAACCGCGATAGAAAAAGGGGATCTGTTTTCCGGCGGAAAACGGCATCATGAACTTGTGGCGCATCTTCTTCCGGAAAATGCGGAATGGGTTGACATTTCCGTGCCTCTGGAAAATGTTTATAAGCGATATGCCCGATCAAGGCGGATTGTGGTGTTTGCTTCGGGAGATCCTCTTTTCTATGGGTTTGCCGTTACGCTCCGGCGTGTATTTCCCGATGCGGAGATGATTCTGTTTCCGTCATTCAATTCCCTGCAGCTTCTCGCTCATAAAATGTTGCTTCCATATTCCGAAATGGTCAATGTGTCGCTCACCGGACGTCCGTGGAAGAATCTCGATTCCGCGCTGATCAGGAATCAGCGGCTCATAGGGGTGCTGACCGACCGAAAGAAAGGTCCTGCCCAAATCGCGTCCAGATTGCTTGAATATGGTTATTCAAACTATGAGATAATTGTAGGCGAATGTCTTGGCAATAAATCGGAGTCGTTCGGAACATTCCCGCTTCAGGATGCTGCCGGGCGCGTATTCAGAATGCCCAATTGTTTGATACTGCGACTCTTGGAGCCGCGAAAGCGTTTTTTAGGCATCCCTGAAGATCTTTTCAGCCATCTTGAGGGGAGAGCAAACATGATAACAAAAATGCCGGTGCGTCTGCTGTCGCTGGCCATGCTGGATTTATATGGAAAATCAACAATGTGGGATATCGGGTTCTGCACCGGTTCGGTTTCGATAGAGGCAAAACTGAATTTTGCCGATCTTGATGTCATTGCTTTCGAGCGGAGGGAGGAATCGCGAAAGCTGCTGGCTGAAAATTGCCGCCGGTTCGGCGCTCCAGGGATTGAGGGGGTGATATCTGATTTCATGGAATGCGACCTTGGCCGATACCCCCGGCCCGATGCGGTGTTTATTGGCGGCCATGGTGGAAAACTCGAAGAGATGGTAGGGAGGATTTTCTGCTATCTGCGTCCCGGCGGCAGCGTCGTGTTTAATTCAGTGAGCGATGAGAGTTGCAAAGCGTTTGCTTCGGCAGTTGAAAAGTGCGGTAGAAGAGTGGCTGAAACCCATTGTCTGCAACTTGATGCGCACAATCCGATAACGATAATGAAGGCGATATGAAACATATAATCTATCTCAACGAGAAAGGTCGCGAACTGGCGGCAAAGATTCAGGAAGAGCTCGGTGATTTCATAATCAAGCCGCTCAAAGATTTTAATGCGGAATTGTTCGTAAACAGCCGCTCGATTGTTTTCATCGGAGCCCTCGGGGTATGCGTCCGTAAAATAGCTCCTTTCATAAAAGACAAATATACGGACCCGGCGGTGGTGTGTGTGGATAGTGCCGCCCGGAATGCTATCCCGGTGTTGTCGGGTCATATAGGAGGGGCGAATGAGGTCTGCCTGAAAGTGGCCCGGGTTATCGGCGCCCGTGCTGTGATCACCACCCAGAGCGACAACACAGGATACTGGGCGCTCGACACACTTGCACGGCAATACGGCTGGATTTGCGAAGCCGGACATGAGGAGATGAACAGGGCGATAGCCACGCTTGTCAATGGCCGGCGCGTGGGACTGCTGCTCGATATTCATGACCGTGGCACTTCCATGATGGAGGAATCGCTGCCGCCTAACGTGGAGATAATAAAAGAGATCAAGGAAGGCTATCGGCTTATCATCGCGGTGACCCCCTATCTTTATCAATCCGATTGCTTTATACTTTATTATCGTCCGAGGGTTCTGAATCTCGGGATAGGTTGCCGCCGCGACAGCGATCCGGAGGGAGTGCCGGAATATATAGAGCGTTGTCTGATCGGGCACGGAATCTCTCCCGAAGCAATTAAAACAGTCTCTACGATAGATATCAAAAAAGATGAAGCTATAATTGCCGGGCTCGGGAAATGGAAAAATATAGAATTTTGCAATATCTATACCCCCGAAGAACTCAAGGATATTGATGTCCCCAATCCGTCGGAGAAAGTGAGGGAAGTGACGGGAGTGGCCGGAGTTGCCGAAAGCTGTGCCCTAAAGGCATCCGGAGGAGGCAGACTCATTCTCGAGAAACAGAAAGGTAGGCTTTCAGAAGGTTCCGATTTCACGTTTGCCGTCTCCATCGACCGGAGCGCACTGCGAGGGGGCCATATCGAAATAGTTGGAGCCGGGCCCGGCGATCCGGATCTTGTGTCGGTCCGCGGACGCCGGTTTTTGGAACGCGCCGATCTCATCCTTTACGCGGGCAGTCTGGTGCCTGTGGAATTAACATATTGCGCAAAGCCCGGATGCGTGGTGAGAAGTTCTGCCTCGATGAATCTCGAAGAGCAGTTTGAACTGATGAAAGAATTTTACGACCGCGACCAGTTGGTGGTGCGTCTGCACACCGGAGACCCGTGTATCTACGGCGCCATACAGGAGCAGATGGCATTTTTCGACCGTTTCGGAATGTCGTATCATATCACTCCCGGCATATCATCCTTTCAGGCGGCAGCCGCTGCATTGCGCTCGCAATTCACGATCCCCGAGAAGGTCCAGACCATTATCCTCACCCGCGGAGGCGGCAGGACTCCGATGCCGGAAAATGAACAATTGCACAAACTTGCGGCTTCCCGGAGCACGATGTGTATCTATCTGAGTGCCGGCATAGTTGATGAGGTGCAGAAAGAACTGCTGATGTCTTATCCTCCCGATACTCCCGTGGCTGCTTGCTACAAGCTCACATGGAAGGAAGAAAAAATCTATCGCGGCGTGCTTAAGGATCTCGCCCGGATTGTGCATGAGAATAACCTTACGCTCACCACACTTCTGGTGGTAGGCGAGGCGATCGACAACCGCGAAGGCCTTTCAAGACTCTATGCCGACAGCTTCAAACATCTGTTCAGAAAATGATTCTTGTTTTCGGAGGAACCACGGAGGGACGGATAGCCGTCAAAACGCTCGACGAAGGGGAGGGGAAATATTTTTATTCCACTCGAAGTCCCCTTCAGGAAGTGGAATGTGCCCACGGACGGCATATCTCGGGCGAAATGACCAGAATGAAGATGATTGATTTCTGCCGGGACAACAAAATAAGAATAATCATAGATGCCGCTCATCCTTTTGCCACCCATCTTCATTCCACGATTGCGGAAGTTTCGGAGCAACTCGGAATTCCGGCAGTAAGAATCGAACGCCGATATCCGGAAATTGCGGATCCGGAAGTTGTATGGTGTGATGGTTATGAGGATGCCGTGACGAAAATGAAAGAGAATAAAGTTGTCCGATTGCTGGCATTTACCGGAGTCCAGACAATCTCTGAACTCAAGGAATTCTGGAAAAACCATGACACCCGTTTCCGCATTCTGAACCGCGGGGAGTCGAAAGAAAAAGTCCGCAAGACCGGCTTTCCGGAGTCTAACCTCATATATTATGAGGATGAAAAAAATGCCGGAGAACTGATAGATCTTTTTTCGCCCGATGCCATTCTAACGAAGGAAAGTGGCGATACCGGCGGATTTTCTGAAAAAGTTGAAACGGCATTGGCTCGGAATGTGAAAGTGTTTGTGGTTCGTCGCCCCGCATTGCCCCAAGGTTTCAGAATTGTTTACGGCCGGCATGGACTGCGTCGAGAGATTGAGCTGCTTTATCCTGAATTCTATCCCTTGCATACGGGTTTCACCACCGGGGCGTGTGCCGCGGCAGCTGCCAAAGCGGCGTTGATAGCTCTCGTATCGGGCAAGAAAGAGGAAGAGGTTTCATTCAGGATACCCGATGGCGAAACGATGCGCATGCCGATTGAGAAAATTTCGATAAATGCCGGCTCTGCCACGGCGAGCGTGATCAAGGATGCCGGAGACGACCCGGATGTGACCGACGGGTGCAGGATAACGGCTGTCGTCTCCTACTCCTCACGTCCCGGAATCGCATTTCACGGAGGGGAAGGGATAGGCACTGTGACATTGCCCGGACTCGGACTCAAAATTGGTGAACCGGCAATCAATCCTGCGCCGCGGAAAAACATAAGTGAAGAATTAGCCGCCATATATCGGGGAGGCCTCGATGTGACAATATCTCTGGAAAATGGAGAAGCATTGAGTGAAAAGACATTCAACCCCAGAGTCGGAGTCGTGGGAGGAGTTTCCATTATAGGGACGACTGGCATCATTCGCCCATTCTCGCATGAAGCCTTTTTAGATTGCATCCGGCGCGAAATGGATGTGGCGCTCGCCATGAAGTGCGAATGCGTAGTTGTCAACTCGGGGGGTAAAAGCGAGCGTTTCATGAAAACGCTTTATCCGGATCTGCCGCCGCATGCCTTTATCCATTACGGGAATGCCATAGGGGATACGATGAAGATTGGCAGGGAGAAAAAAGTGCCCCGGATGGCTATCGGGATAATGCTGGGCAAAGCGGTGAAGCTTGCTGAGGGGAACATGGATACCCATAGCCATAAAATCACTGCGAACAAAGAGTTTCTCAAATCTTTGGCAAAGGAATGCGGTTGCTCCGCCCCGGCGATTGTAGCAATCGGCCGGTTTAACCTCGCGAGGGAATTGCCCTCTCTTCTCGAAGAGAAAGACGCGTCACTTTTCTTTCCGGCCCTCTTAAGAAAGTGTCATCAGCACTGCGCGGAGATATTCCCGAATAATCTTGAGGCCGTGCTTCTGGCCGATGACGGAAAGATACTGAGTAGAATCAAAAACTGAATCAGCTGAAAATCGCCATGAAACATGCATTTCTTATCGCCGCAGTTTCATCCGGGTGCGGAAAGACAACTCTTTCGCTCGGACTTATGCGGGCTTTGACGCGAAGAAAGTTCGGTGTGCAGCCATTCAAATGCGGCCCGGACTATATCGACACGCAATATCATCGGGTCGCGACGGGCAGAGATTCCATTAATCTCGACCTGTTCATGGCCTCCGAACAGCATGTGGCTAATCTTTTCGACACATATTCCGGAATGGCCGATGTCTCTGTCATTGAAGGGGCAATGGGAATGTTCGACGGATTCGACCGCATGAAAGGAAGCGCAGCCGATATAGCGCGGAAGATTGATGTTCCGGTGCTTCTTCTCGTCAATGCCGCTTCAACCTCTTTCTCGGCGGCTGCGACAATCTATGGATTCACCCGCTTCTGTCCGGAAGTAAGGGTGGCCGGAGTAGTTTTCAATCGCGTTGCGTCGGCCAATCACTATGCGTTTTTGAAAGACGCCTGCAAAGCCACGGGAGTTGCCTGCTTCGGCTATCTTGAGAAAAACGAAGCGTTGCAGATTCCCTCGCGACATCTGGGCCTTTCGCTTGAATCCATTGCAGATATAGAAAAGTTTGTGGAGGCGGCGGCTTCGGAAGTGGAAAAAACTGTGGATATCGACGGCATTCTTGCCGCGACAGCTGCAGGGTGCGTCAAAAAAGAGCAGATTGTTCCCGTTAAAAATAACATAGGCCGGAATATTGCCGTGGCGCGCGATGAAGCATTCAACTTCATATATCCGGCGAATCTGGAATCCTATATGGATAATATCGTATATTTTTCTCCTTTGAACGATCGCGAGCTTCCGGAAGCTGACATGATATATTTTCCCGGTGGATATCCGGAATTGTATGCCGGGGATTTGGAACGGAACGCAACGATGCGTGCGGCGGTGAAGGAATACGCGGAAAACGGAGGCAGGATCTTCGCCGAATGCGGAGGTCTGATTTATCTGACGGAAGAAATCGACGGGAGGAAGATGTGCGGAGTCTTCCCTTTGAAGACAACGATGAAAAACGCCCGTCTACGACTCGGCTACCGCAAAGTGAGGTTCGGAAATTTCGAAATCTCCGGACACGAATTTCATTATTCCCGCATAACGGACGCTTCCGCACTCCCGTCTGTTGCCAGACAATATAATGTCCGGGGGGAGGAAGTTGCGACCCCGGTCTATCGATATAAAAACGTGATTGCGGGATATACACATCTCTATTGGGCAGAAACCGATATTTTTAAACTTTGGAAAGAATGAATAGAATATATACGAGAACCGGAGATTCGGGCGCGACTGCAATCCACGGCGGTCTCAGAGTCTCTAAAACAGACTTGAGAATCGAGGCAAACGGATGCATCGATGAATTGAATGTATCCGTCGGCGCGGTCCGGACATTATTGCCGCCGGATCATGAGTGGCAGTCGCTGCTCAGAGAAATACAGTTGAATCTCATGACGTCGATGAGCCTTGTGGCTACACGCAGCGACATGAGGGATAAGAATCCGAACAGTCTGCCAGATGATCTGACGGAACTTTTAGAGCGCCGGATAGATGCAATCAATGCTGAGTGCACGCCCGCCGATAGTTTTATTCTGCCGGGAGGCACACCCGCGGCAACCGCTCTGCATCAGTCGAGAGTCATGGCAAGAAAGGCTGAGAGGTGGCTATGGCGATTAAATGAAGTGGACGCCGTGCCGCCGGAGATTTTGAAATATCTGAATCGTTTGTCCGACCTGTTTTTTATAATGGCGCGCCGGGAGCTCCTGCAATCGGAATGCCGGGAAGAGATCTGGCGTGAATTCGGTTATAAACGGGATTTCATAACCAGACGTTTTATCCATAGATAGTATCCGCTGATCGGTAGAATTGCCCCGATCAACACACATATCAGGTAGATGATTCTTGTGAACCAGCCCAACCAGGATCCGACATGGAGCGAATAAATCCAGCCTTTTATATGATTTGTTTCCCGCTTATCCTTATAAAGGGTAATGGATGAAATTTCTCCGTTTTCGGGATTTATGCCGTAGGTGTCGGTGGCTTGCTGATTGCCGTTGCCTCCGACCACAATGTCGGCTTCATTCTGATACATCCGGATTTCCTTGTCTGGGTTTTCGGCAGAAATTCGGGTATAGGCCGTTGTCCAAGCCTTGAAATTCTCGGCGGGAGTCTTATGGCTTGAGGATTTCGCTACTTCGGTTCCGAAAGAACCGTAAAAGGCCTTTCTATACCATCCGAACGACCAGTTGAGGCCGGTGAGCACGCATATAGCTATTACCAGTGCGCTGACGGCGCCTCCGACGCAATGGAAATCATACCAGAATTTATAGCTTCCTTTTGAAGTTGAAATTTTGAATTTCTTTCTGAATTCACCTTTTGCCGGCCACCAAATAATCAAGCCCGAGAGGATTATCACGAGCAAGGTAATGCTTGTGATTCCGATTATGAGTTTGCCGGTTTTGGCGCCAGACGCGCCTTCCGCCTTGGTTTTGCCGAATAGCCGGCGATGCGCGGCGCTTGCCAATTTAAAAATTGCGGGGCGTTCATACCTGCCTATCACTTCTCCTGTGTATTGGTCGACCCATAGTGCCGCCATAGCAGGTTTGGCGAGCATTACTTTGTAAGCATGGAGGGAATCGGGGTAGGTCGTTACGCCGACTATCCGGTTGCTTCCCGATAGATAGCGCTGTGTTGAACAGAGAATCGAATCCATAGGGAGAGGAGTCTTTCCATCGCTCTCAACTCTCGCCTGACCCACATGTCCGGAATCTCTCTCAAAAATCAATAATGCGCCCGAAAGACAAATAATAACGATGATAAGCCCGAACGGCACTGACAGCCATAAATGAATCTGCCGGAAGATGTTTTTTAACATAAAAAGTCAATTATTTTATTCCAGAAATAATCAATCTATTTCTCTGCGATAGGCAGGTTTCCTGACTTGGCCTTAGACTTGTCGGCCTTCCCTCCGAACGGAAGTGACCGTAATTGACAAGCATTTACTAACCTCACAGTAGCTGGCACTGTCCCGGTTTTTCACCGGGTTCCCTCTCACAGGCAGATTTCTGCCTGTTCACCTAAAAGCACTGCAAAGTTAACATTTTTTTTGAAAATCGATAAAAATCAGTAACTTTAGAGTCTTAATCCTTCACTTACCATTTACCTGCTTATGATAAGAATTGCCGTCTCCCTGTTTATAGCTCTTTTTTCAGCGATGTCGTTTGCCGCAGGCGGCAATACGGCGGAAATTGCCCGGTTGCGTGAAGCTGCCGACAGTCTGCACAGCGTAGGCCGCACCGATTCTGCGGCCGTAGTAGGCGAAAAGGCGATATTGCTTGCCGACAAAGCGGGCGACCCGGTTCAGATTGTCGGCACGAATGCTGCACAGGGCGTGTTTCTCCGCTCGTTGGGCCGCATTGACGAGGCTTTGAAAAAATATGAGACGGCTTTGGCCATCGTCACATCGGGAACTTTCCGCAAGAATCCGAGTCAGGAAGCAATCGAGGAGATTGCCTCGCTATATGTGAATCTCTCCGTTCTCAATCTCGACATGCAGAATAAGGAGCAGGCCGCCCGCAATGCGGAATCGGCCGGGGAATGGGTGGCCATGAGCAAAGATGCGGAACTTCGCAGCCTAATCTATGGAGTGGCCGGTTCTGTTCTCACCGGTTGTGGAGATATGGAAAAGGCGATGAAATTTCAGGAGTTGTCATATGAGAACTCCCTGACATGCGGCAGCAGCGACGCGGCTTTCCGCGCGGCTACCTACACCATGTTGCTTTCAGACCGCGCCGGAGACAAGTCGAAGGCCCGGCAATGGCGCGAAAAATGCGAGGAGCTGATGCCGCAGATCACCTCCATGACCTCCAAATTGGCATATTATCAGGCGGAATGCTCTATATGTCTGAAGAATTCCGATAACAAGGGCGCTATCGTATGGTTTGATAAGATTCTCGGGTTGGATGGAATCGACAATTTCCCCTTCGTGAAATTCGACTGCTACAACAACCTGCATATGGCCTATGCCGGAATAGGCGATTATCATAACGCCTACGAAACGCTTCTGAAGAGCAATGAGCTCCGCGACAGTCTCTGGGCTCAGGAGAAGGAGGAGAGTCTGAGGGATCTCACCGTGAAATATCAGACAAAAGAGACCGAACTCGCCCTTGCGCAGAGTGAAGCCAAACGGGCCAACACCCTGATGTGGCTTTTCGCCGCTCTTCTCCTTCTTCTGGCAGGAGCCGTGATTTTCATGGTTTACGCTGCCCGACAGAAACGCCGCCGGATGCAGCGTGAAATGGAATTCGCCCGCATACGCGCCGACATCGGCCGTCAGCTCACTCAACAATATATCGAGGGCCTTGAAAGCGAGCGCCAACGCATGGCCCGCGAACTGCATGATGGTGTATGCAACGATCTTCTTGCCATACAGATGAACATAAATGCCGGAAAACCGTCGGACAGCACGGCCTCCATGATCGATACCTGCCGTGAATCGGTGCGCCGCATCTCCCACGAACTTATGCCGCCGGAGTTTTCCTATGCCTCGCTCGATGAGGTTGTGAGATTCTTCATTGCCAAGCAGGCCGAGGCAAACAAAGGGAAGATCGCGTTCGATTACGACTCGCTTGCAGTCGACAAAGACTGGAATGAAGTGCCCGATGCCACGGCCCTCGAGATATACCGTATCGTTCAGGAAGCTGTAGGAAATGCCGTGAAACATTCCGGAGCCGATAAGATAGAGGTAAAACTGAGTCTGACAAAAGAAAATCTCGAAGCCGTCATTACCGATAACGGCACCTACAGACAGAATTTTTCATCCTCGAAGAAGGGTATCGGCCTTGAATCCATCCGCCGCAGGGCCAATTCCGTCGGAGGAACCGTTTCTATGAAAACACCCGAAAACGGTGGCACGGAAGTGAAATTGAGGGTCAATTCTTGATAAATATTTAAAAAACTACGGAAAACCGTAATTGACGCACATTCATAAGCGAGGTAACTTTGCATTTAGCAAAAATTTCGAGCGCTTATGGATGGCCATTCGATATTGTCACAGATGAAAATTGCCGTAGTCGACGACCACGACCTTGTACGGGAAGGCATGACAGCCATTCTTGCAAGCCGCAATGCCAATAACGTCATGAAGTTCAGCACGGCTATGGCTCTCATGTCGCAACTGGATGCCGGAGCAGATTTCGATTTTTATATAATAGATCTCGAACTGCCCGATCTCGACGGTTTTGTGCTCATAGAGATGATACGCGCCAGAAACCCTGTGGCACATATAATAGTAAGCACTGTCCACGATGAGATATGGACGCTTCGAAAGCTTCTTGCCAGAGATGTGAACGCGATTATCTACAAATCCGGGGAGGGGAGTGAGATCATTACTGCCATTGAAGAAATTCTGAAAGGCAACAACTATTATTGCAAGGAGGTGCACAAAACTCTGAAGTCAGCCGGCGACAACACCCTTCATCCGTCGGCCAGAGAGCTCGAAGTGCTATATCAGATATCGAAAGGTAAGACCTCCCGCGAAATTGCGGCGGCAATGTTTGTCACGGAAAATACGGTGGAGGCCCATCGCAAGTCGTTGTTTGCCAAGCTCGGTGCCGTCAACGTTGCGGACCTGATTGTAAAAGCCATCGATAAGGGATACCTGAAGAAAAACGGCTATGTCCGTTGATTTGTGTATTCCCCGCGCTCAATGTGTGGGGGCCTGCGGGCCTCTGTATCCATAATAATCTACCTAACAACCAATTAAAACAAACAATCATGAGATCATTTTTCAGTTGGCTATGGTCGGGCTTCGGCACCGGCATGACTGCCTTCCGCGGCATAGGAATGGCCCTCGCCACATGTCTGTGCGGTATATGGCTGATATACATCGTCGTTCGCGGTATCGCCCGACTTTTTAACAAGCAAAAATCTTGTGAAGCCTGAATTGCAAAGGGCGCGGGCGAAGGTTGAACCGCATCGCTACAGGCAAAGTGTCTGGCGCCCGAAATCGCCTGGCGCCGGGCAGGCGATGAAGTGTCCGCATTGTGGATCTGCATGTGAGGCCGCATGGGCTATATGTCCCGGATGCGGCCATTCGCTGCATCCCGAGATATGCTCCTTCTGCGGCGCTCCGGCCGATCCTTCGAAGAAATTCTGCACCCGTTGCGGTCAGCCAAAAGAAGGGATAATATGTCCGGAATGCGGAACCCTCAATTCGCGCAACTTCTGCCGTACATGCAACGCTCCGCTCACTCCCCGCGCGGAAACTGCCCGGGCGGAAGCACAGGCCGATCCTCTTTTTCGATCCATGACCCGAAAGGCCGCGGAGTTGGAATCACTTCGCCGGCAGATAGAGGAAGCCCGTAACGTCGCTCCCGAAGAGCCGGGGCTTACGGAGGAGGACATTGCGTTGCTCAACCGCTACAGCACCCTTTTCAACTCCATGGGCATCCCGGAACCTGTTCAGTCGCCGGCGCCAGTCGGAAGCCGAAAGAAATATCAGGTCGAGAACCTGAATCTCGATGAAATAATGGCTGCTTATCGCGAAAAGGCCGCGGAGATGGATGCCGCCCTTGCGGCCCTGACGGCGCCCCCCGATTTCACTCCCGAGCAACAGCGCGACTATTATTCGGCAAGAAAGATCGCAACGGTCGAGATGGAATACGACATGTCGGGCTACCACCCGATGATGTGGAGGTGCAATGTATGCAGTGCATTGCATCCATGCCCGTCCGACTGCGTGTCGCCCGAACTGGGAGGCCAATGGATATATCTGACGCCCGAGCAATACAATGATGAATTGTACGGGGCAAATATTGTCAGGACAACTCTAAAAATAGAATAAAACGCAAATGGCTAAAACATCACCCTATAAGCCGGGGATGCCGTGGGTAAGCGTCGCGGTCCTCGTTTTTCTCGTATTGATAGTAGTGGGAGCTTCGGTTTTCGAAAGCACCCGCCTGCGCACCGATGGCCCCATGATGGCCGTGACGGCCAACGGCAACATGTTTTCCGTGTTTGGCAATGATACCGTAAAGATTCCGGTTGCCAAAGGCGACAGCGTGAAAATGCTCGGCGTGCATGGCGACGGAATATTCATGGATTATCTTGTGGAGACTCCGGCAGGGGTGCGCGGATGGATCAAGCCTTGGTATGTGGATATGCCGGTTCTGACCCATAGCAAAAAAGTCAATCCCGGAGACACCATCCGGCTCACCAACATTCCCAAGACCGAATCGAAATACGGGCATATCCTCGGATGGGAATTTTTCGGCACTCTCGCCGACGGCTCGAAAAGCGGCAATATCTATCCGACAGATTATTTCCCCGCTTTCAAGGACAGCTATAAATTTATCCTGCGTAAACATTCGTCATCGCATTTTGCCTCGCGTGCGAAATTCGAGAGGACGGTAGTAGGTAAGAATCTTGAAACTGTCGAAAAAGAATACGGCCCGATACTCCAGAATTTCCCGGCCGACAGAGTCCGCGAGGTCACGGTGAACACATCGGTGTTCGACAAGAGCTCCGGCCTGTTCTATCAGCCTGTCCTAACGGTAGCTCCCGATTCAACGGTTTCGGCCGTACGCATGGGGCTCTCCACCGACCGCAATTCATGGATATGGAAATATCTTCCACTTTCATCGCAATTGATCGACCTGCCACTAACTTCATTTCTTGCCCGCGGCGATCTTTATGATTCGCTCAAACCTTCGGAGTTCTGCGACTCCGCATTGGAGAAGACATGGAACTGGATCAAACGCATCGCGATCGGTATCGGCGGATTGCTCTGGCTCTTCGCGGTGCCGGCGGCGGTAGTCCTGTTCTTCTACATCCTGCTCTATTTCCGTCATGTGCTTTATCCGCTCTCGGATACCGCAGTGAAAATCCTCATAGCGGTGGTAACTATCCTTTTCGCCTATTACTGGATTATAATGACAATGACATGGGGCGAATATCTGTTCTGGGAAATCCTCCTTATCGCCTCCACATATTTGGTCTGCCAGGCGATGTGCATCCCGCTTGCCGACGAGATACCGCACGTGCGTTGTCAGAAATGCCGCGCCATGGAGGCTATGGAGCTTGTCGACAAGGATTTCCTCGAAAGCGAAGAGAAAACGGAAGACACCTCCACTTCGCATCAACTGGGTTCGCGCACCCGCCGCTGGCAGACCTGGACACAGGTGACAAAAGGGAATTCCTCGTGGCGCGAGAATGTGAAGAACCATTACGAAAGAGATACCGACTGGCGCCGCGACCACTATAAGGAGAAAGTGCGCTACGACCGCTATATGCTCCATTATCAATGTCAGTGTTGCGGCCACAAGGAGCGCAAACGCGACTATGTGCGCGTTGTGCTCGATAAGAAATATCAGGGATCAAGCACCTACACTACTCACAGTTCATCAGATTGATTATGGCAGACGAACATACCACCCGCCGCGCGCGCCGCGACAGAGACGCGCACGCCACAGGCAAAGCCGTGCGCGGTCAGAATTCAGATACACACGCCACGGCGAAGGCATCGAGAGGTTCCGACAACGGTCCTCAGCCCTACGACAGGCATTCCACAGCCGTCGGTATCCGTAAGAGGATGCTCCGGACCGATGCCGGTCCCGTCGCACAGGAATGGCCTCAGGAATTCATCCTTGATGGGGTGAAATATAAAAACGAAGGCATTCTCTCCGATTCTTCGGGCGAGGCGATAGTCTTCACAGTCTCGAACAAGGGAAAGAAATATGCTCTCAAGGTTTATTACTATGACCCCGAGCATCGTCCGAATCATGAAATTCTCGAGAAGATCCGTCGTCTCGGGGGGAGCGGGCTTCTCGTGAACATCATCAGTCATGGGGTGTGGGAAAATCCTGTCAATTCTCAGAAGAACGACTATGAGCTGATGGACTTCTGCGAGGGAGGCTCGTTGGATGGCGTAGTTCTCAAGGGAGATGAAGAGGCGCTCCGCAACGTGGCTCTCAGGATGGCGTCGGCCATTGATTTTCTCGCAAAACACGGAATACTTCACCGAGACATAAAACCGGCCAATTTCTTCTATGCCGATAAAGGGAAGACGCAGATTGTTCTTGCCGACTTCGGTATCTCTGCGGAATGCAAAGAGGGGGGAACATGCCGCGTCGACGACATGCGCTCGCCTGTCTATGCCGCTCCGGAGTTCTACTCGCGTGTTCCGGGTGAGCCGGCGGAAATCGGCGTGAAATCCGATTATTATTCTCTCGGCGTAGCCTTGCTCTGCCTCTGGCTGGGAAAGGAGAGACTCACTGCCAACGAGAGCCGGCTTCTGCGCGACAAGATGAATGAATCATTGCCGCAACCCGAGGGTATGTCGGCCCACATGATGTCGCTCATCAAGGCGTTGACGCGCCTGAAGATGTCGGATCGCGCCGATTTCGAAGATATAAGGAAATGGGCCGAAGGCAAGGATCTTTCGACAGGGGAGAATCCTGTATCGCAGTTCGAAGTCGTTTTCAATTCCTCGAAAGGGCTCGTGGCTCATACTCCGGCGGAACTGGCACAGATGCTCGTAGCCGACAAGACCTTAGGCCGCAAATATCTCTATTCAGGCCGAGTGACCCGCTGGCTCGAAGAGGCCGGTGCCAACGAAGTGGCGGTGAACGTGGAGGAGATTGTGGAAAACATCTATCCCTCGAATCAGGATGCCGGACTGATGGCGGTGGCCTATATGCTCGACCCGGCCATGCCTTATACGGCTCCCGATGGCACTGTGCTCGCCGATCCGCGCGAAATCAGTATATACGTGGCCGAAAGGCATTCGAAGATGGCTTCGGAGGTGACCGATCCGGAATCCTCACTCCGCATCTACCTTCGCGCCGCCGGTCTGGGCGAGACGATAGAGACGGTTCAGCGATATCTCGATTCGGTTCCATCCGATCTCGACGAGATGATAAAGGGATTGATATCTTCCTATTATCTGGCGCTTCTGCTCAATCCGGAAATACCTCTGGTTATGTATTCCGCGACCGATGGTCTCGTGAATGTCGACACCGTGGCGGAACTGCTCGATGTGCTGCATAAGAATGGCGAAGATTTTGGCTATCTCAACGCCAATATGCTTATGTCGCCCGCCTTTGTTGTGTGGCTGTCGCGGCGCAATCCGGCGCTCGCCGGCAAAATCCGCCTGTTGCAGGACAATGCTTCCGACGATGCCTCGTCGGCCGACTATCATTCCAACTCCCCGTTCCGTATAGCCTACGAGCTGGATCCCGCCGCCGATTATTATTTCAGCACTGATCTCAAGGCCAAGGACCGCTGTTATTCGGTGGAAGAGATCGGCAAGGTGCTCGAACATCAGTTTGGCGAAATCATCGACGGAACGGTGTCGGTGGAGGATGGCCTCGGATTCTTCATGCAGCTTGAAGATACCCGTGCCGGAGATTATCTGCGGTCGCGCGGCGAGAACTATATGACCTTCTTGCAGTGGTATCGCTTCTGCGTCGACGACGAGAGCGACGACAACATGTCGAAGCCGGGTCCCTATAATTTCATCATCGGCGTCTTCAAGGGAATCGCAGGCTTCCTCGGTCGCGCTCCCTACTATCCGCTGGATGGCAAAAAGCTTACCAAACCGGAAGATCTCGAGTCGCTTCCTCGCGAAGTCGTGGCCGGAGCCATCGGTAAACGGCAGGCCACCCTCGTAAAAGGGGGCGAACCGCAGCCATGGCTCGACTCATGGCTCACGCTTTTCTTCCAGGAGAATCCGGCGCTCGACCTCTCCCCGAAATTCACCTACGAGAAGGAGACGGCCAAGTATCTCGAGTTTATAGATAAGTACGTTCCCGGAAACTATTATGCCAACCGCTACAAAGAGGCTCTGGAGGAGATCGACGATGCCGCCGGCTCGATCAAGAAGAGCGACAAAGGGGTGAAATTCCGCCGCAACCTCTTCCTGCTTCTCGGAGGTATCCCGACGATAATAATGCTCATCGGCCTTTTGATCGGTGGCCTCCCCGACGTGAACCCCATCAAGGGGCATATCGTGCCTACCTTCATAATCTGCTCCATCGGTTCGATATGTTTCAGCGCGACCCTCTGGGGTTTCGGATTCTGGTCCACGATTGTGCCGGGAGCCGTATCCGGCGCGGTGCTCACCCTGATATTCTATCTCGGTTTCGCTCTCTTCCCGCAGCTGTTGCTGATCGCCCTGATTGTGGTGCTCGCTTATTATCTGATATTGAGATGCTGGCAATTGATGCACCGCCACAAGGTCGACACTGGCGGCAAGAAAATCCGAGGGGATGAATTCGAATACCGTCAGCTCGACGCCCTCTATTATGCGTATAAGGACAGCGGCAACACACTCCAGAATGTCATAACCAAATATGCGGAGATGCAGGATTCCTACGACCAGACAAACCGCGCCAACATCTCGTTCGACGGCTGGCGATGGGTCAGCGTGGTCTGGATGCTCTTCGTTCTGTGGTATTTCTGGACTCCGGCGCTAAGCGGCGATAATTCCTGGACTTCGGAGGTGGAAGCTGTCCAGGTACAGAAAGGGAAATGGGTGCTCGGTCAATGGAAAGCGAAATACGCCGGCGGCTCCACCACTATCGTATGCAATATCGACTCCGTGGAGGATGGCAAGAAGATCTTCGGCACGATGGTAATTGCCGGGCAGGCACCTGTGGAAGCTTCCGGTGTTGTGTCGAGCGACAAGGATACGCTTCCCGAACACTTCACATTCTATGTGAAGGATGCCGAGATCAACCATAAGACAATCTCTGTGGATTACGATTCAAGAGAGAAGAGCTACCGTGCCCACTATTACGACAGGAACGGCGTGATGCATCAGATGTATGTCGTGTCTCGCCCGGAAAAATAGTGTCTATGAAGAAATGTGCGAAATGCGATAGGGAGAATCGCGGACAGGCTCTCTATTGCCGCTATTGCGGCGAGAAGTTTGTCGAAGCCGTCGACGCGCCGGGGGAGGAAATATCCTTCGATGACTGCGGCGACAACCTGAGCCCGATTGTGGGCATGGAGACGCAGAAGACCGAGATCCGTGATTTTATCTCCACGGTAAACACTCTTGTAAAGCAGCGGGGCCGGAAGGTGCTCAACACGATGAATCTCAACGTGCTGATCACCGGTCCTGCAGGAAGCGGCAAGAAGAAGCTCGCCAATGCGCTCGCCGCTATGATGATAGATAACGGCATTTTCGATTTCAAGAAGGGGAAGTATCTTTCGCCGCTGAATATCGATGACCTCGATCTGAGCGAGGGTGAGATTGAATTTGTGAGCGTTGACGACGCCCATAAGCTTCTGCCGCGCGACAAGTCGGAGGAGCTTACCGGTACGCCGCTCGAATATCTCTTCAGCAATGCCGCAAGCTCGCTTGACCTCGACGACCAGCATCTCATCCTTATAATCGACGGCAGTCAGGAGTTGCAAAGCTATATCGAGGAGCGCCCCGCCTTGAAGGCGCTTTTCGGCCTCAATCTCAAGCTTGTGGATTATACGCCGGTGGAGGTGACCGGGATTTCGGAGACGATTCTCAAAGAGAAATATTCGATGCGGCTTTCTGCCGAGGCCAAAGCTAAACTCGAGCGGGTGTTCAATCATGAGCGCCGCAACAGCGAGCTATTCGCCAACGCTCATCTTGCCGTGGCGAAGGTCAACGAGATGGTGATGGCCGCTACCCGCCGGGGCAAAGGGAAGAAGATATCAGTTGTCCAGCCGGAGGATATTTCCGGAAAGGAATATGTTCCAAAGACGCTCGAAGAGGTAATGGGCGAATTCGACAAGTATGTCGGAGTGGATGAGATCAAGGAGACCATGACCGGCATTGTCAACTCCATCAAGGCGTTTCAGAAACTTCATCCCGGCGAGACCTACGAGCTTAAGGACCATTATCTTTTCCTTGGCAATCCCGGCACGGGCAAGACCACGATGGCCCGTGTTTTCGCCGATGCATTGAGCGCGATGGGAATACTCCCCTCCGGCCAGCTTGTGGAGGTGGCTCCCAAAGACCTCAAAGGGCAGTATATGGGTCATACCGGTCCCAAGGTGGATGCGGCGTTCGACCGCGCCATGGGAGGAGTGCTTTTTATCGATGAGGCTTACGATATGTGGGGCGGAGAAAACGACACGTTCGGCAATGAGGCCGTTACCGCTCTTATCAAGAATGTGGAGGACCGTCGCGGCAAGCTTATCGTGATCCTTGCCGGCTATCCTCGGGAGATGGGTATTTTCGCAACGGCCAATCCGGGAATCTCCTCCCGTTTCAACGTCACGGTCGGATTCCGCGATTACAATGGCGGAGAGCTCACCGAAATCGGTCGGCGCATGATAAAGGCGCAGGGATATTCGCTCGATGAGAAGGCGGAGAAAGCTATCGACAAGTTCTTCGAGAAGATGTATGTTTCGCGCAAGAAGGATTTTGCCAACGCCCGCGAAGTGCGCAATGCGGTGGAGAAGGCTATCCGCGCGCAGAACTCGCGCATCCAGGCCGAAATGAATAAGCCCGGTTTCAACCCGGATTCGGAGTTTACGATCACTATGGCCGATTTTACCGGCGAGAACGAGAATCCGCCGATGACCGTCGACGAGGTGATAGCCACGCTCGACGACCTCATCGGCATGGAGGATATAAAGCAGGAGATAAGGAAACTTGCCAATGTGGCGATGGTGAACCGTATGCGTATGGAACGCGGTCTCGGTGCCGCGGCGCTGCAGCCTGTGAATATCATCCTCACAGGAAATCCGGGCACGGGCAAGACCACGATCGCCAAGCGTCTGGGGCAGGTGCTTCACGCCGCGGGCGTGTTGCCTTCGGACAAGGTGGTGGAGCGAGAGGCCAAGTCAATCCTCTCGAGCTATGTCAATGCTTCCGGTCAGAACATGGACAAGGCTGTCGACGAAGCCATGGGCGGAGTCCTTTTCATCGACGAGGCTTATAATCTTCTGCCTGTTCCGGGAAGTCAGAACAATACCGGCAACGAGGCTCTTGATGCACTTATGACCCGCATGGAAAACGACAAAGGGAAGTTCGTTGTGGTGATCGCGGGGTATGCCGACCGTATGGAGGAGCTTGTGCGCCGTGGTAATCCCGGACTGATGAGTCGCTTCAACAAGCGTTTCCATATCGATGATTATGACGCCGAAGCTTTGACGAAGATTTTCAAAATCAACCTCAAGAAGCGTAAATTCACCATGACTCCCTCCGCCGAACGAGCGCTGGAAAGACGCATGCGCGATATGGTTGCCAACAAAGGATTGCATTTCGGCAATGCCCGCGAGGCCGTGAATCTCCTCAACGAGGTCATTGAGATGCAGGGTAACCGCATAGCCGCAGACACAAGTGTAATACTCACCAATCCCGATGCGCTGACAATTATCGAAGAGGCGGATATACCGCAATGATGAAAGCAACTATGAAAGATAATGATATAAAATGTCCCGCTTGCGGGGAGTCGATTCCCGACGACAGCCGATACTGTGATATGTGCGGCGTCGAATTGCTGGAGTGCGTGAATTGCGGTGCTTTGGGTGTAGATAACTTCTGTGCCGACTGCGGTAAGCCGATGGTGTCGCGGAAGGCGGGAAGCGCAGTGGGTGAAAAAACGGATACAGGCAGCAAGCCGGATTACATCGAAGAGCCGACTGTGGCCGACAAGACCATAGGCTGTCCGGATTCGGTCGACAAGACGATTGGAGGTCGCCGCAAGAGGACAGTGCTGAAAGCCCGCAAAGGGAACATAATTCTTGTGCCCGAGGATGAGGCTGTGATCGGCCGGCAGAAGGACACCGATTATTCGGAACTGTTGGAGGATTGCTCGCTGATTTCACGCCGTCACGGAAAATTTATGAAGCGTGGCCGCGACTGGTATATCGTGGATTTCGGAAGCACCAACGGCACGCTCGTGAATGATGTGGAACTCGAGCCCGACAAGCCGGTGAGATTCTCTCCGGGCGATGTGGTGGATATCGGCACGTATATCTTCGATGTCGTGGAGCAATGAGTCAGATGTTGTTGAAATATCAGGCCGTCTGCGATATAGGAAATGTCAGGGAAAACAATGAAGATATGGCCTATGTCGCAGGAAAACTGTTGCGCGATGGATCCTGCGACGGCGAGATCGAGGTAGCGGAGGATTGCGTGGCCTTTGCCGTGGCCGACGGCATGGGAGGATACAGCGGTGGAGAGGTGGCATCCGAAATCGTATGCCGCTCTTTCGGCGCGTTTGTAAAGACACATCCACGAATTGAAACCCTGTCGGAACTGAAAGAATGGGCCGTCAGTGCCAACAGGCTTGTTCTCGACACCGCGAGTTTGCGCGAGGATCTCGCTGAGATGGGCTCTACATTTGTCGCGTTGCTCTTCACGTATGATAAGATATATTTGATAAATGTAGGCGACAGCCGTTGCTACCGCATCCGCGACGGGGTATTGAAGCAGATATCCGTAGACCATTCCGAACGCGAGCGCACCGGCAATCCGGACGTACCATCGAATCTCATATATAATTTCATGGGCAACGACCCCAGCGAATTCATCTCCGACATCACCGAGCTGAAACCGATTGCGGGCGACACCTATCTCCTCTGCTCCGACGGCCTCTGTGACTTCATCTCCGACGATGCGATCGAGGCCAACTACACCGCCCCTCACCGCCTCCTCGCCCTCGCCAAAGCCGCCGGCGGCCGCGACAACATCACCGCCCTAACCATCAGCCTGACCACCGACGGATAGAGTTCCCGAAAAAGTATACCACTCAGGCGGGAAATATGACAACATGGATGCATTGCGGTAGGGGCGCAATAAATTGCGCCCGCAGCAGTCGGTTGCATTTCATGTCGTTATCATATAATAACATACACGCAAAACACAAATAGATTATTGGATTATGAGAAAATTAATGTTGATTGCAGGGTTGATGTTGGGAGCGGTTTCGGTGGCCTTCGGGCAGACGGCTTACCGCATGAAATATCCGGAGCCGATTCAGTCGCCCGATCCGTTGGAAGTTCCTGATCTTCTTACAAAACGGCCTTATGGGTATTATAACCTCACAAAGAAGGAGGGAAAGTTTGTGCTCGTTATCGGTTATGGCTACGAGTCGGCCGCCGGCTTCATTGACATTCCCGGTAAAGGTGCTCTGGCACGCGTACAGAAAGGAGGTAAATATGGTTTCATCACGCCCGATAACTATCCTGTAGTAAAGTGTATCTACGATGAGGCCGGTAATTTCGACAAGTAAGACTCTGTTCCTTAAAATTTCGGAGTCGTAGGGGTCGCAGGCTTGGAGCGGAT